>Ga0310695_10002819_pt1 | contig 35599 bp, 45 predicted proteins | sample RumenRJG_04DNA_FD_203882 | JGI IMG/M metagenome (GOLD analysis project Ga0310695, IMG submission 203882) | Bovine rumen microbial communities from Lethbridge, Alberta, Canada - RJG_04 (v2) (version 2) | ecosystem: Host-associated > Mammals > Digestive system > Stomach > Rumen | place: Canada... | reverse complement strand
TCCAGTTCCTCAGACTATGATTCTTCCTATGATTCCTGGGATAGCGGAGACACAGACTGGGATTCAGACTGGTGACGCTGCTTATAGGCAAACCGTTACGATAATGACGGAAAAACGTAGTTTCACATTCAGCATCCGGGGATAACTTCAAGCAACATTTTAGCTGTCTGTAAAGGTCAAAGAAACCTGGCAGGCGGATATAAGTGGAAATATGCAGAGGAATAACTACCCTGATACTCAACGCTGATCAAGACATCTCTTGGTGCAAATACCCTTCTGTGGACACCGTTTGGTGCAGCACAGACAAGCAGCGGCCCATCTTTGTCTACCGGACGAAGATGGGCTGCTGTGCGTTTATGCAAAAAGGAAGATGATCTGTGAAATAAAACCACAAGGGGCCTTCTCGGGATCCGCGCATCGAAGCCGGCCTTTTTTCCCGATGTGCGGCACATCATTTACGACCCTGCGTATACGAACGATCTGCCGATGAAAAAACAGGTGACTTTTTTTAAAATCGTTGTATAATAAAAAATGGATGCGATCATCAGAGAATACCGCACAGAATCGTGTTGGAGGAACGAATATGGCAATCAGCAAGAAAAAGGAAGATATTTTTTTCATTCTTTTCAAGGATTTCGCGTCGGCGCTTTCGATCATGAGCAAGGAGTTCGAAAACTTTTGCTGCGCGTTCAGTCTGGACGGCAAAGCGGCTGAGATCATGAAGGACTTTGAATCACAGTGCGACAGTAAAAGGCACACCATTATGCACCAGCTGAACGATTCTTTCGTCACTCCGTTTGACCGGGAGGACATCTTTACTCTTGCGGAGCAGCTGGACGATATCTCGGACTACATGGAAGATATCGTCTGCAAATTCGGCCTGTACAACATCGAATCTCTCCATGAGGACGCGCGGCAGTATGTGTCGCTGATCGTCCAGATGACAGCGCATATATACGAACTCTTCGAAGCGCTCCCGGGCTCAAAAAACGGAGGCAAGGCCAAAGATGCCATCATCAATATCAACGACCTGGAAAACCAGGGGGATATCCTTTTCCGCGACTCTCTGGCAAGACTTTTCCGGGAGGAAAAGGATCCGGTAGAGATCATCAAATGGAAAGACATCTATGAATTGCTGGAGGATACTCTCGACGCCGGAGAGCGTCTTGCAGATACTGCGGAAGGGATCTTGGCAAAATATGCTTAAGCCGATCATTGTGCTCGTGGTGATTTTTTCACTGCTGTTTGAATTTATCAACGGTTTCCATGATACTGCCAACGCCATAGCCACCTCGGTCTATACCAAGGCAATGTCCGCGAAGTCGGCCATTATGCTCGCGGCGGCTATGAACCTTCTCGGCGCGCTGGTCAGCGAGAGAGTCGCCGCCACCATCTCTAAAGATCTGGTGGCTGTGACCCTGGAACAATACGTCATACTGGCCGCCCTCGTTGGCGCGATCATATGGAATCTTTTCACATGGTGGAAGGGGATCCCCAGCAGCTCGTCCCATGCGCTGATCGGAAGTCTCATCGGGGCTACGATGGTGTATACGCTCAGCTTCCGGCAGGTAATATGGAAAGCGGTGCTTTTGAAAGTGATCGTGCCCCTGTTCACTTCTCCGCTGCTGGGCCTGATCGTAGGTTACGGTTCCATGAAGCTGATCAACAGGATCCTCGCGCGGAGGCCGTACGGAAAAGTCAACGCGGTTTTTCGGAAACTGCAGGTGTTCTCTTCCGCCTTTGTGGCGTTCAGTCATGGCAATAACGATGCGCAGAAGACCATGGGGATCATTACGCTTTCCCTTGTTACCGGCGGCCTTCTGGGCGCGGGATCCGGGGTCCCGTTGTGGGTGAAAATTGCCTGTGCCGTCATGATGGCCCTGGGAACTTCTCTGGGCGGCTGGAAAGTAATGAAAACCATGGGCGGAGGGGTCACCAAACTCACCCCGGCGCTGGGCTTTGCCGCCCAGGCTTCCTCTGCCATCGTAATAGAGCTCATGACGTTCCTTGGCGCCCCGGTCAGCACGACGCAGGTCATCACGACGTCTATCATGGGCGTTGGTTCTGTCCAGCGAAGGTCTGCCGTGAAATGGGGCATGGCGGGCAACATATTCACCGCGTGGGTCGTCACGCTTCCGGCGGCGATACTTCTCGGCGGCGCGGCCTCTCTTCTGATCGGGCTGTTCTTCCGATAAAAAACGCTTAATGAATAGGGAGTTAGCTATATGCGGGGCACCGTTTGGTGCGGCACAGACATGATAAATGCCGGATTTGTCTACCAGGCAAATCCGGCATTTCTCATGTTTATGGGGATATAGTCCATGATTTCCCTGTAATTTCAACCTGAAATCGCTCTTGCTGGAGCACAAGGAGCCGGCAGGAGCTCTTTTTTGCCTTTTTAGGTACGAAAAACCGAACACCTTTTTGTATTGCGGAGCCGTGAACAAACCGATGTGACACATGCCGTATTTGTCTTCAAGAGGAATTCGGCGTTTATTATATTCTGGTAAAGCATGCGTGAATATGATACAATCGAAAGGAAAGATATCCAAGGGCAGTACTAAGGAAGTGACGGCATGAAGTATTCGGATGCGGAATTGAAGGAGGCCGAAAGACAGCTCGTCTCGCTCACCTGCAAACTGCGGGAAACTGTTCGGACGCTGGAGCTTAAAGAGAATCCGGAAAGACTGAAAGCCCAGATTACTTTAGCCAAGCGGCGTATACAAGCTTTTGAAATTGCAAATCAGCTGATTGAAGAGAAACTGCAAGGAGGAGGTCCCAATGAAAAAACTGTTTGATGCTGCAAATCATTATATCGAAACCAGTGACTGGAAAATCATTGCCGTGCTGAAATTCTGTCTGATCTCCCTGGGGGTGATGATTGGAATGCAGATCAGGCCGGAGCAGAAAAAGGCTGTTTTTCTCGGCGCGCTCAGCGTGTTTGGCCTTACCTACGTTCCCTTGATGATCAAGTTTTTCCGCGTCTTTACGGGGAAAAAATAAGAAGGCCTTTGTCCGCATGATTTAGGCACCGTTTGATGCAAATATCCTTTACGCAGCGGGGGACTGAGGAAATGAAACAGGAAACGATAGCGCGGATCCGCAGGTTCTCACAGGAGCGGGACTGGGATCAGTTCCACACGCCGGCGAACCTGGCGAAGTCCATCTCCATCGAGGCGGGCGAACTGCTGGAGTGCTTCCAGTGGAGCGATACGGATTTCGACCTCGCCCATGTGGGGGAGGAGCTGGCCGACGTGATGGTATACTGCCAGAATATGCTGGACGCGCTCGGTCTGGATGCCGACGCGATCATCAATATGAAGATGGATCAGAACGAGGCCAAGTACCCCGTCGAGAAATGCCGGGGCAGCAACGCGAAATACGATCAGCTCTGAGAGGTGCGCCATGATCAGACCCATTATGAAAGACCCGATCTTCCTCGCGCAGAAATCCGCACCGGCGACGGTGATGGATTTGCCTGTCGCCCAGGACTTGCGGGACACGCTCGCGGCGCACCGGGACGGCTGCGTGGGCATGGCGGCGAACATGATCGGCGTTGCCAAGCGGATCATCATCTTTGACGACAAGGGCAGCGCGACGGTGATGTTCAATCCGGAGATCGTAAAGTGCTCCGGCACTTACGAGGCGGAGGAGGGCTGCCTGTCCCTGCCCGGCACGCGCAAGGCCAAACGCTGGCGCTCGATCAAGGTGCAGTACCAGAACGAGCAGTTTCAGACACGGCTCAAAACTTACACCGGCTTCACGGCGCAGATCATCCAGCACGAGATCGACCACTTGGGCGGCGTGCTGATTTAGGAGGCCGCATGAAACGGCACGAATACCATGCGATCCGCGTTGCGGGCGAGATCCAGGAGGACTGAGACATATGCAGGAGCTTGAAATGGATACCCTGCTGTTTTTTGACGCTCACCGCGCGGCGCTCCCGCTGTTTGCGGCGCTCGAAGAAACGATCTTTGAGCGCTTTCCCGAAGCGAAAAAGCGCGTGCAGAAAACGCAGATCACCTACTACCACAGGCATGTCTTTGCCTGCGTCTCCTTCGCGCGGGTAAAGCGCAAGGCAGAACTGCCGGAAACCTGGCTCACGCTGACGCTGGGCCTGCCTTACCCCCTGGAATCTGAGCGGGTCGCCGTGAAGACGGAGGTCTATCCGGGCCGATGGACGACGCATTTCGTGATCGGCGCAAAGGAGGAGCTGGACGCAGAACTGCTGGAATGGCTGGAACAGGCCTACGCTTTTTCCGAGAGCAAGGGAGGGGCTCGCACATGAAACCGGCCCATTGGACCCGGCGGACGCATCTGTTCCGGGCGGATGAGTACATCTGCTCCGCATGCGGGGCTTCCTGCCAAAAGCCAACGGCAAGCTGCCCGGCCTGCGGCGCAGCCATGAAGAAGACGAAAGCTGATCCCTCCTGGGTGGACGAGGCCGAAGGCCTCTCGGCCATCCTGGATGACGATTGGTAACGAGGCTTGAGCATGCCCGTCTATAGAGCAGAAAAAGGCCCCGGCAAATCGGGACCGTGGGGGAATGAGTATGTGGACCTGCCCGAAATGCGGGAAAGAACTGACGCGAAAAGATCAGCAGCATTACTGCCTCAAGCCGCAGTCGATCGATGAATATATCAGCCTGCAGGACGCCTCTCTCCGGCCGCGGCTGGAGGCGATCCGGGAGGCCATCCGCGCGGCCATCCCGGAGGCGCAGGAGAAGATCAGCTGGTCCATGCCCACCTATTGGAAGGGACGGAACCTCATCCATTTTGCCGCGTCGAAGAAGCACATCGGCCTTTATCCCGGCGACGAAGCCGCCGCGGCCTTTGCGGACAGGCTCTCCGGCTTTGACACAAGCAAGGGCACGATCCGCCTGCCGCATGACAGAGAGCTGCCGCTGGAGCTGATCCGGGACATCGCCCGATGGTGCTACGAGAAATACGCGAAGGGGAGGACTATGAAAATCGATCCGAAGCTGTTCCGATGGACAAGAGCGCCGAAAGAATACAGCATTTCGGCGGATGCGATTACCGTCACGACCGAGCCGCATACCGACCTGTGGCAGCGGACCTATTATCATTTTCGCAACGACAACGCACCTGTTCTGCAGATGGAGACGGAGGAGAAGTTTTTTTCCTTTGTTGTGAAAACGGACTTCTCCGGCAGTCACCACCGCTTTGACCAATGCGGCGTCGTGATGTACCTGGACAGCGAAAACTGGCTCAAAGGCTCTGTGGAGTACGAGAATGAGCGGTTTCAGCATCTCGGCTCCGTGGTCACCAATCACGGCTGGTCCGACTGGGCGACCACGGCGATCCCCGCCGACGTGAAGCACATGTGGTATCGCTTCAGCCGCCGGGAGGACGACTATTGCCTCGAGTGCTCGCAGGACGGGCAGAGCTTTTCTCAAATGCGTGTCTGCCACATGTGGGAAGGCGCGGGGAAGATCCGCTTCGGGATCTACGCCTGCAGCCCGGAGGATTCGAGCTTTACGGCCGTGTTCACGGACTTGCAGATCACGGAATGCGCCTGGAGAGCGCACGACGGACAGCAGCCGGACGTGAGGGAAAAAGAATGAAAGACGCTGAGCTGTATAAAAAGCTTGGGACCCTGACAAGGGATAAAGATCAATGGGAAGGAAGCATCCCGTACGTTTCATCTCTTCTTATCCACGAATCTGTAAAGATAAAGGCGAAAGCGCTCTGGCTGCTCGGCGAGATGGGGCTTGCGTACCCGGCTTTGATCGAAAAGCAGCTTGGCGCGATCGCGCCCTTCTGCGACAGCGCGGAGCCGCTTTTGCGCGAGCGCGCCCTCAACGCGCTGGGCAGGATCGGGCGGGGCAGCTATCCTGCGATCGAACCGTATTGGATGAATCTGTTCCGCCTTGCTTCCGATGAAGATCCAAAGGTCAGACTGGCTTTTATCTGGGCTTCGGAAAACATCGCCGCGAACACGCCGGACCCATATGGAAAGTACATGCCGGTATTTGAAAAGCTCCTGTACGATCCCGACGACAAGGTTAGGATGGAAGCGCCGGAAATGTTCCGTGTTCTCGCCAAACGCAGGCCTGAATTCGTCAGGCCATATATCGAACAGCTGCAGAGGATATCGGAAACCGATGACAACCGTGTTGTAAGAATACACTGTTTGGGTGCGATCAAGGCATCAAAGGATTGAGGACAAGTGTATGGATAAGGCGATCATCAATCTCGGCACGCGCGTGGTGAACAACTATCTGATCCCCTCCGAGGCCGGACGGATCCTGATCGACACCGGTTATGCGGGCGGCTTTGCGCATTTTCAAAAGATGCTGGCCAAGCATGGCGTCCGGCCGGAAGAGATCCGCTACGTCTTTCTGACCCACGCCCATGACGACCACGCCGGGTTTCTGAATGAAGTGCTCGCGGCCACGGGCGCGGACGTGATCCTCCATCCCGGAGCCGTCGAGGGCTTGAAGCGGGGGCAGAACTCCTTCGAGGGCGGCTGCTCATCGCGGCCCGCGTATGAGGGCAGGATCCCCGCGCAGAAGAACAAGCTGGCGGCCAAGCTTAGCGCCTCCGTGCTGTTCGTCGTCATCCTCAGTCTGATCCTGCGCTATGTGAACGGCTGCACGAGCTTTCTGCAGGCCTTCGGGACAGGCTTCCTGCTGTGGACGGTCGTGAACCTCTGGGACGCGCTCGTGCTGGATATCCTCTGGTTTTGCCATGATCCGCATTTTGTCCTCAAGGGCACGGAAGATATGGTCAGCGACTATCACGACTATGGGTTCCATATCAAAGGCTTCTTCATCGGCGAAGCCCTGGCCTGCGCGGTCTGCGCCGTCGCGGCCGCGGTCGTACGGTTCGCGCTTTAGGTTAAAAGACAGAAAGATACCCTGTTATGCCCTCCATGGGACATAACAGGGTCTTTCTCTGTCACTTCCGGATAAAGCGCGCGTCTGCGCTGTTTTCCTCGGCGCTCACAAACCGCTCCACGCTCATGTGAAGGTCGTATTTCTCCCGGAGCGCGGCAATGGTCGCCATCATGGGAGAGGCGTGGTGCGCGTCGATGGCCGCCTGATCGGTCCAGCTGTCGATCAGCAGGATCGTCTCCGGATCCTCGAGCGACTGGAAGTACTCATAGCGGAGATTGCCCGCCTCCGCCCGGATCAATCCGACCGTCCCGCCGGAAGTCATCTCCTCGGCAAACTTAAGCGCAGCGCCGTTCTGGCCGGTGTAGCGAAGATTCACGGTAATTGCCATTTCCATCCCTGCTTTCTGTGTATGAGTGTTATGCGTAGTACTCGATGTCATTGGAGCTGCAGGTCACGTCGACCTGCAGCTTGTGACAGATGCCTCCGCGCAGCCGCATTTTCCGCTCCGCTGCGCCCCGCTTTGCCGCGCGATCCGCAGCAGAGATCAAATTCACGCGAATCACCTCATGAAGAGCATACACCATTATCGGCAGGAAGTAAACGGAGTTTGCGTTTGAACCAAATTTTTTGCCGATAAGAACGGAGAACGCCACACGAATGCCAGGCTGTCGCTGGACAATCTCCCGGCAAACTGGTAGTATAAGAAAAAGAGATCCCAAGCGGAAGGAGGAGCCGGTGCGCATGAAGCGAAAGACGACCAAAGAGATCCTGGCCGAGTCTTTTCGGGAACTGGCCGAGAGCAAGAGCGTGGACAGGATCACGGTCCGGGAGATCGTGGACAACTGCGACTATTCGACGGCGACCTTTTATAGGCACTTCAAGGACAAGTATGATCTGATCGCCTGGGACTACGCCCAAAAAAACGGCGGAGATCATGGGCAGGATCAACGGGAAAGACTATTCCTGGGCGCAAACGCTGCGGGACGGCGCAGAGCACTACAGCGAGGAAAAAGACTATCTGGCGAATCTCCTTCTGCACACGTCGGGGCATGACGCCTTTATCCAGTACATGGCGGACATCGATTACGGGGAACTGGAAAAGCGCATCCTGTCCGCCAGCGGAAAGCAAAGCCTGGACGAGAAGACGGCGATGCTGATCCGCACCTACTGTATGGGGACCGTCTGCCTGACCTGCGAGTGGATCCTGGGCAAATACCAGGCGACGCCGGAGGAGCTGGCGGAGATCTACGAGAGCACGCTTCCGCAGGCCCTCCGGGGGTTCGTCATGAAAGAAAAATGAGAAGGATCGGCCCCGCTTTCTCATAATGAGAAACAGGGCTTTCCTTCTGAATTGACGCTTTTTCTCCTGTTGGTAAAATGGATCTGTAATCCATCACTTCCCAAAGGAGTTCACGATCATGTACAAAGTCAAGAAAGCCCTCAACACCTGCATCCGCATCTGCTCCGTCTGCGGCTATGTCTACGACCCGGCCGAGCACGACGGCGTGGCCTTCGAGGATCTGCCCGAGGACTGGCGCTGCCCGCGCTGCAAGCAGCCCAAAGAGAAATTCAACCGCGCCTGAACCATGACGGCGTGTAAATCAAGGAAAGCGGTGACTGTACATGGCTAAGAAAATCGTCGCTGTCAACGCAAGCCCCCGCAAGGGCTGGAATACGGACACCCTGGTTTCCGACGCCGCCAGAGGCGCGGAGGAGGCCGGGGCCCTTGTGGAGCGCTTTGATCTCTACCGGCTGGAAAAGTTCACCGGCTGCATCTCCTGCTTCGGCTGCAAAAAGGAGAAATTCAAAGGACACTGCATCTGCTGCGACGGGCTGACGCCCGTGCTGGACGCCATCCGGGAGGCGGACGGGCTGATCCTCGGCACGCCCAACTACCTGGGGGACGTGAGCGCCGTGTTCCGCGCCCTCTACGAGCGGCTGGTGTTCCAGAACCTGACCTATAACAGCGAGACGCCCTGCTGCAATCCCAATCCGATCCCCGTGCTGCTCATCATGACCAGCAACGCGCCGGAAGGGTATTACAGCGAGCTGCTGGAAAAATACCGCCAGACGCTCAGCGGCTTCGTGGGTCCCACGGAGGTCTTCGTCTGCGGCGACACGCTGCAGCTGAAGGACTACAGCAAGACCGACTGGCCCTGGTACTTCGACGGGGAGGCCAAGCAGCGCCGCCATGAGACCGTGTTCCCGGAGGAGCGGAAACAGGTCTATCAGCTCGGCGCGAACCTGGCCGGGTAAGCGCGCTTTCCGGCCCTTACGCTGACGCCGTTTGGCGCAGCACAGACAAGCAGCAGCCCAACTTTGTCTGCCAGACAAAGTTGGGCTGCTGTGCATTTCATATAGAGTCAGTCCTTATGAGATCTTCAAGATCCGGCAGGAACTCTTTTTTGCTCGTTTCCAAACGGGCAAAACACGTATCAGCTTATTCTGTTTGCAGCTGCTCCTTATATGCCATGCCCCAGCTTTCCATGGATTTGATGATCGGGCGCATGGATTCGCCAAGCTCCGTCAGCGCATATTCCACGCGGGGCGGGACTTCCGGGTAAGCAGTGCGGATGACGATACCGTCCGCCTCCATGGAGCGCAGCGCCTCCGTCAGCGCCTTCTGGCTGATGCCCTCAATGTTCTTCTGCAGCTCGTTAAAACGCCAGGGACGACCGAGAAGATTGCGCATGATAAGCAGCTTCCACTTGCTTCCGATCAGGGAAACGGTGGTAGCTACCGGGCATTCGGGCAGGATATCTTCTTTTGATCTCATAGATGACACCCCCAATACTTTCCAAATGAATGTTACATTCGAATTATACTGCAACATACGTTGCGCGGCAAGCTTTTTGCATGGTTACAAAAAAGTGCGTACTTGCGGAGACCACACAGCTCCCTTATACTGGACACAGCAAAACCCTATCGCCCAAGGAGGAGAAACCATGATGTTTAACCGTTCCGCCAAAAAGAAAATGAGCTTCGCACGCTTTTTGAGCTATGAATACGCAGGCGACTATATCAATCAGACCACACCCTACGCCGAGCAGATCGAACAGGCCGCGCGGGCGATCCGGGAGGCAGACTATGTTCTGCTCGGCGCCGGGGCCGGCATGAGCGCCGCTGCCGGGGCCGAGTACGGCGGCAAGTTCTTTGAGGAAAACTTCGCCGAGTTCCAGAAGCTCTACGGCAAGGGCCCCTATATGCAGGACATGTATTCCGCCGGCTTTTATCCCTTCCCCGATCAGGAGAGCAAGTGGGGCCTGTGGTCGCACCTCGCCCTGCTGGCGGGAGCCGACCTGGACGTGACGCCTCTGCATAAAACGCTGCTGGACGCGCTGAAAGGAAAGAAGCTTTTCCTGCTCAGCACCAACGCCGACCATCAGTTTGAGAAGGCCGGACTCCCGGTCGAACAGATCTTCGCGACCCAGGGCAGCTATAAACTGATCCAGTGCGCGCGGGGCTGCCACCCCAAGACCTACGACGCGGTGGAGCTCTTCCGGCAGATGGAGCGGGAACGGAAAGACGGAAGGATCCCTGCGGAGCTGGTGCCGAAGTGCCCGGTCTGCGGCGGGGCGATGGCCATGAACCTGCGTGTGGACGGCCACTTCGTGCAGGACGAGGACTGGCACGCCGCCGAGGATCGCTTCAGCCGCTTCCTTTCCGAATGCGTGGAGGGCAAGACCGTGCTGCTGGAGCTGGGCGTGGGCTTCAACACCCCCACCATCATCCGCTTCCCCTTCGAGAAGCTGGCGCGGGAGAATGAAAACGTTACGCTGATCCGGCTCAGCCGCAGCAAGGCCATGGTGCCCGCCAGCCTTGGCGGGCGCGCCATCGGCATCAACGCCGACATGGCGAAAAGCATCACAGACCTGGCGGAAAAACTGGACCGTACGGAGGCGAGGAAGCCATGATCATTCAGACCGGCATGCGCACGGATATCCCGGCCTTCTACAGCCGGTGGCTTCTGAACCGGCTGAAAGAGGGCTGCGTGCTCGTACGCAATCCCTACGATCCCCAATCCGTCACACGCTGCCGGCTTGATCCTGCTGTCGTTGATCTGATCGCCTTCTGCTCCAAGAACCCCGCCCCGATGCTCCCGCATATGGACGCGCTGAAGGACTACGGCCAGTACTGGTTCGTCACCATCACGCCCTATGGCAGGGATATTGAGCCGAACGTGCCGGACAGGGAGAAGGTCATGGAGAACTTCAAGCGCCTGTCGGACATCGTGGGCGTGGACTCCATGGGCTGGCGTTATGATCCCATTCTGATCACGGACCGCTATCCGGTGGAGCGGCACATCGCGGAATTCGAGCACATGGCGAAGACGCTCTCCGGCTATACCGAGAGCTGCGTGATCTCCTTCATAGACCTGTATCAGAAGGTCAAGCGGAACTTCCCGGAGGCGCGGGAGGTGCGCAAAGAGGATCGCATCGTCCTCGGCAAGGCCTTCGCCGAGATCGGCAAAACCTACGGCATGACCATCCGGGCCTGCGCAGAGGGCACGGAGCTGGCGCCCTACGGCGTCAACTGCGAGGGCTGTATGACGGTGAGCACCTTTGAGAAGGCGCTGCATTGCAAGCTGAAGGCGCCCAAGCGCAAAAACCAGCGGGGCGGGCAATGCGCCTGCGTGCTGGGGACGGATATCGGCGCCTACGATACCTGCGGCCACCTCTGCCGCTACTGCTATGCCAACACGGACGCCGATCAGGTGCGGCGCAATCTGCGCGCCCACGACCCCGCTTCGCCCTTCCTGCTGGGCGGGCCGATGCCGGGAGACAAGATCCATGAAGCGAGACAGGAGAGCTGGCGTATCAATCAGCTCAGCATGGAGCTTTGATTATTACAAAAATGAAGCACCGAGCCTTTCCGAAAGCGGAGAGGCTCGGTGTTCTTTAATACAGCAGCTTTTGATAGATCCTCAGATTCTCGTCTCCGTGGACGCAGAAGACGACCTTCTCGATCCGGGTGTTTTGCAGGAATTCCCTCACGGCCGCCACGGCGATCCGGGCGGCCTCGTCCTTCGGGAAGCGGAATACGCCGGTGGAGATACAGCAGAAGGCCACGCTTTTCAGCCCGTTTTCTTCCGCCAGCTTCAGACAGGAGCGGTAGCAGGAGGCGAGCAGTTCCCGGTCGCGGTCGGTCAGCGGCCCGTCGATGATCGGGCCGACGGTGTGCAGCACGTGCCCGGCCGGGAGATTGTAGCCCCCGGTGAGCTTGGCCCGCCCGGTGGCTTCCTCGTGTCCCTGCGCGCGCATGATCGCGGCGCACTCCTCGCGCAGCTGCAGCCCCGCGGCGGAGTGGATCACGTTGTCGATGCAGTTGTGCCCCGGCCGGAAACAGCCCAGCAGCGCTGAATTGGCGGCGTTCACGATGGCGTCCGCGTCCAGCCGGGTGATGTCGCCCTGCCAGAGGACGAGCCGTTCATCCCCGGGGACGGGCGGCAGGCCGGAGATATGGACGACGCCCTTTTCCTCCCGCTCTGCCGACAGCAGCTCGTCCTGCGCGTTCAGAAACCGCTCGGAGACTGCGCCGGGTTCGCGGACGTTCATCAGGCAGCGCAGGAGATAGCGCTGATCCTCCGCGTTCCGCGGGACGCGCCCGGCCTCCCGGCGGTACTGCGGCATCTCGTCCAGCAGAGTCTCCGTCAGGAAGCGTATTTGCTCACTTCTTGTCATCGCTCGATCACTTCCACGATTTCGCCGATGAACATGGCGTGGGGCGGCATGCGGTTGTAGATCCAGTCGGCCACCTCCTGCGGCACCTGTTCCTTTTCAAACTGATGGGAATAGAGCTTCCTGCATACGAAGCTCAGCTCCGCCTGCTCGAAATCCACACCGTGCTCGACTGCGGCCGGCGTGAGCCGCGTCAGAGCCACCTTGTCCCCATCCCGGCCGGATCTGCTTCCGAGAACGCTCAGATCCCGGCGATACTCCTCCGGGAAGAAGCTGACGGTGAAATAGTCGTTGTTTTCCAAAAAGCTGTGGGTATAGCGCGCCGGGGAGACGTAGACCGTCAGGATCGGCTTGCCCTTGTGCGGCGGGCCCCAGATCGTGCCCATGCTGCCCCAGGCAATGGTCATGGTGTTGTAGTTGTCGATCGTTCCCGCCGTGACCAGCGCCCAGCGGTCGTTGAACATGCGAAACACGTCGTAGCTTTTATCTTTGAAATCCATCGGATCAACCTCCTTTTCATCTGCATTATACCTGCGTTCCGCCCGCCCGTAAAGTACGCACAAAAAGGTAAGTGACCCTTTCTGATCTTGAGCAGGGAGACAGGACGGCGATTTTTTTCAGATCAGGCAGTAGCAAAACAGCATAGCTTGTGGTACTCTATTCCCGGACAAATCAAGAAAAGGAGATATTTCTATGAGCTGCTATCTCTTGACGGAAAGCATACAAGCTTGTTCAAAGGCGGATATGCTCAGCAAAAAGGCGGCGCAGTATGTTGCGGTGTTGACAACGCCTGAATGGGAGCAGGAGCGGGAGAGCTTCGATATGGGTATCGATCTGGAGCTGAATACCCACGATATTCACAACACCAAGGCGGAGGTCAACTATGACTCCCTGACCGGGTCCTTTCAGATCCCCGACCGGGAAGATCTGAGAGGAAAAGAATTCTGTTTTGCCTTTGCCCTGGATGAAAAGGGCATCGTTTTTATTGATGACAGCGGCAAGGCGGAACAGATGATCGATTCCATCCGCCGCACAAAGCGATGGAGGGAGCCGAGTCTGGAACGCTTCCTGCATGATTTTCTGGAACAGATCGTCGTCCGCGACCTGTCGATCTTGGAGAGCTACGAATCCGAGTTGAATGAAATCGAGGATGAGGTCTTAGCTTCCGACGGTCCGGGGAATCTGGCCCGGGTCAACGAGATCCGCAGTGATATCCGCAGGCTGCTTGTGCACTATGAGCAGCTCATAGATATGACGCAGGAACTGGAGGAGAACGAAAACGGCTTCTTCAGTGAAGATAATTTGCGCTATATCCATCTTTTCATGAATTATATACTCAGGCGGCACAGCACGGCGACGTCTCTCCGCGATTACGCGATTCAGGTACGGGATCTTCATAATACACAGCTGGAAGTCCGTCAGAACAAGACGATGACGCTGCTTACCGTCATTACGACTATTTTTATGCCGCTGACTCTCATAGCGGGATGGTACGGCATGAATTTCCGGTATATGCCTGAGCTGGAGTGGCGCTTTGGCTACCTGGCGGTTTTTGTGTTGAGCGTTGCCGTGATCGTCTGCTGTCTGATCCTTTTCAAAAAGAAAAAGTGGTTGTAAATAATTGATAATCCTGTCAGAACGGGAAGCGGGAGACCGGGGCGGCAAGCACCGCGGCAGGGAGAAGGGCAGAGATACCGTGCGATTTCACGAATACGGCGACAAGCAAAAAGAGACGATCCTGCTGCTCCACGGCGGAGGCCTGTCCTGGTGGAGCTGTCGGGAGGCGGCGGAAAAGCTGCAGGGAGAGTATCACCTGATCCTTCCGATCCTGGATGGTCACGCCGGGAGCGACCGTCCGTTCACGACCATCGAGGACAATGCCGCCGAGATCCTCTCCTTCATCGACCAGCGGCTCGGCGGCGCCGTCCTGCTGATCGGGGGACTGTCCCTGGGCGGGCAGATCCTGCTGGAAATGCTGTCGCAGCGCGGGGAGCTTTGTCCCTATGCCCTGGTCGAGAGCGCGGCGGCGCTCCCGTCCAAGCTGACGAACGCCCTGATCGCCCCGGCCCTCGGCGGCAGCTACGGACTGATCCGGAACAGGGCTTTTTCAAGGCTGCAGTTTCGGTCCCTGCATATCAAGCCGGAGCTTTTCGAGGACTACTACCGGGACAGCTGCCTCATCCGGAAGCGGGACATGATCGCTTTTCTGAAGGCGAGCGCGTCCTATGCTTTGAAGGCTCCTCTCCGGGATACCGCCGCGAAACTGCATGTTTACGTGGGAGAAAGGGAGACCGGCCGGATCCTGCGCTCCGCGGAGGCGATCTGCCGCGCGCTCCCGTCGGCCGGGCTGCACCGCCTGCCGGGGCTGCGGCACGGGGAGTTTTCGATCAAGCATGCGGACCGCTACGCGGACGCCGTCCGGCAGATCGTCCGCGGCGGAGCGGGAGAAGGGACGGCCTGAGCGGGGGCTTTCCGCCGCGCCGCCGCCACTCTACGAGGCGTAGGTTGCGCTCCGGGCGCGAAGGGGCTATCCTGTCATCGTAAGGAGGGATCACGATGAATCAATACGTGACCGGGACGATGATCAAGCGCCTCAGGGAGAGCAGAAAGCTAACCCAGCAGCAGCTGGCCGAGAAGCTCATGGTCAGCGATAAAGCCGTTTCAAAATGGGAGACGGGACGGGGCTACCCGGACCTCGCCCTGATCGAGCCCCTTTCCGCCGCGCTGGGCGTGTCGGTCATCGAACTCTTTTCCGGCGAGGACGTGGTGAACACCAACCGGGCGGGCAACATGCTGCGCACACGGATCTACGCCTGCCCGATCTGCGGCAACGTGATCCAAAGCGCGGGAGAGGCCGTCGTCAGCTGCTGCGGGATCGTCCTGCCCCCGCTGGAGGCGGAGCCGGAAGACGAGGCGCATCATCTGCGCGTTGAGAAAAGCGAGGACGAGTATTACGTGACGATCCCCCATGAGATGAGCAGATCGCATTATATCTCGTTCATTCTGGCCGTGAAAGACAACGGGACCGAGATCGTGAAGCTCTATCCGGAGGGAAACGCGGAGGCCCGCTTCAAGATCAGCAGGACCCAAGGCTTCTATTATTTCTGCAATCGGCACGGCCTGTTCAAAGTACCTGTATGCTGAGTTCCGCTCTGCCGGGCGGGACCGACCCGGCATGAGACCGCCCGCCCGGGCGGCAGACGGAGCTGACAGGGAGGAGAAGACTATGCTTTGGCTTTTGATCCTTGGGATCGCCGCGCTGGCGGTCCTGCTGACGGCGGTCTGCTTCGGCGTTCTCGACGATCTGCATGTGAAGCCGCGGCCCGTCGCCGGGCGAAAGCGCGTGGCCTGCGTGGGCGACAGCATCACCTACGGCTGCCTCCTGCCCGGACAGCCCTGGAACAGCTACCCCAGGCGGCTGGGACGGCTGCTGGGGCGCGGCTACTGCGTGGGCAATTTCGGCTACTCCAACCGCACGGCGCTCAAAAGCGCGAACCACCCCTACACGGCGGAGAAGCTGTACCAATGGAGCCTGGACTATCAGCCGGATCTGGTCCTGCTGATGCTGGGCAGCAACGACACCAAGGCCGCCAACTGGGACGCGGCGGCCTATGCCCGGGACCTGGGCGAGCTGATCGACAGCTACCGCGGCCTGGAGAGCCGTCCCCGGGTCCGGCTGCTGCTCCCGCCGCCGGCCTTCCCCTTCCGGGGGAAAGTGCTGTGGGACGTGCGCAGCGAGGTGCTGGAGCGGGAAGTGATCCCCATCTGCAGGCAGGTAGCCGCCGAAAAGGGGATAGCGGTCATCGACACGCACACGCCCTTCGTGGGCAGGAAGGAGCTGTTCATGGACGGCCTGCACCCCGGCGCGAAGGGCGGGAGGCTGCTGGCGGAGACGGTGTACGAGGCGATCCGGGGAGAGCCGGACGGATGAGGAGCATGCCCGGCGCCGGGCCGGAGCAGAGCAGCTGAGACAAAAGGGGAGACGCCATGAGATTGTTTATCGCGATCCTTCTGTCCGAGGACATGAAGGACAGCCTGCTGGAGGCCCAGAACCGGCTGTATGACCGGGGCGTCCGGGGCCGCTTCACTGCGGAAGAGAATATGCATCTGACCCTGGCCTTCATCGGGGAAGTCCCGGACGCGGAGCCGGCGCTGGACGCGCTGGCCGCCGTCTCCTTCAGCCCCTTTGAACTGGGCCTGGAGGGCATGGGCCGCTTCGACGATCTGTGGTGGGCAGGGCTCCGGGACTCCGCCCCCCTGGCGGCGCTGGTCCGCCGCCTGCGCCGGGTCCTGACGGAAAACGGCGTGCCCTTTGACCGGAAGCGCTTTTCCCCGCACGTCACCCTGCTGCGCAGGGCGCGGGGCGAGATGCCGGGCGTTCCGGTAATGGACGCCTCCATGACCGTGGAGAGGATCTCCCTCATGCGCTCCGACCGGGGGAAAAACGGCATGATCTATACGGAGATCGGCGCCTGCGAGGCGCGGCCTTCGGAATGAGAGTTGACAAAGGCTGGCGGCAGAGAATTCCTCTGCCGCCAGCCTTTGTTTCAAAACTCTCAGTGTTCATCCGCCGCCGCCGGCTCCGCACCCTCGGGCAGCGGGGCCGTGGGCACGGCGGTAAAGTCGCTGGTGTTGTTCACGAAGGAGTACATGGGGACGCCGTAGGAGCCGTCCCCGCCGATGTGCTCCACCAGGGTCTGGAGGAAGAAGCGCACCCACTCCTCGCTGGGCCGCTCCGCCCCCGGCGTCTGATACCGGCCCCAGACGCTGCTCTCCAGCGTCCGCTTCTTCGTGTCCACCGCCACGCCCAGGGCCACATTGCAGAAGTCGAAGGAGGCCTCGAAGGCGGTCAGGTTTTCCCGGTCCTCCCGCGGGAGGGGGATGCCCTCCGGGATCCGGGTGAGGGTGATCATCATGCGGCCCAGGATGGGGCCGTTTTCCGCTTCAAAGCGCGCGATCACGCCCATGGACTTAAGGCCCGCCTCCGCGGCCCGGAACAGTTCGGGTTCGTTCAGCATAACAGTTCTCCTTGTTCGATGGTTACCGGGCGTAAAAGCCCTTCTCGCCGGGTACAACGGGCAGGCTCCGGCTCTCCAGATTCTCGATCCGCACATAGCTGCCCCGCTCCACGGCCAGGATCACCTGGTCGATCTGCGCCTGCGTGCCCTGGATCTCCATGGTCACGGAGCCGTCGTATTCGTTCCTGACCCAGCCGGTGCAGCCGTACAGCCCCGCCGCGTGCCGCGCGCGATAGCGGAAGCCCACCCCCTGGACCCAGCCGTAAAAGACCAGGCGCCTGCGGATGAGGCTTTGATCGGCGGCCGCCATCTCAGCGCCTCACAGAGGGGAGCCGGCGGCTCCCGCCCCGGGCGGCGGCGGGCAGGGGATTTGTGATCCCGGCTTTGGTGGAAATGGCGCCCATGGCTTTCGCCTCCTTGTCTGACAACGATCCTTTGGGACCATTATGCCCCGTCAAAGGCAAGAAGTCAATCCGTCCCGGGGAAAGTGCGCTTTGTTTGCATTTTCCGGGTATATCCTGTATACTAAAAAACATAGAAAGGGAGGAAGGCTCCGGCCGCGCGCTCCGCGGGCGTCCGGACCGCCTGTGAGGAGGAGAGCGGAATGGAGAGGGGCAGAGAGATCCTGCGGCAGGTCCGGGAATGGATCACGCCGTACTGGGAGGAGCTGCAGGGCACGCCTCAGCTCCTTTGGAAATGGACGGAAGGCCGGACGGCCTTTCGGGCGGCGGCGGTCGGGCTGGCCGTGGCGCTGGCCCTGGCGGTCCTTTGGCTGATCATCGGCTTTTTCCGCAGCGGCTGGAAGGGAAAGATCCGAACGGTGTTTGTGGCCGCGGTGGGCTTTCTCGCCGTTTCCGCCCTGCTCCTGGCGGCGAAGCGGGAGGTCGCCGGTTTTCTGCAGCCGGAGACGGAATCGCTGCTGCTGGACGGCCGGGAAGTCCGCCTCTATCCCCAGTATTCTCTGGCCAGGGGCAGGGATGAGGCGACTATGCACTGGACGCTGACCGACGCGGTGGTCACGCTGCCGGCGGATGAGGACCTGGTCGTGCAGCTGAGCGATCTGGACGGCCTGTGCGCGGAGGGCGGCTATCGCGTCGAACAGATCCAAAGGACGAAGGACGGCCTGGGGCTGCAGCTATGGCGGCAGTTTGAGTCCTGGCGCGGCGACAACGTCCAGGGCCTGTCGCTCATGACCCTGGAGCTCTGGGTGCTGCCGAACCGGGAGCTGCGACAGACACAGTGGTATCTGGACGCCGGGCAGACGGGGCAGGGCTCCAGACTGGGGAAGGAACAACTCCCGACTTCTTTTACCGTTTTGTCCAATAACGGCGATGAGCTTGTTATGATCCTGCAGACCGACGGATTCCCCGACAGCAAGAGCCTTGCCGTGGCGCGCCAGCTGGGTCCTGACGTGGTGCTGGGCATGTCCTGCGGCAACTGCAGTGAATTCGACAGAAAAACCATGTATTCGCCGGACGCCGCTTCCAACAGGTTTTTCTTTTACGATCCGGAGAAGGACGAAGACAGAGCCGTCCTGGCCGAACCGTTCCAGGCGCTGTTCAGCGGCGGTATCCGCTGCCTGCGGGGGCTGACGGCGGAAGAACGGGAGAGGGTCCTGCCGGACCGCATCGTGGACTATCCGGTGGAAAACACCGAACAGAAAAACGGCGGCTTTGCGATCCCCTGCGCGTATCTGGAGGAGATGATGACCCTCTCCCTGGATGCGGAGCGCTTTGTCCTCCGTTTCACGGGCGAGGGCCCGGCGGGGGAGCAAGTGCTGTACACCCTGTACTCCGGCGCTGTCTATGCCGACTTCCTGTCAGACATTGACCAGGACGGCAGCTGGTTCGCGGATTGGGAGAAGGCCTTCGAGGCGGGATACACGCACCCGGACGAGACCATGTCGGCCTTCCTGGGAGCGCCCGCCGTGCCTTACGAGGAGGGCTGGCTTCTCAATCCCGGCAGCTACGTTCAGTATGGGAGCGGCAGCCCCATCACGTGTCAGGAGTACTACCTCCTGACCATGGAGCCGCTGCCCTGAGCCTGTTCAGACCAAATACAAGGAGGGACGGCGAAGCATGAAAACCGGACTGATCCTGGAGGGCGGCGCCATGCGGGGCCTCTTCACCTGCGGGGTGCTGGACGTGCTGATGGAGAACGGCATCCGCTTCGACGGCGGCGCGGGCATCTCCGCCGGCGCGGTCTTCGGCTGCAACTATAAATCCCGGCAGATCGGCCGGGCCGTGCGCTACAACAAGCGTTACTGCCGGGATCCCCGGTACTGCAGCATCCGCTCCCTTTTAAAGACCGGCGACCTGTACGGGGCGGACTTCTGCTACCGGGAGCTGCCGGAGGTGCTGGACCCCTTTGACCGGGCGGCCTTCGCGGCCGACCCCATGGAATTTTACATCGGCGCCACCGACGCCGACACGGGAGAGATCCGCTATCACAAGTGCGGCGACGGCGGGGAGCGGGACATGCTGTGGATGCGGGGCTCGGCCTCGCTGCCCATGGTGTCCCGGGCCGTGGAGGTGGACGGCTTCCGCCTGCTGGACGGCGGCATGACCGACCCGGTGCCCTACCGCTTCATGGAGCGGGCGGGCTACGACCGGAACCTGTACGTGCTGACCCAGCCCAAAGGCTACCGGAAGGGGAAGACCAGGGGCCTGGCCCTCATGGGTCTGGCCCTGCGCCGAACGCCGAAGATGGCGGCGGTCCTGGCCGCCCGCCCGGCGGTGTACAACCGGCAGATGGACGAGATCGACGAGAAGGAGCGGCGGGGCGAGATCCTGGCGCTCCGCCCGCCGGAGGCCCTGGGCATCTCCCGGACCGAGCATGACCCGGAGGAGCTGGAGCGGGTGTATCAGATCGGGCGGGCCGAGGCGGAAAAGGCCCTGCCGGCGATCCGCGCCTTTCTGGCCCGGCCCTGAGCGGCGCTCCGCCCGGCGGGGCGCGGACCCGGAACCGTTGATCCACAAGGAAGGAAGCCATGAGACAGAAAGCCAGCAGCGAAGAGATCTTCAGCACCATGAGCGTCCCCCGGGCGGTGCGGGCCATGGCCGTACCGGCGGTGGCGGGCCAGCTGATCGTGCTGATCTATAACCTGGCGGACACCTACTTTATCGGCCAGACCAACGACCCGGCCATGGTGGCAGGGGTGTCGCTGATCCTGCCCGTGTTCAACCTGATCCTGGCCCTGGGCAGCCTGTTCGGCACCGGCGGCGGCGCTCTGCTGCCGAAGCTGCTGGCCCGCGGGGAGAAGGAGGAGGCGACACGGGTGGCGGCCTACTGCGCCCGTCTGGGCGCGGCGGTGGCCCTGGGCTTTTCCCTGCTCCTGCTGCTGTTCATGCGCCCGATCCTCGGCGCCCTGGGGGCGGGGGAGAACACCTACGCCCACGCCCGGGTCTACGTGCTGTGCGTGCTGGTGGCGGGCGGACTCCCCACGCTGCTGGCCAACGTGCTCTCCAACCTGCTGCGCAGCCTCGGCCTGTCCCGGGAGGCCGGGATCGGCGTGGCCCTGGGCGGCGCGCTCAACATCTTCCTGGACCCGCTGTTCATGTTCGTGCTGCTGCCGCCGGGACACGAGGTGCTGGGCGTGGGCATCGCGACCTTGCTCTCCAACCTGATCTCCTGCGGCTACTGTCTGCTGATCTTCTGCGGCCGGCAGCGAATCATCGCCGCCGATTTCACCGCGCCCCCGCCCCGGCCCGACAGCCGGCGGGCGGTCTACGCCGTGGGCATCCCCGGCTCCCTGGGCGCCCTGCTCTTCGACGTGGACTACATGGTGCTGGACCGGCTGGTCTCCGGCTACGGCGATACGGCCCTGGCCGCCATCGGCATCGTGCTGAAGGCGGAGCGCCTTCCCCAGCAGATCGGCATCGGCCTGTGCCAGGGCATGGTGCCCCTGGTGGCCTACAGCTACGCCCTGGGGGACTATAAGCGCATCCGCGGCGTCATGAGGTGTACCCTGCTGGCGGGTCTCGCCGTGGCGGTGCTGAGCGTCACCAGCTATGAGCTCTTCGCGCCGCAGATCGTCCGCTTTTTCATCGAGGACCCGGCGACCCTGGCCATCGGCACGGGCTTTCTGCGGGTCCGCTCCGTCGCGGCGGTGATCATGTTCTTCTGCTTCTTCGTGGTGTTTTTGTACCAGGGCCTGGGCCAGGGCTTCCGCTCGCTGCTGCTGGCGGTGCTGCGCTGGGCGGGGCTGAACATCCCCATGCTGTTCCTCTTCAACCGGCTGTTTGGCATGTACGGCCTGGTCTGGTCCCAGGTGGCGTCGGACCTGCTGACGGTGCTGGCCTCCTACCTGCTGCTGCACCGGGACATGCGCGGCTGGAGCTGAGGAAAAAGAAGACTTCGACAGCGGGAGTATCCGCGTAAAAAAAGGATGTGGCGGCACATCCTTTTTCCTTTTGCCCCCGGCGCTTTCGCCCGCAAAAAACGCTTAAGATTTTTGCACTATGCTCTTGTGAAAGCGGCGGGGGATTGGTATAATATTATCAAATATGCGCAATTTGAACCGATTGCACAACTATTTCCGGAAACGATCCTGACGAGGACGGAGGGGATTGCCTATGCTGATGTTTTTGTTTTTCCTCGCGCTCTGGCTGCTGTTCAACGGCCGTGTCACCTGGGACGTGGTCGGCTTCGGCCTGGTGCTGAGCGCGGCGGTCACGCTCTTCGCCGTGAAGGTCTGCGGCTGGTCCACGGAGCGCGGCCGCAAGACCCTGCGGATCGGCTGGCAGCTGCTGTGTTACGCCGCCTGCCTGGTGGTGGAGATCGTCAAGGCGAACCTGGCCACCCTCAGGGTGATCCTGTCCCCGAAGGCCTCCCTGGTGCGCCCGCGGATCTTCCGCTTTGACAGCCGGCTGCGCAGGACCTACCTGCAGACCATCCTGGCCAACTCCATCACCATCACCCCGGGCACCTACACCATCGGCATCGACGGCAGCGTCCTGACCGTTCACGCCCTGAACACCGAGTTTGCCGAGGGCACCCCGGGCAGCGACCTGAACCTGCGGCTGATGGCCATGGAGCGGCGGCTGGACGGCGCCGGGGAGACGGAACAGGAGGTGGGCGCATGAGCCTGTTTATGCACCGTTATCTGATCGTGGTCCTGGTCATCCTGGGCCTGCTGGTGCTGGCCTCGCTTTTGTACCTGGTGCTGGGCAAGCGCTTTACGGACAAGATCGTGGCCACCAACCTGATGGGCAGCCTGGGCGTGAACCTGATCGTCATCCTGGCGGTGGTCCTGGGCGCGGACTATATCCTGGACATCAGCCTGGTGTTCGCGCTGCTGGCCTTCCTGACGGTGATCGTGCTGTGCCGCTTCAAGCAGAACTTTACCCTGCACCGGCAGAGCGGCGACAGGAGCCTGGACAGGGAACAGGAGGTGGACCGATGATCCGTGAGATCCTTGCGGCCGTATCCATCGGCCTGGGCGTGATCTGCTGCGTGCTGAGCCTGTACGGCGTCTACCGCTTCGACTATGTGCTGACCCGGATCCACGCGGCCGCCGTGGTGGACACCCTGGGCACGCTTCTGATCTTCATCGGCATGATCCTCCTGCGGGGCCTGGGCTGGGCCAGCGCCAAGATCCTGCTGATCCTGGCCTTCCAGTGGCTGACCAGCCCCGTCTCCACCCACCGCATCAGCAAGGTGGAGCTGATGACCAATCCCGACTATGAGAAGCATTGCGAGGTGAGGGAAGAATGATCGTCTTTGAATACCTGCTGCTGATCGGCCTGCTGATCTGCGCCGTCTCGGTCAACTTCACCCGGCACCTGCTGCCTACCGTTATCATCTACGCCACCTTCGGCACCATGCTCAGCGTCATCTGGCTGCTGCTGCGGGCGCCGGACCTGGCCATCACGGAGGCCGCCGTGGGCGTGGGGATCGACACGATCCTGTTCCTGCTGGCCCTCCGGAGCATGCGCCGCCATGACGGCGGGAAGGGAGGCGAGGAACCGTGAAAACGCCTCTCTGGTACCAAAAGCTCCTGCGCTGGACGGAGGGGGACGAGCCCGGCCTGGCCGAGCCCGCCGCCCATGTGGAGAACCCGCCCCAGCCCCGGGCCGAGGAGACGCCCTATGAGAGCGGCCCCTCCCTGCTGCAGGGGGCGGGCGGCCCCATCAACCGGGTGCTGACAAAGGTCTTCGCCATCTTCAGCTGCGCCGTCTTCGCCCTGGTGATGCTGGCCACGGTGGCCTATCTGCCCCGCTTCGGCGACCAGGGCAACGCCCCGGTCAACGAGACCTCCCGCCGCTACATCGAGCAGGGCGTGCAGGAGGTGGGCGCCACCAACCTGGTGACCAACATCATCCTGGTCTACCGCGGCTTCGATACCTACGGCGAGAGCTGCGTGCTGTTCCTGGGCGCCACGGCGGTGATCATGCTGCTGGAGGTGGACTCCAAGAACACCACGCGCCGGGACCGGGCGCTGCTGCGCCGGGGGGACGAGCTGGACCGGATCACCCGCAACCAGATCCTGGGCCACGTCACCCGGGTGCTCATGCCCGTCATCCTGCTCTACGGCCTGTACATTCTCTGCAACGGCCACCTGTCCCCCGGCGGGGGCTTCGCCGGCGGCAGCATCCTGGGCGGCGCGCTGATCCTCTGCGAGAACGCCTTCGGCGTGGAGAAGGTGCGCAGCTTCTTCAACCACCATGTGTACCACGCCGTCAAGGTGGGCGCGCTGATCCTCTACGCCATCCTCATCTGCTACACCATCTACGTGGGCGCCAACGGCCTGCCCAACATCATGCCTCTGGGCCGGCCCGGCAGCATCCTCTCCGCCGGGATCATCCTGCCCATCAACGTGGCGGTGGGCCTGGAGGTGGCCTGCACCATGTATGCCTTCTATACCTACTTCGGAAGGGGGGACCTGTGATATGGACATCAACGCCATGCTGCAGATGCTGCATGCCAACCGCTTTGAGACCGCCTCCGTGCTGCTGTTCGTAGTGGGTCTCGCGGGCATGGTCTTCAACCGCAACCTCTTCAAGAAGGTGGTCTCCATGGGCTTTATGGACAGCGCCATCTTCCTCTTCCTCACCAGCTCCGGCTTTGTGGAGGGGCGGCTGGCCCCCATCGTCACGAACCCCGCCGTCCCCGCCAGCGCGGAGGTCTACTCCAACCCGCTGCCCGCCGGCCTGGTGCTGACCGGCATCGTGGTGTCGGTGTCCTTCACGGCCTTCGGTCTGGCGCTCACCCAGCGCCTGTACAAGAGATACGGCTCGCTGAACATCGACGAGATCATGATGCGGGCGCAGAAAAGTGAGGACTGAGTATGCGGCTGTTTTATGAGAATTTTCCGTTTTTCTGCGTCTTCCTGGGCCTGCTGTGCGGCATCGTCACCACGCTGATCCGCGACGGCAAAAAGGCCCGGTACCTGACGCTGCTGATGCTGGCCGTCTGCGCCGTGCTGAGCGGCGTGGTCTTCGCGGAGACCGCCCGGGCCGGCCGCTGCTTCAGCTATTCCATGGGCGCCTTCCCGGCCCCCTGGGGCAACGAGCTGCGCTCGGGCCCCATCGAAGCCCTGCTGTCCATGGTCTTCTGCCTGGTGATGATCTTCTCCCTGCTGGGGGGCAAGGCGGACCTGGAGGAGGACATCCTCCCGGAAAAGCAGAACCTGTACTACATCATGATGGACCTGCTGGCAGCCTCGCTCTTCGCCCTGTGCTTCACCAACGACATGTTCACCGGCTACGTGTTCATCGAGATCAACACCATCGCCGCCTGCAGCATCGTCATGGCCAAGGACAGCGGCCAGACCATCCTGGCCACCATCCGCTACCTGATCATGAGCCTGGTGGGCAGCGGCGTGTTCCTCTTCGGCGTGTCCATGCTCTACACCATCACCGGCCATCTGCTGATGCCGAACCTGCTGCCGGCGGTGACGAAGCTGTTCTCCAACCCCGCCTATGACTACCCCCTGGCGATGCTGGCGGGCATGATCTGCGTGGGCCTTGCCGTCAAGAGCGCCCTGTTCCCCTTCCACACCTGGCTGCCCACCGCCCACGGCAGCGCCACCACGGCCTCCTCCGCGGTGCTGTCCGGCGTGGTGCTCAAGGGCTATATCATCCTGCTCATCAAGGTCATGTGCCGGGTCTTCACCCCGGCGGAGATCGGCTCCCTGGGCGTGGGCTCGGTGCTGCTGGTGCTGGGCGCCGGCGCCATGGTCTACGGCTCCGTCTGGGCCGTGCGGGAGCCCCACGCCAAGCGCATGATCGCCTACTCCTCGGTGGCCCAGGTGGGCTACATCTACCTGGGGCTGGGCCTGTGCACCACCATGGGCATCGCGGCGGCCATCTTCCAGATCATCGCCCATGCCTTTACCAAGCCCCTCTTGTTCGTTTCCACCGGCGGGCTGATCGACGCCTCCGGCCATCAGAAGAAGCTCTACTTCCTCCGCGGCGCCGGGCGGCGCTGCCCCATGGCGGGCGTGGGCTTCACCATCGGCGGCCTGTCCATGGTGGGCCTGCCGCTGCTGGCGGGCTTCGTCACCAAGCTGGTGCTGGGCCGCGCGGCCCTGGCCGAGGGCATCCCCCAGTGGCAGATGATCGTGGCCCTGTCGGCCATCGCCATCTCCAGCCTTTTGAACGCCTGGTACTATCTGCCCGCCATCGTGCAGATCTGGAAGGGCGGCGAGGCGGACACCGACGGCGTGGTCTACTCCCACGAATTCGTCCCCAGCCTGTCCTTCAAGGCGGCGGTGGTCTGCATGGGCCTGGCGGTGATCCTGCTGGGCTGCTTCGCCTACCCGCTGATCGAGCTGCTCACCAAGAGCGTCTCGCTGCTGTAGGGGAGGGAGGATGATGTCTGTGATGCTTCTGCTTCCCATCCTGCTGCCCGCGCTGACGGCGGCGCTGGCCGCCAAGCGGCCGGAGAAAAAGCTGCTGATCCCCCTGATGGTCCTGGAGCTGCTGCTGGTGCTGCTGTGCGTCTTTTCCGCGGGCGAGCTGCGCGTCCCCTGCCTGCCGGGCCTGCCGCTGCTGCTGCGCCTGGACACGGTGGGGAAGATCTTCTCCGTGCTGTTTGCCGCCATGTTCCTGCTGGCGGGGATCTTCGGCTTCGAATATCTCCACGAGCGGCTGGGCACCTACTATGTGTTCTACCTGCTGACGCTCAGCGCCATGCTGGGCCTGTGCTACGCGGGCAACCTCCTGACCTTCTACATGTTCTATGAGTGCATGACCCTGCTGAGCTTCCCCCTGGTCCTCCATGAGGGGACAGAGGCTTCCCGCCGGGCGGCCATGAAGTATCTGGGCTACTCCCTGTTCGGGGCGGCCCTGGCCCTGTTCGGCTTCTTCGTGACGGCCAAAAGCACCGGCGGCGCCGTCTTCACCCCCGGCGGTTCGCTGACCGGCCCGGTGACGCCGCTGCTGCTGGCGGCGGGGCTGGCCATGATCGTGGGCTTCGGCGGCAAGGCCGGTATGCTCCCCCTGCACGACTGGCTGCCCACCGCCCATCCGGAGGCGCCGGCCCCCGCCTCGGCGGTGCTGTCCGGCGTCATCACCAAGGGCGGCGTGCTGGGCATCCTGCGCACGGTGTATTACCTCTTCGGGGCGGAGGCCCTGCGGGGCACCTACGTGCAGAGCACGGTGCTGATCCTGGCCCTGGTCACGGTGTTCATGGGCAGTATGCTGGCCTATAAGGAGAAGGTGCTGAAAAAGCGCCTGGCCTATTCCACCGTCTCCCAGGTGAGCTACGTGATCTTCGGCCTGCTGCTGCTCCAGCCCCTGGGCTTCGCCGGGGCCATCCTCCAGGCGGTGTTCCACTCGGTGGCCAAGGTCTGCCTCTTCCTCTGCGCCGGCGCCTTCATCTGCAAGACCGGCAAGACGAGGGTGGAGCAGCTCTACGGCATCGGGCGGTCCATGCCCCTGCCCCTGTTCTGCTTCGCGGTGACGGGCCTGTCCCTGGTGGGCATCCCGCCCTTCGCGGGCTTCGTGTCCAAGTGGTACCTGGCCCTGGGCAGCCTTGCCGCCTTCCCGGCCCTGGGCTGGATCGGCGCGGCGGTGCTGCTGCTGTCCGCCCTGCTGACGGCGGGCTACCTGCTCTCTCCGGTGAGCAAGGGCTTCTTCCCCGGGGAGGAATTCGAGTACGAGCGCATTTCCTGCGGCTGGTGCATCAATCTGCCGCTGTGCGCGCTGGCGGCCGCGGCGCTGCTGCTGGGGCTCTTCCCGGCGCAGCTGCTGGGCTGGCTTTCCGGCCTGGCGGCCGGGATCCTGTAAGGAGGGCTGGATGATGAAAGTGTTATTGCTTGCTTTGATCCTGGTCCCCCTGCTGGGCGGCCTGGCCCTGTTCATCCGCCCCATCGAGGATACCCACCGGCGCAATACCTTTGTGATGATCCTCTGCTCCCTGGTGTCCCTGGGGGCCCTGGCCCTGCTGCTGCTGCGGCTGAAAAGCGGCGTGCCCCAGGTCTACATGCTGGCGGAGATCTTCGGGGAGGACTTCTCCCTGGCCCTGCATGTGGACGGGCTGTCGGCGGTGTTCGTGGCCATCGTGGCCGTGCTCTGGCCCATCACGGACCTGTACGCCTTTGAGTACATGCAGCATGACCATGCGCAGAACCGCTTCTTCGCCTTCTTCACCATGACCTACGGCGTGGTGATCGGCATCGCCACGGCGGCCAACCTCTTCACCATGTACCTGTTCTACGAGATGCTGACCCTGTGCACCCTGCCCCTGGTCATGCACGAGATGGACGGCGTCGCCAAGTCCGCCGGCCTCAAGTATCTGATCTATTCCATGAGCGGCGCGGCCCTGGCCTTCGTCAGCATGATGATCCTCTCCGGCTACGGCGGCCTGGCCTTCCGGGCCGGGGGCAGCCTGGACAGGGGCCTCGCGGCGGGCCACGAGGTGCTGCTGTACGTGGGCTTCCTGCTGGGCTTCTTCGGCTTCGGCGTGAAGGCGGCGGTGTTCCCCTTCCACGCCTGGCTGCCCTCGGCGGGCGTCGCGCCCACCCCGGTCACGGCGCTGCTGCACGCGGTGGCGGTGGTCAACGCGGGCATCTTCGCCATATTGCGCCTGCAGTATTTCGGCTACGGCGCCGCCTTCCTGGCGGGGAGCTTCGCCCAGAACGTCATGCTGGCCGTGACGGCCTTCACCATCGTCTTCGGCTCCACCATGGCCCTGCGCATGCAGCACCTCAAGCGCCGCCTGGCCTATTCCACGGTCTCCAATCTGAGCTATATGCTGCTGGGCGCGGCATTGTGCAGCGGCGCGGGCCTCACCGCGGCGATCCTGCACATGATCGCCCACAGCGCTTTGAAGATCGCCCTGTTCTTCTGCGCGGGCGCGCTGCTGTGCCGCACGGAGGAGCTGCCCCAGGGGGTGCAGGAATACGTGTTCCAGTACACGGGCTACGCCAAAAAGACCCCGGCCATCTTTGCGGTGTTCACCATCGCGTCCCTGGGGCTCATCGGCGTGCCGCCCCTGTGCGGCTTCGCCTCCAAGTGGGCCATCGCCCAGGCGGCTGCGGCGCAGGCAACGCCCCTGGCCATCACCGGGGCGGCGGCCCTGGCGGTGTCCGCCTTCCTTACGGGCATGTACCTGCTGAGCGTGATTTTGGAGGGCTACTTCCCGCCCCACGGCTTTGACGACTCCGGTCTGGAGGAGCTGACGGATCCGGGACCCCGGATGACCTCCGCCCTGTGGATGTGCGCCGCCCTGGGTCTGGCGCTGATCGCCTTCATGCCCATGCTGCAGAACATCCTGTCCGCCTACACGGCGGGCCTGATGTGAAAGGAGGGGACGGATATGACGAATTTCGCTTCCTTCCTGCTGCCGGTGCTGGTGCTGCTGCCGGTGCTGGGCGGCCTGATCTGCTGGTTCGCCGGCTCCGCCGGGGAGAAAAACCGCAGCGCCGCCCTGCTGGGCCTCCGGGCCGCGGTCAGCTGGCTGGTGCCCACCGTGGATCTGCTGCTGGTGATCCTGCTGCTGTTTATCGGCCTGGACGGGGAGACGTCCTTCACCTTCGCGAAGGTCTGCGGCCTGGGCTTTGCCCTGAGCCTGGACGGCCTGCGCTGGATCCTGTGCCTGATGGGCTCGGTGCTCTGGTTCGGCAGCGCGGTCTTCGGCCAGGAGTACCTGGGCCACGCCGAGCACAAGAGCCGCTACTATCTCTATTACCTGATCACCGAGGGCGCCACCCTGGGCGTGTTCCTGGCGGCGGATCTGTACACGCTGCTGATCTGCTTCGAGGTGATGAGCGTGGCCTCCTGGACCCTGGTTGCCCATGAGGAGACCCCCGGCGCCATGCGCGCGGCGGACAGCTACCTGGCCTTCGCCGTCATCGGCGGCCTGGTGACGCTGATGGGCCTGTTCCTGCTGCAGGACATGTTCGGCACCGTGAACATCAGGGAGCTGGCCGCCCTGGCCCCAAGCTATCCCAACCGGGCCCGGCTCTACGCGGCGGGCGTCCTCACCGCCTTCGGCTTCTGCGCCAAGTGCGGCATGTGGCCGCTGCATACCTGGCTGCCCGCCGCCCACCCGGTGGCGCCGGCCACGGCCTCGGCCCTGCTGTCCGGCATCATCACCAAGGCGGGCATCTTCGGCATCCTGGTGCTGTCGGCCAAGCTCTTTCTGCACGACGCCCAGTGGGGCCGGGTGATGCTGGTGCTGGCCATGATCACCATGGCCACCGGCGCGGTGCTGGGCGTGTTCAGCGTCAACCTCAAGCGCACTCTGGCCTGCTCCTCCATGAGCCAGATCGGCTTCATCCTCACCGGCGTCGCCATGAGCGAGCTGCTGGGGGAGGAGAACGCCCTGGCGGTCCACGGCCTGGTTCTGCACATGCTGAACCACTCCCTGTTCAAGCTGACCCTGTTCCTTGCCGCGGGCGCGGTGTTCATGAACCTGCACAAGCTGGAGCTCAACGAGATCCGCGGCTTCGGCCGGGGCAAGCCCGTGTTCAGCTTCGCCATGCTCATGGGCCTCTGCGGCCTGGCGGGCATCCCCGGCGGCAGCGGCTATGTGTCCAAGACCCTGCTGCACGAGAGCATCGTGGAGTACATGGAGCTGCTGGAGCATGCCGGGCTGCCCCACGGCGCCTACAAGGCGGCGGAGTGGATCTTCCTGATCTCCGGCGGTCTGACCCTGGCCTACATGCTCAAGCTCTTCATCTGCGTCTGCGTGGAGAAGAACGCGGACGCCGCGGTGCAGAAGAAGTTCGACTCCATGAACAAGAGCTGGGCGAATCCCGTCTCCGGCGGCGTGCTGGGCCTGTGCGCCCTGCTGATCCCGCTGCTGGGCTGCACGGTGTACATCTCCATGGATAAGCTGGCCGCCCTGGCCGACGGCTTCTTCGCCGTGGAGCCGGGCTACCATCATGTGCACTACTTCACCTGGACCAACCTGAAGGGCGGGCTCATCTCCGTCACCATCGGCGCGCTGGTGTATCTGCTCTTCGTGCGCAGGGTGCTGATGAAGAAGAACACCTACGTGGATCTGTGGCCCGCCGCCCTGGATCTGGAAAACCTGATCTACCGTCCGCTGCTGCTGAGGGCCCTGCCCTTCCTGGGCGCCCTGGCGGCCCGCACGGTGAGCACCCTGCCGGAAGTGATCCGCAAGGGCTTCTGCGCCCTGCTCTACCGGAACAACGACAACGGCTTCGTCTACCCGGCGGAGAACGACCGCTTCACCGACTATGTGCGCCAGCCGGAGGGCACCCGGGGCTTCGTGGCCAGCCTGTCCTTCAGCCTGCTGATGTTCAGCATGGGCCTGGTGGTGGTCCTGGTCTACCTGTTCCTGCAATAACAACAAAAAACAAACGCCAAAGAAGGCCCGCTGATCGCGGGCCTTCTTTGACGTTTGCGCGGCAAAATGGCGGTATGCGATGGCTGCGCCCCTGCTTAAATATCCGCGGGCTCACGCACCATGTTCTGAATGTCGCGTATCGTCTGCTCGGAGAGCATCTCCTCCTTGCGCTCGATATCACACATGAGGGACATGGCCCCCCGGATCTTTCCGTCCACGCGCAGCGGAAAGGAGACCGTAAGATTGCCGGGCAGCCACTCTTCGTCGTGAACGGAGTAGCCCCGCTGGCGGATGCGCGCGATCTCTTCCCGGATGGCCGCCGGAGAGGAGAGCGTGTTCTTGGTGAACAGGATGATCCGGGTGTGGGCCAGGTAGTCGTCCAATTCATCGCTGCTGAAGGTGGACAGGAGCAGCTTGCCGGGGCCGGAACAGTAGAAATAGCGCGTGGGGTCGAAGAACGCGTTGTTGAAGGCCATGTTCCGGGTCTGCAGATCCTTGTGCAGGGTGATCGTCTGATGGTCGTAAAAGGCCATGATATGGGTCGTGGTATTGTAGCGATAGGCCAGGGTGTGCATGGTGTCCAGATAGCGCACGGTGAGCGGGTGGCTGAGAGAAACACGGTCGGCCAGGGTGATGATCTTCTCGTTGAGCTGAAACAGGCCGGTGTTCGGATCCTTGTCCACAAAGCCCATGCTCTGCATGGTGAGCAGATAGCGATCGGCGCTGGAGACATGGATGTTCATTTGCCGCGCGATCCCCGAGACACTGAGCTTCCCGCTCCCCTGGGAGAGGAGCTCCAGAAGCTCAAGTGTTTTTTCCGCGGAAGAAATGATCCCCTGATTCTCTTTCATAAAGGCGTCCTCCTTTCCTGGGGCGGTTGTAACATGTAAAAGTGAAAAGTTCTGTATTATTTTTAGTTTAAGCGAAAAAAAGACATTTTTCAAGGACGAATCCATTTTGGAGAAAAAAGCAAAACGCTTTGCGAATAACGCAACGGGAATCGCAATATGGGAAGCGTTTTTTGATACTTTTTTGTGCGTATTGACAATATTTCGCGCACGAAATATATTGGATTCAGAAGAACCGACAAAAATTTGCCGGCCCACAACAATAAAAAGAAGAGGAGAAACGCCATGAAACTACCCAAATACGTGATCGACATCAACGCGCTGCTCTCCGGCATGCCGGACGGCTCCTGGTTCACCCACGCGCAGATCTTTGACAACCTGCTGTGTGTGGCCAACAAGACTACCGCGTCCTTCATCCTCAAGACCTCCGAGGGCCTGATCGTGATCGACGCCATCTATCCCAAGGAAGAGATGTTCAAGGCCATCGTCGCCGGCATCGAAGACATCGGCTGGGATCCCAAGGACATCAAGAAGTTCGTTATCACCCATGGCCACTTCGACCACTGCGGCTGCGGCCGCTGGATCGTGGAGAACTACCACGCCGAGACCTATCTGAGCAAGATCGACGACGAGTTCTGGGAGAGCACCCCCTTCTATCCCGACAAGCCCGATACCTGGAAGGATTTCAAGATCGACCACTATATCGACGACGGCGACGAGATCACCCTGGGCGATACGACGATCCAGGTGCTCTTCACCCCCGGTCATACCCCCGGCGGTCTGAGCTATATCTTCCCGGTCTATGACAACGGCGTCAAGCACATGGCCGGTATGTGGGGCGGCACCAATCCTCCCGCCGCGATCCATGACGTGACCAAGTACCTGGCGTCGGTGGACCACTTCGCCGAAGAGACCCGCAAGGCCCACTGCGACGTGGCCATCTGCAACCACCCCGAGTTCGACAACGGCTATGCCAAGATGGAGTTTGCCCGCTCCCGCAAGAGCCACATGCCCAACCCCTATGTGATGGGCGAGGAAGAGTTCCAGAAGTTCAACAACGTGTTCCGTCAGCTCTGCTATTGGAAGCTGGAGACCATCGCGGACAACAACGGCATCAAGTAAACAAGCACGGCAGACAGAAGACAGAATAAGGAGAGTGAGAAAAATGGAAACGAAAAACAACAACAGATGGGTGCTTCTGCTGTTTGCCATGATCTGTATGCTCATCATGGGCGTCTGTTATACCTACAGCCTTTTTAATCCCTATGTTCAAGAGCATTTCGGCGTCGATCAGGCGACGGCAACCCTGCCCTACACGATCTTCATCGCGGTATTTGTTCTCGGCAACTATCTCGGCGGCGTCAGCACCACCAAAAACGGCATGAAAAAGACCCTGGTCATCGGCTATGTGCTGATGTTCCTGGGCTGGTTCATCACGGCCTTCCTGCCCGGCAACCTGTTCTGGGCCATGGTGCTGACCTTCGGCGGCCTGTTCGGTATCGGCGACGGCATGGTTTACAACGTCATCGTCGCCCTCACCCCCAAATGGTTCCCCGACCGCAAGGGCCTGGCCTCCGGTCTGACCCTGGCCGCCCTGGGCCTGTCCGCCACCATCTTCAGCCCGATGGTCAGCGGCTGGCTGTCCAGCTACGGCTTCAGAAGATCCTTTATGATCGTAGCCTTCATTTACGTGGGCGTGGCCATCATCGGTCTGCTCAGCCTGAAGAATCCCCCCGAGGGCTATATGATCCAGAGCACGCCGGGCGCCGGCACAGGCGTCGCGCCCCAGAAGCAGTATGAGGTCCGGGAAGCGGTCAAGACGAAGGAGTTCTGGATCGTCATGGCGCTGTACTTCTGCGCCGTGCCCGCGTATCTGCTCATCTCCGCCATCTTCGTCTCCTACGGCAAGAGCAAGGGTCTGGACGCCACCATGGCGACCCTGGGCGTCAGCATCGCCTCCCTGTGCCAGGTGGGCGGCCGTCTGATCCTGCCTACGATCTCGGATAAGATCGGCCGGAAGAGCGCCTTCGTCGTGGCCTTCCTGGTGACCGTGGCCGGCATCGTGCTGCTCACCTTCGCCAACGGCCCGCTGTACGTGGCCTGCTTCGCGCTGCTCAGCCTCTCCTACGGCGGCTGCAACGCCTGCTTCGGGCCCATTGCCGCGGACATCTGGGGCACCAAGAACCTGGGCACCATCCTGTCGCTGACGATGATCGGCTTTGGCGTGGGCTCCATCGCCTCCACCATCCTCAACAAGGTCCTGGGACCCGGCACCGCCTTCATCGTGGCGGGCGTCATCGCCGCGATCGGCGTGATCCTGGTGTTCATGCTCCCCGGCAAGAACAAGAAGGAAGCCTGAGACCCGGAGCCATCCAACGATCTGAAAGCCAGCAAGCATACATTTTTCATTCCTGGGAGGCGGTCGTACCCGTTTGGGTGCGGCCGTCTCTTTCTGCGGCTTCCGCTTCGCGCCAGACCCCCGGGAAAAGCAGAAGGCCGTGACGGCGCCCGCGGACAGATGCGGGCGCCGCCGCGGCGGAGCTCCTTCGGGCGCGCGTTTGGGAAAAAGCCTGGAATAAACATATGATATGTGATATAATCGGTTCATGTCAACCATATGGTGTCCCTTCAGAGGACGCGGCGTCCCCGGCGCCGCGGCGCTTTGCCGCGGGCCCGGCGGGGGCGCCTGTTTGCTGACAGTCCGTTTGCCGGGAGGCAAACGCAGAACGCTTGGAAAGGACCGACGCCCAGCGGCGCGGACAGAGAAAACCGATGCGATTCAGTATTATTGTTCCGATCTATCAGGTAGAGGATTATCTGGAGGCCGGGCTTTCCTCCCTGGAGAAGCAGAGCTTCCGGGATTTTGAGGTCATCCTGGTGGACGACGGGTCCAAGGACGGCTCGGCCGCCATCGCGGAGCGCTATGTCCAGGCGGACAGCGCCCATTTTCAGCTGATCCGACAGGAAAATCAGGGCCTGAGCGGCGCCCGGAACGCGGGCATGGATCGCGGGCAAGGGGAGAGTATTGGTTCTTCCTGGACGGGGACGACTATATCCTGCCGGAGATGGACGTGTTCTTTGACGTGGACAGCCTGCGCAGCGGCGAAAACTGGCAGCGTATGCGGCAGGCCGAGATCGAACGCAGGGACGTCCTGTTCCTCTGCTGGTCGCATTCGGCCAGGGATTCCGAATGGGTCGACAGGGAGTGGCGATACGCCCTGGCAAACAAGGGCCTGGATTTCATCGAGCCGGTCCCCATCGAACCGCCCAGCGTCTGCCAGCTGCCCCGCGAGCTGTCCTCCAAATCCTTCCATGAGCGGAGCCTGTTCTATACGGACCGCTGAAGCTCCGCCCGCCGGACAGCTGGAAAAAGCGCTCCCGCAGATGGGGGCGCTTTTTGCTTGATTCCGGGCGGAAAATGGGGTAAGATAGTTT
>Ga0310695_10002818_pt1 | contig 35616 bp, 38 predicted proteins | sample RumenRJG_04DNA_FD_203882 | JGI IMG/M metagenome (GOLD analysis project Ga0310695, IMG submission 203882) | Bovine rumen microbial communities from Lethbridge, Alberta, Canada - RJG_04 (v2) (version 2) | ecosystem: Host-associated > Mammals > Digestive system > Stomach > Rumen | place: Canada... | reverse complement strand
CTTATAAAGGTCTATCGTATTCTTAACCTGCTTGGAAGCTCTGTCCACGACGGTAAGCGTGGCAACAGAATTATTCATGGCGTCGTAACCCACGTAGATAACACCGGGCGTAGACATGGAATCACCGCGCGTAAAGATGACTATATTATTCTCATCTGCTCCCGCCAGCGAAGAATTTGCGTACTGGATATTCTTGCTCGGATCGATCGCCGGCATGATCTCCGTCTTAACGGAATTGAACCAGGGCGAATCTTCCGCGATCTTCCTGCCGGGCCTGCCACCGCTAACGGGAGTCGTTCCGCCGCCGTCCTTCTTATCGCACGCTGCAAATGATAACGCCATCGCGAAAATCAGCGCAGCCGAAACCAATCTGAGACTTGATCTCTTCATCTTACTTTCTCCATTTCCCCACTATTATGTCAAAAAATATTGTAGGGCTTCGGAGAAAATAAAGAGCCTCAACATTTAGGCAATTTTCAGGTATTGTCGGTTGTCCGGGCTGCTCTGCTACGCTCGTTCAGTTAAGGATTTTGTGCAGCAAGACGGGTGAACGCCCAGTTAAGGATTTGTTGCCTTCTAGGCGGACAGAAAGAGCAACATAGAGAGCAACAATGCCAATGTTGCCTTATTTGTTGCCTTCTGGGCGGACAGAGAGAGCAACATGTTCGCGTTTTTTTACACCACGGGAAGGAACCCCCACGAGAAGCGACTTTTCGCAACACCTGCAAGGGAGGCCCCCCCGCGAGAAGCAACATTCACAAAAACATTTTCGCGCAAAAATAAGCACGCTCTACAGCACCATGCGGCTGGCGCGAAAATAAAAAAGCCCGCGCCATCATAAGACACGTCCCTCACGCAGGGCTATTATATCCCGCACGCGAAAAAATTCTTATCCGGGCAATATCTCCCCTTGTTCCGTAAACTTGAGGGTGGCGTTTTCCGCATGCATCATGACGGGTCTGAATCTAAATGGCCTGATATCGCCTTGAGGTGTTGATAATACAGTCCCGTATACGGGTTCTATGCTCCTTAATGCACCGCTCTCGTAGAGCTCAAATCCGAGCTTTGTGCGGACAGGGCCTGACGGAGTCATCACGCTTATCTCGTCGCACGGCCAGATCGTAACGGCCCTTATCTTTCCTGAAGGATAGAAGAATATGCACTGAGGCCTTACATGAAGCATCACTCCTGATATCTCGAAGTCATAGTAAGGAGCTGTCTCAACCTCTTCTTCGATGCTCCAGTATGCGCTTATCTGGCCATACAAAGGGAATATCCTTTTGGCGTTGCCGTCTTCATAGAAAGTAATAAGTTCGGTCTGAAAATCGCCTGCAGGAAAAGACAATACCTGCGGCTCTTCAAGATATACGCTCTTTAAGGCGCCGTCATCATAGTGATCGACGGCAAAACGGAACTTTTTCCTGTAATCAGAAGCTCCGCTGTATGGCATAAGGCAGCCGTATCTTGTCTTCACCTTGTCCATAAGGATCAGCCGTGACTGAATGTGTCGGCAGCGCGTTCCTTACGGTCTTTATAAAGTTCGCTGTGAAGGTCTTTGCCCTTGCCCGGAATGCCGAGGCTGTCTGCCCTGCAGTGCTGGCAATGACGGAATACTTCCAGGTACTTTCCGGCTTCTGCACGGACTTCTTCCAAGTCGGCACAGGTCGGAGCAGGAATATCCTTCATCTCGTTCTGAGGGATCAGAGGGATGATATTGAGGATCGATGCACCAAGTTCTGAAGTGACCTTCGCTACCTCGGGAATGTGCTTATCGTTGATGCCTGGTACCAGTACACTGTTGATCTTTACGACGATGCCTTTCTCTGCGGCAAGGCGTATTCCCAAAAGCTGCTTCCCGATAAGCATGCGCGCGCCTTCGATGCCTTCGTGCTTTTGACCGTGCTCATCTATTACGAAGTTATTTATCTGCGCTTCGATCTCCGGATCTACTGCATTAACGGTAACTGTAAGAGTCTCTATGCCGATCTTCGCGATCTCATCGATCTTATCAGCGAGTCTGAAGCCGTTTGTCGACAGGCAGCAGATAAGATCAGGGAACTCTTCCTTGACAAGCTTGAAAGCTTTAAGCGCCTGATCGTTTGCAAGAGTGTCACCGGGGCCTGCTATGCCGACCACGGTAAGTTCCGGACAGAGCTCTTTAGCTCTCCTTACTGTCTCCACTGCCTCTTCAGGCTTTAAGACAAGAGAGCTTACACCGGGCTTTATCTCGGATTTGTTGAATGCCCTTGTGCAGAACTTGCAGCTGATATTGCAGACGGGACTTACGGGAAGATGCACTCTTCCTGCGGTTACATTCGAGTGTCCGCCAAGGCAGGGATGTCTTTTCTGGAGGTTCTCGAAAGAACCTTTCCTTGCTGATCCGCCGTATTTCTTTCGCGGCTTTTCATCTGCATACTTGGGCGCAAGAATGCTGACACGGGAATTGATCACCCTGTCCAGAACGAACTCCACCTTGCGCTCAACATCAACTGCCTGGATAAGCTTGCCGTCCAGAGCCTGCTTCGCGTGAAGTCCTGACTTTGCAGAGAAAACAATATTGCAGTCGTCGATGGCTTCAGCAAGGCGGTCGATCAGGGAATCGTCATGCTGGAGGCTTACTCCGTAGCTGTCGATCCTTCTCGTATCAACAAGTTCATACTTCTTGTTCTCGACGTCTATCTCATAGATGTCGAACCTGTCGGCAATACCGAAGTGCCTGTTGATATTTATTCCGTCGCCTGTCGCAAATGCTGCTCTGATCATTTCTTTTTCCTTAGATGTGATAATTGTCTTTGATGCTGTCCATGAGACCGAATTCGATAAGGATCTCTTCTAATCTTTCCTGAGTCATCGGCTTAGGGATAACGAACTGCGTATTGTTCTCGATTGCGAGCGCAAGGTTCCTGTATTCCTGTGCCTGAGGATGGTTCGGATCGTGATCGATTACGGTCTTCTTCTTGATCTCTGCCCTCTGTACTTCGTTGTCTCTCGGAACGAAGTAGATGAGCTGGCTTCCGAGTTCTTTTGCAAACTCTCTCAAGAGCTCGTTCTCACGGTCAACCTTACGGCTGTTGCAGATGATGCCGCCAAGTCTTACGCCGCCCTTGAGAGCGTATTTCTGGATACCCTTACAGATGTTGTTTGCAGCATAGAGAGCCATCATCTCGCCTGAAGCTACGATGTAGATCTCCTTTGCCTTGCCTTCTCTTATAGGCATTGCAAATCCGCCGCACACAACGTCTCCCAAAACGTCATAGAAAACATAGTCAAGATCATCGGTATATGCGCCCAGATCTTCAAGCATTCCGATGGAAGTGATGATGCCTCTTCCTGCACATCCGACACCGGGCTCAGGTCCGCCGGACTCAACGCATCTGATGCCGCCGAAGCCCTTCTTCTCGATCTGGCTCAAGTCATCGACTTCGCCTTCTTCGCGGAGCGTATCAAGAACCGTTCTCTGGGCAAGGCCGTTAAGAAGGAGTCTTGTCGAGTCTGCCTTAGGATCGCATCCGACGACCATTATCTTCTTGCCGAGTTCAGCAAGGCCTGCTGTAAGGTTCTGTGTTGTTGTGGACTTTCCGATTCCGCCTTTTCCGTAAATAGCAATCTGTCTCATTTTTGGTAATCTCTTTTCTCTGTTTTTGTCTTTATGTCGTTTTATCTGTATGTCGCAAGAACTCTGTCGTAGATATCCTCTATGACTCTGAGTCCGCCCTCGTAACCTAAGTAACCGCAGTTCATGACGAGCCTGTGCTGTACGGGTACCGAGATGATAAGAAGGTCTGCATGAAGTTCATCTGCAATGTGCTTGTCCCATGAGCTTCCGAGGATAAGAAGTCTCTTGTCTTCGTAGTCTTTTGCATCTTCCAAAAGCTCTAACTGGTCAAGTCCCGCATCGGGATTGAAGACGACTTTAACATCACGTCTCTGAAGGTCTGATATTTTCGAGAACTCTTCGAGAACGCTCTCCTGATACTTTTCCGGAATGTCATCTACGATGAACTGTATTCCGGGAATGATACCCAGCTCGTTAAGGAGGAACTTGGAAAAACCGAGTGAGTATGAAGCATCAGCAAGAGAATAGAATCTTCTCGGGATTCCGTATCTGAATTCGAGCATGAAACTGGCCATCTTATCAATATGCGAATAGAACTTCTTCTCTTCGCGGTCTATAAATGCTTCGACTTTGTTCTGATCGAGCTCACCGAACTCTGCAACTGCTCTTAAGAACTTCGATGTCTCCTTTGCACCGATCGGTGCATAAGGGAAATGCAGATATGGTGTACCGTACTTTCTCTTAAGGTGCTTTACGATATCAAGGCCTGCCCATGTTCCTGCAAGGATGTTGAACTGTGCCTGGGGGATCGACTTCCACTCCGATACGCCCTCCGACTCATTTCCGAATAGGATGTTGACCTTAAGTCCGATTCCTTCAAGAACCCTCTTGAGCTGCTCCAAGTTGCCGTTCCAGTAAGGATCCTGATAAGGAATGCTCGCGAAAACATTTACGAGTCCCGGAATGACTTCACGGTCTTCATTGAACTTATCGACATACTGGTCGATGATGGCATTTACGACTCTTGAGTGGCTTACATAGTTATTGGACTTAAATCCGCCTTCCTCAACATAGACGATGGGCTTGTCCTCTTCCTGGAATGAACCGACGACTGATGCAACATCGTCACCGGTGATCGCTGCAGTGCATCCTGTAATGACTACATAAAGATCACCGTCGATTACCTTGAAGGAATTCTCTACAACGTTTCTTAATTTCTTCTCGCCGCCGAATACGACATCTGCTTCCTCAGAGTTTGTGCAGGGCATCGTGGATCCGCCTGCATAGCCTTCGCCCTGTCCGATGATCCGTGAGACCTGGACTCCGCAGCCCGGGCCGGAGTGAAGGATCGGAACGCCTTTCTTTATTGCCACTACGCTCTGGCAAGCGCCCAAAGCGCATGTAAATCTCGGTTGTTCAATTGCTCCTGACATCTTAGAATCCTCCTCTTCCCTGAGCACAGCCTTTTCCTGAACCGTCACCCTGGAAATATCCGGGATCCTGTTCGAACCACCACTTGGTATAAGGATTCGAAGCGTGCTTGGAGTAATTCTTTATGAACTCGATGGAATCTAATGCATCGTCGATTCTTCTTGCGTAGTTGAGAGCGCCCTTGTATCCGATACCGAACTGCTCGTCACCGATGAGAAGTGAAGGGATACCGAATTTTGCGCCCCACAGCGTCATGCCGCCGTGTCTTGCAAGGATAAGGTCAGGCTTGATCCTGTTAAGTGCGTTAACGAGCTCGCAAGCCTGCTTGTTGCATACTCTGTAATCAGGAACGTCACCGTAGTTCTTGACTGCCTGGCCAAGGATATCGAGCTTGTCATCACCGCTGTCGTAGACAGGATCGTGATGGAATACGGCTGCACCGACAACGTCCATTCCGAGCTCACCGAGCAATGTGATAAGTGCCTGTCCGTGAGCTGCGCCTGCAGTTACATAAGCTCTCTTGCCCTTGAATCTTTCCTTGAGCTTCTCGATCTCGGGAACATACTTCTCGTGGCCTTCCCTGATGATCTCTTCCGCGATCTCTTCCTTGCCTACGAGCTTGCCGAAAGCTCTAAGCCATCTGTCTGTTCCTGCAACACCGTATGCCGGCGGTACAAGTACTTCAGGCACGCCGTGGAGCTGATCCAGACCTGCGCCCATGTATGTCGAGAGCGAAGGGCAGATGTGGATCGAAGCTGCTGCCTCGCTTACATGAGACAATTCCTCGACTGTTGAGAAAGGGATAATATACTGAGGCTCATAGCCGAATCTTCTTACGATGTCGTCGAAAACATGACTGCCCCAGAAGTTAATGATGTTTACCTTATTTGTCTTCTTCTCGGCGGGCTTAACGATGCCTCTTAAGACTGTGTGATAAGCCGCGTCAAAGCCTGTTGTCCAGATCTTGGACCTGAAGCCTTCGCATGTGCATGTGACTACGGGAATTCCGAGTTCCTTTGAAGCTGCATCAACTACTGCTTCGATATCCTCACCGATGATTCCCGATGCGCATGAAGTCGTTACGAAGATCGCATTCGGATGAACTCTGTCGTATGCGAGTCTTATCGTCTCTTCAAGCTTTTTGGCTGCACCGAATACCGTATCCTTCTCGAGAATGTTAGTGCAGAAATATCTTCCCAATGCAGGGGGAAGATCTCTTCTTGCCTGCTCTACTCTGTAGGTGAAGTTGAAGTCTGCGAACTCACCTGCACAGCCGATCGGTGCGTGGTCGATAACTGCCGCATCCCTGATCATGGCGAGCTGGCAGAAAGCCTGCTGCTGATTGCATCCGAGGCACTGTGAGAACTTTCTCTTGCAGTCCTTGAGCTGGCCTTTTGCAGACTGCTCAACGATCTCTGATGCTGCTCCTGTAAATGCGTTAATTGTTCCGAGTCTTTTCTCGCGGATAACAACGCTTGGTTCCTTGATGTTGATCTGTGACATTCTAAGGTTTCTCCTTTTGCAAAACCACTGAAATGGTAGGTTTTGCTTTGTGCTTAAGTGATAATACTCCTACGGTTTTAGAAGTGATAATACGTATGATTGATAGTCAGATATAACCCTGGGTTATAACAAAACTTAACGTCATGATTTTCCGGCAAATGCTTTGAGGTTATCTATGTATTCCTGCCCCAATCTGCTTAATGTACTGCCCGCGCGTGTGACGTAGATAACGGAAGTCTTCTCCCTGCTGTCATAGGGAATGGCTTTATATCCCGTACCGTTCAGTTCTTCGCATATGATGCCGGAGCAGAGCGTATAACCGTTTAATCCCACCATCATGTTGAGCATGGTTCCGCGGTCATTTACCTTTATGATCTTCCTTCTTTCAAACATGCTGACAGGCTCTTCGGCCAGATATATAGGGTTCTCTTCGCCCTGGTTGAACGTAAGACACGGATAGGGCTCCAAGTCGTGGTTTGTAAGTTTCTTCTTATTCGCCAGAGGGTGTTCTGATGACAGATATACAAATACCTTGCAGTCGAATAATTTCTGATACTCCAGGTTATTTACCCTTAGATATTTCAAAAGGAAGTTGTGATTATATTCATCGAGATGGATTATGCCTATCTCTGACCTGAAGGTTCTTACATCATTGATTACTTCAGACGTCTTTCCTTCATAGATCGAGAATTCGTATTTCTCAGGATCGTGGTTTTCGATCAGCTCGATATATGACTTAACTGCAAAAGTATAGTGCTGCGCCGATACTCCGAATCTCTTCTTCTGCTCCTTATCAATGTATCTCTCTTTGAGGAGGTCGTACTGCGCTACGACCTGTCTTGCATAGACGATAAAATCCGCGCCCTCCGTTGTAGTCGTTACACCTCTGTTCGAGCGCTCGAAAATAGTGATCCCTATCTCATCTTCAAGATCTCTTATCGCATCGGATATCGCAGGCTGCGAGACAAAGAATCTCTGTGCCGTCTTGTTTATCGATTTCTCATCTGCCGTTGTTATCGCATACATCAGCTGCTGCAAAGTCATGTGTATATTCTCCTCTACCGTATCTCATGTCATAAAAAAGCCCGGGAAAGCTTGTGCTTACTCCCGGGCTGATATTCCGTATCGTGCATCCTTATGCGAATGTTCTATCTGCACATCGACATGACGCACCCGTCAATATTATTGCCCGGGAACTTCAGCATTCGACAACACATGATGATGTTATTTGTCATGGTAATGCCTGTCATGTCGTATCTCCTCTTCTCAGATTATGTGGAATGGTAACGTAATTTGCCTACTATGTCAATAGGTTTATCGGTTAAAGTCTTTTGATACTTCGCTGAAGGAACGAATTCCTTTTATGTAATCGTCATATGCAAATTCGGGATCCTTGCCGTGAAAGACTTTGCAAAGGCCGCACATGTCACAGTCAGCGATACAGGGAAATCTGCTGTTGATATATTCCCTGCGCTCTTTTTCTGTTGATACACGGATATCCGGCGCTTCGTTCATTGTATCTGCCTGTTCTGACGGTATTCTTCCATATAGCCCATGTTGATATCACGGATCTCGCGCTTGCCGTCGATATAATCCTGATAGATATCCCACGGACTGCCGCCTCCGAGCCAGCATGAAGAACAGTTCTCGCATCCGCCGCCGCAGTCAAGGGAAGCCTTTACGATTGCTTCTCTTTCTTCCCTGGTAGTGTCTTTGATAAGGATAGACTTCATAAGATGTCTCCTTTGTTATCCTTCGGCCGCCATCTCCGAATTGATAAGATCTTCATTGGCAGCCATTGCCTGCAACGTCATCTCAAGGAGCTTGTCAAGTTCCCAGCCCAATTGCTCTGCACCGCGCTCGATAACTTCTCGTGAGCATCCTGCAGCAAAACCCTTACTCTTATACTTCTTCTTAAGGGATTTGAGTTCCATGTCCTTCGTGCTTTTCGAAGGCCTCATAAGAGCTGCTGCCCAGATAAGACCTGTAAGTTCGTCGGCTGCGAAAAGCACCTTCTCCATCTCATGAACAGGCGCGACATCGATAGTTGTGCCGCACCCTACAGTAATGCCGTAACCATGCGAGCAGACAGCATGGATGATATCATCGCCGAAGCCGTTCTCACGAAGGAGTTCAGGTGCCTTAAGGCAGTGCTCTTCAGGATAGAGCTCAAAGTCGATATCGTGAAGCAAGCCAACGATGCCCCAGTATTCAGCCTCATCAGCAAAGCCTAATACAGACGCGTACCACTTCATTACCGCCTCAACAGTCAGTGCATGCTGGATGTGGAAAGGGTCTTTGTTATATTTCTTAAGGACTGCAAATGCTTCGTCACGTGTGCTCATGTCATTACTCCTGTTCCGTAAACTACATTAATTATAAACCTGCTTAAGTGATATGTTAAAGCCGGTGCTTCAGGTGATCTTAAGGATCTTCTTTACCTCTGCGATATAACCTTCAGTAAGGGATCCGAGCTCGATATTATTCTTCGTGATATAGCCGATATGCATTACCGCATCGTCGCCGTCGCCCTTGAACCTGATCATCTTATACTGCTGGCCGTTTACGTCGTCGCAGATTATTCCGGAGCAGAGCGTATAACCGTTAAGTTCGTTCATGAGATTAAGTCCGGTTCCTCTGTCGATTACCTTTATCCGTCTCGGATATTCTTTCTCGGCAAGTATCTCTTCTGCATAGTAGATCGGGTCACCGTCGCCCTGCTCAAAGGTAAGGCACGGGTAAGGCTCTAAGTCTTCCATGGTAATCTCTTCGCGGTCAGCCAGAGGGTGCGTCTTCGTAATGTACACGCACGCCTTGCAGTCAATGAGCGGCGTGAAATGCAGGTCGTTGTCGCGGAGCTTTTTCTCAATGACCTTCCTGTTGTATTCGCTGATAAAAAGGATACCGATGTCGCTCTTCATGGAGCCGACATCGTCGATCACGTCGCGTGTCATAGTCTCCCTGAATGCGAATTCGTATTTCGCAAGATCGAAATCCTTTACGAATTCGGTGAAAGCCTTTATCGCGAACGAATAGTGCTGCGTGGAGATGCCGAAACGCCTCTTGCGTTCAGCCGAACCGATGAAGCGGTCCTTCAATATCTCATACTGCTGGCTTACCTGCTTGGCATAGATGATGAATTCCCTGCCTTCAGGCGTTAAGAGCATTCCTTTGCCCGATCTTACGAATATCGAGAATCCCAATTCATTCTCTAATTCCTTGATCGCTTTGGTAAGCGAAGGCTGCGTTATGTAAAGAGTCTCTGCGGCGCGGTTCATCGAACCTGATTCGGTAATCGTTATCGCATAGAATAACTGTTGGATCGTCATATATTCCAACCTTCCTTGATTTTGATTACCAATTGTATTTCATTTCGGGGATTCGAAATAATACGCATTTCCGATAACCAAATATAACTTTTGGTTATAGAAAAGGATAACCGTTATCGATTGTCAGACTGCTTCCTTAAGACTGCCCTGCTCCATCCCGTATACTTTGGAAGCATATCCCAAAGTCTCTTTCTGATGAGTTACGACGATCACGGCAGTTCCCTCAGATGCAATGTTCTTAAATATCTCCATGACCCTGGATGTGTTTGCCGAATCAAGGCTTCCCGTGGGCTCATCTGCGATTATCAGAGAAGGCTTGTTTATGACGGCTCTTGCGATGGTAGCGCGTCTCATCTCGCCGCCGGAGAGTTCTGACGGATATTCGTCCAGAAGATCTGTTATTCCGAGTTTGTCTGATACTTCAAGAAGCCGTTCGTAAGACGGCTTTTCGAGACCTCCGATAGTATAAGGGAAAAGGATATTCTCCCTTACTGTAAGAGCGGATAAAAGGCTCTCTCCCTGAGGGATATACTTGATCTTCTGATTCCTGATCTTCGAGAGCTCTTTATCGCCGATGTCCTTTAAAGGTTTTCCGCTTATCAGGACAGCGCCGGACGTGGGCTCCGTAAGGCCTGTAAGGAGATTAAGAAATGTCGTCTTGCCGCTGCCGGACTCGCCTTCTATCATGACAAAATCACCGGTATCGATTCTAAAATCTATATCATCAACAGCGCGGAAAGAAACCCCGCGCCTTTTATATTCTTTAACAAGTTTCCGAGCTTCCAAAAAAGCCATATTATTCACCTGCCCTCATCGTGTAATAGGTCTCCGCGTGCGCCAGACTTAATGTCGACAGGAATGACGAGACAGAGCCGAATATCGTCGTTACCAGCACTCCTGCAAGACCGTATAAGATCACGGCAAGGGTCGAAGGCATGAGATAAGGGACATCAAGAGAATTCTCAATGTAGTGATTGAACGGGAACACCGTAAGTATTCCCAAGATAAGGCCTGCGATGCCGCCTGCCGCGCCGATCGTAATGCCTTCGGTAAGAGAGAAAAGGCAGATGCGGCGTGAAGAAGTTCCTAAGATCCTTAATACTGCAAATTCCTTTTTACGTTCATGGAAGATGACGGAGAAGAATAAGATCATCGTAAGAAATGAGAACACGAGGAGCACTGTAAGTGTTACATTGATGATGTTCTCGACTGAGCCGAGCTTTACCGTAACGTCGCTGATAAGCTTGTCCGTCTCAATGAACTTGATGCCTTCGGCGTTCTTAAAGATCTCCTTCTCGACTTCCGTAATATCGGCATCACCTGTAACTCTGATGAGCACCGTGGATACCCATGAAGAATCGTCTTCGGGATTTAAGAACTGATAGCCCTTGTCCTTTGCATCATTCAAGATCTCATGCATCGTGTCTCTTGTCATGAAGACCGAATGATCAAGACCTGTCGCAGTCTCACCGAGCTTGCCGGCGACGGTGTATTCGCTGCCGTAGAACTTCACCTTGCCGTTGGACAAAGGCGTAACTTCGCTTCCGATGATAACACTTCCGCCGGCTACATCAGTCGTAACTCTCTCATCGATCCAGGGATTGATGACAAAGTCCGTATCAGGATCGAAAGCAATGAGCTGCACTCTTGTAGAGCAGCAGTCTGAAGATAATGATGTGAAATAGAACTGGCTCGTCGCACACTCGACGCCTTCTATATCAGCGACAGCTTTTGCGACTGAGACATCCATGTAGAAGAACTCCGGCTCGCCCGTGAGAAGTATGTTGCGCGCCTCGATCTCCGATGATTCGGGAACGATCATGAGGTCTGCGCCCATTCTCTCCTGCATCCTTCCAATGCCGTTGTTAAGCGACGCTTTTAATGCCAGGCCTACGAAAAGAGCATAAGATCCGATCACGGCAGCAAGCATCAGGCAAAAGGACCGGTATGGTCTTTTCCTGATGTTCCTGATGCCAAATCCGAAGCTTTCCTTAATTGCGCTCATCTTATGCTTTCTTCTTTGAGACAATGTAAGATACTGCGTTGATAAGAGCGGTTACGATTATCAACGCTCCCGCGATTATGAGTGCAGGCTTTGTTCCTGAATGGCAGGGCATGTCAGCAGATCCGCATACGCCGATGACGACCGTGGGGATAAGGATGACCAGAACGCCGTTGATAGCGGATGCTACGGCATAAGCTGCACCTGCGGCCTTTTCTTTCGATAACACGATAAGAAGGCCCAAAACGATCGTTGCGATGCCTAACGCAACTTCAGTCTGTGATGTCCAGTGGCACTTCATGAACTTGCCGTCCATGGCTGCGCACACCTTGAAGATAACTGTGGGTATAAGTGCTGTAAGAAGTCCTAAAACGACAATCACGATGCCAGTTAATCTTGTCTTGTTCATATTGATTCCTCTGTTTTCTTAAATGTTGTATTCAGGCTCGGGGAGCGCCGTTGCCAGGTCGAATTCCTCAAGGAGCTTTCTTCTCATTGCAAGGAATTCCACGCCGCCTCTCTGCCTCGGATGAGGTATCTTTACCTCAATGATGTTGCTGATCTTACCGGGCCTGGGGGTCATGATGACTATCCTGTCAGACAGGTAGATCGCTTCATCTATGTCATGTGTTACGAGCACCATCGTGATGCCGTTTAGTCTGTGAAGTTCCAGGAGCTTGTCCTGAATGTCGGCTCTCGTGAATGAATCGAGAGCGCCCATCGGCTCATCAAGAAGGAGCATCTCAGGTTCGTTGATGAGAGTCCTTGCAATGGCGACTCTTTGGGCCATTCCGCCGCTTATCTGATACGGATACGAATCCTCAAATCCTTTGAGTCCTACGAGCTCAATGTATTTTGCAACGTCGTCCTTCTTCTGCTTATAGACTCTTCTTGTCTTGAGTCCGTAAGAGATGTTCTGTTCTACCGTGAGCCAGTTAAAAAGACCACCCTGCTGGAAAACATAACCGCGCTCGGGATCGGGCTTTTTTATCGGATGATCTTCCATCACGATCGTGCCTGAATCCGGCTTATCAAGACCTGCGATAGATCTTAAGAGCGTTGTCTTTCCGCACCCTGAAGCACCTATTATCGAGATGAACTCGCCGCGCTTTACCTTGAGGCTTACATCCTCCAGTGCTTCGACATCAGCGCCGTCATCGTCTTTATAAATACGTCTTAAGTTCTCGATCGTAAGAATGATATCTTCATTTTTGTTATTGTCTGCCATTATCTTACGAGTCCCTTCTGCCATCTTAATGCGTATTTCTGGATCCTCTCAAGGATCGCAGTAATGAAGCTGAATAAAACTGCCATTACTATGATCGCCGCGAAAACCTTATAGTAAGCGCTCCATACCTTTGAGAGATTGATGTAGTAACCGAGGCCTCCCGGCTGACCCATCATCTCCGCCATTACGAGCGTTGTAAATGCAAATGCATTTGCTGTCGAGATGCCTGTAAATATCTGCGGCATCGCATGCGGTACGGCTACTCTGAACACGAGATCAAATGTGTTTGAACCAAGTGTCCTTGCAGCTTCGAACTGTACCTTCGGCGTTGACTTGATGCCCTGCGCAGTAAGGCTCGTAACCGGGAACCATACGCAGATAACTATGAGGAATACCGCTGCTGCGAAAGGTGTCGGAAGGAGCGTTAACGCAAACGGCATCCAGGCTACTGCCGGTATTACGCCCGTGACGTTCAGCACGGGCGTAACCCAGTAGTATACCTTCGGAAACCAGCCTATCAGGATGCCGGTACCTACTCCGAAGACAACGCCAAGCACAAAGCCTGCAGCATAGAGTCTTAAGGAATAGAGCGTATTTTCCAGTACGAACTGAGGCTCTATGAGGAACGCTTCGATTATCCCTGCAGGACCGGGAAAAAACGGCTGAGGCAGTAACTGCCATTTTGTTCCCAGAAGGTCCCACAGCAAAAGACCTATGCCTGATGCGAATCTTAGAGGCGCGCCTTTCGCGAACTTCTTCCACTTATCGTGATCCTTAAGGGATATAAGTCCCAGGATAAGGAACAATGCAGCTAAGAAGAACAGCACGATCCTGTATGCGATGTTGATATTTATGAATGCAGATCCTACAGGATAGTCGACGATCTCAACGGGTGCCGTGATCGGGATCAGGGCGTTAAGAAGAGCCGCGATAAGGAATCCTGATACTGACAGCAGCAGACCATAGATGACAGAACGCTTCTTTATCATTTGCCGCCATCCACATTCACATCAGCGAAATACTTGGAAGTATAAGTATCCGCATCAGTCTTAAGGTAACCGATATCGTAGAGCTGCTGGGCGAAATAGTGTACGTCTTCTTTTACGTTAAACACACCTGCCTGGCGCTGTTCAAATGAAGGATAGTTATATGAAGTGATCAGGTAGATCGCAAGATCGCGGTCTTCGATCTGTGAATACTTGCCCTTGATTATGATGTCCACAGCCTTCTCAGGATTCTTGTTGATAAAGTCCTGTGCCTTTCTGTATGCTCTAAGGAGTGCTGCAACTTCTTCAGGGTTCTTCTCATATAAGACCTTTGATGCATATAAGAAGCAGCATGCCTTGCCTGCGAAAGGTTCATCCTTTGTGATATCCAGGATAGTCTTAACCTTGCCGGCCTTCTCTGCTACGCTTGCGAGCGGGTCCCACATTGCTGCGGCATCAAGATCACCCTTATAGAGTGCTTCGAGTTCGAGGTTGCCGTCTGCAAAGGGAAGGAATTCAACTTCGTGATCTTCCTGTCTTGCTGAGATGCCTGCATTCTCAAGCCATACGCTTGCTACCTGGTGGGGTGTTCCGCCGACTTCATCGACACCGATCTTAAGGCCCTTAAGGTCTTCGGCTGTCTTGATGTCGGAATCAGGACGGACAACGATCTTGATGCATCCGTCGTGGAGCTTGTCTACTACGATCGTGTTGACGCCCTGCTCCATCGAAGGGAAGAACTGGAAGTCGCCGTTAACGATCGGGATAGTACCATTGTTTAGACCGATCTTTCTTGTCTCGGTATCAGCCGAGATCAAAGTAACATCGAAGCCTTCTTCTTTGAAGTAACCGTTCTCATATGCAATATAGATCGGCGCTCCGCATAAAGAACCGTCAAGTGCCGGAATATTGATCTTGCCGTATTTGGTGCCTTCTTCTTTCTTTGCACAACCTGCAAAGGATAATGTAAGTGAGAAGAGTGTAATGACCGCTGCTGACTTCTTCAAAGCAGCGAGAACCTTCTCTTTTGTGAATCTCTGTGACATAACTGCCGCCTCCTTTTTTGATTGAGAAGATTTAAGCACAGAGATGTTTTTGCCGCTAATCTATAAAACTCATAGAAACCTATAACAAAAGGCTATACGGGCTTGAATGTCAAACGCATTTGATGCCACGTCACTCCGCCGTGAAGTGACTTCAAGGTGACTCCTTCATTAACAAAACCGAAGCGTGAATAATAAGGTATAAGTTCTTTTTTACACGTAAGTACAACACCGTCGCGGCCCTGCCTGTCCGCTTCACTTATGACATGCTTAATTAGCATGCCTGCGCATCCCTTTCTGCGGTATTCAGGAATAGTATTAACGCCGAAGATCATCTGCCAGGCGCCGTATTCATCGTGCATTGAGGCATCTTCGTACATCCTGTCTGTAAGATCACGTTCATCGGTCGCAAAGCCGTCAACAAAAGACACCAGCCTGTCTCCGTCAAAAAGGAGCCAGAAATGGTCAGCATATACTTTAAGCCTTTCTTTGAACTCCTTTGCCGTCGCAGCTTCATTCGGCGGGAAGCATTCCTTCTCGACAGCCGTTATTATATTAAGATCTTCAATCGTCGCGGTCCTTATATTCATGTCCCTATTCTATACGATACACCGCAAATACGGGGTATACCTTTTGTTTATCGGAACCGATAAAAAACGTCTATTATCTTTAATTCCGCGGCTATTCTATAATCCCTTCCAACACAGGAGGACATGAATATGGCTTATAATTTCGACACATTAAAGATCCGTGCAGGATATAACCCGCTTGAGCATAACAACGCAGTAAGCGTACCGATCTACCAGACAGTTGCATATGAGATGGGAAGCACTGCAAGGGCAGACGCACTCTTTGCTTTCGAGCTCGAAGACCCGCTCTACACAAGAGTCTCCAACCCCACAGTCCAGGTGCTCGAAAAGCGCGTCGCAGCACTTCACGGCGTTGACTACGCAGTCGCAGTCGCATCAGGAATGGCAGCTATCTCTTACACGGTACTGGCCCTTGCAGCAAAAGGCGGCAGGATCCTCACAAGCCCCAGACTCTACGGCGGCGCCGTAGACGGCTTCCACTCGATCCTTGAAGAACTCGGCGTCAATTACGACATGATCGCAAACCCCGACGACCCTTACGAATTCGAGCGCAACATCAAGGAAGATACCAAGGCGATCTATATCGAGACGATCTCCAATCCTCTCGCAACCGTTCTTGACTTCGACGTCATCGCCGAGATCGCTCACAAGCACGGCATTCCGCTCGTAGTAGACAACACGGCAGCTACGCCCTATCTCTTCAATCCTTTCGAGCACGGCGCAGACATCGTCGTATATTCCGCAACAAAGGCTTTGTGCGGCCACGGCAACGTGATAGCAGGCCTTATCCTCGAGAAAGGCGGCTTCAATTATGACCCTGCGAAGTTCCCTGTGCTCGACAGAAAGCTCTGGTTCTTAAGAGATCGAAACGAGAATCCCAGGAGCATCCTCGACATCTTCCCTACATCACCCGTCACAGGCAAGATCAGAGCAGTACACCTTAATTACTTAGGCGCAGCGCTCTCACCCTTTGACGCATACCTCATCCTTCTCGGCATCGAGACGCTCTCCGAGAGAGTCGCAAAGCAGACTTCTTCCGCAGTCAAGATCGTCAAGTATCTTGAGACAAACAAGCACGTCAACTGGATCAGCTACCCTTACGCCGCAGGCAGCAAATACAAGGCTCTCGCTGATAAGTACCTTCCGAAAGGCGCCGGCGGAATCTTCTCCTTTGAATTCAACGGCACAGAAGAACAGAAGCGCAAATTCATCGAGTCCGTCAACATCTTCGGCTACCAGGCCAACATCGGCGACGCAAGATCTCTCATCGTCAATCCCGCCCAGACGACTCACGGCGAGCTCACGCACGAGCAGCGCGATGTCACGGGCCTCTCGATCAACACGATCAGATTATCCATCGGCCTTGAAGATCCTCAAGATCTCATCGACGACCTCGCCCAGGCCTTCGAAAAAGCATTCACTTAAGCCAATTTGCCTAGCCTAAATAGCAAAGGGGGACCGTTCTTTGGAAAGCGAGCGGCCCCTTTTTGTATGTGGTGTCTGAAAATAGTCACGATTTGAATCACATATACCTTGGTGCTCTGTCAAGATAACGGACAGTCCTTTTCCGGATGGTGGTCACGTTTTGGTTACGATATTTCGATTTTCGTTGCCAAAATGTGGAAAATAGCCCGAAAATCAATATTTTGGCAACGATTTTCCATTTTTCGTTACCAATTGTAAATTCTTCAGGCGCGGCAAGGCATTCTGATTCACCATTTTCGTCCCCATTGTCGAAAATAATGTAGACACTTCCAAAGCAGTTTTGTCTACAATTTTGTCTATGAGAGCTGAATCGACAAAAATGTAGACACTTCAGGGATGTTTTTGTCGACATTTCCGTCGACAGCATAATTGTTTATGGATATTTCTTCCCTGCGCCCGAAGACGCCTTTACTTCGGGTTCCCGTCCGCATCAAACACCGGGATCTTCTCAAGGAACTTGATGTCATCGCGCTTTGCCGCATCGCCTTCTGCAAGTGCGGCGATCTTGCCTGCGACCGTGCCGCCGGCGATATTTACGAGTGCTTCCATCGCGCGGAGTGAACCGCCCGTGGATATAACGTCATCTACAAGGAGGATGCGCTTGCCCTTGATGAGGGCGGCGTCATCGCCTCCGAGATAGAGCTTCTGAAGACCGTTTGTCGTTATGGATTCATCGTCGACGGAGATAGGATCGGGCATGTAGTTCTTGACGCTCTTGCGCGCGACGAAATGTTTCTTCATGCCAGCCTGCCTTGCCATCTCGTGGCCGAGCGGAATGCCCTTGGCCTCAGCCGTTAAGAGATAATCGTAGTCTTCGCGCGGAACGAGCTTTAACATCTCCCTCGCGCAGGCTTCCGTGATCTCGGCGTCGCCGAAGCAGATAAAGGCCGCTATATAAAGATCGTCGGTAACTTTGCAGATAGGAAGATCTCTCTTAAGCCCTGCGATATTGATCGTATATTTCTTTGCCTTCTCCACGTCCGGTCCTCCCACGAAATAAATACTTGAACAGGAAGATTATAACATTTCCTTTGGCCGTTACTTAACAGGCCACGCCAAATGACTTAGCCAGCCACTCCAAATGACTTAACCCGCCACTCGAGGCATTAACTTACCCTGCCTCGCCGAATGAGATGCTCTTCCTTCCGACATGATCTTTGATGGCCTCTGCGATGAGTTTCTGTCCTTTGACATTCGGATGGATGCCGTCGTCGCAGAGATAGTAAGAATAATTCTTCTTCTCAAGAAAGACGGAAGTGATGTCGATGACGGGCACTTCGTTGGCGATCGCGAGCTTGAAGATCTCGATGTTGTAGCGCTCGTGCCAGTTCGTGATGAACTGCTTGTCGCCGCGCATCCACTGAAGGATGTTCTCTGCGGATAAGCCTTTCGAGATGTGGTCGAAATAACGCCCGGAATCGATCGGCGGGAGCGACAGCAGAACGGGGATCTTGCCGAGCTTCTTGATCTCGGTGATCATGGCGGTGTAGATCGAGACGAAGTCGTCGATCGTGCTCATCGGAAGGTGCTTGGCCTCAGGCTCCTCAGCGACTTCCTTCCAGTTGAAATCGCAGTCGTTGCCGCCGAATTCGAGCACGACATATTTGCCGGTCGACATTCTTATCGTCTCCAGGTTGCGCTCGAAAACGCTCTCGCCCTTCTTAATCGTGCTCCCGAACTTGGCCTTGTTCTCGATCTTAATGCCGAACGATTCCTCGCAGATCTTGTGGAAGGAACTGTCAGTCACCTTGTAGTGTTCGTTCTCCAGGATCACGCCCTTCAAAACGGAATCTCCGAAAGCTGTTATTGTCTCCATTTTTATATCTCCGCCGGATATCGCCGGTACTTTCTGAATCTATAATTTCGTATTGCCAGTACGATTTTATATGTTTTTGCAAAACATAAGCCCTAACTGCCGGTACGATTATATCAGATTCCACCCCCCATAGACATCTCACAAACACCCGGCGCGCCCGCCGCCTGCAATTACCCATAAATCGCCTTATAATGCACTTTTGTCTGAAATCTTGAGGAGTATCGTATTACCATCGCTAAATATGGTTAGGAGAACAGGAATATGAAGAAGACAACGAAACACTCTACAGCATTGGTTCTTGCGCTGATCTGCGCATTAACGATGGCACCTGTCACGGGCTGTTCGAGCAACACGAGTTCAGGCGCAGATACCACAGCAGAAGAGAGCACGACCGCGCCTCAGGAAGAGACGACGAACGGAACTTTGCCTGATACCACATCTGACACGGCCGCTTCGCAGGACAGGCTCACGGAGGACCAGGCCTATGAGGCTTTCCATTATTTCATGATCGAGGGCCTTATTAACCTCAATTCGCCCGTAAGAAGATACTGGTATCGCGAGAAGACTGAAGGCGACGTTGTGACCTTCTGGTTTACGGGCAATAACCTGAACTTTCCTACAAGGCTTGATATGAATCTTGCGACCGGCGAGACTGTCGCGAGTGCTTACGAACGCAAGGGTGCGGACCTCACCAAGATCGACGATCCCGGCGTCTCCGAATACGACTTCAACGCATGGGATTATCTCAAAAATCCGCCTGCGATTGACAGCGCCGCGAATGCAAAAGACATGCAGCAGTACATCGGCAAGAACATCAAGGATATCACCAAGGAATACGCAGATCTGGAATTTAAGCCGGACCAGAATCATACCGGCTGGGTCAATAAGGATCTCATGTTCGATACTTACGGCCAGGATAAGGAGACCGTCGAGTATGTGCGCGTTTGCGGTGGCGCGGAATTCAGCGTATACGGCATCGTTCCCGGCATGAGTTCTAAAGATGCTATTTCATGCGCAGTTATGGGCGGCGCAGGAAGCATGATCACAGGTGACCCTGCGACGATCGACGGCGACGGCACGCTCTACTTTTTCGAGATGGGCGACGGCAACACGCTCGAGGTCCTCCTCACCAAGGATGGCAAAGTCAATTACGCCGGCGTCATAAGCGTGAGTATAAAAGATAAGTTCGTTACGGATATGTAAGTTGCTGCAAGTTGTAAGTGCAAGGGCTGCGTTGATGCAGCCCTTTGTTTTTGAGTGGGTGTCGAGTTTTTTCGAATACTTTGGGGGGGCATTAGGTAAAACGCGAAAATGTTGCTGTTGTGAGCGTTGCTTCCCGTGGTGATAAAAGCGCTTTTCGTATGTCACGGCAGTCTACTGACACAAAAACAAAGCCCTTATTTTATGGGCTTTTGAGGGAATCTTTAGATATTTTGACCTCCGTTTGACCCCAAGAAAAACAAGGTCCGGTGTGGTAAATATTTATTGTGAAAATGTATCGAGAACAGTATTTATAAACAGGACTAATTCGAAATATCAATTGTCTTCTCTTCAACCAAATTTCGGGCCACACTCTTGCTAATAATTCTCATTTCATCATCATCTTCTTTGATATTTGAAACAAGATTCATACTGCCGTACCAAAGAATCTCCTTATCAATGACTGCATATCTGGAAGGAATATAGTCAACAAACAATATTTCTATGCCAGCCATCTTGAGTTTATTATGTATAATCTCAATCCTATTCTTAATTTCATCAGAGTACTTTGAAGACGGATATGTAATTAAAGAGATGGTGGCTTCCTTATTGGTTATACCCGCATATATTCGAAGCAGGCGCTCACATCCCGGTGTACTCACATACGGACTGGAGATAACCACCTCCGCTTTGGCATTAATTATATCGTTTTTAAATGCTTCACTATAGGTCTCATTGTCATAGAAATATCGTTCATTCGGTTTAACTCCTGCATCCTGCGACAATTCATACCCGATTCTCTTGTAGGTGCGAAGACGTTTGTTATACATATTGGCAAACAGCTCTATATGATGATCAACATAATCTATTACTGTTACTTTGCTTTTCCCTTCATAACTCCGGTTAAGCCTTCCCGTGTATTGTTCTACATTTCCATCCCATGATATCGGCATTGCAAGAAACAACGTATCCAAACGGGAACAATTGAAACCTTCTCCAACATACTGTCCTGTAGCAAGAATGATCAGAGATTCACTTTCAGGTATAGAACTAAGTCGTTCCCTTATATCCTTGCGTTCCGACTGCTTCTTTCCGCCTGTCAAAACAAAAACGTGATCGGCTTTATCTTTGACCTTTTCAAAAAGAACATCAAGTTGTGCTTTTCGCTTCGATAATACCAAAGGGGTGTGTCCCTGCTCTACACACGTTTCAATATCTGAAGCAATCATGCTGTTTCGAAGATTGCTGTTAACCACAATCTCATATGCTTCATTTGATGTCAGTTTATCTTTTGTGGAAATGATCGGTGTAAACCGAGGTTCAAGGATATGTTCCATTCCCTGTAAGCGAATCTTATCTTTGGCTGTAAATCTGTAACGGACAGGGCCGAACTGCATCAACACTGTTTTGTCTTTCCCGTCTTCACGCTTTACAGTAGCCGTCAGACCATAAACATATTTTGCATTTACTTCAGACAAAACTGCTTCTATACTCTCTGCAGCACCATGGTGGCATTCATCCATTATCACCATGCCATATGTTTTTACAAATGGTTTTATTGAATCACCGGATCCCAGAGAAGATACCATGGCAACATCAATGATGCCTGTCATGGAATTATGAGATCCAGTCAGCCTTCCAATCATACTCTTTCTGGTCTTCACTCTTCCGGTTTTGGTCTTGTACTGTGGATAATCCTCGTTAATAACAAGAAACCGTTCAAGATCATTTATCCAGTTCTGCATGATTTCACTGGTATGAACGAGAATCAATGTATTTACTTTTCGCTCTGAAATCAGACATGATCCGACTACTGTCTTCCCGAATCCTGTCGCTGCTGCAAGCACTCCAATATCATGTCCTGTCAAACTACGAACGGCATCTTGCTGTTCCGGATAAAGATTGCCGTTGAAAGAAACATTAATCGCTTTGCCTTTGTTACGCATATCATCAACAATATATTTAATCGATGCACCATTCAGATTATCGCAGAGGTTGTTAAGGCAGCCTCTTGGAATGGCTATAAATTGTTCTGTATCCTCTCCGGAATAAACTATTCTTGGTATTCCAAAGGTTGTGATTCCCATTCCCTGATTCCTGAAATATTCTGGGTTATTGTATGCTGCTAATCTTCTGATCTTATTCTGAAGTCTTGGCTTAATATTGTTCTTATCCACATATATTTTATCTGCAAGAACAATCCGAACCGTTCCTTTTGTATCGGAGCTCTCAAATCTAGTACTGTTTTCCCACGGAGTCTCATCAATTGATATTTGTCTTGGTGTTTCATAGTCAGTATCGCTGCCGCTTATGCTGTATTTGTTTCCCCAAGAAGACAGTTTCTCATCTATAAATACTTCGCTGAGCTTACCTGTATTCTTAAGCACACTCCACTGATCATAGTAAGGCCGCCAGTTTTCATCAACAAAAATACTGTTCTCATTTTTCACCGCACGTCCCTGCAACGGAAGCGCTACAAGATTTCCGAGACCGCCTTCTGGAAGTTTATCCTGTGCAGGAATCATACGATCGTAAGAATCAAAAGACTGCTGGTTAACACTTTCAGCGCCTTTATCCAAAAGAGCTGCACCAAACAGCCTCGCCTTCTTGATATTAATCGCCTTTTCGAAAAATATCCAAACATGTGCGCCTTTGCCGGAACGCGACCTCTCGACCAGGCAGGGAACATCATTATCTACACAGATTCTTCTTAAAGCACTGGCTTCTTCCTGCCATTTTATTGAGTCAGAACTATCATTGTGATTATCAAAATCAAAAACAAGATAATTGCAAGTTCCATCCGGCCAAACAGGGTATAATCCTACGACATCTGAACAATCCTCCTTCACACCCATCAGATGTGCGTAAATAATCTCCCCCGTCAGTGGCTTGTACTTCTGATTTGGACATGCTTGGCATTTTATGTTCTTGCCTTCCTTCTTACCGCAGATTCCGGCCTTCCAAAAGTTTTCACATTGAGTGTAATAACTATGTTTTCCTGTCTTGGTATTAGGCTTACCGGAACGAAGACTGTAAACATCTTTACGTCCTTTGAACATGGAATAAAAGAATTGAACCAATTCTTTAGTAATGACTTCTTCTTTGATGCTTGTTATCTGCTGCTCATTCTTTTCAGAAACTACATCTGTTTTATCATAGGAAATACCGGCATCATCCAACAGCTTCTTGAGATACTGATTCTCAGCCTCAAGTTGCTTTATATGCTCCGTGAGCTCGTTGAACTGTTCATCCGCAAGAACTCTCATTTTTCTGCTCTTATTCTTATCTCAAATAACTATATTTTCCAAATACGATATTAAGCCTTTTGTTATTTCATGAATATCGTTATCAATCCATCTCTGCCTTGATCCTGACACTCTGCTAAGATACTGTTCATCCTTAAATATATTACTCAAGCGTTTGACAATATCATCCATTGTATTTTCATACATTTCAGCATCATCGAAAATCAAGATTCGGATCATATCGGCCATCTTCCCGTCGGATGCTACGTTCTTTAGATAGGACATATCATAAATATCTCGGTATCTTCTGCTGTTTGCTCCGAATTTCAAAAGAGAACGCAACTTTTCAACAAAAGATTGTTCAACAGTATTTTTCAATAAAGTCGCGCCATCGTCATCCATACAAACATCGAAGCAGTATTCGTCCTGATCTATCTCCATATGCTTATGAACACCTATATCTATTTTGCTTTTTACGGAGTTTCCATATTCATCGACAATTTTAACCTCGATGCTTTTTCCATGATAATCCTGATGCTTAAGCTCAGTAATTTCATCGTCCATATAAATTTGGATTCCGTCAATGCAGTTAAGTCTCTTTACAAACTCACGTATTGAAAAGTCATCCAGAGAATAATGAATGAAATCCAAATCGATATCTCTAGTAGCCCTACGATTATTCTTCGTAAGACTTCTCATAACAACTCCGCCTTTTATTGTAACATTTCGGCTTAATGGTCCCTCTGCTATCGCTTTCAAAACGATATCCTGACACACACGTGCTGCTGCGAGCTCTCTTGTCAATCCTTCTTCGTGGTAGGCATCCATCAATTCCTGTAAATTCATTTACATTACCTCCTCGTCGAGAGCCTTTGTTATCATTTTGCTTTTGGGAAATACAGAAGCATATTCTTGTATCCGCCATATCTCGAGATCGCAGATTATCTTTCTGTAGTGAATTAGTATTTCCTTGTAGAGATCGTACGGCATACTGTTTTTTGCCCGGAGAAGTTCAATGAGCATTCGCTCTTTATCATAAACTCGGATATTAGCTCCGTTTTCTTCTTTTTCTTCAATTCCAAGATGTAAAATGTCTTCTCTAACATATATCTGTCTGACTCTCTTATCTGTTAGCTTTGCAGCCTTTGATCCGGTTGCCAGATCGTATTTTTCAGGAATAAGATTTGTCAGTCCATGGACATAAAATGCGTATTCTCCGGTCAAAACAGCATTAGGATACTTCTTCATGATTATTCCAAGCTCAGGTTCCCGTTGGTTGGTAGAGTATATTCCTTCTTCCAACTTATAAACAGCTCCATTAGAGACTGCTTGAGAAAGTTTATATGCATTACCAAATTGAGTAATTGCCTCTTTATAAGTTAATATCATTTGTGTAATCCTCGGTATTTTTTAGCATTTTACCTGTTTTTACTCAAATATACTTCAAGTTAGATTGTTCGTCAACGCAATTCTCGGTAATTTTGTGACTTTTACCGATATATACAATAATGTTGAAATATCAAAAAGAGACTTATTTCTCAATATATAACGCAGGTTCAAAATTAGATTTTTGCAATAAAGTCAGGGGATTCAGCGTTTTTACCGCTAAACTAAAATATGATAAGAGTGCTCTTCGTATGTCACTCAAACACTTTCCGGAACTCGGTGATGTTCTTGCCGTTCTCGGGGCCGTATATTGCAAATCTGACTTCGTCGAAAAGACTCCCGTACTCTTCATCGATCAGGATCTTCCTGAAATACTCCGCAACGTCCTGAGGCTTATTTCCAAAGGCGCCGCATCCCCATGCGCCGAGGACGAGATTCCTGTATCCGTTATCTGCGGCGATCAGAAGAAGTATCCTGATACGCCTTAGCATGGTCTCCTCAACGAGGCCTGCGGAGGCAAACAGTGCCGCGCCTCTCTTATTGGGAGCGGGAACCGTGATGACGCCTGCCGTAAAAGGCTCCGCAAGCAGTTCGAGTCTCGCGTTGCGGAATACAAGCACATTCGGAGACAGCAGCATGTAATCCGATTCGACCATGCCAACGTGCGTATTGTTGTAGCGGTACATTTCCGAAGCCTTGGGTGAAGAGATCGATGCATAGAGCGTGCTGCATCTGCAAAGTGCCTCCTCCTGGGCATTTGCGCCGAGCTTGAATCCGCCGCCCGGATTATGGGCATTGGCAAAGTTCATGACGTAGGGATTCTCCATATCACGTGCTGCTTCGAAAGAATCCGAGTTGACGACCTTGATCGTGCAGCTCCTGCCGCCCGAAGGAATAGCAGCATACTTCTCAAGAAGTTTCGCTCCGTCCTCCGGAGTATACACGGTAACTCCGGTGTGCTCTTCCGGTTTGAACACAACCCTCTTGCCGGACACTTCGTAAGCTCCGGCTTCCGTGATCTTTATTGTTTCTTTCGCTGCTTCAATATTGTTCATAGGCACCCGCCCTTTATTAATAAGATCTCACCGACTATTTTACCTCATTCCACCTTCATGTAGTCAAAGCATGTAAAGCCGTTCGATCCGTAGAATTTGGTGTTGCCGACGGAGTTTGTGATCAAAGAGAGCGTTCCGCCGCCCTTCTTCCTAACATACGGCACCATGTATTCCTGAATGTCTTTGGTGCCGATGCCGTGCCTTTGACGGTCGGGCCTTACGGCGAGGATCTCGATGTAGTAGACGTCGGGGTTCTCCCGGCCAAAACGCTCGGCCGGAGCGACGCATTTATCGTACATGTCAAACCACTTGAAGGGCGTTATTCCGTAGTGGAGGACCATGCCGATCCCCGTTGCGAGATATTCGGAAAAGCCCGCCTGTTTGCGGCCCGGATCGTGGATCGAGAATGCCGTTATTATCTCGCCTCCGTCCTCTCCGACAACGGCCTGTCTGCGCTTGATCTCGGCCTTGAAACACTGCACGTGCAGATCGTATATGAATCTCCGGCGCTTACAGGGATCATCGACAAAAGGTCTGTAGAAATCGTACTCCATGAATGCGTCTGCGCACAGGTCGCATATCGCTTTAAGGTCCTTTTCTTCGGCAACTCTGAATGTAAGCATATTTCACCCCGTCTGAGCTGATGCTTCAAAGATCGAATTATGTTGTCTGACACGGAAAGATCCAAAGGATCGATATGAATTATCCCTTTACTTACAGATTTCAGTTTATTCTCTTACTGAACAAAAGTAAATCAGAATGCCTAGTTTCGCCTGAAGAATTTACAATTGCGGCGTGCTCGAAAAAGCCACGAAGCCCATGCATTAGGAGTCCCAAAAACTGTCCCATTAACTGACCCGCAATTCTGATAGACTTTAGGCAGGACTATACAAAATAGAAGGGGCGCAAATGGACAGGATCTACGTGGCGATCGATCTTAAATCTTTCTACGCAAGCGTTGAATGCGTAGAGCGTAAGCTTGACCCGCTGCAGACAAATCTCGTCGTGGCAGACCCCACGAGGACCGAGAAGACGATATGTCTTGCGGTCTCCCCTTCACTCAAGAAATACGGCATTCCCGGCAGAGCGCGGCTCTTCGAAGTCGTGCAGAAGGTCGAGCAGATCAATAACGACAGGCGTTACAAGGCGCCGGGCAGAAGGCTTACGGGCAAGAGCATCTGGAGCTTTGAGTTGGAGCGTTTTCCGGAGCTTGAAGTCGACTATGTCGTGGCGCCGCCGCAGATGGCGCATTACATGAAGGTCAGCTCGCAGATCTACGGAATATATTTGAAGTACGTGGCGCCGGAGGATATTTTCGCGTACTCGATAGATGAAGTATTCATTGACGCGACGAGTTATCTGGACATCTACCACCTGAACGCGCACGATTTCACGCGCATGCTGATAAAGGACGTGCTGCACACGACGGGCATTACGGCGACGGCCGGGATCGGTCCCAACATGTTCCTCTGCAAGGTTGCGATGGACATCGTGGCAAAGCACATTCCGGCAGACAGGGACGGCGTGAGGATCGCGGAGATCGATGAACAGAAGTACAAAGAGCTCTTGTGGGAGCACACTCCCCTCACTGATTTCTGGCGCGTAGGAAGGGGCACGGCTTCAAGGATCGCGAAGATAGGACTTTACACGATGGGCGACATCGCGAGGTGCTCGCTTAACAGGCAGAGCCTGGGCCAGCTCTATAAGCTGCTGGGCAAGAACACCGAGCTTCTGGTCGACCACGCATGGGGCATCGAGCCGACGACCATTAAGGACGTTAAGGCTTACGAGCCGGACAACAACAGCACGTCGACCGGCCAGGTATTAAAGGAGCCCACGGATTACGAGACAACGAGGCTCATCGTCTGGGAGATGGCGGACACATTATCGCTCGATCTCGTCGAGAAAGGGATCGTCACGGACCAGATAGTGCTCACGATCGGCTACGACCGCGAGAGCCTTGCAAGCGGCAAATACACGGGCGAAGTCGTCACGGATTACTACGGCAGAGAGGTTCCCAAGCACGCGCACGGCACGATCAATCTTGGCAGGCACACGTCGTCGACAAAGCTCATAACGGAGGCGGTCATGAAGCTCTTTGACGCCATTGCAGACCCGGATCTTCTCAGCCGCCGCTTAGGGATCGCCGCGTGCAACGTCATTAGCGAAGAAGATGTTCCCAAGCTCGAAAAGCACGAGCAGATAAGCATCTTCGACTTGGGGAAGGAAGAAGAAGATACCACGGAGCAGGATGAGAAACTTGCCAAGGAGCGCGCGCTTCAGGAAGCGATGCTCGAGATCAAGCACAAGTACGGCAAGAACGCTGTCGTCAAAGCCAAGAACTTAAGCAAAGGCGGCACGGCGATAGAGCGCAACGGCCAGATAGGCGGGCACAAAGCATGAGCAAGTACGACGACATAATCAATCTTAACAGGCCGCAGTATATCGATCTTCCGCCCATGTCGATGCACGACCGGGCTGCGCAGTTCTCACCCTTTGCAGCGCTTGTCGGATATGAGGACGCAGTCGAAGAGACAGCGCGCCTCACAGACGCAAGACGCGAGATGCTGGAAGATGAGATTGCAGAATTGAACAGGCAGTTAGCAGAGCTCACGGAAAGGCTTTCTGAGCGGCCTAAGATACGTGTCACGTATTTCATCCCGGACAAGAAAAAGGAAGGCGGCAGATACGCGTCGAAGATCGGCAACGCAAGGACGATCGACCAGTATAAAAACGCGATAGTTTTCACCGACGGAGAGTCGGTCGCGATCGAGGATATGTACAGCGTGGTGTTTATTGAGGAGGCGGAATTAGGCACGGCAGAACGTTGACTGTATAAGGCCGCGATGCTAAAATCAGCTAAAGAAAGCATGTTCTGCAAAGACGGTTGCTTCCGAGATTTAGTTTATTTAAAACCTCACTTCAGATTGCAGCCTTGGGTGAGGTTTTTCATTTAATCACCCACGCAATTCCCTTCGCAGTTCTAAGTTCCGGATCGTTGAAGTGTCCGCCCTGATTCATTTCAAAATGCACGTCGTAGCCCTTGGCTTTATAGAGCTCAGCTATGCCTCTCGTTTTGTCTTCCACAGTTGCCATTACGGGATTCTTAGTCTTTGCTTCGCGGTCGCCTAATGAGAGATAGATCTTCGAAGGAGCAGAAGCGAATTCATGTTCAGAAGCAAACTCGTAAAAACCCGGAAACCACAGTGAACCGGAGCACGAAGCGCAGCCTGCAAAGAAGTCAGTCTTATAAAGAGAATAAAGCGCGAACAGGCCTGCCATCGAATAGCCGGCGATGTATATCGCGCGCGGCTTCAACCCATACTCAGCACACGCAGCAGGCACGATCTCATCAACAAGTTCAGCGATATATTCATCTGCCCCGCACCCGAAATCACCCTCGCCCTTAAACACTGCAGGAGCCTTCCACGGCGACAATGCAGAATTCCAATCAGAAACATTTATAGCGAGCAGCGAATACGGCACACCAACAAGCTTATCGAGCTCACAAGCTACCGCTTCACCCTCATCGCCAAAACAATTCAGCACGACCAGCGGGGCATCAGAAGCAACACCATAAGAAGCATCAGAAGCACCAACAGAAGAGGCACGGCGGACAAGCTTAACTTCCCTTCTCATATGACTCCCCTAAGCATCTTCTCATCGCAGTCAAAATGCTTGCCGATCTGGGCGGCGATCAATGCAAAAGATTCTGAAGGCGTCTCCTTGTAGCGCGATGTCACGTGCTTATAGCCCCACTTGTATTCGGGCGGCGTCATTATCGCGACGGCCCAGCCGTACTCTTCACCGTGCTTATTAAGGCGCGGTCTGAAGTCCTTGACTATCAGGTATGTCTGCATCTGGAGCTTCGTGAGCGTGCCTTCGAAATTCTTCTCGCCGCCTTTGCCAAAGCCGCCTTTCTCCTTCATCTCGTTGGTGTAGAGCGATGAAGCAAGACCCACGCCCTCCAGAGGAGAAGGCTTTACGTCCCACATATCGACGCCTGCGGGCACGAAAAGATCCATCAGGAGCTTTTCGCGGTAGCCTGCCTTGCCGTCTTCGTAGCGCGCGTCAAAGTCGTAGCCGTCGCGCCTGTAATTTGCAAAATACGGAAACCATTTTTTCGAGATGAACCCGGCACGGCCTCCGTAGAACTTTCCGTAAGCAACTTTACCGGTACGGGCGAGCACGGCTCTCCACTCCCAGGGATCTGCAGCCTCATCGCCGCACCACCAGTCCGAAACGGCGGTCATCTCCTCAACAGAGAACCCTGTAACATTGTTACTAAAGAGCGGCAGGAACCCGACAGACTCAATAACAGAGAGCAGTTCACCGCTGCTGCGGATACAGCCCTCATCGTCAGCGTCAAGGCCCTGCATATACCATTGTCCGTCGAGCACATACATCCCCAGATCAGTCCTCCATTGCAAGATTACTGATCGTATTTTAACGCATTTCGTGACTTGGGGTGAGATTCCAATTTGCGACCGGTTGCAAATAAGAAAGCCTGATCACTTAGATCCGAAGCTCAGACAGAACTTATTGTAATTAGCCGAATAAGAGCCTCCGACAGAACAGGAGAGCCCGTCGCTATAGCTTACCGTAAAACCTTCGAATTCCGAAGAATCGGAAGGCGCGACCTTATCGCCGTAAAGAGCCGTGAGCTTATTCTTAAATGTCTCGACAAAGCCCTTGCATTCATCGGTGTTGGCGGTGTCGTTCATGAGCTCGACACTGCTGACCTTGCCTTCGCTCTCGTTCGTCCTGATCGTCACATGCGTGAACTGCACGCCTTCGATCGTGATGTCGGTCGAATAGAAATAGTCGTTCTTATTTACTTCCTCACTGCCGAGCTTCGCGCCAAACAGGCTCTCTATCGCCGCCTTAACGGTATCCTTGTCCTGCCCCATCGCGAATTTAAGGCTTGATGCCATGACCTCGAAAACATCCCCCACCGGCTTTTCGGACGCACTAGAATTCTCAATCACGGTATCATCCGCACTGCCATCAGATAAGACTGCATCTGTCACGGATTCCGTAACCACAGGTGCCGTAGTATCAGAAGGCGCACCGCCTTCATTACTTGAGCACCCTGCAAAAGATGCGCCCATCGCTAATACCAGCCCTAAAGCTGCAATACTTCTGAAGATCTTCATTAATGTTGTCCTCCAAATTTCCTATTATCCTTGCGCCATTTATCCCCAAGCGCATAAGTAGGATATCAGAAACGGAGGTGAAGAGATGAGGAAAAGTGTATGAGTTAAATGATGGAAAACAATTACAGAAAAACCCCCAAGAGGCAGAACAACTTGGGGATCCGTCCTTTGTCGGTCGAAGAGGTTTTGAAGCCTACTTCTATACTTGGATTATAACATCTATATAATGTAGGATACTATGTCACCTATGGTGTTTAGCTTCTCTAGATCGGAAGAATTTTCATCTTCGTATAATACTTCCCATATTTCCGAGAAGTAACATTCATAGGTTTCAATTGTTTCGAGGACTTCCTCACGTTCTTTCTCACCGTATTCAAAGAGTTCTTTGAATAACGTCAGGGCATCTTTTCCGAGCTTATCCTCTATTATCCTTTTGAAGACTGCCTGGTCGTCATCACTGTCTTTTGTAAAGAACTTTTCTCCGTCTTTGGTTTCCAGATAAAACATTATTCGTCCTCCCTTTCCATGAAGCCTTCGGGGAAATCGTCATGCTCATCTGCCATGAAGGCTTCTTCCATCTCCTCTTCCTCGGTCTTTGGAGCTTCAGATTCTGACGTATCTTCCGGTTCCTCTTTTCTGATATAGATGTCCGGTTCTTTCGGGTCTTTTAAATTGGGTTCATAGAACAGTGTCTTGGACGGGATCCACCATACCGAATCTCTTCCAGTTTCACCGTGACGGTTCTTTGAAAGATATATAAAGGCAGGCTTTGCATCTGTGTTATCGATATTGGTATCGGGACCTGAAGGAGTATTCCCGTTATCCTTATCGCCGTAGTAATCGGGCCTGTCTACGAACATGACTGTATCCGCATCCTGTTCTATGGCGCCTGAATCCTTGAGGTCTGCAAGCTGCGGCGTATGGTCGTTTCTCTTGGCGGTATCTCTTGAGACCTGGGCCAGTGCTATTATCGGGACCTTTAATTCCTTGGCAAGGCGCTTAAGCTGGTTTGAGATGGCTGTGACTTCCTCATATCTGGATCTTCCGGACATTTCCTTCAGATGGATGAGCTGCAGATAGTCCACTATTATCAGCCTCGGCGGATTTCCCGAAGATATCAGCTGCTGGATAGATGTTTTTATGGATTCCGGGGTCGTATTGGAGCTGTCGTCCAGATATATCGGATAATCTGAAAGCTTTTTAAGGGCATTATCTATCTGCTTCATGTCGGCTTCGGAGAGCTTTTTGGAGCTTAAGACTTCGCTTAGGGGCTTATTCATGCATGAGGACAGGAGACGGGTATTGATCTCATCTTTGCTCATTTCCACGGAAAAGATAGCGACCGTCTTATTGTTAGCGGCAACATTTACGGCCATATTGACGGCAAGAGCAGATTTTCCCATAGCAGGACGGGCAGCAAGGATATTGAGAGACCCGGGCTTTAAACCGCCTAACATTGAGTCTAATTTTGGGAATCCCAGTCTTATCTTTCTTCCGGCATTTTCATCCTTTAATTCAGTCATAAGGCGGCTCATGGTGGTCTTAAGAGAGCTTGAGAGCTTCTCAAGGCCCTGCGTATTGCCTTCAGGCCTTATCTTGGTAAGCTCGGAGATGGCAAGATCCACGACCTCATCAGACCTTCTGTTTCCTTTAAGGGCGATCTTCTTTATCTCGTCAGCGGCGCTTAATATCTTGTGGATGGTGCTTCTTTCCTTAATTGCTTCGATATAGCCGTCAAGAGCGGATTGTACGGCGGTCATATCACCGATACGGTAGACATAACGCTGGCCCCCTGCTTTATCTGCGAGGTTCCTTCTCTCGAGCTCGCTCATGACGGTGAACCTGTCTATCTGGGCGTTCGCGAAAAACATATCCATTATGACCGAAAATATCACCTTGTTCCGTTTATCAATGAAATCGTCAGAGGTGATCCTGTTCCAGGACGCCTCTAAGATAGCGTTGTTCTTTCTCATGCACAAAGAGAGCAATGCCATCTCGACTTCGATGTCGTTATTGTATTCTTCTATTAGATTATCCATATTTTCCATCTTCGCTCTCTCCTCCGCTCACAGGGTTATGGGATCATTTTAGAAATGTTTGGAGTCCGATATTGGGACAACAGTTCGGTTTTGAGGACAGTTTTAAGAAGTACCTGATTCACCAGTCTGTGAAAAAGAAAGCCAGCTTGCCATAGGATCCTTGCAATTGATATTTGAATAGAAAAGCGTACTCAAAACAAAGCCGCAGAACTCTGCCACTTTCTTTCTGTCTGTCACATCGAAATCGCATATCTTTTCGACATTTGATTCCTGACAGAGCTCGTTTAATCTGCTGCAGGCGTTGATGGCAGCATCGTGAGCATCGCTTCTATACTTTTCCCAAAACCTCATATCTGCTAAACAAATCCCTTCCGCATAATCAAACGATGTAAGAAAATCGAGCTTCTCATTTACAACAAGCACGGAATAGACCTTAAGAGTTTCAAAGCAAACCATTGCCTCATGAAATTCATCAGTGGGAATGACTTTTAAAAGTTCTGTAAATCGTTTAATTAAATCCATATCACTCTCCAAACTTAATTCCGTTATTCTCGGCCCATTCTTGAAGCATTGACTTAAGCTTCACTTCATCTTCTGTGTATTCATCTGGATCAAAGCACATCATACTGAAAGCTTTATTTTTTATAAAAACCGTCCATTTAGACACACTCACCGTCCATTTAGACACACTCTCTGGTTTAGATATCTCAAATTCAGTCCCGACAGGCAGATCACAATTGGACAAAGTCAAAACTGCACCAACATAAAATCGAGAACTTGTTCTTTTACTGATGTTATCGGTATGCCGTCTAAGGATATATCTGATTTTGCGACGGGGTGAGTACAACAACGCCTCATCTTCAGAAATAACGTTTATATCAACGAACTTAATATCAGATTCATACCTTTTGGTTTCTATAACATTAACTTTCATATTGCTTTCCTCCTGCAATATCAGGATAAACAACGTGATGGACTAAATATTGGACATGGATCAGACGGCACGGATGGTATCCATCAGGATGCCGTATACATCTTGGGACTCAATAAATATCTCAAGGATTCGCTTTACCTTTACGCCTCCCATGCCGTAGTTCATGCACACCATATTAGAAGAACACTTTTCATCAATGCATTTCACGACTACAAGAGCTGCCTCCAGGCTGAATCCGGCAAGTGTATTGACCTTCTCCCAGAAAGAACCAGCCAAAGGCGGGAAATCAACAAGCTTGGTACCTAACGGCAGAAACCGTATATCCAGATTTCTTTCGTAGTATTCGCTAATCAGATCGCAAACCCTGTGGATATAACGCCTTAATGTTCTCGGCGTATAGTGAGTTCTTTCCGCAGCCTTGTTCTCCGAATATCTTGATTCGAGATAAGCCATACCTGCCTTGTACTCATGGTCGCGCATGTTGGAAGATGCGTACACCAGCGCTTTGCTGATGTTATCCCTTATAAGGGCATACGTGACGGCATGTTCAACATACCCGTGGTCTGCCAGAGCTCTGACGGTCTTGTTTATGAGTTTCGGCCTTCTGAAAAGGTCTTTTACGGTACAGGCGAAGGTGATCATGGATGGACCTCGATTAGATCTGAGCGGCTCAAGCGGAATACCGGATTTAAGGAAAAGACATAGTCTTCTATAGAGATCTGACCGTCAATGATCTCTTCTGGCTTCTCGGAACACTCCATTGAAGCATCCACACTGATACCGTATTCCTGTTTCAGCTCGCTCTTAAACGACCTGGCCCTGTTCTCGAGCCAGCCCATATGCCAGTATTGCATAAACGGAAATGACCACGTCATTAATGCCAATGCGTTGTCAGTTTTCTTGGAAAGTCTTCCTCTAAGCTTCATTTCTTCTATACAGTCGTTATAAGCATCTATCTGCATCAGAAGATCGTAGATATGACTCCATTCCGAATAATCGCGGGTTCCTCGTAAGTATTCGTTAAACAGCGTAAGGTATCTCATAAGCTCGGCTCCCGAAAGATGGTTTTCTTTTTCCAAATTCAGATTAACCATAGGCATGGGACATTTATTACCCATAGCGTTTTCAATCGGCACCACGTGCCCAAGAAAGAAGTATTAAAAAGTCCTGTTAACATAAAGTTTACGAAGGAGCATGCACCAAATTAATCACATGGGAACAAATAAGATTTATACTGTGGGAAATGACATATAAGGAAGGACACTGACATGGCTGTTGAACAACGCAAGAAGATGATCCCCTCCATGATCCTTGATATCCTCCGTGAACAGACGGATGAGAACCACACTATGGATCAGAAAGCTATCCTCGATGCACTCAACAAGGAATTCAATCCTCCTTTGGACAGAAAGACAGTCCGCCGCAATATTGAATACCTCATAGATATGGGCGCACCTATCGTCTATACGGAAAAGCCCAGGAAGAGCGGAAACGATGTCTGGACAGACTTCTATCTTTCTAGAGATTTCACAGAGCCCGAGCTCCGTCTCCTCATCGACGGTCTTCTCTTTTCCAATCACCTTCCCTACAAACGCTGTATGCAGCTGGTAGAAAAGATCGAGGGTTTATCGA
>Ga0310695_10002816_pt1 | contig 35630 bp, 38 predicted proteins | sample RumenRJG_04DNA_FD_203882 | JGI IMG/M metagenome (GOLD analysis project Ga0310695, IMG submission 203882) | Bovine rumen microbial communities from Lethbridge, Alberta, Canada - RJG_04 (v2) (version 2) | ecosystem: Host-associated > Mammals > Digestive system > Stomach > Rumen | place: Canada... | reverse complement strand
CGGGCACAAAGCTAATCACTTTTTCCCCAATACGCAAGGCTAACGATCTTTTTTTTCGACCAAATGCCTGGCACCTTCCTGTTATTATCCGCTTTTGTTTTCGATTTCTCGAAATGGACGCTGCAAAAATAACAAAAAAATCCCAACCCACCAAAAAAGTTATACACAAATATAAATTATTACCCAATAATTTGGCCAAATGGAAAGAATTGGCTATCTTTGCCGCCAAGTTATGGTTCACACCCTCATAGCCATGATCACCAAGGAAAGTATCGAAACGGCCTATTGTCTCCTGCACCAGAAGTTGCGGGTTTATCGCTATTCCAACATGGACTGGCAGAAAGATGACATCGAATACGCTATTGCAAGTTTCGTCACCAGCATGCCCAAGGAACTCTACGATGACCTTTCGGAAGGCCGCCCCGACTTTCTCCTCGACCACAAGCGTTTTGCCGATGACATGACCCTCGCTGTCAACCGTCTCGAGCAAATGTTGGGGATATAACCCCCTTGTCCCCGTCAGCAGCCGTGTATGGCTGCCCCGCTTTCCTTTCGCAGCCATCTATGGCTGCCATCCTCAGTCCCTCACCCCCTTCATCTCATGCTCCTCATTACTCTAGCCGGCCTTCTTCCCGCCGCTCTTCTCGTTTATCATATCTATCGAACAGACTTCCTGCAGCCAGAACCGCTCGACCAACTCAAGCGTGCCATCATCTTCGGTATCGGCTCAATCTTTGTGTCCATGCTGTTCAGCACACCCTTTGAAGTGCTTGGTCTCTTCTCCAAATCCTATTCCACAATGACGGGAGCCTTCCGTCTCGCCTTCTTCGGAGCAGGCATTCCCGAGGAATTGGCCAAACTCATCATGCTCTTCCTGGTAGTTCGCAAAAATCCCTATTTCAACGAGAAGATGGACGGCATCGTCTATGCCGTCTGCGTCAGCATGGGCTTCGCAGGATTCGAGAACCTGGCATACCTCGGTGCGGCAGGCGAAAACTGGTTCGGCGTGAGTGTCTCTCGTGCCCTCCTCGCCGTGCCTTGCCACTACTACAACGGTGTCTTTATGGGCTACTTCTTTGCCAAATATTGGTTCGAAAGCGAGAACAAGTTCAACAACCTCTGTTGGGCACTCCTCGCTCCTGTCATCACCCACACGCTCTACGACTTCATATTGATGTATATGAGTGTCGATAATTCTCCTCTCGTCTACACGCTCCTCTTTGCCTTCCTCATCTATCTCTGCCTGCAGATGCTCAAATGGTCACGAAAAAGGATTTCCGAGCATCTCGATGAAGATGCCCGGAATAAGGATGGTTATCAGAAGTCCGAAAGGTCAGCCCACGACTTTTACGACCGTAGTGACAGAATCTAATAATTATACTCTTCTTCTTTCCCGATAGATTCGAATGCCCTGGCCTTAATAAAAGGTGCCAGCAGTGAATCTATGCATTCCGACACTGTGGTTCCTACGGGGACATCGGCCACCGCCAAGCCCGCATCTGTTCTATTAACCACAATGCGGCACATCTCTCCTTTATCATTCCTATAGAAGTCGTTACGCGAAATCAGCCCATTTTCCTTGCCCAACAGTTTTTTAATCGCTGTGGCATAGGTGGTCTTACTGTTGTTAAGAGCCTTGATGGCATATTGCCCCGCAGCGGCTGCCGTGGCAAATTGCTCTTGCTCCATCTTATGAAATTCCAGTCCGCACTCCAGCGATTTCATAGCTCCTTCTTCTGTACCGTCAGTCGGAACGAGATATCTTCCATCAGGAAGGTCAAGCCACGAATGTATCGATGCTGCCTTGCCTTGCTGAATGGTGCCAAACAGATAATCTCCACTTGCCAATGGGTCGGGCAGACAGAGGAAATCGAACCAGTTCAGGAACCGTCCTCCTGTCTTCTGCTTCAAGTCACGGCCAAACGGACTGTCCATATCAATTTCGGCATTCCAACGGTCGATCAGCTCGACATACCAATAGGTAACTTCAATCTGCCTACGGATGGCGCCCAACGTCTTATGATGCACGGCAATATTGGTGTTGGCCAGGCCTTCGGCTGTTGCTGGCTTTTCATTCACATCCATAAGATGAATACGCTGGTCCTTATCGACAATATCGACTCCCGAGACGACCTTTTCTCCGTCTGCTTCATTCAGCACCAATTCATATTTGTTTGCCGTGGCTTTGCTTATCCACTGATTACTGCCAATACGGCGAAGGCCGAACTTGGCCAATTCGGCACGAAGTTCAGCATTGTAGTTACGTCCTTTTGCGAGGCTTAATAGGTCTTGCCCTTCCATTGTTGTTTTTAAGAATGAATGACGATCAGGAATCACGTTTTCCCATGGAACGCATTTTAATGCCGCAAAAATACAGTCTTTTTTTCATATTTCCAAATAATCCTCAAAGAAAAAATAAGTTTTGTAGTCAAAAAATGACAAATAGGGGTATTTTTGCCAATCATAAAGGAGAATAAAACAAAAAAAAGACAAATTCCTCCAATTATTTGGTGAATTTGGAAATAATTAGTATCTTTGCACCCGATAAAAAAATATATATAAGTAATATGATCATCGAACAAGGCAAGCATGTGGCCGTGTCCTATAAGTTGACAGGCTACGAAGCTCCGGAAAATCCCAACGAAGCACCAGAAATTGAAGATATCGAGGAGACCCATCCGGGTCAACCTTTTGAGTTTATCTTTGGAGTAGGGCAATTGATTCCAGGTTTTGAGAAGAATATCGAAGGCAAGCAGAAGGGCGACAGTTTTGACTTCACCCTCGCCCCTGCCGAAGCATATGGCGAATACGACGACGAGAAGGTCATCGCCTTGCCTAAGCACCTTTTCACCGACCCCAAGACGGGCAAGTTCTTAGCCGATATGGTGCAGGAAGGTGCACAGGTACCTCTCCAGAACCAGAATGGTGACATCGTCCCCTCCACCGTCCAGAAGATTACCGCCAAGGAAGTGTTCTGCGACATCAACCATCCCCTCGCAGGCATGCATCTGCACTTCAAGGGACAGGTCGAAGAGGTACGCGAAGCCACCGAACAAGACAAGATCGAGTACATGCGCCAGATGACTGGCGGATGTGGTGGTGATTGTGGTGGTTGCGGTGGCGGCTGTGGCAACAACTGCGAAGGCGGCGATTGCAGTAGCAATGGCTGCAAAGGCGGTGGCTGTGGTTGTAAATAACGTATTTGAGGTGAATACTTTCGGCAACATATTCCGACTGACGACATTTGGCGAGAGCCATGGTCCAGCCGTAGGTGGCATCATCGACGGTATGCCTGCTGGTATCCCCGTCGATATGCAGTTCCTGCAGGCCGAAATGGCACGACGTCGTCCCGGACAGTCGGCCATCACCACGTCTCGTAGCGAAGCCGATCAGGTCGAAGTACTGTCGGGTGTATTCGAAGGTAAGACGACAGGCACCCCCATTGGTTTCGAGGTACGCAATTCCAACCAGCACTCGTCCGACTACGATGCCCTCCGCGATGTCTATCGCCCCAGTCATGCCGACTACACTTACCAACAGAAGTACGGCCTTCGTGACCATCGTGGTGGCGGTCGCAGTTCGGCACGCGAGACACTGAGCCGTGTTGTCGGCGGTGCCTTCGCCAAGATGGCGCTGCGCACCCTCGGTATCGATGTCAAGGCCTACACCAGCCAAGTTGGCAACATCTGTCTCGACAACGACTGGACGAAGTACGACCTCTCGCTCATCGAGAAAAACGCCGTCCGTTGCCCCGATGCTCATAGTGCTGCGCTTATGGAGCAACTTATCCGCGAGGTAAAAGCCGATGGCGATACCATTGGAGGCGTCATCACCTGCGTCATTCAGGGCGTTCCCGCCGGTCTCGGCGAACCCGTCTTCGGCCGCCTCAATGCAGCATTAGGCGCAGCAATGCTCAGCATCAATGCCTGCAAGGGATTCGAATACGGCTTGGGATTTGCCCAATGCGGTTGTCGCGGCAGCGAGATGATCGACACCTTCCTGCCTGCCTCTGCTGATGTCGAAGACAGTCAACCCTTGCTCAAGACTGCAGCCAACCACAGCGGTGGCATCCAAGGTGGTATCTCCAATGGGGCACCCATCTATTTCCGCTGTGCGTTCAAGCCCGTAGCTACCCTCCTCAAGCCCATCCCGACAGTCAATCGCCATGGCGAGGAAACTATCCTCCAGGCTCGTGGTCGTCACGACCCCTGTGTCCTGCCTCGTGCCGTCCCCATTGTCGAAGCAATGGCCGCAATGACCATCCTCGACTATTATCTCCTCAACAAGACCATACATATATAATATAATGTATTACGCCAAGCACCCTCTCAAACGTCTGATGGCGGGCATTCTGACACTGCTTGCCATCGTTGCATATTCGTCATGCAAGCACGACGATGACGACGTGACGAAAATCGACTACGAGAAAGTAGCCGACCACACCGTCCTGATGTATATGGTGGGCGATAATAACCTTTCCTCCTTGCTCGAGAACAATGTCCGCCAGGCCCATCGGGCCATACTTGACAGCGTCGAAGTGGGCGCACTCAATCTCGTTGTTATGAAGGACAACAAACAAAGTGGCGACGACCTGCCCAAACTATACTGGGTGCATCGCAATGCTGCTCAGCGACTCGACACCGTCATACTGCAGACCTGGAGTGAAGACATCGACATGGCCGACCCCGACATTCTAGCGTCGGTCATCAAGACCACGTTCACACGTTTCAATACGCCCATCAAAGGCCTCGTTCTTGCATCCCACGCAGCAGGATGGGTGCCTGTCACGACCAACCATCACTACGATTCCCCGCGTCGCAAGGCTTTCGGTTACGATCAGATTAACCAGAACAACCTCGTTGGAAGCATTGAACTGTGGGATCTGGCCGCAGCCTTGCGCCAAGGGCCAAAGTTTGACTACATCATTGCCGACTGTTGCCATATGGGCAATGCTGAAGCCGCCTACGAGTTGCGCGATGTTACTCGCTACCTCGTTGCCAGTTCGCTCGAAGTGCAGGGTGCAGGTATGCCCTATCGCAAGGTCTTCACCCGCCTCTCACGGGTTAAATCTCTGTCCGACCTTCCCGAGGCTCTCGACTATTCCATGCGTTGCTACTTCGACGAGAATGCACCCTACGGCGCCTCGAAGAAAGGTGCAGGAGTCTCGCTCTACGACCTCACCTTCATGCCCCAACTTGCATCAAGTTATCAGCAACTCATACGCAGCAATGCTAGCCGCCTTGAGACGCTTGCCGAGGCCGATCCCTTGATCATCACCGACTGGCTCGACTACTTCCAACCCCTCGGTCGCGAATCCGTCACCTCTAGTGGAAGTGTCCACTACAAATATTATTATTACGACATTAAGGATGTCATCAACTGGCTGGGCGAAGTCGATGCAGCCAATGCCCATGCAGCAATTCAGGCGCTCCAGCACATCGTCCTCAAGGAGTATCACAGTTCGCAGTTCTATAGCGAAATCATCATCGATCACCACTGCGGAATGGCTGTCACCCTCCCAGAGACCCTTCACCTCGCCAACGAGCCCGGCTATCGCCAATTCTTCAGCGCCTATGCAAGCAACGCTGAAGGTCTCCTTGCTGCCTACCACCTCACGGCATGGGGAGCCATGATGGGATACTAAAAAAAGCATTGTCCCTAGAAGGAGTAATGCTTTAAAACAAAAAATGGATGAGCTCTTCACATCGCGCCGCTACAACCTCACGCCCTTGCTGCGGTCAAGCCCTGGGGGATTAGAAGGAGCATGCCGTATGACACTCATCCGACTGCAAAAGTACATACTTTTTTCGGTTCTGCCAAATTTTTCAGACAAAAAAAGCTAATTCTTACCGAAAATTACCTTTTTTACCCACAATTTTGTATCTTTGCAGCACAATTTTCGAACATTCGAAGACAAAGTATGAACACTCTTGCCACTATAGTCAACAATTATCTGATGAAGATGGCCGTGCCTCTCGCGGCATGGTTCATCCTCGAATATCTGATCAAGAACGCCATGTACAGCAACGTCGTGCTCAGCCTCCTCATCTTCCCGATGATGCTGGTCACCCCCGTTGCACTATGGTGGATTCTCAGCAAACTTCGCAAAGAAATCCTCTACGATGCCATTCGTGGCATCCAGGCTTGGTCGTTCGGCGTCCAGCTCATGTTCTATGCAAGCCTCATCGAGGCACTCTTCATCTACGTCTACAATCAGTACATCAAGCCCGGCAACCTTCACACCATTCAGAAGGCCGCCATCGAGCAATACGAAAACGTACAGCAGACACTTGCCGCATCAGGCAGTTTCGAGCGATACATGCCCCGACTCGAGGAAGCTATCAAGGCTCTGAAGGAGGCCCCCGTTCTCACCCCCATCGAAACGGCTATGACCACCCTCTCCAACAACCTCTTCCTCTCCATCGTCCTCATGATTCCCATCGCCCTCATCGTCCGTAAGCGTCCCCAAACAAGCACCCCCTCTTAACCCGACTCTATATGCTAGACATCTCTGTCATCATCCCCCTCTATAACGAAGACGAGTCCCTCCCTGAACTCGCCGCCTGGATTGACCGCGTAATGCAGGCCAACAACTTCTCATACGAAGTCATCTTCTGCAACGATGGCTCTACCGACAACTCCTGGCAGGTCATCAAGCAACTCCATCAGCAATATCCCCAGATGCACGGTATGTCGTTCCGCACCAACCACGGCAAGTCGCCTGCCCTCCATGTCGGCTTCGGCATGGCACAGGGCGACGTCGTCATCACCATGGACGCCGACCTTCAGGACTCACCCGACGAGATCCCCGAACTCTACCGTATGATCAAGGAAGAAGGATACGACCTCGTCAGCGGCTGGAAGAAAAAGCGCTACGATCCCCTCTCGAAGACCATCCCCACCAAGCTCTTCAACGCCACCGTACGCGCCGTCTCGGGCATTCATAACCTCCACGATTTCAACTGTGGCCTCAAGGCCTATCGCGGAGAAGTCGTCAAGCACATCGAACTCTACGGTGATATGCACCGATATATCCCCTATATAGCCAAGAATGCCGGTTACAAGAAGATTGGTGAGAAGGTCGTCCAGCACCAGGCGCGCAAATACGGCAAGACCAAGTTCGGTCTCGACCGTTTCGTCAACGGGTACCTCGACCTCATCACACTCTGGTTTCTCAACCGCTTTGGAGCCAAGCCTATGCTCGTCTTTGGCCTCTGGGGCACCATCATCTTTCTCATCGGCTTCATTGCCATCCTCTACATCGTCTGCCACAAGATCTACGTGCTCAGCACCGCAGGCACCGGCACGCTCATCACCGATATGCCAGCCTTCTACGTGGCCCTGACCAGCATGATCATCGGCGCTCAACTCTTCCTCGCCGGGTTCCTCGGTGAACTCATCTCACGCACTTCTGCCGAACGCAACAAGTATGATATCGCTGAAACCATCTGACACGTCCTCACGTCCGCTATCCAGAGCCTTGCGTCTCCTCCTGGGTACCTGCTGCATCCAAGCTTTGCTGTGCGCTTGCGATAACGGCTGCGAACAGGTGCGCGAAGCCTATATGACCACCACATTCACTTCTACCAGTGGTCGTACGATGCGTTCCATCAGCCTCATCTGTCTCTCTGACACCCTCGGCTACAAGACCGCCATCTCACAGTTCACCGATGTCGAACTTCAGCTCAATCCCAAGGGCAATCACACCACCATGATCCTCGATTGCTCCTACAGCGACTACGGAGATTTCTACACCACCTCCGACACTGTCGAGATTGCCTATACCGTCGAGCCTAAGTTCCTCGACATGGAGTGCGGGTGCACCGTTCTCTTCCGCATCGACGACGTGCACTACACCCGTCACCTCATCAGCAACCTAATCATCAACGACAACAATGTTGTTGCCGATGGAGAGGCAACAAACCTCATTTTCGAATATTAATCCACGGGAATGTTCCATCTACGCTACGCCATAACCCTGGCCCTCGCCACACTACTACTCTCCAACAGCCCCATGCTGCTGGCGCAAGGACGTTCCATTCCCGTTTCGTCCGAAGTCAAGGCCGAAGAACAGAAGGAACTGCCCGATGTGCTGCCCGAAGGCCAGAAGTACCGCTATCGCTTCTTCAACGGCCTCAATGTCTCGGTCGATATCCTCGACCCCTTGCTCTACACGTTCTACTTTGAGCATGCCTCCTTCGAAGCACAGGTGATGGCCGACTTCCACCATCGCTTCTTCCCCTTGGCCTCTTTCGGCATGGGCATAGCCGATGAAACCTCCGACAACGGTCTGGAGTACGGCACAGGTAAGAAGCAGGAATTCAACTTCAAGTCCAACCTCGCCCCCTTCGGCAAAATCGGTTTCGCCTACAACATCGACTACAACAGTACCCGTCCCAACGATCTCTACCTCGTCTTCCTTCGCTACGGACTGTCGTTCAACAAGGCCGACATCTCCAATCTCTACTATGCCGACGAACTGTGGGGTTCCTTCGGTCCCATCTCCATCAACGACCAGGAGTACACCACCCAGTGGGTCGAAGTTGGCGGTATGGTCAAGGTTCAGATCGTCAAGCATATTTCCCTCGGTTGGGACCTCTATTTTAAGGCCAAAATCACGCAAAGCGGAACCCAATACGGCACTCCATTCTTTGTACCCGGTTACGGTCCCAACAAGTCCCACGTCGGATTCTCTTTCCGACTCTTCTACGACATTTTCTAACCTCCTTTCCCATGAGCAAGCGTACCGCCAAACTCCTCATTTACATCATCGCAGCCATCTGCGTCCTCGGCATCGCCATGCATCGACAGTCGTCCACCATACAGGCCGACAACGAGCCCGGCTCCTTCACGCAACTCGAAGGCACGGTCTTCCACACTGTCTATCATATCCAGTACGAAGGCAGCACTGACTATCACGACAATATCAAGCAGCTCTTCCGCGAGTTCGACGGCTCGTTGTCTATGTTCAACGACACGTCTATCATCACGCGTATCAACCGTTGTGATACCTCCGTCATTGTCAATGACTACGTGCGCACCGTCCTTGAAAAGTCCCTTCAGGTCAGCCAACTTACCCAAGGCGCCTATGACATCACCGTCGCTCCTCTCGTCAACCTCTGGGGATTCGGTTTCAAAAATGCCGATGGCGTATCGCAGCACACCGTCGATTCCATCCTTCAGTTCGTGGGTTACGAAAAGATACACCTTACCCCAGATGGACATGTCCTTAAGGACGACCCGCGTGTCATCCTCGACGCCTCGTCCATCGCCAAGGGCTATATGTGCGATGTGGTAGCCGATTACCTGAGAAGCCGCGACGTCAGCAACTTTATGGTCGAAATAGGTGGCGAGATCACCTGTGGTGGCCACAACTCCAAGGGAAAGCTATGGAGCGTGGGCATCAACGAGCCCATCGAGGATTCCCTATCTACCACCAACGTCCTGCGTGACATTATGCACATCACCGATTGCAGCATCGCCACCTCGGGCAACTACCGTAACTTCTATTACAAGGACGGTCGCCGCTATGCCCATATCATCGACCCCCACACCGGCTACCCTGCGCAGTACGACATCCTATCCAGCACGGTCGTTGCACCCAACTGCATCACTGCCGATGCCCTCGCCACCTCGTTCATGGTGCTAGGGAGCCAGCGCTCCCTCCGCATCCTCGAGGCCGACACTACCCTTATGGCATACTTCATCTGTAGCGATCCCGACTCCGACCACTACAAGGTGATCTATTCGCCAAAACTCAAGAACATGCTTTCCAGTCAAAACAAATCCAACTGAAAATAGTGCACATACTATGCAGAACAACTTCATCTCTATCACCGATCTGAGCAAGGACGATATCCTCTCCCTGCTCCACGATGCCGCTCGTTTCGAGGCCAACCCCAACCAACGCCTCCTCGAAGGCAAGGTCGTGGCTACGCTCTTCTTCGAGCCTTCCACCCGCACCCGCCTCTCATTCGAGACCGCTGCTAACCGCCTCGGTGCACGTGTCATCGGATTCAGCGACCCCAACTCCTCTTCCACCTCTAAGGGTGAAACACTCAAGGATACCATCAAGATGGTGTCCAACTACGCCGACGTCATCGTCATGCGTCACTACCTCGAAGGAGCAGCACGCTATGCCTCCGAAGTAACCAACGTACCAATCATCAATGCTGGCGACGGTGCCAACCAGCACCCCTCGCAGACCCTACTCGACCTCTACTCCATCTGGAAGACTCAGGGCACCCTCGACGACCTCGACATCACTATGGTTGGCGACCTCAAGTACGGTCGCACCGTCCACTCCCTTGTTCAGGCCCTCTCGTTCTTCAACCCACGCTTCCACTTCATCGCTCCCGACCTGCTGCGTATGCCCAACGGCTACCGCGACTTCTGCAACCGTCACAACCTCTATTTCGACGAGAGCGAGGTCTTCGATGTCAACGCCATCGCCAACACCGACATCCTTTATATGACGCGCATTCAGAAGGAGCGTTTCAGTGATCTCCGCGAGTACGAGCAGGTCAAGAACGTCTACACACTGCGCAATGCGATGCTCGAAGGCTCCAAGCCCAACCTCCGCGTGCTCCATCCCCTGCCACGCGTCAACGAGATTGCCTACGACGTGGACGAAAATCCCAAGGCTTATTATTTCCAGCAGGCCCAGAACGGACTCTATGCCCGCGAGGCCATCATTTGTCGAATGCTTAACATTGACCTGAAATGAGCGAAAAGAAAGAATTAGAAGTCAGTGCCATCAAGAACGGCACCGTCATCGACCATATCCCCGCCAACGTGACGTTCAAGATCGTTCAGATCCTCGACCTCTACAACCATCCGGGCGCCATCACCATCGGTACCAACCTCGATTCGATCACCCTCGGACGCAAGGGCATCATCAAGATTGCCGACCGCTATCTCTCCGATGAGGAAATCGGTCGTCTCAGCGTCGTCTCCCCCGACGTCACGCTCAACATCATCAAGGATTACCAGATTGTCGAGAAGAAGTACGTCAAGTACCCCAAGCAGATCATCGGCGTCGTCAAGTGCACCAATCCTAAGTGTGTCACCAACCACCAGCCCATCCCAACCAAGATGGAAGTCTTCGATATGAATCAGAAGTCGCTGCGCTGCATCTACTGCGAACGCGTTATGCAGTATGGCGAAATCGAACTGCTTTAGGTCTTCCCGACCTGAAAGAATAAAAAAAAGAGGGCCGTCTCACGACGACCATCTTCACTAACCTTAAATCTTATACCATGAAAAACACATTGCAAAGATACGGGGTTTTTCGAAATCCACCAAATATTTTTCTCACTTTTTCATCAAAATGGACGAAAAAATATGTTTTATAACATAAAATGACTACCGAACCTATCAAAAAAAGGGCTGTTGCAACGCTGCAACAGTCCTAAATATTTGGTGATTTGCAAATTTACTTTGCGATAGCGGCTTTAACCTGCTCGTTGGGAACCATTTCCTCCTCGAAGATGTAAGCACCGGTCTTAGGAGACTTAACCACACGGATGACCTTGCTGTAGGTACGGCCTTCACCAGTCTGGAGAGTGGCCACTGCTTTCTTTGCCATAGTCTGTGAACTTTAATTTTAATCGATTAACTAATATTCAATATCCGTAGGATGGATTACTTGATCTCCTTATGGATGGTGTAGCGCTTGAGGAATGGGTTGTACTTCTTCAGCTCAAGACGCTCGGTTGTATTCTTGCGGTTCTTGGTGGTGATGTAACGCGACATACCAGCTACGCCGCTCGACTTCTGCTCAGTGCACTCCAGGATAACCTGTACGCGATTGCCCTTAACTTTCTTTGCCATAGTATTCTTGTAGCTTTAGATTATTCAATAACATAACCTGCATCCTTCAGGGCTGCAGAAATACCCTTTTTGTTGATGGTACGGATACCAGCCGCACTAACCTTGAGATAGATATAATCATCAAGCTCAGGAACGTAGAACTTCTTTACCTGCAGGTTGACGTTGAAGATGCGCTTTGTGCGACGCTTCGAATGTGAAACGTTATTTCCACTACCTGCCTTCTTACCAGTGATCTGACAAATCTTAGACATTGTTGTTCGTTTTTTTGTTTTTTGTAAATCTTTTTTCCAACCGCCGAAAGGCGGATGGAAGCCACCTTTGCAAAAAATCGGACTGGTTAATGGAAACCCTGACAGTCGGGCGGTCCAATTTTTAATTTGGTTGTTAAAATCGCTGCGAATGAGTTTCACCCCTCAAAACGCGGGTGCAAAGATACTAATTCTCACGCGTGCGAACAAATTATCGACTCTCTTTTTACTCAATTTGCTGTAAAAGAGTAAGCAAAAGGTCCAAAGCGGCATCTGCGCTTTGCAAAATAACCGTCTCTCGGCTCCCTTTGAAGTGGTAGGTCGAGCTCACGCACTGGTCTTTGCAGATGGCTGCAATGCACACCGTACCCACCGGTTTGCCTGGCTCTGCACCGCCTGGTCCGGCTATGCCTGTGGTGGCTACTGCGCAGTCACTCTTCAGCAGGCGAGCCACGCCCATCGCCATCTGCTGCGCCGTGCTTTCACTCACCACTCCGCCGACGTTCACGTCTACGCCCAGCACTTCTTCCTTCACGCTCACCGCATAACTTGTCACCGAGCCCTTGAAGTATGCCGACGATCCAGGTATCTGCGCTATCATCGACGCAATCGTGCCACCCGTCAGCGACTCTGCTGCCGACACCGTCAGTCCCTTTTCCACCATTACCTTCTTCAGCCGACGACCCAGCGTCGAGAACTTCCGTTCCTCTGATCCTTTGTATCTCATATTTTATATTATTTAAAAAAGAATCATTATCTAAAAAACATCAAAATCACCCCGCAAAAATACGCAAAATTCCCCATCCCACCAAACATTTCCCCCATTTTCCACCCATTCACCCCAAAATCACCCCACAATCACCCCAAAATCGCCCCAAAATCCTCCCCAAATCGTCCCAAACCCACCTCAAATCCACCCCAACCCCTCAAAAATCACCCCCTCCAATAAACCTTCCCCCCTCCCCACCGTCAAAATTACGAGAGCGGCCTCCATCAGCCGCCCTTCATCTATGTCCCCTCGGGCCGTCCCCATCTATGGCCGTCCTCCGCGTCCCTCATCGCGTCCGCCCTTTCGGTGTCCCCGTCAGCAGCCGTCTTTGGCTGCCAAGCGTCCCCCGTCACTTCCGCGTCCCTCTTCGCGTCCATCCCCTTCTGCGTCCCCGTCAGCAGCCGTCTTTGGCTGCCAAGCGTCCCTGTCGCAGCCATCTATGGCTGCCATCCTCATCCCTCTTGTCAATGTCGCAGCCAAGCTTGGCTGCCCTCATCCCTCCTCGTCCCTCTATGAATCGCCACCTCGCCCTCCTTTTAGCCCTCCTCTCCACCCCGCTCTTCGCCCAGCAGCAGGGCGTCCCCTTCAACGGCATCGTCTCCGACATCTCCGGCACCCCCATCAAGGGCGCCCGCATCTATATATCCAAAGGGCGCGTAGCTCGCTCCGACAAGCAGGGCCGTTTCGGCCTCACCGATGTCGCTGCCACCGACACCATCCACATCTATTTCAAGAAACGCACCTACGACATCCCCGTCGAAGGCCGCAGGAGCCTCCGTGTGCGTCTCGGCGACCAACTGCAGGCTCAGGAAGACCAGGAGCTCGTCAACTGGGACTACGGCTTCGTCAAGAAGCGTGAGAGCCTCGAGATCAGCAACGGCATCTCTGGCGAAGACCTCGTCCGCTCAGGCTACACCAACATCACCATGGCCCTCCAGGGACGCGTCCCCGGCCTCGTCGTCAACCAGACCGGCCGTTCCGGTCAGGATGCTGAGCTCAACATCCGAGGCACCAACAGTTTCTACGCCGACCAGACGCCCCTCTTCGTCGTCGATGGCATGATAGTCGAAAGCCTTGACTTCATCAGCGTTTACGATGTCGATCACATCGAGGTCCTCAAGGAAGCCTCCATCTATGGCTCCCGCGGCGCTAACGGCGCCATCCTCGTCACCACCAAGCGCGGTCCCAAATAAGGTTCCCAGCCCTTCTCCGTAAGCAGCGGTTCAGCCGCTGCCCTAGTCTTTTCGTTCAGTCTGCAGCCCTGTCCTGGCTGCCCATCCACCCCTATGAAACACGTCTTCTCCCTCCTCCTCTCCCTCCTGTTGCTCATGTCTGCCCCCCTCGAAGCCCAGACCCTTCGCAACGCCAACAACGCCACCATCGGCAAGGTCGAAAGCAACGGCACCATCCGCAACGCCAACAACGCCACCATCGGCAAGGTCGAAAGCAACGGCACCATCCGCAACGCCAACAACGCCACCATCGGCAAGGTCGAATCCGACGGCACCATCCGCAACGCCAACAACGCCACCATCGGCAAAATTGACTCCGACGGCACCGTCCGCAATGCCAACAACGCCACCATCGGCAAAATTGACTCCGACGGCACCGTCCGCAATGCCAACAACGCCACCATCGGAAAGGTCGAATCCGACGGCACCGTCCGCAACGCCAACAACGCCACCATCGGCAAAGCCGAAGGCGTCGATCGCAAAATCGCCGCCGTCCTCTTCTTCATGCACCTCCTCCAATAGCACCTCCCCCCATATAGCCCCTTATAGCGCCCCCATCTAGCCCCCATCTACCATCCTCTTTTCAGTACGCAGCCATTCTATGGCTGCCCCTAACCCATAACCCATAACCCCCAAACCCATGACCCGCCTCCCTCTCCTCCTCATCCTCGCTTTCGCCGTCATCCTCACCGCTTGCACCAGCGAGAAGCGCCCACTCCGTCCCGAGTTCGACCCCACCTATCCCGACGTACACGACCCCGTTCTCGCCATTGGCGAAGACGGACGCTACTACATCTTCTCCACCGGTGTAGGCGTAGGTGTTATGTCGTCCGCTGACTTGAAGACCTGGCGTCAAGAACCCTCCGTCTTCGACCGTGAAGCCATCCCCCAATGGGCCAAGGACACCGTCCCCGGCTATTGGGGCCACACCTGGGCACCCGACATCAGCTACCGCAACGGCCAGTGGTACCTCTACTACTCCTGCTCCACCTTCGGCAAGAACGGCAGTGCCATCGGCCTCGCCGTCAACAAGACCCTCGACCCCAAGTCTCCCGACTTCCGGTGGAGTGACCGGGGTCCCGTTGTCGTCTCTCACAAAGGCGTCACCAACTGGAACGCCATCGACCCAAACATCTGCGAAGACTATCTCGTATGGGGCTCGTTCTGGGACGGAATCCAGATCCAGCAGCTCGACGCCGACCTCCGCACACCTCTCGGCGAACCTATCACCGTTGCACGTCGCATCAATCGCCATCGCGAAATCAGCGAGGTCCCCATCACCGTCGAAGGTAAGGATACCATCGAAGCCGGCGACAACGCCATCGAGGCACCATTCATCTTCAAGCGCGGCGATTGGTACTATCTCCTCGTGAGCCACGACTACTGCTGCCGCGGCAAGAACTCTACCTACAAGGTTGCCTACGGACGCAGCCAGACCATCACCGGTCCTTATCTCGATCGCGATGGCAAAGACCTCGCCTTTGGCGGAGGAACCCTCCTCGTAGGTCCCGACGAGCGCTACTACGGCGTAGGCCACTGCTCCGTCTATCAGCTACCCGATGGCAATTGGTACTACATCTCCCACGCCTACGACTCCGAGTTCGGTGCCCGCGCCAAGCTCTTCATCCGTCCCCTCCAATTCTCCCCCGACGACTGGTTCACCCTCGCCGAGTAAGTCCTACGTATCTGTATTCGCCCAAAAGCCCCTCTTTCTCCCCAAACAAGTGGATAGAGGGGCTCTTTTTCATCCTTTTTTATTCGTTAATTCTCAAATTCGACACAGGGGAGAGGACCAGAATCAAAACATCATGAGAAATTCGAAAAAATTACAGTCTGAGTAGAGCTCGGGAAGGAGCAAACTTTTCCTGTTTTTATTTGTGAATATCAAAATAAATCCTTATCTTTGCCGCATCAATTCAATAGAAAGGAAAGAAAATGAACGAGAATGAAATAAACAATTATCCAGTGGAGAACAATCGGGTGCCTACGGAAGAAGTAAATCTCGAACTGAATGAGAACAAAGGGCCTAAAGAGGGGTTTTCATTCAATTGGATTGCCTTTGCTTTGGGTGTGGCTTTCTGGTACTGGTGGTGTGAAGGAAATGTTGACTGGATTTTCTACATCTATCTGGCCATTGTGGTTCTTATTCATGAAATGGGCCATGTGATCATAGGCACGTCATTCGGATGCCGCATCAAGGTGATGCAGGTGTTCTTTATCCCGTTTCTGACCTATAGGCCGAAACAAGTATCAAGAGGTGGTTGGTGGCGTGATATCATATGGAGTCTGGGAGTGCTTCCCCTGGGTGGTGTCACTATATTCAATTTGCAGGGGGATGGAAACATCGGAGAAAAGCCTGCGTGGCAACGGCTGCTCATCTCGGCGGCTGGGGTGCTGTTCAATTTTGCCACATTTCTCATTCTGTATATTGCTATGCAATTCATGCCAGAAGGCAGCTATGATTTAATAATGCCGTTGGCTTCAGTGTCTCTCATTTTAGGAATACTGAACATTATCCCCATCTATCCGCTTGATGGAGGGGCTATCGTGTTTGCGCTGTTCGAGATAATAACGGGAAGGAAGCCTTCTTCGAAGTTTACCGTGATTTGTGGAAGAATAGGGTTCATCTTCATCATCATCTTCTTCTGGTTCTTCCCAGAGTGGCTGAATAGAATTTTGGATATCGTATTTGATGCATTATTCTGATTTCATATAATATGGTACATAAGGTAAAATTCATGATCTATCGCCGGGATGAGAAAAAGGGATGCGAGGACAAGAAAAAATGTGTTTCGTGGTATTGCTTCAACAAAAGGAATGACGGAACATATGAAGCAGAACTAGATGAGTCGTGGATTGAAGGAAGCCACTATGGGGGTGGCACCATCGACAGGGAAATACCTGCTGAATGGTTTGACCTTTCATATGATGAATTCCTTGAACGCGTCATCACGCTGGCTTCTGCGTCAAAATATGGTTTCACCATCGATGACCTTAAAGAGAAGAAAGAACTGAAGGAGTTCTTTGGGTTTGAATAGGAACAAAATAAAGCGCGGAAAGAGGATTTCTTTCTGCGCTTTTTGATGCTGTTATTTAGTGGCAGGACCGTCCTGTGGGATTTCGGGGATAGGCTTGAAGATGACTTCAATGCCGGCGCGGCGAAGGAGGTCGACGCCGTCGGTGAGACGGTACTCACGGGCGTAGATGACACGCTTGATGCCACACTGGATGATGAGTTTGGAACACTCGATGCATGGGCTATCGGTGACGTAGAGAGTGGCGCCATCGCTCGAATTGTGACTCTTGGCGACTTTGGTGATGGCATTGGCTTCTGCATGGAGTACGTAGGGCTTGGAGCGGTTGTCTTCGGTCTCGCAATCGTTCTCGAAGCCTGTAGGCGTGCCGTTATAGCCGTCGCTGATGATCATCTTTTCCTTTACGATGAGACAACCTACCTGACGGCGCTTGCAATAGGAGTTTTCGGCCCAAATGGCGGCCATACGCAGATAGCGGTGATCGAGAAGTTCTTGTTTGGTGGGCATGGGAGGAGTATTTTTAGGAGCAGCTGAACTTGGCTGCTGACGTTAACACGAGGGATGAGGGAAGACAAAGATGACTGCAACGGGGACAAGTGGAGACCGCTGACTATTCGTTGAAGAGGGAGAGGCCTTTGAGGTAGGTCTTGTCGCTACTGTTGAACTCCTGATAGAAGTAGTTCTCGTCCTTGCATTGGCGCATAATGTAGGCTATGATGAGACGCTCCATCTCGGCACCGCTGCGCTTTAGTTCGTGAGATGTGGGACGGCCTATCTTTGGTGCTGCAAAGTTAATGAAGGAATTGAGGAGACCCTGGCCTTCGAGATAATGCTGCAAAGACTTGAAATCCTTGTAGGCGGTAACGGTCGAGCGATGATTGTCGCTGTACTGGAATGCGAAGGAATACATCAAGCTGATGGACTTGTTGTAGTATGCCGATACGTAGGTGGTGTCACTGGGCACAAAGTAGTCGGGCATAATGCCACCGCCGCCATAGACTGTACGTCCGTTCAACGTAGTATAAACGAGCGAATCGACGAAGTGGATAGAGTCCTGGTTATAGAACTCGCCACGCTCATAGCGATTGATGAGGTCCATTTGATAGTCCTCTCCTTCCCCCATCGAATAAGGCTTCTGGATGCAACGGCCTGAAGGAGTGTGATAGCGTGCTATGGTGAGGCGCAAAGCAGAACCATCATAAAGGTCAAACTGCTGCTGGACGAGTCCTTTGCCAAATGAGCGACGACCGACAATCTGTGCACGATCGTTGTCCTGCATAGCACCAGCAAAGATTTCAGAGGCCGAAGCGGACCATTCATCGATGAGGACGACAACGGGATCATTCTGGAAGTTGCCGCGTCCGTCGGCATTGTGATCCTGACGTGGTTGAGAACGACCTTCTGTATAGACGATGAGTTGATTGTCGCCAAGGAACTCGTTGACCATTGCGATGCAGATCTCAAGATAGCCACCACCATTGCCACGGAAGTCGAGCAAATAGCCCTTGGCTCCATGGGCGCGAAGGTTGACGAGGGCGGTGAAGAACTCGTTGTAAGTATTTCGTCCGAAGTTGTCAATCTTGATGTAGCCGATATTGCCCTCCATATATTGAGCAACGACGCTGTTGACGGGAATCTCGCCACGCTCCACTTCGAAATGGAGCAGATCGCTAGCGGTGTTGCGACGGATGCCGAGTTTGACTACAGAACCAGTTTCACCACGCAGGGTCTTGAGTACCACGTCGTTATTGATCTTCTTACCGACAAAGAGGGAGTCATCGACGGTGACGATGCGGTCGCCAGGCAGTATGCCCACCTTTTCGGAGGGACCACCGGAGATGACCTGAATGACCATAACGGTGTCCTGCTGAATATTGAACTGTATGCCTACGCCACTAAACGAGCCTTCGAGTTGTTCGGTGACAGCGGACATATCTTCGCGCGAGATGTAGGAAGAATGCGGGTCGAGCTCCTCGACGATAGTGGGGATGGCATCCTCGACGAGGTTCTGGAGGTCGAGTGTATCGACGTAGCGATCACGCAGGAGGTCAAAGAGATAGACGAGTTTGGCAGAGGCCTCGCTGCTGGTGAGACCTCCACGGCTCATCTTATTTAAGTCATTACGTTCAGATTGATAGACATGTATCTCGTTGGCCATACGAACTTCGCCGATCTTGATGCCCACGAAGAGGACAGCAGCTACGAGGAGGCTGGTGAGAAGGGGGATCCAATATTTTTTCATTAGGGACTAAGGGATGAGGGCTGCCATAAATGGCTGCGACAGGGACACGAGGGGCGGCCAGAGGACGCTGAGAAGTGCGGCCAAGAATGGCCGGGACAGGGACGCGAAGCAGCCAAACACGGCTGCTGACGGGAACACAGAGGGTGACCAAGGGGACATGGAGAGGCGCGATGACATCGCGCCATACAGGACACGGGGCCTTACTGGGCGTCAGTTTGTTCGAAGAGTTTGATGGCGCCAGTGGAGGGGATGAAGAGGGCGGAACAGGGGCGCTTCTTGTTGGTGAACTGGCCTTGGGGGAGCATCTCGACATGGCCAAACTGGGCCATAGGGATGTCACCTTCAGCAAGGACGGACTTGGCGTTGTAGAGGGTGATGCGGGCCTTACCAGGGACGCAATAGGCGATACCCTTCTCGAGTTTCTTGCGGGCGTTGACATCCATCTCGGACATACGGTTGTCCTCGAGGATGGAGACGCCGACGTAGAAAGGAGCACCGGCATAGTCATCATTAGAGACAAAGCCGAGTTCGCGCGAGAGACGGAAAACAAGTTCACGCTCCACCTCGTCGGTGGGAACGTAGTCAAAAGTGCGCACTACGTCAGTCTCAGTGGTCGTGCCGACGAAGAGGGAGAGCAGGGCCTCTTCCTGGGCGGTGAGATGGTCGAGCATAAGTTGCAACTGTGCGCCATCATTGGGCACATTGTCGGCTTCGCCTCGGATGAGGTCGGAACGACTCTCACGAATGCTGAAAATCTCTTCGGCAACCAGTTCTGCCTGTTTCGCCTTGCTGCCGGCCTTGAGCAGGTCGCTCGTCATCACGTCGGTAGGTTTGAACTTCAGGGAAGTAGACTTTGGGGATTGAGAAGGCATCTCAACAGACGGAGCGGGCAGTTCCGGCTTCTGGTTGATGGCCCAAAGGCAGCGGTCGTCGGTGAGATAGAAGGTGGGAAGGGCCGCCTTGTCGCTGAAATAGATATGATAAGTGCGGGCACTGTCGGCCTTAGCGACTCCACGGAGTTGAATCTGGGTGATTTCCCAGGAGACCTGGTCCTGCTGAGCCACATCCTTCAGGCCGAGATACTTCTCGGCATACATAGCGAACTCTCCGGCCACGACCTTGGTGCAGTGGGCAGAGACCTGGATCTGAATCTTGGTGATGGGCAGGCTATAGGTGAGACCATAATCGAAGTTGTCGCCGATGGTGACTTGCTGCACGGATTGTGCAAAGGTGGTGGTGGAGATGAATGCGGTGAGGACCGCGAGGGGGAATATTTTCATTGGAATCTTTATAATGAGGGCAGCTATAGATGGCTGCGACGGGACGCTTGGAACACATAGCAGCTAAACACGGCTACTGACGGGGACAACGAGGGCGACCGGGAGAGACACGGAGGACAACCAAGGGACGACCAGAGGACGTCGGGGTCTAATAAGAGGACGCAGGGCTCTGGAGGGAGAAGGGAGTGCGGTTGAGGATGCTACGGCCGAGAGTGACGGCATCGGCATATTCAATCTCGTCTCCTACACTGACGCCGAGGGCGAGGGTAGTGACCTTGAGGTGGGGGAAACGCTGGAGTTGGCGGAAGATGTATCCGTTGGTGAGATCGCCTTCCATAGTGGTGGAGAGGGCGAGAATCACCTCATTGATGGGCGTTTTTCCTTCGGCCTGGCTTTGGCGGATTCGCTCGACGAGGCTGTCAATCTCGAGTTGTTGGGGGCTGATGCCATCCATCGGGGAGATGAGACCACCGAGGACGTGATAGAGGCCCTGGAACTGACGTGTGGCCTCGATGGCCATCACTTCCTTGACATTTTCGACCACACAGACGGTAGCGGCATCGCGCTTGGGATTGGCACAAATCTGGCAAAGGTCGGAATCGCTGAGGTTGTGACAACACTTGCAGTAACGCACCTCCTTGCGCAGACGGATGAGCGATTCGCCAAGATGAATGGCACGCTCAGGCTCCAGACGAAGAAGATGGAGCGTGAGGCGAAGCGCCGTCTTACGACCGATGCCAGGAAGTTTAGAGAACTCGTCGATGGCGCTGGTCAGCAATTGTGAGGGATACTGTTCCATCAATATTTACCGTAATCTTTGCGCGCACGATCCATCGCACGCTGGTCTTCCTTATCCTTCATTGTGTCGCGCTTGTCGTACTGCTTCTTACCTTTGCAAAGGGCAATATCGAGTTTGGCAAGTCCCTTTTCGTTGATGAAAAGCCGAAGGGGGACAATGGTCAAACCTGGCTCCTTCGAACTGTTCTGCAGGCCACGCAATTCACGTCGAGTGAGAAGCAGTTTGCGGTCGCGATGGGCATTGTGGTTATTATAGGTGCCGTAGAAATATTCGGCGATATAGACATTCTTTGCCCAAAGTTCACCATGGTCGAAAAGGCAGTAGGAGTCGGTCAGACCGGCCTTGCCTGCACGCAACGACTTGATCTCGGTACCTGTGAGCACCATACCAGCGGTATAGGTATCGAGAATCTCATAGTCGAAGGTCGCACGCTTGTTGCGGATGTTGACGGCCGCGTTGCCCGCCCCTTTCTTCTTATTGTTGTTTGCCATAGTTCAATCAAAAACGTATGAATCGGCTCATCCCTGCAGGAACTGCAAGAGGTGCTGGATGAGACTGGGCGAGAAGAAGATGACGAGGAACGACATAAAGCCGAACAGCCAGCGCCTCTTCTCAGCCACACGAATATAGGTGTGCGAACCGTTCCAGGTGATATAGACAAGATACAACGCTATGAACTCGAAGAACCGGAAAGCGGGGAATACCGCCATCAGCATCTCGATAGCCATAAGGAAACTAGTGCTGTAGAACACGAAGTTGGTGAGTCGGTCCTTATCGGGATGGGGCAAATCGAAGATGTTGACAAGCATCGTCTTGATGAGCATCATTGCCAGATAGGGACCAACAAAATATGCCACGAGGACGGGAACCATCTTCGTCATACCGTACTGGAAGTCGAAACTCACCTCGGGGTTTGGGCTGCGCCAGCCGGCAAAGAGGAAGATGACAAGCGACATAATGCCCAACAGCGGATAGAAGTAGTTCCACAGCATATAGGCAGGCTTTGATTCCTTAGTCTCAGCATTGGCAAGGTAACTCCATGCCTGGTCGGACTGAGTAATCAAAGCAATCAGAAACTTGACTATGTATTTGAATTGGTTCAAGATTATTCTGTATTTTTCAAGAATTAACGAGTTAAAGAATTAGTCTTTGGAGAATCAAATAATTCGATAAATCGTGACAATTGACATTAGAGTCGTGAAAATCCCTTAGTCGAGCGAATGAACCACGAGACCAGAGCGGAGTTTGGGCTCGAACCAAGTGGTCTTGGGTGGCATGATGTTGCCCGAATCGGCGATGTTCATAAGTTGATCCATCGAAACTGGATAGAGGGCAAGGGCTACACGCATCTCACCGCTATCGACACGGCGCTTGAGTTCGCCAAGACCACGCAAACCGCCTACGAAGTCGATGCGCTTGTCGCGACGAAGGTCCTTGATGCCGAGGATACGGTCGAGAATGAGGTCGGAGGAGACGCTGACATCGAGCACGCCGATGGGATCGTTGTCGTTGTAAGTGCCCGGCTTGGCAGTCAGGCTGTACCAGCAGCCATCGAGGTAGAGGCTGAAGTTGTGGAGACGAACGGGATGATAGATCTCGGCGCCCATCTTTTCAACCACAAAGTTCTCGGCCACCTTGGCCAGGAACTCCTCGCTGGTAAGGCCGTTGAGGTCCTTAACCACGCGGTTGTAGTCCATAATCTTGAGTTGACCGGCAGGGAAGCACACTGCCAGGAAGAAGTTGTACTCCTCATCGCCCGTATGATTGGGGTTCTGGAGAGCACGCTCCTGCCCTACTCTGGCTGCAGCTGCGGTGCGATGATGTCCGTCGGCCACATAGAGATAAGGAATGGCAGCAAAAGCCTCGGTGATGGTCTGGATGGTGTCGGGATTGTCAATTACCCAGAACTCGTGGATGAAGCCCTCGGCAGAGGTGAATCGCTCAACGCTTGGACGAGCGGCAGTCTCACGGATGACGCGGTCGAGCACCTCGTTGTCAGGGAATGCAAAGAACACGGGCTCCATGTTGGCTGAGAGGCAGCGAACGTGCTTCATGCGGTCTTCCTCCTTGTCGGCACGAGTGAGTTCGTGCTTCTTGATGACGCCGTTGAGATAGTCGTCGACATTTGCAGCAACTACGAGACCATATTGGGTGCGACCATCCATGGTCTGGCTATAAAGATAATAATAAGGAGCAGGGTCCTGGACGAGCCAACCATTCTGCTTGAACTTCTTGAACTGCTCGACAGCGACATCATAGACCTTGGGGTCGTGCTCGTCGGCAATCGGGTCGAAATTTATTTCGGGTTTGATGATGTGATACAGTGACTTCTCATTGCCCTTGCACTCATCGTAGGCCTCCTGCGACGACAGAACATCGTAAGGACGTGAAGAAACGACGGGTGCCAACTCGGGTGATGGACGAAAACCTTTGAAAGGACGAACTTTTGCCATATTATCTAAGGGGTGTTTAGGGGTTCTTAGGGATACTAAGGAAAATTAAAGGACGTTACCTTTGGTATGTCTGGGGAGTAAAAGGGACGTTACATTTGATAAATATACGTTTTCTTCTTTTACTTCAGATATTTCTTGATCATCAGATTTACCTTGCGAAGGGACAAGGGATTGTTGAGGAGATAGCGGGCACCAAGTTGCTGGACACGCTTATGAAGTGCACGCTGTCCGTAATCATCGGTGATGATGATAGGGGTCTCGGGTGCCTTGTCATGCATATAGGAAATGAGGTCAAAGACCATCATTTGGCCCGGCAGACTTGAGTCGAGGAAGACGATGTCGGGATCAAGTCGGTCAAACTCCTCGCGGAACTCGTCGGTGGTAGCAGTCACGGTGACGTCAAAGAGGTGCTGGTTGCTGTACAAACTGGCATTGTCGCGCATGCCGATGAGGACATGGGGCAATGACGCACGGCTCTGGAGCAACTCTTCAGCCTCGGCATCGTGTTCGCGATTCAACTCGTCAAGCACATCCTCAGGCTTTTCTCCACTGTGGTCATCAATATGCTTGAACGACAACTGATTGGCTACCTTTCTCGCATCAAGAGGCAGGGTGATGACGTATTTCAATTTGCCCGTATCCTGCTGAATGACCTGCACATCGCCAAACAATCGCTTGGCCATAAGTCGGCAGACACTCAGCACAAGACCCGACTCGGTGTATGTAGTGTGCGTCTCGGCCTCGGTGGTACTCGTGCCCACACAGGTAACCGAGATGGCCAGTTCCTCCTTTGCCTGATCGATGACATAACTCATAGTGGTTGTGCCAGCCACCTGCGACTGGAACTGCGGGTTGATGAGATTGTCGAGTAGCAGGTCGAGGAGTTTCACATCGACGTAGATGACCTGGTTGTCGTAGAGGTTGGCGAAATAGAACTTCACACGATTGCCAGCCCTCAGCGAATAGACCTGCTGGAGTTCGGCAAGGTGTTCCCACAACACGAGAGGCCGCACGTCATAGCTGTCGGAGTGATCATTACCTCCGACGGTGAACTTGAACTTGTCGGTGAGTTCGAGCAGATGACTGACCTTATCCTTGAGCGAGGAAAGATGCATCAGCATATCCTCGGACTTCGAAATGCCGTCGGACGAAATGAAGAGATTGGCATTCTCGGCAAGATTGCGGAAGAAGACGCCCACCTCTTGGATGATACCCGTGGAATAGTCGAGTTGCTGACGCGCTTGCTGCAACTGATGCTCCTTCTGGTTGATGAGTTTCAGTTGTGCACGATAGCGCTGATCAAGATTGATGGCGATGCCGTGGACATAGGTGGGACGACCCATACGGTCGCGCTTCACAGTCTTGCCGCGAAAGCCATACCACTCGTATTCGCCCGAACTCTGTCCATCGGGTTTCAGTTCGGCAGCCACATTGATGCGGATGTCGACCTCAAACATCTTGTCGCTCTTGTAAAGGGGCGAAGTGTGACGCACGAGAACCTTCTGGATATCGTCGGGATGAACACGCTCGAGCATGGTGTCAAGCTTGATGTTCTTCTCCTTGTCGTCGAGCCATGGGGTATTCAACGAAGGTATCCCGAAGCGTACCTTGTGCTCCGGGATATACCATTCCCAAACGTATGTTTCACAATCGCTGAGGAACGGCTCGAATTCGTTGAACAATTTGGCCATCAATTTACGCGGAAGCGGTCGATGCCTTCCTTCAGATAGCCACAAGCCTGCTTGGCTGCGGCGATACCTGCGTTGCTGTTTGCCTCAGCTGTCTGTGCGCCACTCTTCTTGGGGGTGAAGAACACACGTGTGCCGTACTTGGCCACAAACTCATCGGCTGCACCTGGCTTCACGTCAGCAATATAACGGAAGTCGGGACGCTCGTCCATAAGTTTCATCAGACCAGCCTCATCGACAACCTCCTTGCGGGCGGTGTTGATCAAGCAGGCGTTCTTGGGCATATCCTTGAGCAGGTCGTAGTTGATGCTGCCGATGGTCTCCTTGGTTGCTGGGCAATGGAGGCTGACATACTGGCAGGTGCTATAGAGTTCGGCGAGCGAATCAACAGCCTTGACGCCACCAGCCTCAATCTGTTCGCGGGTGAGGAAAGGATCGTAGGCATAGACGTCCATGCCGAAGCCCTTTGCGACGCGAGCCACATTGCGAGCCACGTTGCCGAAAGCATGCAAGCCCAGGGTCTTGCCCTTGAGCTCGGTGCCGGCAGCACCGCTGAACTGGTTGCGGCACTGGAAAAGGAGCATACCGAAGACGAGTTCGGCAACTGCATTGGCATTCTGGCCAGGAGTGTTCATTGCCACAACGTTGTGGGCTGTTGCAGCAGCCAGGTCGATGTTGTCGTAACCAGCACCTGCACGAACCACAACGCGGAGGTTCTTGGCGGCTTCGAGCACCTCGGCATCGACTTTGTCGGAACGAATGATCATACCCTCGACATCAGCCACGGCATTGAGGAGCTGCTGCTTCTCAGTATATTTCTCGAGTTTTACCACTTCGATGCCAGCACCGGTGATAATCTCTTCCATAGCCTTTACTGCAGCTGCAGCAAAGGGCTTTTCGGTTGCAATAAGAATCTTCATTGACTTTGGATAATTGTATTCAAACAACGGAATAGACTTGGTTTCACGTCCGGGAGTCCCCAGGATGTTGGGGATATCAATCTTCTGAACGATGCCCATAACCTAAACTTAGATGGTAGCTTCAAACTCCTTCATGCAAGCGACAAGAGCCTCTACGCCCTCCTTTGGCATAGCATTGTAGAGCGATGCGCGGAAACCGCCCACTGAACGATGGCCCTTGATGCCTACCATACCACGCTCGGAAGCGAACTTGAAGAAGGCGTCGTTGAGCTCCTGGTACTCATCGTTCATCACGAAGCAGACGTTCATACGGCTGCGGTCCTCGGCAACGACTGTGCCACGGAAGAGTTTGTTGCGGTCAATCTCGTCATAAAGCATGGTCGACTTCTCGATGGCACGCTGCTCCAAGGCCTTGAGGCCGCCGAGTTCCTTGTACCACTTGAGGGTCTGAAGCACGGTGAAGATGGGGAGACATGGAGGCGTATTGAACATCGAACCCTTCTTGATGTGGGTCTGATAGTCAAGCATGGTGGGAAGACCTTCCTTGGTGACCTTGTCCTTCTTGATGATGACGATGGTAACACCTGCAGGACCTGCATTCTTCTGGGCACCTGCATAGATGCAATCATACTTGCTTACATCAACGGGGTGAGAGAGGAAGTCAGACGACATGTCGGCGCAAAGGGGCACAGCAACGTCGGGAGTCTCGATCATCTCGGTACCATAGATGGTATTGTTGGAGCAGTAGTGGAAATAGTCGACATCAGTTGGTACAGTGAAGCCCTTGGGGATATAGGTGAAGTTCTTGTCCTTGGAACTTGCTACAACCTCCACCTCGCCGACAAACTTGGCCTGCTTGATGGCATTGGAAGCCCATGTACCGGTCTCGAGATAAGCAGCCTTGGTCTTCAACAGATTGAGAGGCATCATATAGAACTGGAGGCTGGCGCCACCGCCGAGGAAGAGGACCTCATAGCCCTCCGGAACGTCGAGCAGCTCCTTAACGAGCGCATTAGCCTCGTCGACAACAGCCTGGAATTCCTTGGATCGGTGTGAGACCTCAAGGATAGAGAGGCCAGTGCCTGCGAAGTTCTGTACTGCCTTAGCGGTCTCATTGATTGCAAACGGACTCAGGATGGATGGTCCGGCATAGAAGTTGTACTTTTTCATACTTTTAAGTTTATTGTATGTTTGATATTGTCAATATAAAAAGTAGTTTTAGGGGTTTGTATTGACGCGCAAAAATACGAAACAAATTCGAGATTGTCAAGTTTTTTCGAATAATATTGAGAAAATGGGGGAAAAATGAATATTTTTAGCCACTATTTATTTGAATCTGTCACCCCAAAATGCCGAAAGTTGCGCCTTCAATCTGTCTTCTTGTGCATTAGGCTGAGGATGATAGAATAACGACTGCTGCATTCCTCCCTCAGCGACAAGGGCATCGGGCAGATACTGCTGATAGGCGAAGTGGCCGGGGAAGTCGTGGGCATACATATACCCCTTGCCATAACCCTCCTGTGCCATCAGTTTGGTGGGCGCATTGCGCAAATGAAGGGGCACAGGCAGATTGCCCGTCTCGCGCACCTTCTGCAAAGCAGAATCGATGGCAAGGTAGGAGGCGTTGCTCTTGGGCGAAGAGGCAAGATAGACGCAGGCCTCGGCCAGGGGGATACGTCCTTCGGGCCACCCGATCTTCTGCACGGCATCGAAGGCAGCATTGGCAAGAAGGAGTGCATTTGGATTGGCCAGACCGATGTCTTCGCTGGCCGAAATGACCAGACGACGGGCAATGAAGACGGGGTCCTCCCCTCCTTCGATCATGCGGGCCATATAGTAGATGGCAGCATCGGGGTCGGAGCCACGGATTGACTTGATCATGGCCGACACAAGGTCGTAGTGCATCTCGCCATCCTTGTCGTAGGCCATCGGATTGGCCTGGAGTTTTTCAGCGACAAGGGCATCGGTGATGACAATCGTGGGTTCCTCTTTCGAAGTGCCTGCCGACTCGTCGTCTTCATTATCAGCTGCTTCGTCGTCGTCATTGTCATCGGCATAGTCGAAATCATCGTCGGCATACTCGCCGCAAACGAGGTCGAGGATATTCAGGAACTTGCGGCAGTCGCCTCCCGCATAGCGCAACAGGGCGCTGGTCTCCTTCACCTCGACTTTTCGCTTCGAGATGACAGGGTCTTCCTTCAGGACACGCTCCATGAGGCCAAGCAGGTCATCGTTGCTGAGCGGCTGGAGGGTATAGACCTGGCAACGGCTCAGCAAGGGGCGAATCACCTCGAACGAAGGGTTCTCGGTAGTGGCACCGATGAGCGTGACGACACCACGCTCGACTGCATCGAGCAGCGAATCCTGCTGCGATTTCGAGAAGCGATGGATTTCGTCGATGAAGAGGATGGGCGAAGCATTGGGCAGGAAGAAACGATCCTTCTTGGCTCGCTCGATCACTTCGCGCACCTCCTTGACACCACTGCTTACGGCAGAGAGCGTGTAGAAAGGCAGATCGAGGGTCTGGGCAATGATTCGTGCCAACGTGGTCTTGCCGACGCCAGGAGGTCCCCAGAGGATGAACGAGGCGATGCGTCCGGATTCAATCATCCGACGCAGCACAGCGCCCTGTCCCACAAGGTGCTTCTGTCCGATATATCCGTCGAGGCTCTTTGGCCTCATTCTTTCTGCTAAAGGGGTCATTGTTGTTTTTTGTTTTTAAAATCCCTTGCCTTATTGATATCCAGCGACATGATGAAGGCGGCACCACGGCAGGTCATATCGTCGAAGCCGACAGCGACGCCGAATTTCCAAAAGCGGAAGAGGTCGATGCCATACTGCAGTTCCCAATGCGGACGATGGGTGGGAACCTTCACTACGTGGGCCTGCACATATTCCTTGAGGAACATCCCATTGCGGGTGAGCCAGGTGAGCAGCATACGGTCGGATGCCCATTGGACATGGCCTTCCATCCAGGAGCGGTCGGTGGAGAGTTCGTAATTGTCGAGCAAAACGAAACGCGACAGCGCATTGTCCTTCTGCCACCAGAATCGCGAGGCGTCGAGGTGATGCCAATCGGTAAGGCTGAGGTCGCCGTGCTTGTAGATGGCACCTCCACTGACGAGATAACTCAGTTCATCTTCGCCGCGCGAAAGGTTGTTGTCGCCACTGATGCGCAGGTCGAACGATGCAAAGTGCCATTTGCCCATACCCAGGTCGGTGAGCAGCGAGAAGCGCGGATAGGACGAACGGCTCAGGCAGGTCATATCGTCAAAGACCACATGCTGCTGGCCAAACTGGTAATTGAACTCCAGGTTGAGCAGCGCCATGTCGCCGTCGGTCTCCCCCTCGTAGAGCATCAGTTCGCTGGCGGTCTTGCCTACCCTCAATCGGGGCACATTGTCCTGGCCATGCGTACCGAAGATGGTGGTCAACTTATGATTCTCCATCTCGCGACGACGTTCCCAGGCAAGGTGCATCCTTACGTCAAGGTCGTTGCCAACGGGGAATGCCAGGCGCAAACCGGCATCGGTGCGTTCGAGCAGCTTGTTATGGTTCCATCCGAAGATACCTGTTGCAAGCAGCGACTGCGACATCGGCATCGTTGGGTCGTGGTCGTAGTCCTCGGTATGACGTCCTCCATGCAGTTCGACCATCACGGCAAGTTCGACGGGGGAATACCAGCGCAAGGCGCCTTTGGCAAGCCAGGCTTCACGGCTCACTGCCCAACGCACAGTCTCCTCCACCTCAAAACGCTGACGTGAGGGCGACATATAGCCGAAGATGGCATGGGGACCGAAACTGTAGCCATCGACGAAGTTCATCACCGAAAGGTCGTTGATGCCGTCGGGGATCTCCATATACCATTGGCTGCTGGCTGTGCGTGTCATTCCTCCATCGTAGAGCATCTTCCACCATTTGATGCCCTCCTTGGGTCTGACGCGTGGGTAGCGAGGGGTATGCGACTCCGAAAAAGCAGTAGTCTGCCCCCAGGCTACCACCGGCAGCAGAAAGAGCAGACTACATATTATAAAAAATGGATATCGTTTCACAGCGTGTTCATTCGTTCGTTTGCATTACGCATCAAAAAACACCTTTCCGCTGGCATCCTCGGGTCGTTCGACACCCGGATATTCCGAACAGAAGTGATTCCTCAGCCTTTCGAGGTAACGCTTTGCCTCATATTTGGCCATAGGCAGATCGTGCATCAGGTAATTGCCGCAGGTGGCCGGTGTGGTGCCGGGAACCTCGTCGTCGTAGTCACGCACATATTCGAACGCGCCGATCATCAGTTGCCGAACTTCTTCACAGGAATAATTTCCCTTCATGATGAGGTAGTTGCCGGTCAGACAACCCATCGGCCCCCAATAGATGATGTTCTCCTTCCAGCCATCGAGGTTGCGCAGATAGGTTGCTACAAGATGCTCGATGGTATGGATGGCCGCAGGATTGAGACACGGCTCATGGTTGGGCGCAGTCATACGGATGTCGTAGGTGGTGATGACGACACCCCCCGCCTCGTCCTGACGGCTCACGTAGATGCCAGGCTGCAGGTTGGTATGATCGACGGCGAAACTGGGGATTAAATCCATAGGTTTAGTGTGCTGCTGCGAATTCGTTGAGGAAACGCTTGTCATTCTCGGAGAAGAGGCGCAGGTCCTTCACGCGGTACTTGAGGTTGGCGATACGCTCAACGCCCATGCCGAAAGCATAGCCGGTGTAAACCTTCGAATCGATGCCGCAAGCCTCGAGGACATTGGGATCGACCATGCCGCAGCCCATGATCTCGAGCCAACCGGCACCCTTGCACATCGAGCAGCCCTTGCCACCACACAACGTACAACTTACGTCCATCTCAGCCGATGGTTCGGTGAATGGGAAGTAGCTTGGACGAAGACGAATCTGGGTGTTTGGACCGAACATCTCGACAGCAAACTGATGGAGCACCTGCTTGAGGTCGGCAAACGATACATCCTTGTCGATGTAAAGGCCTTCGACCTGATGGAAGAAGCAATGTGCACGTGCCGAAATGGCCTCGTTGCGATAGACGCGACCTGGACAAACCACACGGATAGGTGGCTTCTGCTGGTTCATCACACGAACCTGCACCGAAGAGGTGTGGCTGCGCAGTACGACGATTGGGTCCTGCTGCACGAAGAACGTATCCTGCATATCGCGTGCCGGATGATCGTCGGCAAAGTTGAGCGCGCCATAGACGTGCCAGTCATCCTCCACCTCGGGTCCCTCGGCAATCGAGAAGCCCATGCGGGCGAAGATGTCAACGATCTCCTGACGAACAAGGCTCAGGGGGTGACGTGTGCCCACCTCGTCGGGATAAGCAGGACGAGTCAGGTCAATATTCGTATCGATGTGGTCTTCCGACTGATATTCTGCCTTGAGGGCCTCGATCTTCTCGGTAGCAGCAGCCTTCAATGCATTCAGCTTCTGACCAAGTTCGCGCTTCTGGTCGGCAGCCACATTGCGGAACTCTGCCATCAGGCCAGTGATCTCGCCCTTCTTGCTAAGATACTTGATACGCAGCGCCTCAATGTCTTCTGCGTTGTTTGCCTTCAAGGCCTGAATCTCGGCCATCATGGCGTTAATCTTCTCTATCATATATGCAGTTTTTATATTTTTTCTTGAAAAATGCGCGGCAAAGATAGTTAATTTTTTCCAAATAGTGAAATTTTCACGATATTTTTTGTATTTTTGCAGCGAAAAATCAACGAATCGACAACATCATGAGCCAAAAGAGCCAACATATATTACAACGCGTCGCCGAATTCATCACCCGAAACGAGCTTCTTCCTCCTAGGGATTGGAAGGGAAAGGAAGGGATTTTAAGGGATGATAAGGGACGAGTGTGCACTGAGTCCGAGACCTCGAATAACCCCTTTGTGTATATTGGGTTAAGTGGAGGGGGCGACTCCGTAGCCCTGCTGCACATCCTGCACACATTGGGCTACAAGTGCAAGGCATTGCATTGCAACTTCCACCTTCGTGGAGCCGAATCGGACCGCGACCAGCAGTTCTGCGAAGCGCTCTGTGCCTCACTCGGCATTCCCCTGGAGGTTCGCCACTTCGACACCTTTGCATATATGGAGCAACACCATCTCTCTGTCGAAATGGCAGCACGTGAACTTCGGTACAATTGGTGGCAAAGCCTCACCGATGGTGAGGGGTTAAGAAAGGTTAAGAACAGTTCGAATAGTTCGAAAGGCTGTTTGCCCCCCTCGAACCCCTCGAACCTTTCGAACCCCTCGAACCCTTCATCCCCCACCCTTGTTGCCCTCGGTCATCACCAGGACGACAGCATCGAGACGATGCTAATGAACCTGATGCGAGGCACAGGCATCCATGGGATGACAGGCATCGTGGCCCGAAATGAAGCAAGACACATCATCCGTCCCCTCCTTTGCCTCAGCCGGCAGGACATCGTCGATTATTTGAGCGAGAATGGCTTGAGTTACGTCATCGACAGCACCAATGCCGAAAACGAAACGTTGCGCAACCAGATTCGCAACCAGCTCCTCCCCCTGATGGAGCAGATGGTTCCACAGGTGCGACAAGGCATCGCTCGCACAATGGAGCACCTGCAGGGCACCGAATGGTTTGCCGATCGCTACCTCGGGCTCTTCGAAGCGCTGACCGAACACCATAGCCAATGGGGCATCGAATGGGACGAACTGAACATCGCCAAGGCAGCACGACAATTTCCCGAGCATCTCGAAGACTATCTTCACGAATGGTCGGCCGAACACACCATCCCTTCGCGCACCCAGGTCGTTCACACACCCAAACTGCTCTATACAATGCCTTTCGACGAGCAGGAACTGGATAGCCATCGCCCCCAACTCACATTCGAAGAGAAGACACTCGACGCCCCGATGCGACTGGTGCCTCGTCCTTCGTCGCCTTTCGAAAACACTTTCGATGCCGACACCCTCACCCATCCCCTCACCTTGCGCCGATGGAAGGAAGGCGACCGCATTGCCCCATTAGGTATGAAGGGACGGACGCGCCTCATCTCCGACCTCTTCACCGATGCCCACTACAGCCCGATGCAGAAGGCCACAACCTGGCTGCTCTGCGATGCCACGGGCGACATCGTTTGGGCAATCGGGCTGCATATGAGCGATCGTCACAAGGTCTCCCCTGCGACGAAAAGAATCATTAAAATAAGAGTCACTCCTTCTTGATGATCACCGTACCATTGCAGGCCGACGACACCGCCTTTCGGAATGCAACCCATTGCTCGAAAAGTTCGGCGGAATAGACTCCACTCTTGATCTTGAACGTGGTGACAAGTTTCACTTCGTTGCCTTCCACTTGGCTTTCCAACGTATAACTGCCGAACTCCGACATCACAACCTGAGTTTTCGGAACCGACTCGATGGCATAGCCTTCGGGCAGCACCATCGTGATGCTGTCGGTCGAAGTGTATCCCACATTCTCCAGGTCTATCACGTGCGCCTGTTCCTTCGGGTTGCGAAGTGCCGAATACGGATGGATGGAGAACGGGATGAAGATACGCGACCCGCTCACTCGTCCATAGCCTGTGCTCGTGGCCTCCATATTGAAGAACAGCTGCTTACCTTCCGACTTGATGTTCAGTTCGGAGATTGACGCCTTGGGCATTCTGAACGATTCGAGGATGGCCTTGCGCTGTTCGCTTGCACTCATCAGCGCCAATGGCAGGTCGTGTTCGAAGCAACGGTTCTGTTCCACACCCTGCCAGCTTACGGCCGCATTTCCATTTGCCTCGAGGGCGATTCGAATCTTATTGTCCTCGGTGTTTTCCTCATCGGGAATGACCGGCACGCGGGTCAGCTTGCCGCCATCGGCAGTGATGAGCAGCGCCTCGTGGCCCGCCCAGTTGGAGGGTCGGTAGTCGAAGGGAACACGCGGATTGGTGCATTCCACCCAAAGCGTATCGCCCGGCAAAGGCACGTGCGCAACCACGTGATTGAGTTGGCTGAAACTCGGGAAGTCGGGGAACAGATCCTTGTATTCGGTCGAGATCAGGGCATAATGCGCAGGAATACCCACTTCGCCAAGCAAGGCGCAGAAGTAGTTGGTCAATGCCTTGCAGTCGCCCATTCCCTTCTTCACCACGTCATCGACGGTCATCGTCTGATAGCCGCCGATACCCAGTTGGATGCTGATATATCGCGTATTTTCGCCCATGAACTGACGCAGCACGCGCACCTTGCTTCGGTCGGAAGTGCAGGTGTCGGTCAGGGCATGCACCTTCTGTCGGATGACTTCGGGCAGGATGTCACGTCCCTGCTGGAGGTTATAGACCCATTTGCCGAAGGTTTCCCAGTTGGTCATGTCGCAGGGATAACCTTCCATCGTGAACGAAAGTGGCGAAAACACGACGGCGGGCACCTGCTCGTCCAGATCCTGGGCATAGGTGTAGCGTTTCACGGCAGGCAGGTTCTCCAGCTTGAATTCCGTGATCTTCCTGCCGCCTTCCTCACGTGTCACGACTTCGGGTTCGAAGTTGCGTGCATGCCATCGCATGGTATTTTCGGGTGTCGCGATGAAGCGATAGCTCGCCTCGCGCACATCCACCTCATACCTTGCCTGGGGAGCGAACGGAGGATAGGCGCGAAGCCCGCCCGTGAACTTCTCCTCCCATTCGTAGGTCACGGTGACGGGATAGGAAATGGGACTGTACTGATAATAGTAGAAGAAGTCGTCCGACTTGAACTCAGTGGAATACTCGCTTCGCGTCAGTTCGCTTTTCTTGATCTTCTTGATGACCTTGCCCTGTGCATCCGCGACCTCTCCGCTGAAGCGGCTCAGGTCATCACCAGGGCCGCACCAGCAGTGGAAGATGGCAAGGTCGTCGCCATGTGCATTGTGAATCACGATCACACGACGCTCGCGCAGGGTAGCAGTCTTGGCGCCGGTACATTCGAATTCGGTGTTCGACTCCACGATTGTAGCCACCTGCGCATCAGCGTTTTGCAAAATCAGGCATCCGCCCACAAGCAAAGAGAACAGAAGTCTTCTCATGGCTGCTTCTTCAAAACTATCATCTCGCCGAGCTTCAGCTCAGCCGTGGCCCAGAAGTCACGCAGATAGGAATAATTATCGGTGTCGTAGAGCAAGGTCTTGCGACTG
>Ga0310695_10002815_pt1 | contig 35630 bp, 33 predicted proteins | sample RumenRJG_04DNA_FD_203882 | JGI IMG/M metagenome (GOLD analysis project Ga0310695, IMG submission 203882) | Bovine rumen microbial communities from Lethbridge, Alberta, Canada - RJG_04 (v2) (version 2) | ecosystem: Host-associated > Mammals > Digestive system > Stomach > Rumen | place: Canada... | reverse complement strand
CTACAGAAGCAAAAACAAAATTAAATTCTCTTTTTAAAGGTTGTATGAAAGGAAGAACAATGTATGTAATTCCTTTCCTTATGGGTAACCCGAAATCTCCTTATTCAAAATGTTGTGTTGAAGTTACAGATTCCGTTTATGTTGCATTGAGTATGAGAATTATGACAAGAACGGGAAAAGTAGCTATAGATAAAATAGGCAATTCAACAGATTTCTTTAAAGGTATGCACTCAATAGGTGATGTTAATCCCGAAAGAAGATATATTATGCATTTTCCTCAAGAAAACTTGGTTATGAGTTTCGGCTCAGGTTACGGTGGAAATGCTTTGCTCGGTAAAAAATGTTGTTCTTTAAGAATAGGTTCTTATTTAGGTTATAAAGAAGGTTGGCTTGCAGAACACATGATTATTATCGGTGTAGAAGATCCTAAAGGTAAGAAAACTTATTTCTTGGGTTCTTTCCCGTCAGCATGCGGAAAAACAAATTTGGCATTGTTGAACCCTGTATTAAAAGGTTATAAAGTTTGGACATTGGGCGACGATATTGCTTGGATAAATGTCGGTCCGGACGGAAGACTTTATGCTATGAACCCTGAAATGGGTTTCTTCGGTGTAGCACCGGGAACAGGTAAAAATACAAATCCTATAATGGTGGAAACATTAAAGAATAACAAATTCTTCCCTACATTATATACAAACACTGCAGTTAATGCAGACGATAATACACCTTGGTGGGAAGGATATTCAGAAACACCTGACAACTTAATCGATTGGCACGGCAAAAAGTACGATAAAAATTCAGGTGAAGTTGCCGCACATAAAAATTCAAGATTTACCGTTTCAACATATAATTGTCCTACACTTGCAAAGGAATTTGATGATCCTCAAGGAGTACCTATTTCTGGTATTATCTTCGGCGGCAGAAGAAAATCTACAATTCCTTTGGTATATGAAAGTACAAGTTGGGAAAACGGTGTATTTGATGCATCTATCATAGGTTCTGAAACAACAGCTGCTGCTGCAGGTAAATTGGGTGCAGTAAGAAGAGATCCTATGTCTATGTTACCGTTCTGCGGTTATAACATGGGCGACTATTTCGGTCATTGGTTAAGCTTTGCACAAAAAGCAAAAGTATTACCTAAAATATTTATGGTTAACTGGTTCAGAAAAGATGAAAACGGAAACTATATGTGGCCGGGATTCAGAGATAATTCAAGAGTATTAAAATGGATGATAGATAGAATCGAAGGTAAAGTTGATGCTCAGGAAAAAGAAATAGGATTATTCCCTAAAGTAGAAGATATGGACTTATCCGGTCTTGATATATCTAAAGAAACTTTAGACAAATTATTTAAAGTTTCCAAAGAAGAATGGCAAAAAGAAATTCCTTTAATAGAGGAATTTTATGCTAAGTTCGGCGACAGGTTGCCGAAGGCTTTGAGAAAGCAGTTGGACGATTTGAAGGCTAAATTTAAATAAATTTTATAACGACCTTAATAATTTAGGTTATAAATTTGAAACACAGAATCTTGAGTACCGCAAAGATAAACTTAATAAATAAATTTATATAACGAACGAATAGTTTGGACTACACTTTTGTATTTTAAAATCTTATGTACCGCTTTCGCGAAAAGTACACCGCAATCTTAAAATACTTCAGTTCGTCTCAAACTATTCGTTCTTTTTTACGACAATAAAAACAAAATTTTAAATCCTTTGAAAGCTACAAACAACCTACAATCCTATAACCTCATAATCTGATAATCTAAGAAAACTCTTCTGTTCATCTCAAACTATTCGTTCTCTAACAACAATAACAAAATATAAAATCCTCTTATATAATAGTAAATTCCCGAGTATAAATATTTATACCCGGGAATTTCTGTTTACTACTTAAAAATCGTAATTATAATTTGAATTATCATAAAAAAACAATAATTGTATTAAATACATTGAAAAATCAATATATTTTATTTTCTGTATAATGATTTTTAATATATTTAAGTAAAACCAAAAGTACAAGTTTTGAAGTAGTTGGCAGTATATAGAAGTAGAAAGTAAAAAAATAAAGAAGAAAAAGGAGAAAACTATGCATAAATTTTGTCGTTATAAAGGTAAAGAATGTGCACATTATAAAAGCAGTTTATTTGCCACATTAGCAATGTTAAGAATACAGAGAATATCTAAAAAGAAAGTTGTTCCTTGTAGAATTTACAAATGTAAATGCGGAAGTTATCACCTTACACACTTAACAAAATATGCAGCATGAGAAAATTTATATAGAAAAACATAAAAATTGTGTATAATAAAGCAAATAAAACAGGAGTAAAAAAAATGAAAAAAATTATTTTTATAAATGTTCCAAAAACATCAAATCCCAATCCGCCGATAAAATACAAAATTACAGGAAACAAAGATATTGAGTATTCACAAGAAGTTATAATTCCTATAGATTCAATTTTAGCTAAAACATTAAAAAAAGAAGATGATGTTAAAGTCATTTATATAAAAGAAAAACAAGATGAACAAAAAGACAAACATTATGAAAAAGATTTGCAGGAAGAATTAAGCAATATAAACAAAAATATTGGTGCTAAAATAGAATATAAAGTAATTTGTAAGGCGTATGAAGAGACACAAGAATCTCATGGAGAATTACTTGAAACCCTTATAGATGAATTGGAAGAAAAAGCAGAAGTATCAGCAGATGTAACTTATGGTGCAAAACCATTACCTTTTATAATATTTAATGTTTTAACATTTGCGGCAAAAATATGTAATGCGGATATTGTTAGTGTTATATACGGGAAAGTTGATTTTGTTGAACAACAGGACGGAACAAAGAAAAAAGAAAATCCTACTATTTTTGATTTGTCTCGACTTTACTATTTAAATACTGTATCAAGTACAATTAAAAGTAAAGATATAAACGAAGCAAAACAAACGATTAAAAAAATTATAAATATGTAAGGATTGTATAAATGATAGATTATAGACAAGAAATAAATTCTATATATAATAAATCACAAGAAAACTCTATTTCAGATAACAGACTCATAAAAATATTTGAACTTTTTTATGAGTATTGCATGCTGTATAAAATTGAAAAAGCAAAAACAGGGGAAGAAGGACAATATTTATATGTATTGGTTGACAGTATAAATAAAGCCGATAAATATTATGCACAAAACAAAGAAGAGGGTGTTGATTTCTTCTCTTATGCTTTAGTAATAATAAAAAATGATATAAAAATGGCACAATTACAGGAAAGTGAAAAAAAGAATTCTGTTATTAGTGTTCCGGAATCCACTAAAAGAGAATTCAGAAAAGATATGAAAATATTAAAAGATATTGCAAATGATAAATGTATAGATATCGGCAGAATAAGTGATAAAGAAATTGAGTTGTTATCTGAAGAAACCGGCTTTAGTACTGACAGGATAACAAAATTATTAGAGATAGAATTTTCCAAAAAAACAAAATCTTTATTCATTAAAAAAGAAAAAGACGACGGTGAACAAGAAAATATAGAAGATCCGGGAATTAAACATACAGAAGATATTTATGAAGGAGATACAAAATCCGAACAAGAAATTTTCAGTATAATAAATAACGTTTTCGGTTCTTTAAGTTCCAAACAACAAAATAAATATAAAGTCGTACTAACAAATTTTTTTGTAAAAAATTTAACAAGGGAAAACATAGATATAGATAACGAATTGGAATCGATATTAAGTCAATTTAAATTTTACGATAAAACAGATAATAGAATAAATCAAATTGTAGACGATTCTATTAAAACTCGTAAATATAAAACTCAAGACGAAATAGCAAAATTAATAGATGTTACACCTACTTATGTCAGTAAAATGGAAAAAGATTTTATTGATATATTAAAAGCAAACGAAATTAATTTAAAAGACTAAAACATTAAAATCAAAAAATTTATTTAAAACTGCAAGTTTTATAAAAAAAATCACTATATATTTATAGATAAAGAAGGAGAAATCTATGAATATAAAAAAAGTAAAAACAGCTTATACACATAATGGCCGTATGCATGCAGATGATGTTTTCTCCGCTGCATTACTAAAAATATTAAATCCTAAAATCAATATTGTCAGAATCGACAGAAAAGATTTAAACAAATATAAAAACAAATTTTTGTTCGATATCGGTAACGGTAAATTCGATCACCACTCAACAAACAAAGTTACAAGAAAGAACGGAATACCTTATGCAAGTTTCGGTCTGATAATGCATGAGTATTATCCGTTGTTGGGTTTAAATGAAGAATTTTATGAAAAACTGGATAAAGATTTTATAAAAGTTATAGATAAAGTTGATAATAAGGGACAAGGAGATTCCGTAACATCACCGGTATCATTAATTATATCGTTAATGAACGAAAAAAATCTTTATTGTAAACAACAGGAAAAAACATTTGTTAAGGCTGTAAATTTAGCTCGAAAAATATTAAAAACTTTAATAAAGCATTATTTGGAAAATCAAAAAAACATTATAGACGTAGAAAAAATAATAAAAGATAACCCGGCAAAAAAATATTTGGTTTTGGATAAGTTTTTACCGCAACATTTATTTAAAGACAGCAGTGTTCAATTTATTATATTTAAAAACAAACAAAAACATTATGAAATTCTCAGTACAAACAGTTTTCAATATAAAATTAATGACACTGTAACAAAAGATAAAATTTTCGTTCATCCGAGCAGATTTCTTGGAATCTATAAAAATTTGGACACGGTAAAAAAAGTTGCACAACTCAGCATAGTATAAAAAGTGCAAGTTTTGGAGCGGTTATCGATATATTAATAATAAATTAAAAATAAGGAAAATATAATGCAAATAGATAAAAATTTAACGGAAGAAATGAACAAACTGCTAGTAAAAGGCAATATAGATAAAGTATTACAATTATTAAATGAACGTATAAATAACGATGCTGATAATCCTGATTATTTAGGATTAAGAGCTATGGTTTATTCTACTCAAACAAAATATAATTTGGCACTTAAAGATATTAAAAAAGCAATAGAACAAAATCCGCAAGACAGTGAATTTTACACTATAAGCGGAGAAATTTATTTTCGTCAGGAAGAATATAATTTGGCACTTAAAGATTTTTTAAAAGCAAAAGAATTGAAGTCTGAAAACTCCGATACTTATCATTATTTAGGTCTTATTTATATGGATCAATACGAATATGCTTTAGCAATAGAAAATTTCGATAAAGCAATATCTTTAGATTCAAAAAATAAACTTTCATCTTTTTTTAAAGACGAATGTTACGTAAAAATGAAAAAAAATGAACATTTACAACAAAAAACTTTAGAAACAGAACAAATAACAAAAGGGTTCCCTTATTTGGACAGAGGAATGTTTTATGTTGAAAATAACAAAATAGATTTAGCAATTAAAGATTTTATTAAATATATACAAGTGGAACCTAAAAAAGCTATAGGTTATTTTTGGTTAGCTGTAACACATCATAAGCAAAACAAAAATATTTCAGCACTATCATATTTTAATAAATCCATAAAACTATCGGAAACTACAAAATACTATTTAGATGTAATCTATCATGGAAGAGGTAAATTCTTTACGGATATTAAACAATATAATGCTGCAATAAATGATTTTACTAAAGCCATAAATTTAAACAACAATAATGAAGACTTTTATATATCTCGTGCTAATACTTATATGATTATTAAAAATTATGTTGCAGCAATAAAAGATTTTGATAAAGCCATAGAAATAAATAAAGATAATGATCACTCTTTTTATCGTAGGGGACTTGCAAATTTTGAATTGGACGATTATGATAAAGCAATAAAAGATTTTTCTAAAGCAATAGAACTTAATCCCTGTTACAGTGATTATCTTATTTGGAGAGCAAAATGCTATTTTGAACAAGAAAAATACGATTTGGCACTTAAAGATATCGAAAAAGCATCTGAAGATAATATTTCTACTGTATCTTGTTTTTGGAAAGGTATGATTTACAGAGAAAAAGCAGAATATGAATCGGCAATACAAGAATTTTCTCAAGCTATAATTTTAGATCCGTATGTAGAAGAAATATATGTTGAAAGAGGATATACATATTTGAATATGAACAGAGGCAACTTGGCAATTGAAGATTTTGAAAAAGCAATATCTCTAAATCCACAAACGGAAGTGTTAGATTTATATAAAAAAATATTAATTGATATACAACATATATCGTTTGATAATTAAAAAAATCTTGACAATAAAACGATTTACTGATAAAATTTCATTTGTAATGTGTCGGTAAATAAAAAGGAGTCACCTTGTTTTCAAATTTTACCTTCTCGAAACACACATTTTATCTAACTGCTCTCGAAGATATGCTCTTACCAACCAATAAAGCTTCTATGTTAAGAGGCGGTTTCGGTAATTGTTTTAAGAAAATGGTTTGTGCAAACAATATATCAAAAGTTTGTAAACAATGTCCTGTAAAACAACAATGTACTTATACATACATATTTGAAACCTCAGCCAAAACAGAAGTTCCTCGTCCATACATAATAGAAGTTCCTTTTAATGATAAAAGAAATTTCGAAAAAGGAGAACAAATAAAATTTACGATATTGTTATTAGGCAAAGCAACAACATATTTGCCATATTTTATTTTTGCTTTTATAGAACTTGGAAATATCGGATTAACATTAAAAAAATATAAATTTAAACTTTGTAAAGTAACAGACAGCAACAACAACATTGTTTTTGACGGACACAAAATTTTTAAAACGGATGTTGTTTTATCCTGGAAAGATATTTTAAATAATAATTCAACAATAAAGAATGACAAATTAATGTTAAATTTTGTTACTCCGCTTCGCTTAATAGAACATAGAAAACTTGTATCGAATATAACCTTCAATTTGTTAATAGACAAATTATTACAAAGAATAAATGCAATATATAAATATCATTGTGATTACAATAATGTCACAGATTTTAAATCATTGATAGAATTATCAAAAAGCATAAATACAAGTTTTAATAATTTACATTGGCAAGACTGGGAAAGATATTCAAACAGACAAAAAACAAAAATGTTGTTCGGCGGTCTTGTAGGCAACATAATATTCAAAGGAAACATTAATGAATTTTTACCATACCTGAATTTAGGTTCATATATACATATAGGTAAAAATTGCACATTCGGTCAAGGTAAGTATGATATTTTATAATATTGGAGGTATTTTAAATGGCAAAATATGCTTTACTGTTTACCATAGGAGGTGTTCAGGATTTTATTGCTTCTGCAAGGAAAATAAATGATTTGTGGGCAGGCAGTTATATGTTATCTTATCTTATTGCTCGAGGTATAAAATCATTACCGGAACAAAATGAACTTATTTTTCCAAGTAAAGAAAATCCTTTATTGAAAAAGGAATATGATGAATCTATTTTAAAAAATTCTCTTCCTAATAAATTTATGGCAAAAATAGAGACTGATGATATACAAAAAATAGCTTCAACAGTTGAAAAAACAATAAAGGAGACTTATATTAGTTTAAAACCCGAAGACATTAGAAATAAATTTCAAGAACAAGACAATTGGCTTGATATTTATTGGGTTGCTTGTGAAGTAAATAATGAAACTGATTCTCAATTACAAAGTAAACTTGGAAAAAAACTTGCTCTTGTTAAAACTTTTAGAAGTACTAAAACAACTAATTCTTCTGAAGAAGGTTTCAAATGTACTTTATGTGGCAATAGATCAACTTTAGATAATGCAAAAATTAATAGTCAATGGTATAATGCGAATTTAAAAGATAATGAAAAACTTTGCTCTGTGTGTGCAACAAAAAGAATGCTAAAAACAACAATTTTAGATAAGCATAATATTAACGACAATAATCGTTATGGAATATCTACTCAAGATATAGGCGATAGTCAATATTATTCAATAATTGTTGCAGATGGTGATAGAATGGGAGAAAAAATGTCTTCCGGAGAACCTGCAAAAATAAGCTCTCAGTTAATAAATTTCTCAAATAATATTTGGAATATATCAAGTTTTGCAGAAAACATAAGTAATAAAAAAATAATAAATTCAAAATTAATATATTGCGGAGGGGATGATGTTTTATGTCTTTCTCCTATAAGAAAAACATTAGATACTGCCAATGAAATACAATTAAAATTTAAAGAGTTATTTGACAAAAATTCGACCATGAGTGCCGGTATTCATATTTCACATGGTAAAGAATCTTTAGGACTTGCTTTAGATAATGCAAGAAAAGCAGAAAAACAATCTAAAGATTCCGATAGAAATTGTTTTACAATTTCTGTTGATAAAAGAGCCGGAGATTTTGTGTCTTGGACAGCTCCATGGTCAAAAATAGAAGATTTAAAAGTTGTAATAGAATATTTTGAAAAAGGGATATTATCTCCGTCTTTTGCTTTTCAATTAAAAGATGAATTTTTTGGATTTGAAAAAGAAATAGATACAAATATGGAAGATGCAATAAAAAAAAGAATATCTTATCAATTAAACAGACATTATGATGAAAAGAAAGAAAAAGAAATAAATGCAACTGAACAAGGAGAAAAATATTCTAAAGAAGTTTTATTATCTGTACTAAAAACTTTTTCTTTTAAAACAATAAAAGAAATAAAAGATTTTTTTTATTTTCTTGAAATAACTTTGTTTTTTGCAAGAACACAAAAAAAATAATATAAGGAGGAATTTTAATGTCAGATTTTCAAGAACAGTTTTTAGAAGTAACTCCTATAGACTCTTTAATATTTAGGGATGGAAAACCTTTTTCTGTTAATGTACACTCTGCTAATGGTATATTCCCGCCTTTTCCGTATTCTTTTGCAGGATTATTAAGAACTCATTTTGGAAAAGAATATTCTTACGATATGGAAAAAATGAAATCAGCAGGCTTAGGAGATAATGAAAGTTTTGGAGATTTTTATCTAACAGGTTCGTATCTGAAAAAAGATGACGAATTGTATTTTCCTGCTCCGGCAGATATTATTCACGAGAAAAACTCTAAAAAAATAATAGGACTGTTAAGTCCAAAAGAAAATACGGATAACATTGTTACAAATTATCCTAAAAATTTTACAAAGATTCCGTCAACAGATTTTCAAGGTGAATTTTTAAATTTTTCAAATGACTTTATATCCGCAACCGATATGAAAGCATATTTAAAAGGAGATTTTAAAGCAATAAAAAACATTGTAACAAAAGATTTTTTTGTGTCTGATGAACCTCGTACAAGTGTTCAAATAGATTCTAAAAAAGCTGCCGGTAAAGAAGGAAAACTTTTCACCGTAAATTTCATAAGATTTCAAGATTCTGTAAGTTTTGTATTGTCATATAAAGCTCCGGATTTTAAAGAAGAATCTTCCGTTGCTACATTAGGCGGAGAAAGAAGATTGGTTAAACTTACTAAAATTAATAAATTTTCTCTTCCTGAAATAGAAATTAATTCCAATAGGATAAAATTAATTTTGACTACCCCGGCTTTCTTTAACAATATGCAAACTCCAAATTTACAAATAGACGGTCTTAAATTAGTATCGGCAGTTTCTAACGGTTATGAAAATATAGGTGGTTGGGATATTGTTAAATGTCGTCCGAGACCTATTAGAAAAGCCGTCAAAGCAGGAAGTGTTTATTATTATGAAATAGAAAACAAAGAAGTTATTAATAAAATAAAAAACTTGAATTCTTTGTCTGATACGGACTCTCAGGCTGGAATGGGTAAATTTTTAATTGGAGGATGGTAAAATGTCAAAAGGTTTAATATTTATTCAAGTTCTTAGCAGTTTGCATATTGGTTCCGGTACGGGGATAGGTGTTATAGATATGCCTGTTCAAAGAGAAAGACATACCGGTTATCCTATAATTCCAAGTTCATCGTTTAAAGGCGTTCTTCGTTCAAAGAACGGAGATGAAACTGTTTTTGGAAAAGAAGATTGTGCAGGACAAAAATGTTTCTTGGACGGCAAAATTTTATTTTATCCGGTAAGAAGTTTAAAAGGTTCTTATTTGTTGCTTACATCAAAAGATGTTATTAAAAGATTTTTAAGAGATATTCAACTTGTAGGGGAAAACAAAACATTGCCGGATGCTTTAGATATTCCTGAAGGAACAATACTTTTAAATTCTACAAAGGAAAAAATAAAAGATAATAAGGTTGTATTGGAAGAATTTCCTTTTGATGTAAAATTTATGGATCTCAAAGTAATTCAATTTTTTAAAGAATTGTTTCCTTTAATAGAAGATTTTGCTATTTTAAATGAAGTTGATTTTAGTTATTTTGTTAGAAATGCAAGTGAAGTATATGCGAGAATAGCATTAGATCCGGAAAAGAAAGTAGTAAAAGAAAAAGCTTTGTTCTATCAGGAATTTATTCCCGCGGAAACAATTTTCTATTCGATGATAATAAACAATTCTAATTTTACGGATGAAAAAGAAGTTGATTTAAAAGATATTTTAGGAAAATATATTCAACTTGGCGGAAATGAAACAATAGGTAAAGGCATTTGTAAAACATTTATAGATAAATTACAAGATTAATTTAAGGAGAATAAAAATAATGGCTATTCAAACCTTAGACCAACAAAGAGCAGAAAAAGCAATGAAAATAAATAAAAGTTTAGTAGAAAACAGAGATAAAGAAACTGCAAGATTGTATAAAAAGTTACCCGGCTTAATTGTTGCAACCGGTCTTGCACAAGCATTGGCTTTTGTTGATAGTAAAGATAAAAATAAAACAATAATAACAAGTTTATTAGGCCAAGACGGTATAAAATCTATTTTAACAGACAAATATACCCTTATGAACAAAACAACGGAAATATTAGCTTTTGTTCAATGGATAAACAGATTTAACGATGCAAGTCCTGAATTAAAATCTTAAGAAGAATAAAAATAGGAGTTTTTAACATGGAACTACTGTTAAATGAAACTAATAGATACTATAAGGAAAAAGAGTCTCAAAAAGCAGATTTTAATGCTTCATTATTGTTGTCAAAATATGTAGAGCCGGAAATGAAAGATGAAAAAAATAAAGATAAAAAAAATGAAGTTTTAAATTTTATTTGTGAAAAACACAATAATAATGCAGAAAAATATGCTAAAAAAGTAAAAGATAGCATAGACTCAATGTTTTCAACATTGGATAATACAAGAAAAAGGAATTTTGTTTTAACTACAAATTCAAACATAGCTATAAACTTATCACAAAATTGTATAGTGGAAAATTCTGCTGTAAGTTTTTATCAACCTTATGGTTTTGCATATTTGCCAGGCAGCAGTATTAAAGGAATGACAAGAGCTTATGCTGTCCATAAAGGATATGATAAAAAATTTATAAATCAACTTTTTGGAGATGATTCTGAAGATGGAAGCACAAATGCCGGTGCAGTTATTTTTTATGATTCTATTTCAACAGATATTAAGTTGGATGTTGATATAAGCAACTGTCATCATTCAAAATATTATGGAGAATCGTCGCCTTCTCCTATAGACAGAGAACAACCGAATCCTGTTTTGTTTGTTGCTATGAAAGCCGGAACGACTTTCAATTTTTATTTGTCTTTAAGACCGGGAATAAAAGAAGATTCCAAAAAACTTTTAGAACAAGCGGAAATGTTACTAAAGGAAGCTTTGTCATATTTCGGAATAGGAGCAAAAACTTCTTTAGGTTATGGTATATTCAAATCTGAACAACAAGATACAAATATCAAATTAGAGAAAGATATTCTTATTTCTACTGAAATAGAATTGGAAACACCTGCATTTTTGGCAGGAGCGGATATTAAAAATATAGAAAGTCCTGCATTAAGAGCTTCCACATTAAAAGGTTTGTTAAGATGGTGGTGGAGAAGAAGATATTTTAATGATAACGATAAAATAAACGAATTGGCTAAAAAATTGCAAAAACCTGGAATTGAAACATTGGCAGAACTTGAAAGATATGTTTGGGGTGGAATAAAACAAGGGAAAGATTCCTATGCAATATTAAGTCCTATAAAAATAATTATTTCTACAATAAAACAATCGGAACAAACGCAATATATTCCTCCGGCATATTCTGCCTATGGTGTAGCAGCAATGAGAGTAAGAGGTCAAATGCAATCCGGAAGGAAAATGATATCCGTCGGCAGTAAATGGAAAGTAGATTTCATTGTTCCAAATGATGTTATTAAAGAAGAACTTCAAAAAGCACTATATTGTTTAGAACATTATGGTGGCGTAGGTGCAAAAACGAGAAAAGGCTTTGGTTCTTTTAAATTAACTTATTTAACCAAAGAGCATGCTTTACCGAAAGACAAAAATTATTCATCCGGTTCTTATTCAAGAAGTTTTAGACAACCTGAATTTGCAAATAATTTTTCAGATGCATTAAATAAAATTTCAGAAAATATTATGAAAAGATTGGAACTTAAATATAGACAACCTCATAATACTGTAAGAGCAAAAGCCGGTAAACAGAAATATTTTGGTTATATTAACGGGAGAGAAAGATATGCATCACCGATACATTTTAGTTTACATATAAGTCCTAATAATGGAAAATATACTCTAATGTTTACAATGTTTCATTCACCCGACAATTCAATATCTTACGAACAGGAACAGATTCCGTTAAAAGATCAAAATGAAATTTTTGAAACAATTAAAAAGTTTGCCCAAACGAAACAAATATTACATGTGGATTTAAGAGCTGCAGATGAACAAATTTTACAAGAGTAATATATGAATACAATAATAATAACATCAGGAATAAGTTTAATATTAAATTAAAAAAAAGAAAATATAAATTTAAAAGATTTTAATTTGATAAATTATGCTAATTCAGTAGAACAAGACTTAAATAAACAAGATAAAGAAAAAATTGATGAAATAGTAAAATATTCAAAAGATATTTTAAATAATAAAAGAGATGATATTATCTTTTTAAAGAAAATATCTGCAGAACTAAACACAATTTTATCTTATTATGAAACGACTTATAAAAGCTTAAACAAGAATGCTTTTGAAATTGCAAAAGAACAACGGGATTTTATTTGGTTGTTTACAACTGATACTTATACCGGTATAGAAACCGCAAAAATTTTAGAAGAACTGTTAATTGGTAAAGGTATTAACATAAACATACAAATAATAAAAAACTTAAGAGCAAACAACTTTGAAAATTTTAAGGAAGGTATAAAATTTTTACATTCTGAAGAATTACAAAATATATATAATTCAAAAAATGTAAACGATAAATTGATATTTATTTTAACTGCAGGTTTTAAATCTTGGACAGGTTATATGCAAACAATAGGTACATTATATGCAGATGAAATATTATATCAGTTTGAAAAATCTGATGAATTTTTTAAAATTCCTAAATTACCGTTAAGTTTAAATTTAACCGAAAACCAAAAACAAACTTTAAGGTTGTTGGCATTTGAACAAAAGCCTGAAGAAAATGATTTAAAGTTATTGCCGGAAACAAGTTATCTTGTAGTTGGAGATGAATACGGTTTAGATGCATTAGGTTCTCTTCTTTGGGAAAAAGTTAAAGAAGATGGATTTTATCAGGAAATAAGGTCTTCATTTTGTAAAAGAATAATGTATTCAAAAAACTTTGAAAAACAGTATAATGAACTTACTTTTGAAAATAAACTTGCAATAAAATTGGATGAACTTGCACAATATATAAATAATCCAAAACATAATCTAAAAAGTTTAAATTTTCATACAATTAAACATAATGAGAAATACAATTATGAGTTTTATACTGATGAACTTGGCATAAAAGATAAAGAAAGATGTTATCTAAAAGAAAAGAATAGTATTTTTGAAATTGTGGAATTGGGTCCACACTTAAAATAAAGGCTTGTATATAAAATATCAACTTACAAAAATTATCGGTAACAAAGAAGCTAACCTTATAATTCAACCGATATGTTCTGCCTGTTTAAAAGATACATTTACAATAAATAACAAAAAAGAAGATGATGATGAACAAGAACAAAAACCGAAAATATATTTTGGTATGCCCCGCAACAGACAATTTTTAGATTATGAAGATTAAATTCTCTTGCTAAAACAAAAAATTTATACTATATTTATCGTTATAGACTTATTGATATTTGAGACGTATCAATATTGACCTGTTTGTTTTCAGGGATTTTTATTTAATAACTTTGTAATATGTCTTATTGTTGCAGAGTCTTTTTGTGTTTATATTACTAACACAATAATATATTGAATTTTTGTCATCCCGCACTTGATGCGGGATCTCACTGTTATCGTTATTACAATCAAAGTGAAGCAAATCTATGTTTTTTTTCTCAAACCTACCACGTTTTTAATAAAAATTAATATTTGAGAAAAATTTTATTCTGTACTTAAAAATTATTAAAAATTCAATATATTTTGAATATTTGTTTTGAAATATATTCTCGATAACAATTCAAATGTTTTTTCTTCTCTTAGAAAATCATTTGAGAAAAAACTTAAAAAAATAAGCAAAAAAAGTATTGATAAATATAAATATTTTATCTATAAGAAAATTTGACCTGCTAACGCTGGGATTGAAACTCCTATTTTTGTACAGCATATATTACAACTTCCTCATAAGAAAATTTGACCTGCTAACGCTGGGATTGAAACCATCACCACCACAACTATAATATATTGTAACTTTATAAGAAAATTTGACCTGCTAACGCTGGGATTGAAACTCCCTTACGGCAACATATTTGTTGCCCGTTTTGGATAAGAAAATTTGACCTGCTAACGCTGGGATTGAAACCAGGAATAATGCAATTATGCGATGTTAAATACCCATAAGAAAATTTGACCTGCTAACGCTGGGATTGAAACCCCATTATTTTTGGATTGCCCAACTCTCTTACTGATAAGAAAATTTGACCTGCTAACGCTGGGATTGAAACTCATTAAGATACATTTTGCCGATAGTTCTTTTGTCATAAGAAAATTTGACCTGCTAACGCTGGGATTGAAACTCTGCAAGTCCGTTTCTTATTGCGATGCAATAGAATAAGAAAATTTGACCTGCTAACGCTGGGATTGAAACTTAAGTATTCCGTTAGTATACTCGGTGATGTCAAGATAAGAAAATTTGACCGGCTAACGCTGGGATTGAAACATTAAATATGATGTACGTATAACTTTTTAAGTTATAAGAAAATTTGACCTGCTAACGCTGGGATTGAAACAGCATATGCATTCTTCATCATATTAAATCTAATTATAAGAAAATTTGACCGGCTAACGCTGGGATTGAAACCCGATAAAACTTCCGTCAGGATTTACCAAACTGAATAAGAAAATTTTGACCTGCTAACGCTGGGATTGAAACAACATTATTTTTCCTCCTTTCCAAACATTTTATCCCATAAGAAAAATTGACCGGCTAACGCTGGGATTGAAACTGACCATATTTTTTTGATATATGATATCTTTCTTCATAAGAAAAATTGACCGGCTAACGCTGGGATTGAAACAACTTCACAGTTTCTTTAGCCACTCTGGCTCCTGCATAAGAAAATTTGACCGGCTAACGCTGGGATTGAAACGGTTCCAGAAGGAATGTCTTAATTGTCTGTTTCCTATAAGAAAATTTGACCTGCTAACGCTAGGATTGAAACTCGTAATGCTCCGGACTTAAATCTCTAATTGTTAAATAAGAAAATTTGACCTAAAATATTAACGACAAAAAAACTCTTGACAATTTTTTTAAAAGATATTATAATTAAAACGTAGTTAGAAGTTTATCTTAATAGTAGTACCCGCAAAAACAAAATGTTTTTTGCAAAAAAAAGAAGTACCGTGAAGTAAAAAAAGAAGTTTAGTTGTATTGGAAGTTTGCAGTTGCAGTAAACGGTATTTTATTTTTGCGAAAACATTTTCTTTTTTTTCCATTTCATTATTTTCTTAGTCCTAAGAAAATGTTTCCCAAAAAAGTAAAAAGTAGTAACTAAATGTATTAAATTGTAGTAACCCTTTCAAATGTAGTACCCGCAAAACAGGTGTTTTGCAAAAAGAGAAGTACCATGCAGTAAAAAGATTTTTAGCTCTTTTGAACAGATTGTATTTGTTCTTTGTTGTTAATGGTACTTTATTTTTGTAAAACATTTTCCTTTCTTTTCAATTCAATTTGTTCCCGATTCAGGGAAATGTTTCCACAAAAAAGATTTAAGATCTTTCAAATTTTAAAAATTTATATTTAAGGAGGTGATGTTAATGATAACAATTGAGTTAGTGCTTATAGCCGTAGGTGTTGCCGGTTGTTGCATTAAAAAAATTTTAAATTTATAGGAGGACAAATATGCCAATAATAATCGGTGCAGCAATATTTCTATTAATAATATTTTTAGTATTAGGTGGATTTCTAATGTTGGTATCTTTAGCATTAGATATCCTTTTAAAACTAATAATCATAGCAATACTAATCGGTGTCGCTGTTATATTTTTTAAAAACTATAAAAAATTTATAAAGGAGGTTTAATATGTTATTTATCGAACTAACAATTGTAGTCTTAAGTATAATTGCTTGTGTCTTATGCAACTAACTGCAAAAAATTTTATTAAGGGGGAGAATAATAAATTTGCGGTGCATTTTGGTAAATATTAAAAATTTAAATTTATAGGAGAATCAAATGTTAATATTATTAATTATTTTAGTATCGTTATTAGGTTTTGCAGTTTCAATATTTTTAGTTCCGGTTTTAATTGCTATGGTTCCTGTAATAATAATTGTAATCACTTTTTCCATGCTAAAAAAATTTTTAAGGGAGGTGTGAGACGATACTAATTACAAAACTATGTTAAAGTAAAAATTTTAAAACTAAATATAAACAAAAAAAAATAAAAGGAGGTGTAAAATGAACAAACAAACAGTTCAATTAGCTTTAGAGATTGCTTTAGCTGTAATAGCAATAGTTCTAAAGCATAAAAACCAAACAAATAAAGCATCTAAGTAATTTGGTGCTTTATTTGAAATAAAAGGGGGTGATGCCAATGCAACAAACTTTGTAATTCGTCTTGGTAATATTAAAAAATTTAAAAATTTATAAAAATAAAAAGGGGGAAAACACTATGAAATTAATATCTCAAAACACTATGGGAAAAATTTTAAATTGGTCTTATGATAAAGCAATAAACGGGTTACCTGCTTTCAGTTCCGCGTATGATTTGGCACAAGAATATAAAACAAAATATCCGAACAACTTGGAAAAACAAATAGATTCATTTATAAATTGGCAATGTGCAAGAGCAGGATTGTCCGGTGCGATAACAGGTATTGGCGGTTTTGCTACAATGGCATTAACTCTTCCTGCAAACATTACAAGTGTTATAGCAATACAACTTAGAATGATAGCTACAATTGCTGTTTTGTGCGGATACGATGTGAAAAGTGATAAAGTTCAAACTTTAGTTTATTGTTGTTTGGTAAAACAAAGTGTGGAAGATATGCTGAAAACTGCAGGTATAAAAATTACTCAAAAAATCGGAGTGAAACTAATTCAAAGAATTCCAATGGATATAATAAAAATAATAAATAAAGCCGTTGGATTTAAACTTATAACAAAATTTGGTCAAAAAGGGATTATAAATTTAGGTAAAGCTGTTCCTTTATTCGGTGCTGTGCTTGGAGCATCTATAGATGTTGCATCAACAAAAGCAATAGGTTCTTTTACTAAAAAAGTACTTATGGATGAAAACACTAAACAAAATTTTATAGATGCCGAAATTGTGGAATGAAAATAATAATGTAATTATTTTTTCTTTGGATTTATTCTATTGATTATTGTTTTATATAAATTTATATCCGTTCCGTTTAATTGTAAAGTTTTTATATTTTCATCATCTTCTCTTGCTTGTATCAATAATTTTTCTGTTTTATTTGTAGGATAATTTTTATTTAATGTAACCACTATAGCCTTTGAAAAAAGTCCTAATTTTCTTTGAATAGATTTTATTTTGTAAGTTGTATCGTTAAATAAACCGGAAGATAAACTTGTTTTGCATTCAACCAAATATAAGTTGTTTTCATGCATAAAACAAACATCTATTTCATTACTTTCTTTTAACTTTTCCTGTACCTTTAATTTTGGATCTATTATTAATGTTGTATTTGTTTTTACTTGCTCATTTGCAATAATTTGCATTTTTTCATCAATTGTTTGTAAACCATCAGTTTCTAAAGCTATATTATGTATTATATTATAATATGTAACTTCTTCTAACCAACCTGTAGTAATAAATTTGAAAAGATTTTTGTCCGTTTCTGTTTTTTTATATTCGGGAATTATTAAATTATATTTATTTATTAACTTTTCATTTTCTTCTTTATAAGATTTAATTTCTTTTTCTTTCCTATGAAGAACTTTTATATCTTTTAAAAATTTATCGTTGTTTATAATTTGTTTAACAAAGTTGTTAAGTTCTGTAAATTGTTTTTCTGTAGGTTTAGACATATGAAATTTAAAACCGGATCCTTCTTTTATTGATAAACCAAAATAATCTTCTATATTTAATAAATTCTTATAAATTTCTTTTTTTGTCTTACAATTATTATCTTCTATTTTATATATTTTATTTTCATCTACATAAAAAGTGTTATTTAGCAATCCTTTTTGTTGTGCGACATAAAATAAAGCACAAGACATCATTTTTGTTCCACCGGTAATGTTAAATATGATATCTTTTCCATTTGTTAAAGTATTCAGTTCTTCTGTTATTTTGTTTTGTATATCTATAAAATCTATATGAGAGCTTTCAATTTCTTTGATATTTTCCGGTTTGGTTCCATTTTTTTCTAAAAATTTTTTAATATTATTTTTTACTCCTTTGGTTTTGTTTGTATAAACAAAAATATATTTATCAAGAGTAATATTATTTTGTTTCATATAATTAATAAATAAAATATTAGGCATTATTTGTTCACTAATAAGACTGATAATGGTATAAGGATTTTTGTTACTTAAACCATCACAAACATTACAAATATCTTGTTCATTTGCCATATAAAACTCCTGTAAATAATTTAATTATTAAACTTTATTTTTATAAGTACATATCTTACCGGATAATTCAACATTTCTTCTTTACTTAAAACTTTACCTTCTTGTAACCTTTTGGTTAATGTTAGTTGGGCAACTATGAATTCCGTATCTTTTATAAATGTCAATGTTTCTCTGTGAAAATCTATTTTCATACCTAATTGTTCGGTGATTATTTCGGCTGTTGACGGATGCCCTATTTGAGAAACAAATCCTCTGCTTTTTAAAATGGAAATAGTATCTGTTTTTGACAGTTCTTTAATTTCAATATTTACAGGCAAATGCGGAAAAGAGTTTAATGAAAAGGCAGATAACAACATAATCGGTTCTTGATTTTTATTCATAATATATCCTTGAATCAAAAATTATTATCTTATTAGTTATTGTATTAAAAAAATATATACGATTCAATAAAAATCAACTTAAAAATTTTTACTGAATTCTTTATGTTTTAATATAATTACCCGACATCATCGAACAAAGACATTTTATCTTGTTCCAATACCGAATTAATTTGTTCCTGAATTTTAAGTAATGTTTCTATTCTGTCGTCAACAATAATATCTTTCATCCTGATAGGAATAATTAAATTTATACCTTGCATACTTGTGCATCTGCTGATTGCAACATAAGTTTGTCCGCTGGCAAAAGCACCTTTTTCACCTAAATCCACCAAAATTTTATCAAAAGTTTTGCCCTGGCTTTTGTGTATAGTGATAGACCAAGCCAATCTTATAGGATATTGGTTAAAACTTGCAACTTTTATTTTTATGTAATCTTGTTCTTCTTCACTCCAAACAGTTTCAAACAATTCCCATTCGTTCCTTTCAACATCTACAATATTACCGTTATCAAGAGCAACTCTAATTTTTGAAAAATAAGGTTTTTGTTTGTTCATGTTTATCGCTGTTACAGTTCCAAGGCTGCCGTTAACATATTTTCCGTCGGAAGAATTTATTAACATCATAACTCTGGCACCCGCTCTTAAAATAATTTCTTTTTCCGTAGGATAATCTTCTTCTTTTAAGTTGTTGCCCTGATCGTTAATTATTGCATAAAATTTTTGTTCTGTTGTTGCACTAAGTTTGTTTAATTCGTTCATGTTATGGTTTTGTGCAATTTTTTTTCTGGTAGTTAATGTTATTGTTGAAGGTATAGAATAGTTGGTTACGATTTGTTTGTTTAATATATCGATTTCTGTTTGAGAAATATTATTCACTCTCATATCGTTTAAAATATTTATAAAATCTTCGTCTGTTTGTCTGTAAATTTTATCAAAGTTTATAATGTGTAAAAAACTTTTTCTTAAACAAAAAGAACTTAAAAAATAGCATGAATCGTATTTTTTCGGTCTTCTTTTAGCGGTAATTAAATTTATTATATCATCTTCGGTTTTTGGCAATTCACCTGCAAATTGGTCTGTTTCATCGTTTTTTACAACGGGCGGAAGTTGATATAAATCTCCTATGAATACCATTTGCACACCTGCAAAAGCAATTTTCTTTTTAGCTTCTGTTGGTGCATTATATCTTAAAAATTTGTCTATACAATCCAACAAATCGGCTCTTAACATAGATGCTTCATCTATAATTATTGTATCTAAATGTTGAAATGTTGCTATTTTTGAATTATCTAATTTACGGATTTTTGAATAACATACATCCCAACCGAAATGAAAGAAAGAGTGTATAGTTTGACCGCCGGCATTTAATGCAGCATTACCTGTTGTTGCCAAAACTACAAATTTTTTGTTTCTAATCTTTAATTGTTCGGTAGCTAATTTCAAAAATGTAGTTTTACCTGTACCTGCTTTACCTGTAACAAATATATTATCTCTGGAGTTTAATAAAATGTTTAATGCTCTTTTAAAATCTTCATTCATTTCAATTCTGTTCATTTTTTATCTCCTTTAAATTTAAAATTTTTATTTGGCATTGCTGCCCACACGTATATATACTGCCAAATACTTCAAAACTTGCACTTTTTAAAAAAATTTTTTTTGAATTATGAAAAAGTGCAACTTTTACAAAAAATATCAGTATATACATGTGAAAAAGAGAAAAACGCATAAAGGAGATAACAACAATGGCAGGTTTACTGTTAATATTTATACTTATAAATTTAGTTGTTCAATATTTAATGTGGCTATGTTTCAGAGATGCTTTATGCATTATTATTTACGGTCTTACTTATGTTATTCGCCTTTTTTCTGAAAAATATGCAAATATTACAGCAGGAATGTTATTGTTTGCAATTAATTTGCTTATTAGTCTTGTAATAAGTTTGTTTACCGGAGCGGGTAATATTATAGGTATTGCAAATTTATTTTCATCGATATTTTTATCTTTAATAATGCTTTATGATTATAAAAAAAGAATAAACGTAAAAGGAGAAACAAAATGAAAAAATTTTATTATTATTTAACAAAACATTGTTTTTTAACGGCATTTGCAGGTGCAAGTATCATATGGAGTGTTTTAAGTTACAACAGTTTTTATGAACAATTTAATACCATTGGTTTTTTGCACAGTACTGTTTATGATACTATTCACAGGGTTTGTTCAAATGAAAAAAATATTGAAGATAAACAAAAAGAATTTGACAGTATATTTGAAGGGTTAGGCGGTGATGTTGCTGTTACGGTAATAAACAAACAATACGGCAAAATATACGAAAGCTCTAATTATAAACCTGCATGGTATAACGAAGATACCATTTTATCCGGAGTTCTTAGAATTTCACCAAAAAGTGAAGACTCTCAACGATATGAATATGAAATAAAGTATCAATTTAGATGTTTGTTTCCGGTAGCACTTGTAAGATTGTGGAGTTTTTCAATAATACCGAACTGGAATTACTATTTTCATATAAGTAAAAGCAATAATATAGCATCATTATTAAAACCGTATGTGTTGCAAAGTATATATTTTTGGATAGTTGTGTTAGTTTTTTATAGCTTTTTATCTTTTTACAGAAAGGAACTGAATCTATAAAATAAATCAATATTCTTTTAAAATTCTAATGTTATTAAAAATGGAAATGTTTCCACTAATTCTTACGGGAACAGCTTCTTCGTAATCATCCTTTTTATAATAATTATCAATAGTGAAATACTCGTATTTGTTTTTTATTATTAATAATATCATACATGTTTTCAAATTCTTGTTGTCTAATAGTAGGTTCTGTTATATTTTCTTTTTCTTTTTGTATTTCTTCGTATATTTTAGTTATAGTTTCATAAAATTCTCTAGCATCTGCTCGCTTTATGGGAACAAACTCCGTATTTCCGTTTTCATGGAAAGTGTAATTCCTTTTTTTATTTAGTGTGTGAATTTTATGTATTAATTCTTTATTTTTAAAAATGGCAAAATATAAATTCTGATTTTTATTATTATTATTTCGTCCATTATGTTCAAAATGTTGCCAACCTAAATATAATCCTTCACAAAAAGCACCAAAGAAACCGGCGTTGTTTATATTATCATTATTATCTTCTATCTTTATTGTTCTTTTTTCATATTCATTAAATATTTCTTGACCATATTCTTTTTCTATACTTTTAATAAAATCTTTAAAATCTTTTACAGTTACTTTTTTGTATTTATCATATTTTGTTATCTGTCTTGTTAGTAAAATAGCACAATCAAATATTAAATGAGAAATTTCCGGATCATTATCTCTTTCAATTTTATTAAATAATATAGTGGCATGTTCTAATATTTCTTCATCTCTATTAGTTGACATTAATTATCTCCGATTTTAACAATTTTCTATATTCTTTATTTTTTTCTATGTTTTTTTGTTTTCTATTGCTATTCGAAGAATTAGTATGTTCTTTGATCTTTCCTATATTTTTTTTTCTATTACTATTCAACCAATTAAAAAGTCCTTTACTCATATGGCCAATATAACCTTTGTTTTTAATTGTCTCAATATATCTACTAATTGGATGTCCATTATTATTTAATAATAAATTAGTATATTCTTTGATCTTTTCTATGTTTTTTTGTTTTCTATAAATATCAATTATATTTGATATGGCTTGCAAATCAGTTGCATCATAATCTAAAGCTTTTTTAAAATCTTTAAGTGCACAATTATAGTTTGCTAATTCTAAGAAGACATTTCCTCTGTTAAAATATAGATAATTTAATCTTTTTGTATATTTTTGAATAATAGTTTTATTAGATATAGAAGAACTTTCATGTAAACTTTTTATAGGTTCCAAATATATTTTTTCACATTCGTTATAATTTTCTATTGCTTGTTTATATTTTTTTTGTTTAGTATATATTACAGCAAGATTATAGTATGCAGATTCACTATTTTGTAACCATTTACAACTTTCAATGGATTTTTTATATGCTTTTATAGCTTTATTTATACTATTAAGTTTTTCGTAACAATAACCAATTTTAAAATATGCTTCTGCAATATACATTTCTTTATTAGAATACTCATAATATGGAAAATAAGATTCACTATGATGAGCCGGTATAGAAATAAATTTTTTATAATTCAATATAGCTTTTTTGTAGTCTTTTTTTGCTAAAAAAGAATTTGATAAAATCAACCAACACTGTCTATTTTTTATTTTTTTTACAAAGTTTATACATTTATCGTACTCTTTTAATTCGTAATAAGCCATTGTTATGTGATAATAGCATTTAAAATATTCATCTGGATCTAAACCAATAGATAAATCGTCTAAATCAAATTTATGATTTTTATTTAAAATATACTCATAACTATTTATTAAATCCTTATTAGTTGTAAATGTGCCATAATAATAAGGCGGAAAAGATAGTTGTAAAATTTTAAAATGTGCAAAATAAGAAGCATTACTATTAGGAGCAAGTTCTATTATTTTTTTTGAGAATTCAATTGCTAAAAAAGGATCAAAAAAATCATATTTAATTTCTATAAGATCAAAATAGTATATGTATTTATATTTGTTCTCTTTTGTTAATATTACACATTTTTCTATATCATCTAATGCTTGTTTTTTATCAAAGTTTACATTTAAATTTATTAATGCTCTATAAAAATATACTTCTGCAAAAGAACTATCTAATTGTAATGCTTTATCAAAATATTTAAAATTTTCCTTTGTAGATTCATTTGTGGATTCTTTTTTATTCGATTCAAATGCAAATATAAAGTATTTAACTAATCCTATTAATGCATATATATATTTACAAGTTTTATTTAACTCTGATGCTTTTATTAGATTATCTAATATAGATTTGTTTTTTTTAATAATTTGTTCATAATTAAGATTAATAAAAAGATTAAAATAAATATAAGGATCATTTTCTTTAACAAGTAAAATAATAGCAAGGTATAAATAACATTTGTAATTTGTATTATCTACTGCTATTAATTTATTTACATATGAAATAGAGTGGTCTATTATTAAATTTATGAAAGGTTTTAAATTATTTAAATTTTCATAGGATTTTTCCTTAGAATTTACAAAAATTTGAAGATTTTTCGCAAAAACATTATCTTTATCTATTGTTAAAACACAGGAAATATCCTTTTTTGCATTATTATATTGTTTATTTAAATAGTATGCATATGCTCTCAACAGCAATATATTTGAATAATCAATTCCTGTAATTATTAATTTGTTAATATTTGTTTGAGCATTTATTATTTCTGAAAAATCTTTAATTGCATCTTTGTATTGTTCAATAAAAATTTTTGCACAAGCTCTTTGTAAAAGTAAATTATAATTATTGTTTACTTCAATAGTATCTAAATCTATTTTTATGTCTTTATAAATATTTTTTTGTAATCTGCAGATTATACGATTTTTTAATGAATAAAAATATGGAATTTTGTCCGTATCTAAAGACATATTAAAATACCTCTATTATTGTTTTTTTATATTATATAAAAATTTTGCTTAAAAACAGTTTTTTCCCTTTATTCCAACAAATCGTTAAGCCTTGATTGCAAGTTTTCCAAAAACTTTTCGTTAGGCCTTTTGTATGGTTCGTTATTTAAGAAATGTATTAATTTTTCAATAAGTTGCTTTATATATTTTTAAAGGATTATTTATTTCTTTTAATTTCTTGTCATTTATCTCTTTTGCTACAGACTTTTGCGGAGTAATTATTGTATATAAAGAATTTATTTGAGATTTGCTTCTAACAATTCTTCTGTTAATTATATCCAAATCGGCATTTGTGAACTTTTCTTTGCCGTATCTTAATTTGTTCAATATTTTAAGATATGTTTTATCGTTGGTTTGTCTGAAATTTTTTGTTAATATTAGGATATTAAATTTATCAAAAAAACTTTTATAACCGTCTTTGTTTTTGTAATACGAAAAGAAAAATCTCGGTTCAAAGTCTGTTTTATGATAGTTGTTTTTGTATAACGATAAACATATTTCTTTTTCGCTCATATTTAATTCTTTAATTAAATTTTTATCTTTATTTGGTGTTAATATCGGCGGAAGCTGACATATATCACCAAACAGTATTAATTGGACATTTTTGTTATATAAAAGGTGTTCTATGGTTTTAAAAGTGTCTGCCCGTACCATGGATATTTCGTCTATTATGAGTATATCCAAATGGTTAATCTTATTTTTCAACGGTTCGAAATTTTGAAATTTATTATAAGAAAAATCTTCCGAAAAAAGTAGCCTGACAAGCTACAAATTAAAAAATATAAAAAAAGTGCAAGTTTTCTGTTTTTTATCAGTATATATAAATGTAAATAATAAAAATAAAGGAGATTTATTATGATAACACAATATCCGGGTAAAGAAGATATGAATAACTTTAAAACCGAGTTAATGCCCGGTGAAAAAAGCATAATAAATAAACTTGTTAATTTTTTTCAAAATAAAAAAGACAGAAATGCGGAAATTTATATTCAACCGAATATTAACGGATTACATCCGGATATTATTGTGTTGGAAAAGAATTGTAAAGTATGGATTGTGGAAGTAAAAGATTATCATTTAAAACACTACAATATAACAAAAAACGGATGGCAATTAAAAAGAGATAATAACGTTTATCAAAAGTTTCCTTTCAGACAAGTTTCCAATTATAAAAGATGTTTTTATGAATTATTATGTCCGGAATTGGCAATCAGGCTTGTACAGGATGAAAAAAATTACGGTTTGATAAAAAATGTTGTATATTTTCATAATATTACAAAAAATGAAGATTTAAAAAACAGGGAACAAAAGTGTTTATCCGGTGATAAAGATTTGAAATATACGGAATATTTGTTTTCGGATTCCGACAATACGGATTTTGAAAAATGTTTTTCAATGAACTTAAACGGCATATTGCCGTTACAGGAAAAAGAATACAATACGCTTACCAGATTTTTACAACCGTTGGATTTTCAAAAAAGAATAAATATTTCATATTCCAAACAACAACAGGAAATAATTGATAATAAGAATAAGAGACAAAAAATTTATGGAGCTGCAGGAGCGGGAAAAACGCTTGTTTTGGCAAAAAGAGCTGTTAATTTTTTGGAAAACAGTAATTGGAATTCGCACATATTAATATTAACTTACAATATTTCTTTGATTAATTATATAAGAGACAGAATAAGAGAAATATTGCCTATAACATATAAAAAGAATAAAGATTCCATTACTGTCTTAAATTATCATCAATTTATAAAAACCGCCGTTATTGATTATGTCGATAAGAAAAATATCACAGGAGATTTGGATTTTTTTAATGATGTTAATGCTTTCGAAACAATTGGAGCACAAACAAAAAAATATGATGCTGTTTTTATTGATGAAGCACAAGATTATAATGAAAGTTGGTTTCAAATTTTAAATAAATATTTTTTGAAAACCGACGGAGAGTTGTTTATTGTTGCCGATCCCAAACAGAATATTTACGACAGGGCTGTAGACAGCAGAGATAAAATGCCTAAAATTCCAAATTCCCCTGGCAGATGGAACCAATCATTAACAAAAGGATACAGATTTGTAAGTAATAATATTGTAGAACTGTTAAATTCATTTGCAAAAACGTTTTTTTCCGTTAAATACAATGTTATTCCCATTGAGTCACAGAATGATTTAAAAAAATCTTCTCAAACAGAATTAAAATTGGTTGATATAAAATATAAAAAAGTTAACTATAACAAATTAACGGAAACTTTGCTGAATATTTATGATGATTTCAGAACACAAAAAATTCATCCGAACGAGATTGCTTTTGTTTCCAATACTCAAAATTATTTGTTTAATTTTGATTATAATTTAAGAAAAAAGACAAAAGAATATACAACAACTTCTTTTCTGCAAAAAGAATACCGTTCAAAAATAAAAAACAGATTGAACAAAGAAAAATACTTTAAAAACTTATCTGTAAAAGATGCTTTTAAAAAGTATATTAACTTTTTGAAAGAAAAAGGTGTAGATATAAAGGGAAATAAATTTGAAACGATATTATCTCAATTGGAAAAAGATTCCTGCTTTGAAAACGATATTGTAAAAGAATTTAAAAAATACAGAGAGAACAAATTTATTACAAAAGATTCTTCCGATTTTTTAAAAATGTTGGATAAAGATATCAGAGAAAAAAGAGTAGAAAAAGCCGACAGACCTTTTAAATTTAATTTTTATCCTAATTCTTCTTTGTTAAAAATCTCAACAATACACAGCTTTAAAGGTTTTGAAATTCCTTATTTGGTATTAGTTATATCTCCGATTTATAAAGGCGGGAAAGTATATACTGATTTGCCTATTAATACCATTTTTGAGTTGTTGTATACCGGCTTATCAAGAGGAATTAAAAATTTGACAATTGTTAATTCCGCGGAAGTTAAAGAAATAGATTCTTTTTTTCAAAAAAACAAAAGTTTATTAAATTGTTTTGGCAGTGAAAACGTAGCCTGATAAGCTACTTTTTTTCAATTTTAATGTTATAAAATCGTTTAACAATGAAGAAATACTGATGGAGGCAAAAATGAAAGAATTATTTAAGGAAAAAGATATGAACAGTGAACAAAAAAATAATGAACCGTTGGCAAATCTTCCGGGATATACATCGGAACAATATCTTGATGATGTCTTGGATTATTTTTATGCATCTGCCAGATATGATAATAAAAAGAAGTTTAGTGATTTTAGAATTATTGATGAAAAAAGTTTACAAGAAAATTCAGATGTTAAGTTTATAAAAGAAATAGAAAAATATAATTTTAATATTATTGAAAGATATATTCTTTTGTATCTTGCAGTGTCTGAATTAAAAAGACATGGCAGAAACACACAAAATGAAATTATTGAAACACTGATGGAAAATAAAGTTGCTAAACCGAGTATTATAGTTAAACTGTTAAACAAGGATTCTAAATTGTTTAAAACTAAATGTGTAAAATACAAGAGAAATATTCCGTTTGAAGACAGAGCAATAGAAATAGACAGTAAATTATCCGATATTTTCTTCAATAATATCTCTGAATATAAAACAGAAATAAACAAAGAAGATAAAAAAGAGCAAAAATTAAAAATAATACCAGGTGAAATATACAACAAACTTAATAAATATGTTATAGGGCAAGAATCTGCAATAAAAAATATTTCGGCAGCTGTTTATGAACATATAATAAAATGTGAAATAAACGGTAAAACAGACAGTAAAGATAAATTGGATAAAACAAACACATTGATAATAGGACCCACCGGAACAGGTAAAACTTTTATTTGTAATACATTAAGCAAAATATTGGATATACCGATATATATAGCGGATGCAAGTCAAATGACAGAATCCGGCTATGTAGGCTTAAGTCCGGAATCAATATTTATAGGACTTGAAAGAAAATGCAGAGAAAATATGAAAGATAACAAGTTTCCGATAAGCATAATTTATATAGATGAAATAGATAAAATTGCATGGAATAAAAATATCAATCACGAACTTGGCAATAAAAGTGTCCAGGAAGAATTTTTAAAAATATTTGAAGGTAACAAATATTTCTTTGACGGTGGAAGAATTGCCTCTCCAAGAGAGTATGATATATCAAATGTTATGTTTATTTTGGGCGGAGCATTCAGCGGATTAGAAAAAATAATAGAAGAAAGAATTAATGCAAATAAAGAAAAGAAAATAGGATTTTTTAAGGAAGATTTTACGGGACAAGATAACAATGCAAACATATTACAACAAACAACTACGGAAGATTTAATAAAATACGGTTTTATGCATGAACTTATAGGCAGATTACCTAACAAAGTAATATTAAATCCGTTAACTAAACAAGATTTAGTTAACATTTTAACTGTAAGTCAAAACAATGTTATATCTCAATATAAACAAGTTTTTTTCGAAGCAGGTATAAAACTTGATGTACTTGACGAAACAATAGAATTCGTTGCAGATAGAGCAATAGCAAATAATACCGGAGCAAGAGGACTAAAAACAATATTAAGTAATGTTTTAAATAAGATATTATTTGAAACTGTTTCTAACGGACAAAAGGATTTTGTCCTAACTCCGGAAAAGTTACAGACTTATTAAAATCAAAAAGTAAAATTTTTATAGAAAATAAGAGAGGTACAAAAATGGAAAGCAATATCTTTTTAACATTAACTTTATTAGGAATCTGTGTAGGTTTTATAGTTTTATTCTTGTATTGGTTGATATTTGCAGGATGTTATATTTTGTTAATGATAGGCGATTTTATTGAAGGAAATTAAAAAAAGGGGGAATACATAAAATGGAAAATAATACTTTTTATATACTTCAATGGGTATTTGGAATAATATCAATGTTTTTCTTTGCTGTGGCACCATTAATAGTGTGGTACAGAATTGAAAACAAACTTTTTGAGCCCGGCAGCAGAGCATACGATGCTGCACAGTTGGCAAGTGTAATATTTTTCATAATAGGTGTTGTAAGAATTTTTAAAGATGTAAGAAAATAAAACAGCGGAGGAATAATAAATGAAAACAATTAAAATAATAACTGAAAAAACAAACAAAGAAATGACGGCAAATGACTATTTTTCAAAAGCAAAAGATTTTGAAGTAACAGGTAATTATAAAAAGGCAATAGAACTGTACTCAAAAGCAATACAATTAAATCCAAATTATGTTGCTGCTTATAATAACAGAGGAAAAGCAAAATGTGCTTTATGTCAATTTGAAGAAGGGCTTGAAGATTATAATAAAGCAATAGCACTTGATCCTGAATATGCGGATGCTTATATGAGCAGACATTGTGTTAAGTCTTATTTTAAATATGAATATGATGATTGTAAAAAATATTATGAACTTAAAATTGAAGAAGCAAACAAAAGAATAGAAGCTGATCCTAAAGATTCTGAAGCTTATTATAATCGAGGAAAAGAAAAGGATATTATATCTCAACACGAAGAAGCAATAAAAGATTTTAATAAAGCAATAAAACTTAATCCGAAAGAGTCTGTTTTTTATGAAGCACGGGGAGATGCCAAATATATGTTAAAGCAATTTGCGGAAGCGATTAAAGATTATGATAAAGCTATAGAAATTAATCCTAAAAACTATACTCCTTATCGTAGCAGAGGATCATCTAAATTTATTTTAGAACAATACGAAGAAGCAAAAGAAGACTTTAATAAATATTATAAATCTGAAATAGAAAAAACAAGTAAAGAAATAGAAAACAATCCTAAAGATCGTTGGGCTTATTATAATAGAGGATACGCTTATCGAAGGCTGAATCAAGACGAAGAAGCACAGAAAAATTTTAAAAAATATTATGAACTTGCAATGAAAGCTGCAAATAAAAGAATAAAAGTTAATCCTAAAGATTCTAAAGCTTATTATATCAGGGGATGTGATAAAAAAGATTTAAAACAATATAAAGGTGCAATAAAAGATTTTAAAAAATCAATAAGAATAGACAATAAAAATATATGGTGGGTATATAAAGAGTTAATAGAAGTTTATAAGTTATTAGGAAGAGAAAAAGATGCAAAAGATATTGAACAAAAACTAAATGAAATAGAAAAAGAAAAAAAATAAAAAAATGTGCATTTCATAATTTGCCAATAATTAATTGTATATGCAAGAAAGATATTTTAAACGGAGATTTTTTATATGTTTACAGAATTTGATTCAACCATGTTTGCTTTGTTTAAGCCGTTGTTTATTTTATCCGGAATTGCGATTGTAGTGCTTTTGATTTTAGTATTGATAATTTCATTTTTTATCTTTATTAAAAGAATGATTTTTACCGATAGAAACAAAGATAATTTTAAAGATTAAATAAAAATTTGTAAAGGAATAACAACAAATGAAAAAACTATTAATACTTATACTCACAATAGCTTTATTACCTGTGTTTGCTTTTGCAAAATTAGAGGTAGAAACAGAAGTATACGATTGTGATCATCACTATAACTATGATTGGATTATGTTCTTTGCTAGAAATGAAAAGCATGAACATAATAAAGGTAACTGGAAGTATGGATATATAGCAGAGAAAAAAGACAACGGAACTTACATGTATATACCTAAACAGCCAACCAAATATAAACTTCCGGATTACTTAGCTAACTATCCTATTGTTAATAAAAATGTTTCTGTATATGATTTTAAGAATAGATTTACAGAAAAGAACGCAGTAAGATTGGTAAGGATAAATAATTGGAAGGACTGGGAAGATGGTATTACATTTGGTGTTACCGAAAATAATAGCTGGTTTGTTGTTAATAATGGTGGGTATCAATCATATGATCTATATCCGACTCATCCAAAACATAATAAGTTCTTACCTTATAAAGATGTAAAATCGAGTGTTATGAAAACAATTATGATGCATTGTGAGTATGAACAACGAAAACCAACAATATCAGAGCAATATATATTATTATATCTTTTTATATATGGTGATAAATTATGTAATAAACTAAATGCGGAATATCAGCAAGAACATGCAAAAGAATATCAAGCAGCAAAGAAAGCAGTGGATTATGAACATTATATTATAGGTCCTATAAGATTAATAGGATGGTGTTTACTTGCATTGTTTGCATTTATATTACCCGGACTTGTGCTTGTACTGTTGAAATGTATATTTCCTAAAGGTTCAATAATTTACAATGCTGTATGTACAGTTGAAGTTATGTTAGGAATATTTGTAATTTCATATTGGTATGGTAATAAAAGATAAAGATATAAAATATAAATACTACAAAAGGAGAAAAAAATGTATTTATACACACTAGACGAATATATGGAATATTACGGCGGTTATATAAGTTTTAGAAAACAATATTTTCATACAAAAAACAAAGATTTTATTAATAACAGTGAAAAAATATTGAAAGATCATGATGAAGAAATAAATTATGCTATAAAACATCCGGATCCTGATTATCCACATAAAATAATCAGACCTTATATTAGCAAAGCTGAAACTTTAATATTGTTGAAAAACTTTGACGAAGCAAATAAATGTTTAGATACCATAATTAAATATAATTATCCGCAAGAAAAAGGAAGAGCATATTTTCTTAAAGGATTTATTTCATATATTTCAAAGGATTACAACAATGCATTAAAAAATTATATTGTTGCTTTATATCAAAGATCCGATGTATCAGAACAAGATTTATTTAAAGAAATAAAACTAACAAATAATCAATTATACGGATACGAAAAAGGGTTACATAAAACTATAGAACAAATTAAACTTTTTTTAGAAAAACATCATGAGACAGTAACACAATGTTTTGCTAAATATGAAATAGCAAATATAAATTATCTCATTAATAAAATACAAGCTTTAAAAGAATTTGATGCTGTATTAGAAGAACTTAAACTTATAAACAAAGAAGGTGATATTGATTGTTATATGGGAGGTCCCCTTGCTGCTAAATGTTTAATAGGTAAAATAAAATGTTGTTTATATATTTTAAGAAACAAAAAACTTACAAAAGAAAAAAAAGAACAACTTGTTGAAGAAACAGAAAATTCTTTTGAACTATTGGATAAACATTTTATAGAAAAAACAAATTATACTTTTTCCGGTAAAAAATATTTTCCTTTCGCTGAATTTAATATTGTTGTATATCGTTTAAAACATATCTATTATAAATTATTAAATAAAGAAAATGATTTTTATAATAAAGCCATGCAGCTTTTTAAAGAAAAGAGACTTAAAAGATTTTGTTTTTCTTTACCGAAAGAAAAATTAGATAAATTTGTTAAAAAATATAACTGTTCTGTTGAAATATATAAAATATGTTTAGAAAATTTGTTGTTCAACAATAATATAGATGTTCAATATTTCAAAAAAATTGATAACATTTGGAATGTACCTTTTACAAAACAAGAAATTGAAGATTTTGCCATAAACACTTTTGACAGAACAACCAATTATACAGAAAAATATAAATATCTGTTAGATAAATATATACCGAATTTGAATGAACACACTTTTAATTATGAAAAAGCCAAACCAATAGAATTTTTTCTGGCTTTTGGTTTTCCGTTACAGTTTATTAAATATTTAGTAGAAGAAAAGAAAGTAGATTATAAGCAAGAAAATGTAGATGAAATTTTGAAATCTGCTTTTTATATGGGCGGTAAAGGTTATAACGAATATTTAAAATATTTTTTTGATGATTTAAAAGTTCCTGTTACATACAACTTTATGGTTGAAATTTGCAGGTGTAGTTTTTTCTGTAAAGAAGATTTTGAATTATTTAAATATTTTGTTAAAAATAAAGGTTATGATCCTAAAACAAAAAATGATAGAGATGAAAATTTGCTGTTGGTATCATTTAAAGATTACAGATTCCCTTTAAATAAAACAATAGAAAATGTTTTTCCGGTAATAGATTATTTAATAACAAAATGCAAGTTAGATGTTAATGAAGAAAATCTTTTTTATAATGAAACTGTTTTATGTACATTATTGTCAATTGATTGTCGCGGCAGTAAAAAAAGAGAAAAAAACAAATATAAAATAGTAGATTATTTGTTGAAAAACTATAAAGTTAAAATAGATAAAAACTCAAAAATTTTATTACAAAAAGATTTCATTCCTTTTTTAAAATATATTTATAAAAACATTAAGGATTAAAAAACAAATTCTATAGGAATTATTTTATTATACCTTGTACATTAATGTTGTGTTCTTTTTTTATTTTTAATTTGTTATAATATTTTGTTATAAAAATAAACAAATATTATTGTTTAAAATTTAATATTGAGAAGGAAGAAAATGGAAAAAGATTTAAGTATATTGAGACATTCAACATCACATCTTATGGCAGCAGCCGTTTTGGAATTGTTTCCGGGAACAAAAGTTGCTATAGGTCCTTCAATAGAAGAAGGTTTTTATTATGATTTCGACAGAAAAGAACCTTTTACTGTTGATGATTTAGCAAAAATAGAAGAGAAAATGCACGAACTTGCAAAAAAAGACGATCCTTTTATTTGCACAACGGTTAAAAAAACCGATGCAATAAAACTCTTTGAAGAAAAAGGGGAAAAATATAAAAAAGAGTTGGCAGAGGCTATTGACGACGATACCGTAACTTTTTATCAGTCAGGAGAGTTTACAGACCTTTGCAGAGGACCTCACATAAAATCTACCGGAGAAATAAAACATTTTAAACTTTTGTCCGTAGCAGGTGCTTATTGGAGAGGAGATTCAAACAGAGAACAATTACAAAGAATTTACGGAACGGCATTTTATACAAAAAAAGAGTTAGACGAATATTTAAAGAAACTTGAAGAAGCTGCAAAAAGAGATCACAGAAAATTAGGTAAAGAACTCGATTTGTTCTCTATCAACGATGCAGTCGGCGGCGGACTTATATTGTGGCATCCGAAAGGTGCTTTACTTAGAAACATAATTGAAACCGAATGGAAACAATTCCATTTGGATAACGGATACGATTTGTTATGTACACCGCACATTGCAAGTGAAGAACTTTTCGCAATAAGCGGTCACTTACAAACATATTCGGAAAATATGTATGCATCTATGGAAATTGAGGGCAAACCTTACAGAGTAAAACCTATGAACTGCCCTATGCATTTGATGATTTATAAAACAAGATTACATTCTTACAGAGAACTTCCTATAAGATACGGAGAATTGGGAACGGTTTACAGATATGAAAAGTCAGGTGTATTGCATGGTCTTATGAGAGTAAGAGGATTTACACAAGATGATGGACATGTTATCGTTCAACCTGAACTTTTGGAAGAAGAAATTTTAACAGTGTTCAAGATGGCAATAGATTGTTTAAAAATGTTCGGCTTTAATGAATACAAAATCTATTTGGCAACAAGACCTGAAAAGAAATATGTCGGTGATATAGATAAATGGAACGATGCTGAAAAATCTCTTGAAAATGCTTTGAAAAAAACCGGCTACGATTATGAAATTGATGCAGGCGGCGGAGCATTTTACGGACCTAAGATAGATATTAAGATAAAAGATGCTATCGGAAGATTGTGGCAATGTTCTACAATACAGTTTGATTTCAATTTACCTGAAAGATTCGATATTTATT
>Ga0310695_10002811_pt1 | contig 35704 bp, 27 predicted proteins | sample RumenRJG_04DNA_FD_203882 | JGI IMG/M metagenome (GOLD analysis project Ga0310695, IMG submission 203882) | Bovine rumen microbial communities from Lethbridge, Alberta, Canada - RJG_04 (v2) (version 2) | ecosystem: Host-associated > Mammals > Digestive system > Stomach > Rumen | place: Canada... | reverse complement strand
ATAGAAATTTCCGAAAACCAGGGCATTTCTCTAAAGTACGCCGAAGCAATCGTAGCTTTCCTAACAAAGGCAAACTTGCTGGAAGGCAAACGCGGCAAATCTGGCGGTTACAAGCTTGTAAAAGATCCGTCCCAATACACAGCCGGCGAAATCCTAAGCCTAACGGAAGAAAGCCTTGCACCGGTTGCCTGCCTGAACGACAATCCCAACAAATGCCCCAAGGCAAAGACATGCAAAACCCTACCCCTCTGGGAAAACATGAATACGCTCATCCAGGACTATCTTTTTAGCGTATCCATAGAAGACCTTAACCACCCCAAGAAAAAACAGGCGGCAGATTAGCAAGGGGCCTGTTCCAAAAGTGTCATTCCGGACGCTACGCCACGACCATACACACTTGCTTTTGTCGTTCGTTTCGGAATCTATCAAGCTGGATGCTAAAACAAATTCAGCATGGCAAATCGAGTTTTGAAACTGGCTAAAGGGAATTTCCGCTTTAAGCTTGAGCCTACGCGCCCCCAGTTGAACTAAAAAAAAGGAGTTGAAATGTTTTCCAAAGACAATACAGAACTTGCCCGCAAAAAATTCTTTGACCAGTTTAAGGAAAAAACAGGACAGAATGTGCTTTCCGTAGAATTTGCAACCCTTACGGCTTCTTTGCAGACATTCAGCCTGTTGGAGCTTGACCCGCCACCAGGACAGAACGAACTTGCAGGGCTTCTTGTCTTCTGCGAGGAAAGCCTTTATTTTTACGTATTCCCCACAGACAACATTTTCCGTCTTGCAATGCAAAGAATGGCAGGCGACATGGAAAACAAGGAACAGTGCTTCTGCCTTTCCGAACTTAGCGACGTAAAGATTCTCTACAGGCCAAAAAAAAGCTTCCGCTTCCTCTTTCCAAAGCAAAGCAGAACAATTCTTGTAAACGCAAGGCACAAGGAAAAAGCAGCAGACTTTACCCTATGCCTTATGCACGACGCAGCCCCAATAATAGACCAAATTACATCGCGTCTGTCGCTTTCTTCCCAAAGCTAAAAGAATCTTGACTGTAAATGAAAATTAGATTATATTTAAAACAAGAAAAGGAACGCCGTAGCTTTGTGGCTGTCTCCTTTAAGCGTTATAAAAGCCTACTCGGACGGGCTACATCAGGGTAGGCTTTTTTTTTGCCCCTACAAGAAATTCTTGATGAGAGCGAGTGCGTCTATAAGCAAAGCACAAACAGCAATGACAAGCATTGCTTTTTCGTAATCTGTCATATCTGCACGAGTCTCCCTTTCATTTAAGATTAGGAGACAGCCACCCGGTGCTACGGTGTTCCAATAGAAATAATATAATATGCCCCTTTAAAAAAAGGCAATAAGTTTAAAACTTAATTCTTCTTCTTAAACAGCCTCAAAACCAAACCGCTAAGGAATTTTAGCACAACCGCAAGCACAAGAGTAGAAGCTACAACGCAAAGCGTATAGATTACAGCCGTGTTCATGGAAACAGAAATCTTTTCGCCAATCCGTCCCTCAATGCCAAAGACCTTCTGGAAAGCCCTAAGCGGCAAAGCCTGCATAAGATAAATCTCAAGCGAATGGTTGCCCAAGAAGCGGGTAACGCGGTTCTCTGCAAAGTTTTTCATCATAATAAGGGCAATCAGCAAGCAGAATGAAAGCGACTGCAAAGCATTTATTCCCATAAGAATTGCACGCGGAAGAGTCTTGTTGTTACCGCCAAATTCCATCCAGTAGTTAATGCCAAGCCCATGTTCAACATAGAAGAAGAGAGCCATTGCTCCTGCAAAAAGCAAAAGCGCCGCCACAAGCTTTACCCAATAAAGCTTGGAAAAGAAAGCATAGAATTTTTCCTGGTACTGCGCAACAAGCATACCCAAAAGAAAAGCAATAGTAGAATTAACCCACCATTCACCCTCGTACCAAAGCGCAACAGGCATCTTCCACCAGGGAGCAGTTGCCCAAGCCGCATTGCTGCGCCACCAGTTTGCCTTGCCCAGCCACCATGGAAAATGCTTGTTGAACAAGAACCATCCTACCTGAACTGCAATCACAAGAAAAATCAAAACAAAGGATTTTGTCCTTGCCCCCTTGGAGTCAGATTTTTCAGCCCTAAAAATCAGGAAGAAAGAAAGGTACAGAATCACAATTACAGGAACAAACCATGCGTTGTCGTTCAAAAGTGCCACACCCGTAACCTTGCAAATCCATTCACTAAGCCCCATCTTGGTTCCAATAGCAATATGGTAGACAATATAGAAAAGGTTCATCACGTAAAAGGGAACAATAACAGCCGGAAGCCTGTGCCCAAGAAAGCCGTTAAGATAGCCGCTCTTTGTGTTAAGGCTCTTTATAAGCCCAAAGCCTGAGCAGAAAAAGAAAACCGCCACAAACAAAAAGCCAACTTCCAGAAAAGCCTGAATCTGATTCAAAGAACCATAAGCCGCAGTCTGCGAAAGATGGTGGCAAAGAACGCCAAAAGCTGCAAGCCCCTGAAGCGATTTTGTAGCGGCAGGATTAAGAAATTCAGCCTTGCAATCCTTCCCCTTCTTGAACCAGTGACCAATAAAAATCAGCAAAAGCCAGATTAAACCAAACAAAATAGAAATAAAAGCCAGATTGTATATATTGTATATTTTTTCCATATAATCATTCTACTTTGAAAATTCCCCATTGTCCAGATTTTTTTTGGACGGCAGCCTCTTGTTGGACATCCGCCCCTTTAAAAACACCTGTCTATCGTAGAACGGCTTTCCAGGGTTCCGCACCCTCTTTTGTAGAACAAGCAGCGCCAAGGAGGGCGCGTCATCTCTTTACTAACAAACTGGTGAGTTTTCCAAAGGAAAACTCATGGGTAAAAATTGCAAGGAGGCAATTTTTACCACACGCCCTTCCAATCTGGCCTCATGCCATTTCTTGAAAAAAAATAGAACAGCAAAAAAAAACTCCGCCGAAGCGGAGCTTTTGTTAGCTAAACAAGCAAATACTATTTCAATTCAGAGAAGTATTTGATTGTGCTACTCCTCGTGCAGGGGCACTCGGCATTTTCAGCGGTCGCTGCGCCACTCGCAACCTTTTTCCCGAAAATGTCTGTTCAGTGTAGCTGTTTTCATTGTCGTACCCAAGTCCGTAGCAAGTGCGTACGGACTTGGCGACCAAGGGGAGCGTTTGCTTCGAATTTTTTGCAAAAAAAAATTCTAATTTAATAGCAGGATAATGAGAACAGCTAAAAAAAGGGTCTCCAAAGGAGACCCTTTCTATTTGCATTAAAGCTTTCTCTACTTCAATTCAGAGAAGTACTTAATTGTGCGAACCATCTGTGAAGTATAGCTGTTTTCATTGTCGTACCAAGAAACAACTTCTACCTGATATGTATCATCGTCAATCTTAGAAACCATTGTCTGTGTTGCATCAAAGAGTGAACCGTACTTCATACCAATAACATCAGAAGAAACAATCTCGTCCTCGTTGTAGCCGAAAGACTCAGTTGCAGCTGCCTTCATAGCGGCGTTGATTCCTTCCTTAGTAATGTCCTTACCCTTTACAACAGCAAAGAGAAGAGTTGTTGAACCAGTTGGTGTTGGAACACGCTGAGCAGAACCGATAAGCTTTCCGTTCAATTCAGGAATTACAAGACCAATAGCCTTTGCAGCACCTGTTGAGTTAGGAACGATGTTCTGAGCACCTGCGCGTGAGCGGCGGAGGTCACCCTTTCTCTGAGGACCGTCAAGAATCATCTGGTCGCCAGTGTAAGCGTGGATTGTGCTCATAATACCAGACTGGATTGGAGCATAGTCGTTAAGAGCCTTTGCCATAGGAGCAAGGCAGTTTGTTGTACAAGAAGCAGCAGAAATAACTGTGTCTGTTGGCTTAAGAGACTTGTGGTTTACATTGTAAACGATTGTAGGAAGATCGTTACCTGCAGGAGCAGAAATTACAACCTTGCGTGCACCAGCCTTGATGTGAGCTTCTGACTTTTCCTTTGATGTGTAGAAGCCTGTGCATTCAAGAACAACGTCAACCTTGTTTGCAGCCCAAGGGCAGTTTACTGCATCTTTTTCTGCATAAATCTTGATTTCCTTGCCATCAACGATGATTGAATCGTCTGTAGCTGAAACAGTGTGCTTTCCTTCACCAATGCGGCCCATGAAACCACCCTGAGCGGTATCATACTTCAAAAGGTGAGCAAGCATCTTTGGGCTTGTAAGGTCGTTGATTGCAACAACTTCATAACCCTCAGCGTCGAACATCTGGCGGAAAGCCAAACGGCCGATACGACCAAAACCGTTAATAGCAACTCTAACATTAGCCATAATATATCTCCTAAAAAAGAAATTCTTACAAGAAAATATAACTCTTTTTTCAAAATCGTTCAATAGGCTTTGGCAAATACAGGCCTCTAATTTAATCTGGAGCACAATGCTTTAAAACCGCCCCATTCCTTGGCTAAAACCGACAGCCATGCCCTTTGTTACCCGCCATTCAGGGTTCCGGCTCCCGCCTCCATTGCCTTACGGCAACCCGCCTGCGGCGGGCCCTTACTGTCGGGGCTAGGCTTCTTTTACCCCCCCCTCCGGTCCCTGAGCCTGTCGAAGGGGTCGAAGGGCGGTCCCTGCACCCGCAGCGTAGCGTCCAGCGGCCAGTCGAAGAGCGGTCCCTGAGCCTGTCGAAGGGCCGTTTTTTCCCACCAGCCCCTTTTTCCACCACGAAAATCCATTTTCCACTTGAATTTCACAAAATCTGCCGTATAATATAGTATAGAGTCATTCCCACAAAGGGGGTTACCATGAAAAAAAAGTTTTTTACACTATTCTCCTCCTCTCTAGTTATACTTGCCCTGGCTCTTCTTTCATCTTGCTCAGGTATAATGTCCCCTTCAGAACCAGAGGCAGCCACAGCCCGCCAAACAGAAGGATTAAGCCTTAGGGGAACATTCAGCCTGGCAAACGCCACAGCAGAACCCAGCCTTAACAGCAGTTCACAGGGACAATCTCAGCGCAACGCAATACCAACAATAGGTACCCTTACATATTCGGTAAAGGCCTACCGCCCGTCTGACGGCGCAACAAAATGGGCAGATGTAAACCAAAGCCAAAAATCCTATGTTTTCAACAACACCCTCTCGGCAGGAACATGGCAAATCACGGCATACGCAAACCAAGAAGGAAATACCACACCCATAATGCAAAGCCAAACTGTTACTGCAACACTTTCCAAGTCAAGACCAGACACAAGCGCAAACCTGGCACTTGCACCTTCCACAGAAGGAAGCGGCACTATAGCCCTTACCGTAAAATGGGAAAACACCACAGGAATCGCCTGGGTCAAATACAGCTGCCCTGCTTTTTCAACAGGCGAAAACCAAGGCTCAGGAGCAACAAACGAATATGTATTAAACGGTAGCGCAGACGCAGGCATATATCCGCTTACAATCTCCTTCTACAAAAACAACTCAAGCACCATCCCGCTCTACTCCTGCACGGAATACATTGCGGTCTACCCAGAGCTTACCACAGACAAGTGGACAAAAAGCACAGCCCCACACATTTCTTCTAGCGGACAATTTATTGTAACAGCAGACTGCGTAAAGACATTCGTGTACCGGTCTGTCTACCTTTCTTCCAGCGGCGACAACGATACCGCAAACGGAACATCCGAGCGCCCCTACAAAACAGCAGAAGCCGCCATGGCCCGCCTAACCGAACTTGCCAACACCAGCATCCACAGCATCAGTGAGGCAACACCATGGGAACTGCACGTTGTTGGAACAATCAAGGCATCAAGCATAGCGGCAAACAGCAAGGCATTTATAGACGTTCCAAGCTCCATAGGCTTCCTTAAAATAGTTGGTGAAGGAAGCGGTGCTACACTAGACGCAAATGAAAAAGGCCGTGTACTGTATGTAAATAACGGTACCAACGTAACCATTAAAAACATTACGCTGCAGAAAGGAAAAGTTACTGGCGAAGGAAATTATGGAGGCGGTGTCTACGTTGAAGCTGGCGGAACATTTACCATGGAAAGCGGTACTATAACAGGCTGTAATGCAACCGACGGCGGCGGGGTATCTGTCAGCTCCGGCGCAACGTTCAACATGAAGGATGGCACAATCACCGGAAACACATCCACTTTTACGGGAGGTCTTACCCTTCTTGGAACATTCAACCGGGATGGCGGCACAATCACCGGAAATACATCCACTGGCGCAAACAACGGCAACAACATATACATCGCAGCCAACGCAAACGGCAGCTTCCCTACAAGCGGAGGCAATGCTTTCTATGACGACAGTTCCAACACAAACGGCAAAGCAGACGCTATTTGCAAAATCACAAGCAACCAGTTTGCAAGGTTCAACACCCCCGGAAGCGGAAATACAGACTTTCAGACTTTCGTCCAATCATCCAATTCTGTATTCAACAAAAACTATGCTGCAACTTTTTACCTTGGTAACACCACGGACACAGCAGAAAAGACATGGGTGGCATCCGAAACAATCTATCCGGGATTAAACCTAACAATAACCTGCGCATCAACAGCAAATGATGTCAAAGCAAGGATAAAACCAAGTTCTATCACTACATTAAACCTAGTAAACAACTCCAAAAACCTTACGCTAAAGAAAATAATCCTGCAAGGAAGCAGCGATGTTCGCTGCATAGCATCCTCTGGAGGAAGCCTGACAGTGGAAAACAGCACACTTACAGGAAGTACGCTAAACAATCAAGGAGCAGGGCTTTACCTAACAGGAGGAAGTGCCAGCTTTGACGGAAACAGCAGCGTTACGGCCTGTGACATATCATCCCATGACAACTGCAAGGGTGGAGGAATTGCTGTAGACGGTTCAGGCGCAAGCCTTACTTTCTCCGGTAAAATTTATGGATGTGCGGCAAAACAAGGCGGCGGAATCTATTTAAAAGACGGCAGCGTAACACTAAAGGACAATGCAGTTATAGGAAAATCAGTTGATTCAGGTTATCCGTCCGACTCTACTTCTGCTTCTGAAATAAACAAGGCTATTGATGGTGCTGGCGTCTACGTTCAAAGCGGAACTTTCAATATGGAAGACTCATCCAAGGTCTCTTTCAACCATGCAACAATTGCCAGTAGCAATAATAAGAATGGAGGCGGAATATATGTAGCTGGGGGAACAGTCAACATAGGCACATCTTCTTCCCATTCCGCATCCGTCTGCAACAACACAGGTGCAAGCAGAGGTGGTGGCATATACATAGCAGGGGGAACAGTAAATCTCTACGGCAGCGTAAAGAGCAACCACTGCAACAACAGTTGCGGTGGCGTTGAGATTGAAGGAGCAGGGACACTCAAAACCTACAGCGGCTCAAACATCGAAGGCAACATCGCCTCAGTTGGAGGCTACGGTGGGAACGGAGTTCAGCTAAGCAATTCAGGTGCCACCTTGCAAATGACTGGCGGCAGCATAAGCTCAAATCAAGCTTACGACGTAAGCATGACCAACGGAAGTTTTAGTATGTCTGGTAACGCATTTGCAGAAAAAACCTATATAGGCACTTCATCACCAAAAATAACCATTGCAGGAAGCCTTTCCAGATATCAAGTTGCAACCATTACCCTTCCTAGCTATACTATAGGAGCAATCATACTTGAACTAGCTTCAAGCCCATCGCCATCCACAACCCTAGCAGCTGAATATAACAGATTCCAACTTTCAAGCACAGATTATGAAATTGGCACTACTGGAAAAATCAGAAAAAAATTCGATGCAATAACACTTTCCGAAATAACAAGCAAAGATTCAAGTATGGTAGATTCTGGCCCGCTAGGAGCATCTAATCTTAAAGGAAAGATAATTTACTACAAAACTTCAAATGGCACATACGGATTAATGCAGTTTATAAATTTCCCTTCAACATTCTACTGGAAAACAGGAAGCGGAGCTAAACAAGAAAAATATGGATTCCAAAGCGGCTGGGGCTTTGATTTGGACGGAGGTACGACAACCGATAGTAACAAAGACTTTGGTATAGACAGCGGAAACCTAGTACCGCACAATGGGGCTAAATTTTATACGATTGATTAATGAACGATGAATCTCTTAATTAGACCAAAGCACATTATTGCAGATAAATGAGTCATTATCAGGCTTGCGAGAATAATCTGCATAAAAAACTCCTTGCATCCGTCATTCTGAACTTGATTCAGAATCTGTCCGAAGCACAAGCGAAAACTTATACAGACCCTGAATCAAGTTCAGGGTGACGGCTTGCACCTTCACCATCACGCGGTCGTAGATGTCATTGTGCCATGCCAAACTTGATTCACAATCTGCCTACAAAAAAGCACCTTGCCATCCGTCATTCTGAACTTGATTCAGAATCTGTCCAAAGCACAAGCGAAAACTTATACAGACCCTGAATCAAGTTCAGGGTGACGGCTTTCAAGTTCAAGACCCAATGTTCAAATATTGCAAACAAAACCTAGCCGGGATTGGAGGGGTTGCGAAGCAAGTACCCGAAGGGTACCGGCCGGAGGGCAAGCCCCGCAAAGCCCGTAACAAGACAAATCCCGAAGGGGCAGTTTTACCAAGAAGGCCGCTCCAGAAGAAAAAGATAACTATAGAATTCCGCCCCAGGGGATTCCAAAATTTTTGCAGAGGGTTTTGTATTCTTCTTCCTGGGCAGAGCTTGCAGAGGTTACAAAAAATGAAGCGTCCGGGAAAGAGCAACTTTCGCCCAAAGTTTTTTGACCGCCATTGTTTGCGCCGCCATCTTGCTCTACCCTAAGTGCCTGCTTTGCAACCCCTTCCCTGCTGTCTACAACGCGCACGTTTTTTCCGGCCGCAGCCTGAATGTCTTTTGCAATGTGGGTAAAGTGGGTGCAGCCAAGGATTATGGTGTCGCAGTCATTTTGTGCAAAAAAGTCCACAGCAGGTTTTACGGCATCCATTCTTTCCTGAATTGACGAGGTAAAAAGTTTTTCTTCTATAAAAGAGACAAGATCCGGGTCTCCGCGCAAAAATACCTGGCAGTCGCTTGCAAATTCGCTTATGAGCCTTTGGTTGTAGGGATGGCGCACGGTTGCATTTGTTGCAAGAAGCCCTATCCTTTTGTTTTTGGTTACCCTTGCGGCAAGTCTTATTGCGGGAACAGTTCCAACGATTGGAAGGGATGGAAATGCAGTGCGCAATTCGGGCAGGGTCGTTACGCTGATTGTATTGCAGGCCACAACAATTGCCCGGGGATTCCATTTTTCCACGATGAGTTTTACCGCACTTGAGGCACATGCCAAAATTTGCCCGGATGATTTTTCACCGTAGGGAAAGTGCAGGGTGTCTCCCAAATAGATGCAGCGGCTTTGAGGGGATTTTTCCTTTAGCTCAAGCATGTAGGGAATTCCGCCAGTTCCGCTGTCCAAGAATGCAAAGTCAATATAAGGTCTTGTAGAAGTGTTCATTTTTATTACCGTTCAGAAAGCCAGCCATCAGCCAAAAAGAGACTCAAAGGCTTTTTTCGCGTCCTGTGCTTTTTGGGATGCGGAATTTATGGCAGACGCTCCAGACCACTCCCTCTTTATGCGGAAGGTGTCGCAGAAGTTTGCCTTTTCTTTGTCGGAGACAAGTTCCTCCGCGCTTTCGTGGCAGTCGTGATAGCTTCCCGGCTCGTAAAAAAGGCAATTCCTGCACGAATGCAAGTCCGAGTGGCATTCAGGACATTCAGAGGCCCTGGAGACAGTTTCCAAAGTGACGGTTTTTCCGCATTTCCAGCACATGATTCAATTTTAACCATTTGACTAAATGATTTCAATACCGTAAAGTATTTGTATGTACTCTTTTCACAAATGCCAGTGCCCAGGATGCACAAAACCAGCCATTACGCTTTACGATGAAAACGGAAACATAATGGAAGACCAGAATTGGTGCCTGGAGCACAGCCCAGACAAAGATTTTGTAAGAGAAAACCTCCACAAGTACCTGCAAAGCCACGACAGGATAATCGGCATGAATGCAGAGGGGCTAAAAATAGAAAACTGGAATATTTCCGGCAAGCGTTTCTACGGCTGCAACCTCCAGCACTGCACTTTTTCAAACCTTCACGGAGATAACATAAGGCTTCGCATGTGCATGCTGGACTTTTCCGTCTTTACCGACTGCAGCTTTTTGCACGGCAACACCCAGTTCTGCTCTTTTGCTGGCTCCAAATTTGTGCACGTGCTTTTTACCAACAGCGACATGATTCACAACAACTTTAACGGAATCACCGCCTACCAGTGCAGTTTTGACGATTCAGACCTCTACAACAGCCGCTTTATAAAGGCAATGCTCATAAACACGTCCATGAACAACTGCAACCTAAAAAAGACTGTCTTCTACGAGTCCATGAGGGAGGGCGTGGGATTCAAGCTTTCCAACACACGGGAATCGCTTCTTGACCGCAACAAGGGCGGGCTTATGGGCGACTTTGGAATTCAGTACCAGGACATGGATGACGTTCTAATGCCAAGGAACGAAGATGACCAAAAGGAGGTATTCCTTTGAAGATTTACTTTCACCTCTGCCTTGATGAATTTACCAACAGTTACCTCGTTGTTAACGACAACCCCAAGGTTATGGAAGCCCTTATCATAGACCCGGTCGTTGTTTCGGAAGAGCTAATAAACCAGATAGAAAAAGGCGGCTACAAGCTTACCGGAGTTCTTATAACCCACAACAGGGAAAGCCTTATCCGTCCGCTTACAACTCTAAAAAAAATCTATTCCCCATACGTCTATGCGGCTGACTACGAGATTGCAGGCAGCAAGTCCATAGTAATCCACGGAGACGGCCACCTTAAGGTTGCAGGGCTGGAAGTTGAATACTACTCCGTACCGGGGCACGCTTCCGACAGCATGCTTTTTAAGATTGGGGACATCCTCTTTACTGGAGACGTAATCACTTCGGGAATCATCGGAGAAACATCCGGTTCCTACTTTAAGCGGATGCTTTGCGACAACATAGAAAAAAAGATTTACTCGCAGACGGATGGAACCGTTATAATGCCGGGACACGGACCGCCTTCAACCGTTGCGGCAGAACGCAGCTTTAACCTGGACACAAACGAAAAGAAGCGGCTCTTGTAAAAGCTCAACTTGTAGAAATCCAGAAAAAGCGCAGACTGCTTTTTGCTAAACCAAAAGCCTGAACAGTTTTTCCAAGTCTGAGTCAAACTGTTCAGTTGCAACTTTAAGTTCCTTTAGGAATCCGGATTCATTCAACTTGCCTACAACCGCCTCCATCTCATCCCTGTTGCGGAATGTTATTGTGCGGAAGAAGTCCGTATAGTCCTTGTCTCGGGACGTAATGGAAGACTCCAGCATGTTAAGGGAAACGTATGCAACGTCATTCATTATGTTCCTAAAGATGGCGGGTGTAAATTCGCTTACCGGAATTGAATAGAGGTAGGACAAAATGTGTATTGCATAGCGGGCCTTGTATTCAACATAGTGGGCCTGGCATTCATTGTAGAATTCATGAACCTGCTGCCAACAGACAATTTTCCCTTCCTTTATCTTTTGGAAAAGCTCCATAACCTTTTCTTCCGGGATAACCTGTCCACCGGCATTAATCCACTTTGTGTAGAGGGGAATCTCTTCTATACGATTAAGCTGCTCGCGGGTAAGGCTTTGCACTTCTTTGTTGTGCTTGCTCCATTCAATAAGGCAGTCTGCGGCAAAATACTTTACAATGCGCCTGTACTCCTTGTAGCCCTGGGCAGGCTTAAAGATAAGGGCACCATATTTTTTCTGGCAGCGGTCATCCGTAAGGACAAACTTTGCCTCCTGGTTCTGATGCAGGTAATCCTTGGCAAGCTGAAGAAGTTCGTCCCCGGTCTTTAAATAAGCCTTTGCCCTGTATTCTTCAAGCAACTGGGGGTCTGGGTTGGAAAGGGTCATCTTTTTTGACTGGTCTGCAGGAAGCTTTAGGTAGCGGGATGTAAGCTCTATAAGCCTATGGATTGCCTTTAGCACTTCCTGAATCGTGTCTGGTGCAAATGGGTTTGTCTCTATTGTCTGTACCTTAACAAAACGCTTGTCGCGGGAAGCAAACTTGTACTTGTTGCGGACAACAGCATACATGTTGTAGAGGAACCAGTAGCCCGGCATTATGTGCACCGCGCATGGGTGCCCGTAATTGGAATCCGTATCAGGTGGCGTTAGCAAACTGAATGGATATGTTATGTTTAGCTCGTTCTGGTATGAACCCTTGGCGGCAAGGACAAAGCTTGCAAAATAAGAGTCGTACTTAAAGTCTGAGCAAAGGCCCGGCCAAAAGCCCCTGCCCGCAACCATCTCTCCGTCTGGTGAGCGGGAATTGTGGTTGCTTCCGATTGTGGCAGCACTTGCAATGTTGCTCTGCCCCATCACGGTAGATGCAATCAAAAAGGATGAATTGTGGTGCTGCTCGTGGAAGGGGAAAATCAAGTTGTTAAGAAGCTCGCAGCAGGAAACGGTTGAATTGTCTCCCAGCACGGAATTCAAAAGGCGAGCTCCGTACTTTAGCTGGCAGTTTCTTCCTATTACAAAGCGCACTGCAACAGCCTGGTAAAAGACGTGGCTTCCGTAACCCATTATTCCGTTAACAAGCTCAACACCTTCTCCAATCTGGCTTGGCTCGTCTTCAGAAGAAAGGACGGTTATGTTCTTTAGCTTAAAGGCTCCCTTGATGTAGGCGTTGCGGCCAATTTTTGCATCCTTTAGCAAAGTGCAGTTTTTGATTACGGCATCATCTTCTACTATTCCGTAAGTGTTGCACTTTTTGTCGTTGCCGTATTCGGTAAGATCCACAAAGCCCTTCATAAGAGCCTTGTCTTCCCTGTAACGTGACCAAAGGAAAGCGTCCGCAGGAATCATGTCTGTAAAGGGAAGGACGCCGCGCTCATTGTTTTCGTTTCCAACGCCAATCCATATCCTGTTTTTTTCTGCCTCACCTTCCTTTAGAATTCCCTCGCCAAACTTTGAATGGTTGGTGCAGGACATTTCCTGAATGTTAAAAAGAAGGACCCGGTTTGCAATGCGGTAGTTTTCCAGGTAGCTAACGTTGTGCATAACGCAGTCGTCGCCTGTTGCAACATTTTTTAGGAAGGAACGGTAAATGCCGGTCTTTAGTTCAAGGTCATGGAATTTTAGGGTTGCAGGCCTTATTGAACCAAGGACAACCCAGCCAGAAAATTCGCTCTGAATAATCTGCTCGGGAAAAAACTCTCCGGGCTTTGCGCTAACCCACACATTCTGCCAGTCAGGATCAGAACTAACGTTGCGGTTCTGAATCAATACGTAAACTTCTTTTGCCGTAAGATGGCGCTTATCCTTTAATAGAGCTTTGTCAGGTATGGATTCTGAAACCTGGCTTGAAAGAAGTGTTACTGTTGGCATATATCCCCCGCGTTTTCTAAGAGTATATATGGAAAACTTCTTTTATTCAACAAGGAGGGAAGTCCGCAAGGAGGGGTAAGTCTCCCCCTGCGCCCGCACTTCGTTGCGGCCTACCCCCTCTGCGGGCTCAAACGCCGCCCGCAACGCCTGCTACTGCAAAGCCCAGTTCCTTTAGCATGGCAAGGTCATCTTCGTTTGTCGTGCCAGAAACGGTAAGCAGGTCGCCAGAGATAAGGGCATTTGCCCCGCTCAAAAAGGCATCGCGACCGTTTGCACCAAGGTTCTTTCTTCCAGCCGCCATGCGCAAAGTTGAATGTGGCAATATAAAGCGGAATACTGCTATGGTACGAAGGATTTCTTCCTTACCAAGTGCCTCTGCATTTTCCAGAGGCGTTCCCTTTATTGGGCTAAGGACGTTTATCGGAATGGACTCTGGGTCTACGGAACGCAATTCAAGGGCAAGCTTTATCCTGTCAGAGCGGGCCTCTCCAAGGCCTATGATTCCACCGCAGCAAAGTTCAAGCCCTGCCTTTCTTGCCGCAAGAAGGGTGTCCATTCTTTCCTGCCAAGTATGTGTTGTGCAAATATTCGGAAAGAATTCCCTGCTTGTCTCAAGATTGTGGTGGTAGCGCAATACCCCGGCTTCCTTTAGCATGACCATCTGCTCATAGGAAATAATGCCAAGCGATGCGCAAGTTTTTAGCCCCGGGCATTGTTTGGAAATTGCCCTAAAGCATTCAAGAAGATGCAGAAAATCCTTTCCAATAAGAGCGCGGCCAGCAGTAACAAGAGAAAGCCTTGGCACCTTAAAGTCCAAAGCCTTTCTGCATTTTTCCACGGCTTCTTCAAGTCCAATCAGACCAGAAGGTTTGCAGGAAGTCTTCCACCTGCATGACTGGGCGCAATATTTGCAGTCTTCACCGCAATTTCCCTGCTTGGCATTTATTATGGAACAGACGCTTGTTTCCCTTGGGCACTTTGCCATCCTAATTTGATTGGCCGCAGAAAACAGTTGGCCTGCATCTTCAAATGAATAAAGAGAAAATGCCTCTTCAAAATTTACCTTATAGTCGCAAGCAATTATTTTTTCTTTAAGTTCTTCAACTATGTTTTTCATTTTAATCTTTGTTAGCTCCTGTTAAGAACAGCCCTCCTGCTTGTTTCTGCCCGGTACAAGAGGCATGAAAAGAAAGCGGAAAGGTGTGCGGTAAAAATCCTTATTCCAAAGTGATTTTTTTTTTGAACTAGGCAACCTCGCTTTGCAGGCAAGCCCAGTCTTGTTCCAGTATTCAAAAATTGAAGGAAGAAAATTTATTGTAAGGGAAATGGCAAGGGCAAGGTTCAGCTTCTTAACGAAGGGGAAAATTTTTGCAAGGGCATCTTCCACTCTGCAAAGGCCTTCCCTTATCTGTAGTGGAGAAGTTGTTTTAAATACAATGCCAGAAGCAAGGGCTGCCATAAAAAAGTTAAGGGCATAAATGCAACCAGAATAAAATCCCTCCCTGTTAAAAGAAAAGGCTGGAAGGTCAAAAGAGCGGAAGACAGTAACAAAAGCCCCGGTAAGAATTACAGGCCAGAGGTTAAAAAAAATCCTTAGGCTAAGGCCGGAAAGAAAAAGCAACAAAAGCGGAACAAAAACACAGGCAGCCGTCCTTGCAATAAAAAAAGGGCTCATCCATTTTGCGTCAACAAATATGAATATGCAAAATACAGTAAGAAAGAAAATCTTTGCCAAGGCATTGCACTTGTGAAGGAGAGAACTTCCCCTTTGGTAGGAAAACAAATTTACAGCCACAACAAGTCCTCCACCTTGGTATAGGAACAAAGGGGATTCCTTATGCTGTACTGCTCAAGGTTTAGGCTAAGACCTTCCTCTACGCTTCCGTCAAAGCAAAGCTTTCCCTTGTTAAGAATTAAAAACCTGTCCGCAAGGGCAAGTATTTTTTCCAGTTCATGGGTAAGGACAATCACGGTCTTTCCTTCTGACTTTAGCTTTTTTAGAATTGCACAAACCTGCCTTACGCCTTCATAGTCCAAGTTTGCAAAGGGCTCATCAAAAATAATCAGTGAACAGTCCATGGCAAGAATTCCCGCAACAGCAAGCCGCCTCTTTTCACCGCCACTCATCTGTCTTGCAGGGAAATCTTTTTTTTGCAAAAGGCCGCAGGAATCCAATGACTTTTCCACACATTCCTTTAGCGCATCTTTTTTTAAGCCGCAGTTCCTTGCACCAAAGGAAACGTCTTCTTCCGGGGTTTCTCCAAGTATCTGGGCATCCGCATCCTGAAAGACAAGTCCGACCTTCACTCCTTCCTGCAAAGAAATGCTTCCTTGCGTTGGAAAGTCCAAGCCGGAAATTAGATTCATCAGAACAGTCTTACCTGAACCGTTTGATCCTGCAAGCACAATGAATTCCCCTGAGTTAACAGAAAAGCTTACATCTTTTAGGGCAAGGCTTCCGTCGGAAAAAAGTCTGCTTACCCCTTCAATCTTTAATGTCTGCTGCATAAAAATCTAGTTCAGGTAAGAGTGGATTACAGGACGGAATTTCTTTGTAAGAAAAACGCACGCCACAAGCTTTATTATGTTGCCCGGAATAAAGGGAAGTACAACAAGAGGAATACTCTGCAAGACGGTTTTGTGCGTTACAAGTGAAAAGCCAACAAGCCCAGAGGCAAATGCGGCCACGGTTGCAAGAAAGGCTGCCACGCTTATCCAGACAAACTGCTTAGCCTTGCCATGCTTTTTTCCAAGTGGAAGTGCAAGCTTTAGGACAAGCCCGCCAAGAAAAGCCGCAATAAGATAGCCTATTATAAAACCGCCAGTTGGTCCTGCAAGAATAACACTTATTCCAGCCTTGCCTGTAAAAACAGGAAGCCCAAGACATCCTATTATTATAAAAATAAGAACAGCAGCGGAACCCAAAATTGGGCCAAGCAAAAGTCCAGAAAGAAAAGCCATCATGTCCTGAATTACAATTGGTATGCCACCCGGAAGTGGAATCTGTATAAAGCATCCCGCGCAGATTAGGGCTGCAAACAATGATGTTAAAATTAGGCCAGCGCCTCTTTTTTTCTTTTCCATATATTTCTCCTATTTTGAATTAATTTTTTTCAAAGCTAAAGGTTCCAAAAGGAATTGCCCTGCAAACAGAATCCTTTTCCACGATGGCTGAACCGTAAGAATCTATTCCAATAAACTTCATCTTTATGCCGCAATCTTTTGCATAGAATTCTTTTTTTCTGTCCATGCAAAGGCTGTTCCAATGGAGGGCAATGTTTTCCGTATCGGATGCAATCTCTTTTTTTACAAGCTCAAATTCGGTTATAAAATCGCCGATGATTTTGCGTCTTATTCCGGGTTCTGCCTTTTTAAAAACACTGTCTGTATTTTTAATTGAAGGACGGCTTGAAACATTTATGCCAACACCCAAATTCTGCCAGGAACAGATGCCGCCGCTTGAATAAAGTTCATCAAGTACGCCGCAAACTTTTCCTTCCTCGCTCCACACGTCATTTGGCCAGCGCACAAAGAAATTCCTTCCGGAATTTTTTCTGAGCACATTCACAAGGGCTATCTGGCAGGCCATTACAGTCCGCCTTGAATACAGGATTGGCAAGTCGCTTTTTGTTACCAAGGTAAAGGCAAGACTTCCCTTTGTGGTTTTCCAGGAGCGCCCCTTCTGCCCCACTCCCTTTGTCTGCTTGTCTGCAATGACGATTTTTAGTTTTTCGCCAGATTGAATTTCTTGGACGACTTTTCTTGCCTGCACCATAGTGGAATCTGTTGTGCCGTAATAGCAGAAAAGGTTTTCCTTAGCGCCAAATTCCCAGGGGCAGATGCTATCCGTCAAATCTTTTTGCAAGACGTATCCGTTTGCCAGGCTTTCTATTCCATAGCCAGAAGAGACCAGTGCCTGCACCGCTTTCCAAACGGCCGTTCTTGAAAGTCCACATTCCTGTGCAATGCTTTCGCCTGAGACAGGGGTACTGCTTTTTCGCAAGGCTTGGAGAATAAAATACTTTGTGGAAAGATTTTTGTTAACCATGATTTTTAACAGGTTAACGAAATAAAATGCAAATGTCAAGCCATAGAAATTCCTCCCCACGGAAATCAATTTTCATAAAATATGGTGGCAAGTAAGCAAAAAAGATGTAGTGGAAATCTGTTTTTTTATTTTTCCTATGCAAAAAAGACTGGAAATCAATTTTGGGTGCAGCGGAAGGTAAATGCGGCTGAAAACTCGCATTGGAGCGGAACGAGCGCAGCGAGTTTAATTTCCTATTCCGCGACACCGCGGGTTTTCAGACGGATTTGCCTGGGAGCGGAACACAAAATTGATTTCCATGATTCATCCTACGCCCGATTGGAGTGGCGGCAGAGCCGTTCCCGCAAGGGAATGGAGCGAAAGCGGAACCACGAAAAGCGGGTGACGCAGAGGCACGGCTGTCGAATTAGCCAAAAAGTAAAATGGTAGAACAATTAGGACTATCGTCCATAAGACTATCGTCTAAAAGGCTTTTATTTTTTGAGTTTTAATGGTAGAATCTCGTATGCTTTTGAAATATTTTTGCGTTTTTTTAATTTCGATGATTCCACTGATTGAGCTTCGCGGGGCAATTCCTGTTGCTACCGCCTGGGGCCTTATGGGGCGTGACAACATTCCGCAGACGGTACTGGTCTACGCGATATGCATTGTTGGCAACATGCTTCCTGTTCCAATCATTTATCTTTTTGCAAGGAAGTTTCTGGAATGGGGAAAAGACAAAAAACTTATCGGGGGAATCTGCTCTTTCTTTTTGGACAAGGGTTCAAATGCCGGGAAAAAACTTGAGGCAAAGGCAGGACGCGGTCTTTTTCTTGCGCTCATGCTTTTTGTTGGAATTCCACTTCCGGGAACTGGTGCATGGACTGGAACCCTGGCGGCGAGTCTTTTGGGCATGAAGTTTAAGCAGACGGTTCTTGCCGTAATTCTTGGCGTTCTTATGGCGGGAATAATAATGCTTCTTGCAAGCATGGGGCTTTTTGGTGCGCTGGGAGCCTTTGTGGCTCACTAGGCGAAAATGTTTGCAGGAAAAATAAATTTATAAATTTGCCCTTGGGGATTTTTTTTAGTATATTTAACTTGTAGTATATTCTATTAGTAAGGATTTAATTTTAGAGGCGGAAAGATGGCAGAAGAAAATTGCAATCACAACTGTTCAGGATGCGGAAAAACATGCGAAAAGCGTGACATGCACGAAAAGCTCCACGAGGGTTCTTCGGTAAAAAAAGTAATCGGCATTATAAGCGGAAAGGGCGGCGTTGGTAAGTCCCTTGTAACAAGCCTGCTTGCGGCAAAGATACACAACGACGGTTTTAGGACTGCCATTTTGGATGCAGACATTACAGGCCCTTCAATTCCAACGGCATTTGGTCTTGCCCAGGAAAAAGCTGAGGGTGGCGTTATGACTGGAGCAGACGGAAGCCAGCAGCAGTACCTTAAGAGCGTAAAGTCTTCCAGCGGCATTCAGATTATGTCCATGAATTTTCTTCTTCAGAACGAGACGGATCCGGTTATTTGGAGAGGCCCTGTTATTTCTGGAGCGGTGCGTCAGTTCTGGACGGATGTTGTTTGGGAAGACGTTGACTTTATGTTTGTTGACTGCCCACCGGGAACTGGTGACGTTCCTCTTACGGTTTTCCAGTCCATACCGATTGACGGAATCATCGTTGTTTCTTCTCCCCAGCAGCTTGTGCGCGTAATTGTGGAAAAAGCCGTGAACATGGCGAACATGATGAATGTGCCGGTTCTTGGTCTTATAGAAAATATGAGCTACGTAAAGTGCCCCGACTGCGGCAAGGAAATCCGCGTCTTTGGGGACAGCAATATAGAAGGCATTGCAAAGGACTTTGGCCTTAAGGTTCTTGCGCGCATCCCGATTGAAAGGCACACATCAGTTACGGTGGACAACGGCGAAGTTGAAACCCTTGACCCTGAATATCTTGAGGATGCGGTTAAGACTGTGGAAGCCATGCTAAAATGAAATTTATATGCGGTCCCATGGCAACTCTTTCCCATGCGGCATTCCGCATCGCTGTTGAAAAATGCGGCGGTGCGGACGAGTATTTTACGGAAATGATAAACGCCCCCTCTTTGGTAAGGGGTGGCCCTTTTGAAAAATTCTATACGGAAAACATTCCCTGTCCACAAAAGATTGTCTGGCAGCTTACTGGAAACAAGGCTGAACCTCTTGCAAAGGCGGCGTCTATTCTTGCAGGCCTTGGCGGTGCGGGGATTGACGTTAACATGGGATGTTCTGCTCCGCAAATTTACAAGACCGGTGCTGGAATTGCATGGATGCTAAAGGGGCTTGATGAAACGCGTGAGATGATCCGCGAAGTAAAAAAGGCGGTGGATTCTTCCAAGAGCGGCATGAGGCTTAGCGTAAAGTGCAGGCTTGGGGCGGACAACTTTACACAAGATTCTTTTTTTTCTTTTACGGACATGCTTGTGGAAGAGGGTGTCCAGCTTATTACCCTTCATCCCAGGACTATAAAGGAAAGGGAGCGATTTGCACCCCGCTTTGAATACGCACAGATGCTTGTGAGCCGCTACGGGGGAAAGATTCCTGTTTACATAAACGGCTGCATAAAGGACGGCACCTCGCTTAAGGCGGCACTTGACCTTGCACCCGATGCGGACGGTGTAATGATTTCCAGGGCGGCAGCTCAAAAGCCTTGGATTTTTGACCAGCTTAGGGGCGGCCACGGAAGGATTGACGCTGAAAAGCTTGCGCTGGATTTTATTGAAGACTTAAAGCAGCACCAGCCTCCTGAATTTTTAAAGACAAGGTTGCAGCGCTTCTTTTTTTACTACTGCATGAATTTTTCTTTTTCCCACTACTTTCAGAACCAGATGATTAACGCTTCTTCCGTGGAGGAGAGCATTGAGCGGGTTAAGGAATATTTTGAAAAGCAACCCGCAGAGAGAATGATTGAATATTAGCAAAAAAAAGGGGAATCTTCTGTGTTCAGAAAATTCCCCAATTCAGCTAAAGATTTACAGAGCGTCAAAGAATCCCTTTGCCTTAAGGAGTTCCGCGTTCAGGATTCCACCGAGGGCTGCACCGCGCTTTGTGTTGTGGCTTAAGGCTACAAACTTTACGTCGAACACATTGCACTTGCGGAGGCGGCCTATTACGCATGCCATTCCCTTTTCTGTCTCGCGGTCACGGCGGGGCTGGGGGCGGTTTTCTTCGTGGCGGACTACAATCGGATGTTCAGGGGCGTTTGGAAGGTTAAGCTCCTGAGGAAGCGATGTGTAGCTTGTCCAGACGCGCTCAATTTCTTCGAGGCTGGGCTTCTTGTCTTCCGGCAGGTCAAACTCCAGGTTTACGCTTGCGGTGTGTCCGTCGATTACCGGTACGCGGGTACATGTTGAGCTTACTACCGGTGCGCTTGCATTTTCTATCTTTGAGCCGTTCACCTTGCCAAGAATCTTGAGGCATTCCTTTTCTGTCTTTTCTTCCTCACCGCCAATGTAGGGAACGATGTTGTCTATCATGTCGTAAGAAGGAACTCCCGGATAGCCGGCACCGCTTACCGCCTGTTCAGTGGTAACAATCATGCGCTTTACAGGGTATCCTGCCATGATGAGGGCATGCAGAGGCATCATGTATGTCTGGAGCGAGCAGTTTGGCTTTACGACGATGAAGCCCTTCTTCCAGCCGTGCGCTTCCTGCTGCTTCTTGATTATGTCGAGATGTGAATAGTTGATTTCAGGAACCAGCATTGGAACGTCGTCTGTCCAGCGGTTTGCACTTGCATTGCTTACGACAGGGATTCCCTCTGCGGCATAGGCAGCCTCCAGGGCCTTGATTGCTTCCTTGTCCATTTCCAGTGCGCTAAAGACAAACTTGCACTTGCCAAGAGCAAGCTTTGCGTCGTTTGCATCCTGAACTGTAAGGTTCTGGACGTCTGCGGGAATGTCTGCACCGATGAGCCAGCGGTTTGCAACGGCATCCTTGTAGAGCTTACCTGCAGAGCGGGGGCTTGCGGCAACGTATGTTACCTTGAACCAAGGGTGGTTTTCCAAGTGCTTGATGTACCTCTGACCGACCATGCCGGTTGCGCCCAAAACGCCAACATTTATCTTTTCCATAATAAGTCTCCTACTCAATTCATTTTACTAAAGGTTACAGTCCTTTATAGCAGCCTTAATCTGTTCCTGAGCCGATGCTTTTGGCTCAACCAAAGGCAAGCGAACTGAACCTGCGGGCATTCCCTTTAGGTTCATGGCATACTTGATGCATGAAGGGTTTCCGTCACAGAATGCAGCGCGGAAGAATGGCTGAAGCCTGTAGTGGATTTTGCATGCTTCTGCAAACTTTCCGTCCAGACAATCGTGAACAAGTTCTCCCATCAAGGCAGGAATCATGTTGGTTACAACGGAGATTACACCGTCGCCGCCAGCCGCCATAAGTGGAAGCGTTAAGCCGTCATCTCCACTCATAACAGAAAAGTCAGGTTTCTTAAGGCCAATCTTTTCCACGACTTCCATCATCTGCGTTATGCTGCCACTTGCTTCCTTTACGCCAACAATGTTTGGAAGCTCTGCGATGCGCTCAAGGAGAGGCACGCTGATGTTCTTTCCGGTGCGTCCCTGTATGTTGTAGACGACTATTGGGAGGCCAACCTTGCTTACGGCTTCGAAGTGGCGGAAAATGCCTTCGTCGCTGGGCTTGTTGTAGTAAGGCGTTACAACCAGTGCATAGTCGCCACCCTTGGCCTTTGCACGCTCAACGTAGCGTACTGCATCGCGGGTATTGTTGCTTCCTGCCCCAACAAGAACCTTTACGTCCTTGCCCTTCTTTGCGTTGAATTCGCGCACGAGCGGAATCGCTATATCAAGTAGTTTGTCTTCTTCGTCTTCTGAAAGCGTAGGAGTTTCGCCGCTAGTGCCCAATGGCAAAAGACCGTCTATTCCCTGTTCAAGCTGGAACAGCACATTTTTCTTAAATCCATCGTAGTCAACAGATCCGTCGTTCAGCATGGGTGTAATCATTGCCGTGTATGCGCCATGTATTTTTGCCATATCGTAACTCCTTAAAAAATTTTTATTATTATTGCATATTTATGCATCTTATGCAAGCGAATGGGAATAAGAAAAATTTGCTGAAAAACTTACAAGAGCAGGCTTTCGTCTATTTCTGCAAACTCGGCGGCTTCTTTTGCGGAGTGCCCCATGGACATATACTTTTTTGCGAGAGAAATGGCTTTTTCTTTTATGCCTTCACTTCTGCCCTTGCTTAAACCGTCTTTCATGCCTTTGCTAATCCCTTCTGTTATGCCTTTGCTTAAGCCCTCTTCATACCCTTTTGCCAAGCCCTTTTTTGTGGCAGCCTCAATACTGGAGATCCTGTCCCTTTCGTAGATTTCCTGCCGGTACTCTGCCCACCAAAGGTCCATGTCCGTGCTTACTGACGATAACGATTTCTGTGCCTCCATAAGTCCCTTCTCCTTGCAGGTAAGCTTGTCTATTATGTCTTTTTTATCAGGATTGTCCGCATCCTTCAAAAATATTGCCCAGTTCTCCAAAGCCGTATTTGTGTCAAGACTTTCTTCCAACCCGTAGACTTTGGGAAGCTCCACAAAGACTATGTTGAGCGTATTGGAAAGGCATTTTCCGTCCTTTGTCCTCATGGCAAAGCGGCTTACAGGTGATGGCCTCTTTTCCTCATCACTTTTAGCCCCGCCCTTAAAGTCATAGATAAAGTTCAGTATGCTTATCTGGTAAACAACAGGCGCCTTTTCCCATGACTCCCCTCGCTTAAGATATGTAGCCTCAAGCCGTGAAACTTGGTATTCAGCCCGCTTTCCGTAGTCATACTCCTGGTTAAATGCCTGCATCTCTATGTCCGCAGCAAGACCGTCATCAAATTCGCAGGATATGTCGCAGCTAACACCCCTCTGCCCAACAAAAGATACGGGCAAGTCGTTTGGCCTAAGCTCCCATTTAGCTATCTTTCGCTCCGTTGCAGCCTCAAGAAAGGACTTTAGCGCAGCCTTAGCCTCTGAAGTGTTCCTTGTAAGCATAGCCTTGAAGGTAGTGTCCACACGCGGATTAAGCAAAGCCCCGGTTCCAGCCTGAGCGACATATTCCTTTCCGTCTGCGAACGCTCGCACCCCTTTTCTGACATTTTTGTCCCCAAAGCTCATAGGGCAAGACTCCTTAATTATAATATATGTGGCGGCAAAAATAAAGGACTTATGTCAGAACTCATGTCCCCATTCCTTTTATCCCCCATATATATATTTGCGATAAAAGTGCAATTCTGGACACAAATGCGTAAATTTTTCTACAATTTTCCTATAGACAAAAAAGCCCACAACTTGTATCATTGCCAACAGTCAGTTCGAAATTCCATCCTGACTTAAAACAAAACTAGGAGGTCTATGCAAATGCGCACGGACGAAGAACTAAAAGGAGTTACGCTTCTCGGCGGCTCCACAAGCTACAACCGGGACTACAGCCCGGAAATCCTTGAAAAATTCCCCAACAAACATCCGGAAAACGACTACATGGTAACATTCAACTGTCCGGAATTCACATCCCTCTGCCCAAAGACAGGACAGCCCGACTTTGCGGAAATAAAAATCAACTACATACCGGGGCCATTCCTTGTTGAATCAAAGTCGCTAAAGCTCTACCTTTTTTCCTTCCGCAACCACGGCGACTTTCACGAAGACTGCGTGAACATAATCATGAAGGACCTGGTAAAGCTGCTTGACCCAAAGTACCTGGAAGTAAAAGGCATCTTTACACCGCGCGGGGGAATATCCATCTACCCCTTCGCAAACTACGCAAAAAAAGGTTCACCTTACGAAAACACTGCAAAGGAACGCCTCTTTTCATCACTTTCATCAAACTAGCAAAAAGGAGAAAAACATGCCAAACATACCCTTTCAAAACGAAATAATTTTACTGCTTTCCGTATTCGCATTCTTTGGAGGACTTGTAGCATTCTTCAGGCTCTTCGGCAAAAACGGAATCTTTGCATGGACGGTAATCTGCACAATAGCCGCAAACATTGAAGTCCTTATTCTGGTCCACGCATTCGGAATGGACACTACCCTGGGCAACGTAATATTTGCATCGTCATTTCTGGCAACAGACATCATGAGCGAAATCTACGGCAAAAAAGAAGCCAACACTTGCGTAAAGCTTGGAATAGCGGCAAACGTAACCTTCATCCTCATATCGCAGAGCTGGTTCCTCTACCTTCCTGCTGAACAGGACACTATGGCACTTCCAATCCGCACGGTCTTTGCAAATACGCCGCGTGTCATGCTTGCAAGCCTCTTTGCATACGCGGTCTGCGAAATCTATGACGTGTGGGCCTACCACCACCTGTGGAAGCTTACCGAAAAAAAATGCGGCGACAAAAGGCGCTTCCTCTGGCTGCGCAACAACGGCTCCACAATGGTAAGCCAGCTTATAAACGTAGTTGTATTCAACCTGCTTGCATTTGCCGGTGTTTTCCCAAGCGGAACCATAATCCAAATCCTTATCTTTGGATACGCAATATTCCTTGTAACTTCAATCTTGGACACACCCTTCCTCTACTGGGCAAGGCACATTGCAGAAAAGCGCGGGGAAAAGCTTTAAAGGATTTTTTATTATTGGGAGCCTTTAAAAACTTCTGTTTTTGGGGGCAACTTTGAAAAAACGATGTTTTAAGCCTACGCTATTATAGCGACTTAAAACTCGCAGGAACCTCGGGAAGCTCTCCGAAATGGAATTTTTCGAGATTCCCTATTCTTCTGGAGCATATTGCTGGTGAAACTGTGCCCGGCACTCCGTGTCCGGTCAGACTCCGCAGCATTTTATCCCGTAAAACAAGCAGCGCCATGGACGGCGCGTCATTTGTTGGCAAAAGAAACAGGCAAGTTTTCGCCAGAAAACTTGCGGGATAAAATGCCACGGAGGGCATTTTATCCCGCTTTCCAGGGTTCCGCCTTTCGGCTCCATTGCCTAACGGCAACGCGTTCCGCGCCCTTCCAATCGGGGCTAGGCTCTTTTTGCTGTACGCCGCAAAGAAGACACTCCCGTACGCTCCCCTTCCGCAGGAATCAAGCCACTAAAAAATGAAGCGCTGTTGCCAAATCAACGAACCTCGACGCAAAGCATCGGGCTATTGCCCCCTCCGCGCAAATAAAATTCGCACAGATTTTCATCTTCCTTGCCAAAAATTAAAGAGCGCATGGATGCGCGGCTTAGCAGCATGCAGAATTGCACAGCGATTCTGCAATACTCAGGAAAATCCATGGAGGGATGTTCATCTTCCTTGCCAAAAATTAAAGAGCGCATGGATGCGCGGCTTAGCAGCATGCAGAATTGCACAGCGATTCTGCAATACTCAGGAAAATCCATGGAGGGATTTTCCTGAGTCCTACGCCCGATTGGAGTGGCGGCAGGGTTGCTTGCAACCCGTTGCCGTTCCCGCAAGGGAATGGAGCGCGAAGGCGCGGAACCACGATTCTCGCAACGAAGTTTCGAGCGAAGCGGGTGACGAAAGGCCTCTGCTCCCGGTTGCAGCCAAGGAATGAATGGCAGAGCAAAAAAAACTACCGTCCTAAAAAATACAGACTTAATTACAATCTTTCATCTCAATTAAAATTCCTTAAGAAATTTCCACCCAAAAATTTCTGATGTAAAATTTCGCTTTACAGACATATCTTTTTAAGTTACTATTATAAGTATCAATATTAAAAGTTTTAGGAGATGAGAAAATGAAGCAGAGCAATTCCACCGCAAAGGGAAGAAGTCTTATAGTAAAACTTCTTTTGTTTATCGGTCTTGCAATAATCGTAGTAAACGCGGTTCAAATTTCGGGAACCCTCCACACCACGCGCACAATCCTTACCCAGCACAGCATAGAAGAATACACCGCCATGACAGAAGCCTACGGCATTGCCTTGGAAAACCGCATCGAAGCCCTTTTCGACAAAATGGACTTCTACAACAAGTCGGACGTTGCCCAGGTTGGGGACGAGGATGCCATAATCGACTGGCTGCATGCCCACAACGACTTCCGCTCGCCGGCATTTTCCAACGTATTCTACTGCGGACCAAGCGGCCAGAACCATTCGGACATAGGCACAAGCGCAAAGGTTAGCGACCGCTCATATTTTAAGGCCATCATGCACGAGGGGCACGAAAGGGACATAGACAACCCAGTAATCTCCCGCGCCACAGGAAAGGCAGTTGTCCACTTTTCCAGGGCTGTAAAGAAAAACGGCAGCACGATAGGCTTTTTCTGCGCAAACGTAACACTTGAAAACATCAACGACATTGTAAACGAAATCCGCATAGGAAAGACAGGCTACGCTTTTATGCTTTCAAGTGAAGGCACTGTAATGGCCCACAAGGATTCATCAAAGGTTATGGATGCAAACTTTCTTACTGCGGAAGACATTGGGGAAGACCTTAAATCTTGCGCAAAGGAAATTGCGGCTGGAAAGAAGAGTTATGCATGGGTAAATGAAAACGGCTCCAAGAGGCTTGTTGCATACCGGGGAATAAAGGGCACAAACTGGGGCTTTGCCATTTCCATTGACGAAAAGGAAATTCTTACGGTTACGAACCAGCTTTCCAACAGAATAGCAATTGGCTGCATACTCTCCGTAGTGCTCATGCTTTTGATTGCTGGTCTACTTCTTAGGCTTTCGCTCAAGCCGCTTTTGAAGGTTGAAGGTGCAATATCCGAAATTGCCTCTGGAAACGCGGACTTGACAAAGCGCATCGCCATAGACTCTGGGAACGAGATTGGGCGTGTAGTCAAAGGATTCAACAACTTTACAGGCAAGCTCCAGCAGATTATGAAGGAAATAAAATCTTCCAACGCAGAACTTGAGACAGCAGGAAGCGCCATGGAAAGAAGTACGGAAAACACTGTTTCTTCCATCCAGGAAATTACCACAAACATAGAAAATGTCCACAGCCAGATTAGCAGCCAGAACGAGAGGGTACAGGAAACTGCAAGCACTGTAAGGCAGATAGCAGGAAACATAAGCACTCTTGAAAACATGATTCAGAACCAGTCGGACAGCGTGGCACAGGCTTCGGCGGCAGTTCAGGAGATGATAGGAAACATTTCTTCCGTAAACTCTTCGGTAGATAAAATGGCACTTTCCTTTGAAACCCTCTGTAACGATGCCCAGGTTGGCCTTACAAAGCAAAAGGCGGTTAACGAGCGTGTAAGGGGCATAGAAGACCAGTCATCCATGTTGCAGCAGGCAAATGCTTCCATAGCATCAATTGCATCCCAGACCAACCTTCTTGCAATGAACGCGGCAATCGAGGCAGCCCACGCAGGGGAAGCAGGAAAGGGCTTTTCCGTTGTTGCAGATGAAATCAGAAAGCTTTCCGAAACTTCATCTTCCCAGTCAAAGACAATCGGAACCCAGCTTAAGGTCATAAAGGATTCAATTCTGAGCGTAGTTAAGGCCAGCGACGACTCTCGCACTACCTTTGAGCAGCTTTCGGAAAAGATACGCGCCACGGACGAGCTTATCCTTCAGATAAAGCAGGCCATGCAGGAGCAGAACGAAGGCTCTAGGCAGATTAGCGAGGCACTCCGCTCCATGAACGACAGCACCGACCAGGTAAGGAACGCATCTTTGGAAATGACTACAGGAAACCAGGCTGTAATAAATGAAATCGGGAACCTGCAGGAAACAACGAGCAGCATGAAGGAAAGCATGAACGAAGTTGCCCTGGATGCGCAAAAAATCAGCGGATCAGGAAAGGAACTTACAGACATTTACCTTAAGATGAAAGACTCCCTTGTAAAGATAGGCGGTCAGATAGGACAGTTCCATGTATAAGAAAGGCGGATTTTCAGAGCAGACACATTTTATAGGCATTCCCGTAAGCATAGAGCTGGAGGAGCTTGTTGAAGAATGCAGGGAATACATGTCCAGCATTTACGGCTGCCACTCTGGCTACGGAACGCCGCCACACATCACCCTTATACCGCCATTTGCCCTTGCAGACGGCTTTGATGGCAGGAACCTTCTTGATGCGGTCTATTCTGCAACGAATGAATGCAAGGCTTTGAACCTTCTTCCGCTACAAGTGGCTGTCTGTGGATTTGGATCTTTTTCAGAGCGCACTTTGTTTGCAAACGTTCAGGACAGCGAGGGCTGGCAAAAGCTTTATTCCGTCTTTTGCAAAAAAATCTCTTCTGCAATACCGGCAGCTGTAAAAAAGGGTGGCAGAAGCTTTTGCCCCCACCTTACAATTGCAAACAGGGACATTCCTTCCGGAGCAATGGACCAAGCCCTAAAGCATTTTGCCCAGCTAAACCTGAATGAATCTTTTACCGCAGACAGCATTGCAATCTACACCCGCAATTCAGGCGGCGGCTGGAAAGAGTGGCAGAGAATTGACTGCTAAGAAGAAAATCCCATTTCCACAAGGGCGGCTTTTGCTTCGGCAATCTCATCGTAAGGGGTTGCCTTGTCGCCGTATATTATGCTGTTTTCGTGGCTTTTTCCAAGCAGGAGAACTATGTCGTCTTTTTCTGCCAGAGAGAAGGCCTTGCGTATAGCCTGGCGGCGGTCTGGAATAAGAAGCAAGTCCTTGCCTTGAACCTTGCCCTCTTTTATTGCCCCCTGGGCTATGTCTTCAAGAATTTTCATGCTGTCTTCAAAGCGGGGGTCTTCGTCCGTTAGAATTTCCGTTGAACAGAAGCGGGCTGCAACGGCTCCCTGCAGGGGACGCTTTTTTGTGTCCCTCTCCCCTCCCGAACCAAAGACGCATATTATGTTTCCAGAGCAGCGCTTTTTTAGCGGGGGGAAAATGGTTTCAAAAGAAGACGGGGTGTGGGCATAGTCAACGATTACTTCAAAAGGCTGACCGCAGTCTATGACAGTCATTCGGCCTGTTACCGGAAGAAGCTTTTGGGTAAGCTCTGCAAGCTTTGCAAGGGGAATGAGAGTTGTTCCGCTTACCGCAATAAGGGCGGCGGTTATGTTGTAGGCATTGAATGCACCGGGAAGCGGAGCCTTTACGTGGATTACGCGCTCGCCTTCCGGTACGGAGGAATCAAAGCGGTGCATGCTGAATGTTATTCCGTAGCGGGCACTTGCTATGTTACGGCTGGAGATATAGGCCATATTCTGGGGCACTGGCGGTAATGGTGCAGCCTTTATTTCTTCTGCTGCCTGCTTTCCGGCCATGCCTTCCGTTGTAAAGCCCACAACCTTCTTAGAGGTAGCGGAAGCAAAATAAGATGCGGCTGGGTCTTCCAGGTTTACAATTCCAAAAGAGGGAACCTTTGTTTCCTTTCCGGCGATTAGCTTTGTGTGGTCAACCTTGTCCAAAGCGCGGAAAAGGTTTGCCTTGTCGCTCTTGTACTGCTCGTAAGTACCGTGGAATTCCAGGTGTTCAAGCGTTACGTTCATGAATAGTGCGCAGTCAAATTTTACGTTGCCCAGACGGTTTGTCTTTGTGCTTAAGCCGTGGCTGGAAGATTCAACTACTGCGTGGGTACAGCCATTCTGAAGCATTTCGTAAAGTTCCCGCTGAACAATTGGAGCCTCAGGCGTTGTCTGGTGCTGGGGATTGTTAACCGCCTCTCCGCCAAGTGAATACTGGACGGTGCTTATAAAGCCGGCCTTAATTCCGCTAAGACGCAAAAGCTGCCAAATAAAGGACACTGTGGAAGACTTGCCTTCGGTTCCGGTTACACCGTAAATTACAAGGTGGCTGGAGGGGTCATCGTAAAAAGATGCGCTTATTGGAGACATTGCAAAGCGGCTTGACGGAACTTTTACAAAAGCCACGTCTCCTTTGCCTGCACGCGCATTTTTTACTGCGGATGCGATTGCATCTTTTTCTTCCGCGGAAAATTCATCCTGGTAGACTACCGCGCAAGCACCGTTTTCTATTGCCTTGCAAATGAATTTATTGCCTGTTGTGTGTGTTCCCGGAAGGGCAAAAAAGAGGGTGTTTTCTTTTACCGAGCGGCTGTCAAATTCAAGGTTTTCTATGATGCAATTCTTTGCATTTTCTAAGAATGCTGTCTGGTCAGATGGGCTTCCGCTTTCGTCTGTAAAAGTATATTCAAGCTCAGGATTTTTTATTCCTGCAAGTATTTGTTCCAATGTCTTTTTCATGGCTATAGCATATACCTAAGACAATAAAGTTTCAAGTTTAGTTTTTTTTCTTTCCCAAGGAGGACCTTGGAACCCAGAACTAAGGGGCGGGACACCCCCCTACTCCGAAGCGAGGGGTTTCCCGCCCCTTAAACCCCACCCTTCCCCGGCACGGCTTAGGCATGTTGTGATACGTTGAGCAACATGGCCCCTAAGAACCCCAGTTTTATTGTTGGATAAATGTTTTTTTTGTTGGCAGAGACAATGATTTTTCTACTTTTCTTGCTTGCCAAGCAATATGAAGCCATGGATGGCGACTTAGCAGCATGCAGAATTGCTCTGCAATTCTGCAATCCCAGAAAAAATCCATGGAGGGATTTTTTCTGGGCAGGCACGGCTTAGGCATGTTGCGATACGTTGAGCAACATGGCCCCTAAGAACCCCAGTTTTATTGTTGGATAAATGTTTTTTTGTTGGCAGAGATAATGATTTTTCTACTTTTCTTGTTTGCCAAGCAATATGAAGCCATGGATGGCAAGTTAGCAGCATGCAGAATTGCTCTGTGATTCTGCAATCCATTAAAAAAAAGGCACCCACTTTTCGGTGAGTGCCCAAAATAGGGAGAATTTATTTTAACAGAAGAAATCTTTCTGCCTTAGAAATTGTATGTCCAGGAAAGAGGAATGTTCATTGCCTGGTAGTCGCTGCCGGCTTTTTCAAAGTTTACGCCTACACTAAATTCGTTGTGGTCGTTAAGGGCGTACTTTACTGCTGGGCCTACGGCAAAGTAAAGGTCTGCCTTGTCTGCAAAGACATCATCGTTGGAAGAAAGGTCAAGGGCTACAAGACCTGTAACTCCGGCCGTAAACTGCTCTGTGATTGCATATTCTACGCAAAGGCCAAAGTAGGCATCGTATCTGTTTTTGTTTTCATCTGCTTCTGCAAACTGAGTAAGGCCTTCTTCATCTGTGTCGTCTGCGCCGTTAAAGTTGAATGCCGCATCTGCTGCAAGAGAAAGTCCGTTTGCTTCGTAAGTTGCGCCGAGTGTTGCAACGTTCTGGCCAATGATGTTGAAGTTTTCAAAAGGATTTACAAGGCCAAAGTCAATTCCTTCGTAGTCATTGTGGGTGTAGCCCAGGTTGAGGGTAAGATTTTCTACAGCCGTGATGCTTGCAAAAACACCGACTGTGAGCTTTCTTTTATCACCGTCAACAGAGCTGCCTGCTACGTTCTGAACTGCAACGCCTGCTGCAAACATATCCTGGTATTCATAGTTTGCACCAAAGTTGATTATTGGCTTATAGTCATCGTCATCACCGCCAAATGAACACTGGTCAAGGCCTGCTCCAATTGTAAGTCCTTCTACAGGGCGGGCAATGAGTGCAATTCCGTCGTTTGTTGTGTAGTTACCGGCCTTAATGTCGTCATCCCAGACAGGAAGTGATGAACCAGAAACAAAGAGGTCGTCATTCCAGCCGATTGCAAATTCCTTGATTGGGCGGAATTCGATGAACCAGTCATGGTCTGTAAGAGTGAACTTGTTGCCTTTTACGTCGTTGTCGTCAAGGGCATCTTCTACAGATTTTACAGGTTCAAAAGTCCATTCGCCCATTACGCTAAAGCTAAGCTTTTCAGACTCAAAGCCGGCTTCTGCCTTTTCTACGATTCCTGCAAAAACTGTTGCAGAATCCTTTTCGTGGCCTTTTGCCTTTGTGTAGGTGATTGTGTCTGTGGAGAGTTCATTGGAGAAGGAAACTTCATAGTCCTTTTCCTGTGCAAAAGCCATACCTGCAAAAAGGCATGCTGCACCCAAAACTTTTACAGCATTAAAAACTTTCATGTATTTACTCCTTGGCAATTTTTATTACCTTTGTATAATTTTTATTAGCAATAACTAATCATATTTGTAAAAAATTGTCAAGCCTTTTTTGTGACAGTGCAGGAGAAAAAAAAGATTACAGGGGCGTGGTTCGACAAGCTCACCAACCATGGTTCGACAGGCTCACCAACCGTGGTTCGACAGGGGCATGCGTAAATTGTTGGGGGAATTTTGATAGATTCCGAATCCACATTCGTAGCAAGGGCGTGCGAATGTGGCGTAGCGTTCGGAATGACCGCTGATACGACAAGTTTGGAATGACAGAGGACAAGTCGAGTCAATTAATGGCATAACAATAAAAAAAACGGCCGGCATTGCTGCCGACCGCCTTTAGTAACTAATAATTAAGTATTAACTATTAGAATGTGTACTTCCAGTATACAGGGAACTTGAAGTGATAGCTATCAACATCGTTGAGCTGGAATTCGTATACTACAGAAGCACCGAATTCGTGGCGACCTGTTGTGTAGATGAGCCATGGGCTTACACCGATGAGGATGTCTGCAGTGTCCGCATCATCTTCCCATGCGAGACGACCATAGCCAATACCTGCAGTAGTATAAGCAGGATTTTCAGATGGGAGAACAAACTGGTCTGCACCTTCTGTACCGAAGTCGAAGGCACCGAAGCCCTTAAGACCAAACTTAAGAGTTCCTGGGATGAAGTCGAAGCCTACACCAAGACCTGCATACAAGTCGTATACAGACTGGTCTTTCATGATGTTGTAGATTGCATCTGCTGCAACATTGAAGCGGCCAAACTGAGCTGCAACACCAAGGTTTACAACGTGGTGACCTGTGATCTTACCGTATTCACCGTAAGCATCGTCGAGTTCCCAGTAATCAAATACTGTGCCCTGCTTGAAGCTGTGCTGTGACCATGTATAACCAAGGTTGATTGTGAAGTGTGGGATACCGATGAGGCTGAAGTATACACCAGCCTGGCGGCAGTAGCTGTCCAAGATGTCCTTCCAAGTTCCACCGATTGTGAGGAAGTTGCCGATTGTGTATTCAGCACCATAGCCCATGTTGAACTTGAATCCGTCTTGGCCAGACTTTGCCCAAGCGAGGTTGTTTACAGCACCTGTACCATAAGGATCACCAACGACTGTATCTTCTTCTTCTGCGTTAATCCAGTCATCACCAGAGAGAACGTCGAAGTCGAAAGGAGCTGTTGCTGTGATTCTGAGCTTTTCTACAGGGTAGAGAGCGATTGTAAGACCTTCAGAAGAGAGGTTACCGCCAGTGATGTTCTGGTCTGCAACAGGGAGGTATGAACCTGGTGTGTACATATCGTGGTGGAGGTTGATGCCTACCATGTCGAATGGAAGGAATTCAACGTACCAGTCAAAGTCTGTCCAAGAGAGAGAAATATCATCGTTTGTCAAACCGTTGCGACCTGTACCACCAGTAGTTGCATTGCTAGTATAAGCAGGAGCATGAGCATAGATGTTGTTCTCGTTTCCTGACCAGAAGTTTTCGTTTGAGTCAGAAAGACCAACCTGTGGCTTGAGCATGAACTTAAGTCTCTTTGCTTCGTATGTCAATTCGAGCTCATCATAGATTTTGCCCAATTCTACGTTGTAGAGAGAATCGCGTGTTGCACCAGAGTTTCCGTCTGTGTCATCTTTAAGACCACCACGGCCCTTTACGATGTCTGAACCGATCTTGTTTGTGAAGTGGAACTTTCCACCAAACCAGTCAGAAGCTGACCAGCGGCCCTTTGGCTGACCGATAACTGTTGTGTAAGTTGTCTCTTCTGTTGTTTCTACAGGAACGATGAGATAACCTTCATATTCCTTAGTAACAGTGTCAGTCTTGGATCCCTGAACGACGACGTCATCGCCTTCAACTTCGATTTCACCTTCGGCTTCGTATCCTACATAGTCTACATCACCGTCACCGTCAGCATCTTCAGAGATTGCTGTTTCTGTAACAGTTGTTGTAGTTGTAGTTGTTGTCTCAGTTGACTGAGCAAACACTGATGTTGCACCGAATACAAGCGCTGCACCCGTGAGGGCTGCAATTTTTGCATTGATTTTCATGTTAACTCCTTTTCAAATTATAAACTTGAATAGTTACTATAATTTAGGTTACATTAACAGGCGAGAAAAGTCAAGTTAATTTTGAAAAGTTAGTGATTTTTTGACAATATTTTTATTAAAAGTCAATGAAATTCAGTTTTGTTACAGAAAAAAAATTATAATTTTTTGTTTTTTTTAGATTTTCGAGATTTTTTTTCAAGGGAGGGCCCTTGGACCCCAAACTAAGGGGAAGGCCCCCCCCCCTACTCCGAAGCGAGGGTTTTCCCTGCTGGAAACTTCGTTGCAAGTTCCCCTTAAACCCCTCCCTTTCCCGGCACGGTTTAGGGGCTCTGCCCCTAAAAACCCCAATTTTTTTTACATCTGTGTAAAAAAAACAAGAAAGGCTTTTCTTTCTTGCCATACAATATCGAGCCAGGGAGGGCGACTTAGTAACATGCAGAATTGCGTAGCGATTCTGCAATCCACAAAAAAATCCATGGACGGATTTTTTTGTGGCAGTACCCCGCTCCTTGCTTTTTTCCTGCGTTCCACCGGCCAAGTTCTGATTTTTTTCTTTGCGGACAATTCATTTCTTTTGGGACTGTTCCCTTCGACTGGCTCAGGGAACGTTTTTTTTTACCTCTTTCTTGCCAAACATTAAAAAGCGCACGGATGCGCGGCTTAGCACCCCGGAGATTTGCAGGCAAATCTCCGACCCCGCAAAAAATCCATGGAGGGATTTTTTGCGGGCAGGCACGGCTTAGGCATGTTGCGATACGTTGAGCAACATGGCCCCTAAAAACCCCAATTTTTTTACATCTGTGTAAAAAAAACAAGAAAGGCTTTTCTTTCTTGCCATACAATATCAAGCCAAGGAGGGCGACTTAGTAACATGCAGAAGTGCGAAGCGCTTCTGCAATCCTCAAAAAATCCATGGATGGATTATCTCTTTCTTGCCAACCAGTAAAAAGCCCATGGATGGGCGGCTGAGCAGCATGCAGAATCGCATGCGATTCTGCAATACCTGGGAAAATCCATGGAGGGATTTTTCCAGGTCGTACGCCGCCATGGAGCCCCTTTAGTACCGCGCGAGCGGTATGAGCCGAATAGGCGAAGGGCGGAACGGCGGTGGCGCAGGGGCATGGGCGGTCGGATTAGCCAAAGAGCAAAATGGTAGAGCAATTAAAAGGTCGTCCATAAAAGTACCATAACAGAAAACTTTCTATTCTTGATTTTCAATTTTCAACTATTTACTTGCCCCATTCA
>Ga0310695_10002809_pt1 | contig 35731 bp, 26 predicted proteins | sample RumenRJG_04DNA_FD_203882 | JGI IMG/M metagenome (GOLD analysis project Ga0310695, IMG submission 203882) | Bovine rumen microbial communities from Lethbridge, Alberta, Canada - RJG_04 (v2) (version 2) | ecosystem: Host-associated > Mammals > Digestive system > Stomach > Rumen | place: Canada... | reverse complement strand
CAAAGGGCAAGGATCGCTCCGATGATCAGCCATGCCTGCCATGAAGGCAGGTCGAAATAGACAGAGCCCCATTTGAAAGCTGCACAACGCTGTACGATCCGGATCGTCAAAGCCGGTGCCGACCACACCAGCCAAGCTGCCGCTGCTCCCAGCGGATAAAATATGAAACTCAGCAGCAGGGCTGTAAATCCACCAAGCATAATGATGGACTGGAAAGGAGCGATCAGCAAATTTGCCGGCAGCGAAATCAGAGATATCTGCCCGAATGCCTGCGCGGACACAAATGTTGTGAGGATCTGCGCACTGATAGACATCAGACATACATCTTTCAAAACATTTACGGAAGCAGTAAGTGCTTCTTCGGTAATCTTTGGAAAAATCCGGCTGAGAATGTTCCTGCAAAAATTGCAGAGCGGCTCTGTGAAAAGCAGGATCCCGAGCGTGGCGGTAACCGACAACTGGAGTCCGAGATCATATAGCATAACCGGCTTCCACAGGCACATGAAGGCAGCAGTCAGGGAAAGACTGGTGATCCCGTTACCCTTGCGTCCGAGGACCTGCCCGGTAATGCTCAGCGCACACATCATGGCAGCCCGCACAACGGCGGAATTGCCTCCGACAAGAATGGTGTAAAAGGCAATGAAAGGCAGCAACAGCAGCGGCGACCACCAGTGAGGGAGCAGCCTGCGTAAAATATTCAGCAGAAGCAGGGTCAGCAGGGAAAAGTTGGCACCGGAGATGGCGATGATGTGGGATGTCCCGGTCTTTTGAAAATCACGTTCGATATCGGAGGTTATTTTCGACTCGTCCCCGAGCAAAATGCCTGCCATAAGCGCATTTTCCGGTTTTGGGAAAAGTTGGAACACACGCTGCGTCAAAACCTTCCGAAGGTCATAAATCTTTGAGAGTAATCGGTTTCCCGAAAATCCCTCAAGTTGTTCCACGTACGGATTGTTGATGATAGCCGTTATCCCGTTGCGTTCCAGATAGGCTTGATAGGAAAACCCTTTCTCCGAATCGGGAGGCCGGGTCACTGTACCGTTTATGGAAAGCCGGTCTCCGTAACGGAAATCTGTATTCGTTTTATTGTAGAAAATCAATAGGACTCTGCCGGATGCAGGCAGATTTTCTGCTGTCTGTACTCCTTCGATTTCCACCCGAAGTGTAGTACGGGCATTACTGATGACCGGTGGTGAAACAATGTGCCCGGCAAGCCCGCTTACTTTTTGTCCATGGAAGTTTTCTATCGAACCGGGATTTACAGTATTGCTCGTAAGAAGGACCCGTCCCATACCGGCACCCAGAAGAGCAAGGCTGAAGAACATGCGCGAGACTCTTTTGGGTAATTGGTCAAGATCAAAATCCTTTCCTTTCCGGTAAAAAAAGATCCCTCCTGCCAGCCCGGCGGCAAATAAAACCGCACAAAACCAGCCGGAGGGATGAAATTGCAGTCCTGCAAATATTCCCGCCAGAAGCATCAAAGCCGTCTGAACAGCTCCTAACCCGTTTTTCACTTTATTTCAATCAAAACCTCAATAGTTTCTCAGCAGAATAGCGGGGCACCGCATAATCCTGCTGTTATTGGTAAATGTCCTTCCATTGAGACACTGCGCAATTTGTCTCAGAACGGCTGAACTGTTCCATGTTCCACAGAACGCTGCGGGAGCCGATCCTGTCCGAAATTCCGCAGATATTACCGGCGGAGACCGCAATGGAAATGTTGAAATACAGCGGAATTGCCGGCAGCTCTTCAGCGTAGATCTGCGCCGCATTCCCTTCGGAGAATTCCGGCAGCAGGCAGGCCTGGTCAAACTCTTCATTCTGATACCCGCCAACATTGGTCCCGACCCAGTGATTCACTTCGGAAGGAACCTGATCACTCAGGTAAATGCTGCAGGGATCTTTGCCGGCGGCCCAGGCAAACAAAGCCGTGTCGAATTTTCTGCCGAAAACAGGTCCGTCCGGACCCTGTCCGTAAAGTTCACCCAAAGGCAGCTCGTTGACTTCCACACCGATCCCGATTTCAGCCAGGTTCTCCCGGATCATGCCGGCTGCCTGTTTCGCAAGAGGACTGTCGGAAGTATACAGATCGATGGTGAGCTTTGCGCCATACATCACCCCGCTCACCTTTTCCGCTGTCCGGATACCGGAAGGATCATCTGCCGGTACGGTCCAGCCCAATGTTTCCAGCGCTTCTTTGGCGGCTTCCGGATCATAAGCAATCGCGGTCAATTCTGAATCATGCGCAATGTGGTCAGCCGGATAGAAATCCACAGGGATCTCGGACTGTCCAAACAATAGCTGACGGTTGATCGCGTTCCGGTTGATCCCCTGCGCGATCGCAGTCCGCAATTCAGGTACGGTCAGCGGCTCGATGGTCCATTGTTTGACCATCGGAGAAAGGTTGAAGACGAATTCCTGTCGGGTCAGTTCCGGACGGATATAAACCGCCTTTTTGCCTTTGTCCGTATCTTCCAGAATTTCCTCAAGGTCAGCACTCAGATCCACGGATGTGTCGATGACATCGCAGGTGCCGGAATGCAGCGCTTCGAGGCTGTTGTCACCGGAACGGCCATAGAATTTATAAACGATCCGGTCAAAGAAAGGTTCATTTCCTTCCGATGCGGTATAGTAGGGATTTCGTTCAGCAACGATCTCGCTGCCTTTCTGCCAGGATGCGATCTGCCAGGCACCCCAACCGAGAGGCTTCTGATTCACTTGTTCGGATGTCAGGAGATCCTGCGCACTCAGGCCTTTCATTACATGTCCCGGCAGCGGGGTCCAGAAAACTTCTGAGGGATCGTCCGGCGTATATCCGGGCAGGCCTTTCCATTCAATGGTGTGCTCATCAAGGGCAATGTAGCTTTCGGTCAGGTTATAGATACGTTTGGAGGCGTTAATGCCCTTCATGCCATTGACTGTCATGGAATAGACGGAATCCGCGGCTGTAAGCGGTGTGCCGTCATTCCAGGTGAGCCCCTCTTTCAGACGGAAAGTGATAACAGTCTGCAGGACTTCCGCCTTTTCAGATGTAAAATTCCAGGTGGAAAGGCAGTCCGTACCACTGCAGTTTGCTTTGGGTTCAGCCGGCATGAATACAGTGCCCTGTTTGAGCTCGACCGCATCGCCATCAGAATCAACGATAATGTCGCCGCGAACGACCGTTACAGGTTCTGTTTTTACCGTGATGTCCTCAAAAATGACCGGATCCGCTTTGCCGTCTCCCGTGTCAAAAGGTCCGTCATAAATGCTTTCCAGCACAGACCACATCGCCTGTGAGGATTCAGCATAAAAAAACAATGTATCCGGCTCTTTTCCGAGACAAATCGTCAGGGTTTCCGTTTTTTTCGGAGTTGCAGTCGGTTCAGGTGTCGGGGTCAGAGCCTCTGTTGCGGTTGGTTCCGTCTCAGCAGTCGGTTCAGATTGATTTTCCGAAGCGATCTGTGTCAGGATCACATTCAGATCAGGTGTCGGATCACCGGGCAGCTGACCGGGTTTGGGCATGTTGCAGCTGCTCAGAACAAGCACAAAAGCAAAGACAGCAGCCAGCAGATAATAGGTAGTATTCTTCATGTCTCTCATTATACCATTACAGGGATTTGTCACCGGATCAAGGGGGATACTTCAGTTGTTTCCTTTGAATTCTTCGGTAGTCGCCTGATTTTCCGCAGAGATGCCTTCACGGATGAACACCTTTTTTACCGTCAGGAATAATATTTTCAGATCCAGCCACGGAGTCCAGTGATCCACATACCACACGTCCAGCCGGAATTTTTCCTCCCAGCTGATGGCGTTTCTTCCATGTACCTGTGCCCATCCGGTGATGCCCGGAAGGACATCATGACGGCGGTGCTGCTCCGGACTGTAAAGCGGGAGGTATTTCACCAGAAGCGGACGGGGCCCGACCAGGCTCATTTCCCCTTTGAGCACATTGAAAAGCTCCGGAAGCTCGTCCAAACTGGATGCCCGCAGCACCCTGCCGAATTTCGTCAGACGCTCCGCATCGGGCAGTTCTTTTCCGTCCCTGCCCACCGCATCACGCATAGAACGGAATTTGTAAAGCCGGAAGATCTTTTCATGCAGTCCGGGCCGTTCCTGTTTGAAGAATACCGGAGTACCCAGGTTGATGCGTACCAAAAGGTACAGGATGAGCAGCAGGGGCGAAAGGATGATCAATCCCAGCCCGGAAACGAGTATATCAAAGGTTCGTTTGATGATCAGGTTTATTTTATTGTTCATTTTTTCCAGGTTATGCAATGAAAGATATCACACAGACAGAAAGTATCAGCTGTTTTTCAGTACATTCATGACACTGCCGAGGCGGTTCATGAACTCTTCCGGCGGCAGGACCGGGGTGCTTTTGAGCCAGCGCAGGATCGCTGCCTGGATGGCATCGGTAAAGAATTCCACAAAATAGCGGGAATCCTCCATGGTGCGGAACTGGTCCCGCATGATTTCCGGCAGGATCGAACCGATGGAAGCGGCAAAATAATCACGGAAAGAATTTTGCCCTTCCACCTGCAGCGCGTTTGTGTAAAACCCCCGTTCGGAATAAAGATATTTGCAGATATCCGAAAGCAGTTCCCAGCCTGAATTGTAATTCTGTACCCGGAGCATCTCCAGAAATTCGGTTTGGAAGATCCAGTTTACCAGATCGTATTTATCTTTGAAATGGTAATAGAAGGTTTTGCGGTTCATACCGCACCATTCACAAATATCCCCGACGCTGATTTTTGAAAACGGTTTTTCGTTCATCAGCTTTTTCATCGCTTCTGCCATAGCGGTTTTTGTGATGTTTGAATAAGCCATCCATTCCTCTGCAATTAAGTATACAACAAATTTTAAAAGGCATATCCCGTTCCGCATTTTCATATAAATGGGTCTAACTATGCTATACTTATGTCAGACAACAGGCAGTATTCGTTGATTTTCTCTAAAAGGATGAAGCATGGGACAGTATGGTGATATAAAGCTCTATAGCGGAAACGGGAATCTTCCGCTGGCAGAGGGTGTTGCAAATTATCTGGGTATGGAGTTATGCGGCCGCCAGATTATCGAGTTTCCCAATGAAAACCTGTTTGTGAAGCTGAACCGCAGTGTTCGCGGCCAGGACTGTTATGCGATCCAGTCGACATCCCGTCCTGTGAACCGCAACCTGATGGAGCTGCTGATCCTGCTGCAGACGCTTTATCTGGATTTTGCGGCCCGTCTGACGGCAGTGGTTCCTTATATGTGCTATGCCCGGTCAGACAAAAAGGATCAGCCGCGTGTTCCGATCACTGCCCGTCTGGTAGCGGATATGATCGAAGTAGCGGGAACGAATCGTTACATTCTCATGAATCTGCACGCCGGCCAAATCCAGGGTTTCTTCAAGATCCCCGGTGATGTGCTGACCGCTTATCACATGCTGACGGACGACATGAAGCAAAAGATCGCGATGAAAAAGGTGAAGGATCCGGTAGTGGTTTCCGCTGACCTTGGTTTCGCGAAGCAGGCTCGCAATATTGCTGAAGAGCTGGGCATTCCGCTGGCGTTCATTGAAAAACGCCGCTCCGGCAACGATGCCAATGCCAAAGCGCTTTCCGTTATCGGCGATGTGCAGGGACATGACTGTTTCCTGTGTGACGATGAAGTGGATACGGCCGGTTCCATGTCCAATGACATCAATTTGCTGATCGAAAGCGGCGCGACCAGTGTTCACACCTATTTTGTCCATCCGGTGTTCTCCGGTCCGGCTGTTGACCGTCTGACGAAGACCAAAGCGACACAGTTCACCACGACCGACTCCATTGAGGTTCCGGAAAAGGATTTCAAACGCTTTGACGGCCGTCTGAACATTATTTCCGTCGCCAGTCTGCTGGGTGAAGTGATCTCCCGTGTGAACCGCGGCGTGAGTGTCGGCAGCCTCTTCCACGAATAAGTATGCCCGAGTTACCCGAAGTTGAAACCATCGTCCGTTCCCTGCGGAACGGCGGCGGAATGACAGGCGAAAGCATTATCAATCGGCAGATCTCTTCTGTCGATTGTTTTAATCCCAAAACACTGGTGTATGACGGTTCGTCAGAGCAATGTGGACAGACTTTGTACGGTCTGCATATGCTCTCCGTTGACCGCCGCGCGAAATATATCCGCATCCATACGGAAGCTCCTGAGATCCTGATCCACCTCCGCATGAGCGGAGACCTGCGCTGCGAAGGGGAAGACAGCAGTGAACTCCGGCCGCATGACCGGCTGGTCTTTCATTTTACAGACGGGAGGCGTCTGGTTTTCAACGATGTGCGCAAGTTCGGCCGGATATGGGTCACAAATAACCCGGATGCTGTCTTGAATGGGCTGGGAATCGAACCACTGGGAGATGACTTTACCCCGGAATGGCTGGCCGAACGCCTTGCCGGACAGCGCCGGGTGATCAAAATCGTGCTGTTGGATCAATCCATTATCGCCGGGATCGGGAATATCTATGCAGACGAATCCCTGTTTGACGCTGGGATCCTGCCGACCCGTCCGGCAGAAAGCCTGAGTCGGAATGAGTGCGAAAAGCTGTGTTTTTCGATCCGCAAAACGCTCGAGCATGCAATCGAGCAGAACGGTTCTTCCTTTGACTGGGCATACAAAGGCGGACATTTCCAGAACGAATTCCGCGTCTATCAGCGTAAAGGCGAACCCTGCCCGGTCTGCGGCACCACCATTGAACGCATCGTCGTCGGCCAACGCGGTACACATTACTGTCCGAAGTGCCAGCAGTAGTTAAAAACGACATCCCGGGGAATGTGAGGCTTGCAGTCCTCACTACCCCGTCTGCCTCATGCCTATGATGTTGATATTAATTATTCAGTCTCTGCTCAGATTCACAAGCATAAAGCTCCGGTTACCTGTTACATGCAGCATACGACGATAACATTCCTGCCGTACTCCGGACCGGTATCAAAGTTCAAGGTATTGGTTTACCGCACTTTTTTGCTGTTTATTTTTATTATTTTTTCATTATATTTTAAAACATGAGTTAGCAGCACCGGGGTAAAGGTTCTCTTTCGGGTTACCCTTCTCTTATGAGACAATGCCGATGTCTGGGATGTGTTCATAATAACCGGAAGGCCGGAATCTCTCCGGGAATCAGGTTTTTTCCAATGAAGTGATGATTTCTGCTTCCTGAAATTGGCATAAATGTTGCAAATTTATTTTTTGCATGGTTTTGATATTAATGCAGATTCCCATGGTTTTTGGAAAAACTGAGATTCACTTGATCTGCAAAATAGCACTAGTACACAGGAGTGTTTTATGAAACTTTCAGCGATACGGTTTTTTCTTTGTTTTTGCCTAATTACAGGCGTAATTTTTCTCCTCCGACCTGTGTCCGCACAGGAGGCTGATTTGATTCCGGACAAAAGCGACGCGGAAGGCAGCGCTGCCAATTATAATCCTGTGCGGAAAGCATACAAACCAATTACAAAAGTAGATCTTGGCGTACGAGAAATCACACTGGCCCCCGGAGAAACATATACATTCCAGATACGTTATGAACCGGAAGAACCTTATTATTATGCACTGAATTGGTTCGTGACCAATGATTCCGTAATCAGCCTCGATGAAGCATCCGGTTTAGTTACGGCCGTTGCTCCGGGAACAACCCGAATTCTTGCTGAAAGCCTGGACGGCATGTCGTATGCGACATGTGATGTTACGGTAACGGGAACAGTCGGTAAGGATGCGGCTGTAATGAAATCCGGTGCGGAACTGACAGTAATTTCCGATGCTGACAGGGCAAAGATCACAGCAAAATCGGTCTTGCGTTTTCTCGATTTCACAATCGAGTCGAATTTCAGCGAATCCTCGTATCAGGAAGCTGCAGACCGTCTCTTTATGACTGCTGCCCAGGTAGTGCCCGGAACAGAGGAAGCAGAAAGCCGGCGAGCGCTGGATCTTGGAATGCTGAAAGCTCAGCCGCTTACCGAACTGCACATGGTCAACCTGTATGGGACATTAGCGCAGACTCTCGCTTTTACAGCGGACAATCCGGATCTGCTTGAATTGTTCGAGCTCATGGATTCGTATCTGGATGATCCGGTTGTTTATGGTTGGGATGATGATTTGATCGGGAAAGCCATGAATCTTCAAGGTTCAACTGAACAGGTGACATCTGTCAGCACAGTGCATAATCTCGGAATCAAGGGGGATGGATATGCCATCGCTGTTATTGATACAGGGCTGAACACATCACATGAACAGTTTTCGGGAAGGATCGCGTCGCAGCATTGTTTTTCCACAACAACGGGAACCACATTGGGAACTGACAGATATGTGTCTGCTTGTCGAAACGGTGAGAACGAGGACAGCAGTGCAAAACCAAATTCCTATATTCCAAAGGAATTTAATCATGGCTCTCATGTAACAGGCATCGCCGCAGGCCGGGACGGGATCGCTCCGGACGCTAAAATCGTCGCTGTCCTTGCGTTTTCAGAGCATATCTGGGTGTGTACACAAGGAGATAAAAATGATGGATATTTTTGGCGGGTTGAAGACGGAAAAGACATGTGTTACAGTGTAGTTACAAAATGGGAGGATAAACTTGCTTCTTATAACTGGATACTCGGCGTACAAAAAGCTTTCAAGTCATCCGGAAAGGCGCCTATTGCGGCTGTCAACATGAGCTATGGGGGCGGAATATATTCTGCCATATGTGATTCTTCCGGTGAAGATAAAGAAAAAGCAGCTTATGACGAGTTCCTTAATGCCGGCATCGTTCCGGTAGTATCATCGGGTAACAGTTATTCCGGTGTTGGAGTCGGTACCCCAAGCTGCAAATCAAATGCTTTTCGTGTCGGTGCACTTGCTGATAGCTTTGTACCAAAGATTGCCAATTACTCCAATCACAGCAGCATGATCCATATTCTTGCTCCGGGTTCATCGATCTTATCTGCTTTTTATACATATGAAGAAGATAATTCTACCAACACCTGTTCAACCGGAGGGAACTGCTATGGCTATTATTCCGGAACATCCATGGCAGCGCCGATGGTTTCCGGGGCTTTTGCCCTTTTGAAACAGGCTAATCCGAAAATGTCTCCTGAAGATCTTGAAAACAGATTGTTGGAAATGTCCACAAAGACAGTAAATACCCGTTCAAACGGAACATCATTCTCTTATTCCAAACCGGTCCTGGATTTCTCTCAATTTAAACAGGCAGTTTCAATCAGCTTGAAAAAAACGAATGGAGAGGATGTTAAATCCAAATCATTTTATTCATCTTCAAAGAGAGTCCAATTGGTAGCTGAAACCTTGCCGGATTACGCATCGAATGGCGTAAACTGGACGAGCAGCAATACATCGATTGCCATTGTGACTAATGGTGTTGTCACCTTTTTAAAAGGCGGCAATGTCAAAATCACTGCTTCAACCTACGACGGCAGCGGATTGTCTGCCTGGACTGAAATCCTGTATACACCGCCTGTGGAATCGATCAGTCTTTTTGATTCAAGCAATAAAGATGTTACGGGGACAACAATTTCGCTGAATGACTCAAGTTTTCAATTGAAAGCAGAGGTTTCTCCGTCTGATGCCCTCTTTGCTGTTAATTGGTTAAGCGATAATTCTTCTGTTGCGACCGTCAACAACTCAGGAAAAGTTACTTTCCATAAAGCCGGTACTGTTACTATTTATGCAAAAGCATCTGATGACAGCGGTGTCAGCGGTTGGGTCAAGTTTACCTACGCACCGCTTGCAACAGCGGTGACGATCGAGAACTCTTCCGGTACCGATATCACCGGAAAAACGGTGACGACCAAAGATAAGGCGAATCAGCTCAAGGCAGTGGCCGCCCCAGAGGGAGCCTCGCAGGAATTCACCTGGGCAAGCAGCAGCACGAGCATTTCCACGGTAGACGAAAACGGTAAGGTGACGTTCAAGAAAGCCGGTTCGGTGAAGATCACCGCGACCGCTTCCGACGGGAGCAAAAAGTCGGCCTCTGTTACATTGAAATATGTACCACTGGCGTCCTCGGTGACGATACAAGATTCCTCCGGTACCGATATCACCGGAAAAACCGTGACGACCAAAGATAAGGCGAATCAGCTCAAGGCAGTCGCCACCCCAGAGGGAGCCGCGCAGGAATTCACCTGGGCAAGCAGCAGCACGAGCATTGCCACAGTGGACGCGAACGGGAAGGTGACGTTCAAGAAGGCCGGTTCGGTGAAGATCACCGCGACCGCTTCCGATGGGAGCAAAAAGGCGGCCTCTGTTACATTGAAATATGTACCACTGGTGAGCTCGGTGACGATTCAGGATTCCTCCGGTACCGATATCACCGGGAAAACAGTGACGACCAAAGATAAGACGAATCAGCTCAAGGCAGCCGCCGCTCCGAGCGGTGCCGCACAGAAATTCACCTGGAAAAGCAGCAACACAAATATTGCCACGGTTGACGGAAACGGCAAGGTGACGTTCAAGAAGGCCGGTTCGGTAAAGATCACCGCGACCGCTTCCGACGGGAGCAAAAAGGCAGCCTTTGTTACACTGAAATATGTACCACTGGCGAACTCGGTGACGATTCAGGATTCCTCCGGTACCGATATCACCGGAAAAACGGTGACCATCAGCTCCGCGAGCTATCAACTCAAGGCAGTTGCCGCGCCGAGCGGATCCGCACAGAAATTCACCTGGACAAGCAGCAGCACAAGCATCGCCACAATTGACTCAAACGGGAAGGTGACGTTCAAGAAGGCAGGTTCGGTGAAGATCACCGTGAGCGCTTCCGACGGGAGCAAAAAGGCAGCCTCTGTTACACTGAAATACATACCGCTGGCGACAACCGTGACAATTCAGGATTCCTCCGGTACCGATATTACCGGGAAAACGGTGACGACCAAAGATAAGGTGAATCAGCTCAAGGCAGTCGCCGCTCCGAGCGGTGCCGCGCAGAAATTCACCTGGGTAAGCAGCAACAAAAATATTGCCATAGTGGACTCAAACGGCAAGGTGTCGTTCAAGAAAGATGGTTCTGTAAAAATCACCGCAGCAGCTTCCGACGGAAGCAAGAAATCAGCATCTGTCACATTGAAATATTCATCATTGGCGACATCGGTGACGATTCAGGATCCAAATGGGACAAACATTACCGGAAAGACAGTGACGGTAAACACATCCACTTATCAATTGAAAGCGGTAGCCGCGCCGTCTGAAGCCGCTCAGAAATTTACCTGGACAAGCGGGAGTACCGGCACTGCCACGGTGGATGCGAACGGGATGGTGTCCTTCCTGAAAGGCGGTTCGGTGAAGATCACGGCCACGACCGCGGACGGGAGCAAGAAATCCGCATCGGTCACGCTGACATTTACACCGCAGAAACCGGTTTTGGAGATCAAGGATACGAACATCCGCGGGAAGAACAAGGAGATCCAGATCGTGATTCCATGGAGTGCAGACCTGATCAGCGTGGAATGCACGCTCTATGATGACAGCACGGGGAAAGAAGTAAAACCGACCTTCCGGGAACGCATGGACGCGACCGGAAAGAATCGCGTGGTCTCTTATGTGAGCTCCCCACTGGAAAACGGCAATGTCTACCGCTTCAAGCTGCGGGTATACAACGGACAGTGGTCCAATTATGTGGAAAAATACGCCATGCCCATCTCGAACGTGTACGGGGCGACGGTGGTCGCGGGGAACAAGACGATGTACATCAACACCCAGCACCGCGAACCTGCGACGGGGACACGCTACATGGTCTTCGACGCGGCCACACAGAAGGAACTGGCTTACAAGGTGGGAACGAAGACCGACACGACCTGGAAATATGACAAACTGACGAACGGGAAGCTCTATTATGTGGTGGCGGTTCCGTATCGCGACTACATGGAGCAGCGCCTGTGGGGACCGAATGAAAACCGCATCTACTTCATGCCGATGGGGATTCCTTCCAACGGGAAGGTAAGCTTCTCCGGAACGAACGCGACGGTCTCCATTACCGCGGATTCCCTGGCGGACGGCATCCGCGTGCTCTACCGTCCATATGGCGGCGCGCTGAAGAACGGCTGTGAGGCGAAGGGAACGAATTGCACGATCTCCGGGTTGGACAGGAGTTCTGCCTATGAGTTTTACGCGATGAAATATAAGGTTGCGGCAGGGAAGACTTATTATTCCACCGGAACATTGATTCCTTATAATGGCCCCTCTTCAGGACTTTCCGCTCCGCAGATGAACCCGGTGGTGGCGATGAGTAATTCGGGTTATACGACCTTCACGATCAAAAAGAGCTCCAACGCGGAAGGCATCAGCGTGCTCTACAAGATCGGGAACGGAAACTTCCAGCAGGCGTGTGAAAAGGCGGGAAACTCCTGCGCGACGACGCTTGATACCTCGAAGAATTACACCTTCTATATCATGCAGTACCGGACGATGAACGGGAAGAAAGTCTACTCTCCGGGAATCGTGGCTCGGGACTACACCAGCGGGAAGGCTCCGGATGCCGAACGGCTGTACTACGGTTTCAGTTTTGCGGATGAGAGCATCGACATGAACGAGATCTATGATGCGCTGGATGGTTATATGGGAGAAGATGCCCTGCTGATGGCGGAAGCTTTTGCCGTGATGTGGGAGGATTTGTTCCCGAAGGACGCGGATGAATTTGAGGCGGATGCGTTCTATGAAGACGATGACTTCGATTACAGTGATTTCGATACCGATGATCCGTACGGTGAGTATGACGCCGATGATTATGACTCCTGGGCTCCTGATGAGCCGGTGACCGAACCGTACAACGAATATGCGGATGATTCCGAACCGTGGGAAGACCTGTACGAACCGAATGACGAATCCGGTAACAGCAGTGAAGAACCGGTGCATGAAGGTTCTGAACCGGAAGAAAAGGAACTTTACATGTATCGCTTCGACGATGACAGTCCGGTCCTTCCTCCGGCTCCGTCATTCGGTAATTTGTGAGGAACGAGGGTCGAGCGTAACGGGGACTGACACCGTCAGGTGTCTGTCCTGGTACACACAGTGCCGCGAAAAACACGGAAGGCTGAGCGGTTCTGAGGCTATTCCGTTCCTATTCACAGCGTCATGTGAGAGGGGACTGACCTGCGCAGGTCAGTCCCCTTTCTGCACCAGAAGGCGGAGTTAAGCCGATGTGGGACAGAGGTACCGGGAGTAACCTGCTCTGTATGGTACGGGCTGACGCCCGGTTAAGATGCAGAGCAGGAGCTTCGCCCAGACTTGGGACATATTTCACCCGGTACCACCTGTCCCACTTTACGGGAAAAGCACGCGAAGGCAGGTCTCCTGTGCCTCGGGAATGTCAGGGATAGACGGCATCCAATCCGTCATCATCTTCTTTTTGCGAGTTCATGGTGCTTGATCTGCTGCAGCCGTAATTTTCTTCTATTTCTATGTCGGTTTTTCCCATCTCTGAATCCGCATCAGCCTTTTTGCTGTTCTTCTTTTTCGGCTGTGTATAAGTGTAACGAATAGTTCATCGCATCATTGTCTGTCTTGAATACAATCAGGCGATTTGTGAGTCAAAGGGGACAGGTACAACTGACTCACGCAACGGGGAAATACATTTTGCGGAAAATGAACCTTAGCATCCTGACGGGTGGAGAAAACTGAGATGACGATCAGGATCAAAACGGCTTTCACCTTTTGAATATTCTGCTCACATAAAGCAATCAACAGGCAAACCGGGCAGTCTTCACCGCTGCAGTCATGCACCGCTTCCATGGCGATGAAGCAGACGGATAACAGAATGACCGACAGCAGAGCTGCCGTGATCAAGGCTATCGATGCTTTGGCCATTTTTGCGTGAACGATTGTCATATTCCTATTGTAATGCCTGTTGTTTTTTACACAAGGAAATTACGGAAAAGAATATGAGGGCACCGAAATGCCCTCATAATTACTGATTTTGAGCTTACAGCTGCTTTGGAATTTTAGTAGTTTTCAGCCTTGATCTGGAAATATGCCTGCGGATGATTGCAGACCGGGCAAACTTCCGGAGCCTTCTTGCCGACGACGATGTGACCGCAGTTCGCGCACTGCCAGATCATATCTCCTTCGCGGGAGAAGACGAGGCCTTCCTTCACATTTTCCAACAGCTTGAGGTAGCGGGCTTCATGTTCTTTTTCGATCTTGCCGACCATTTCGAAGAGGGCAGCGATCCGCGGGAATCCTTCTTCTTTAGCGGTCTTGGCGAAGCCGGCGTACATGTCAGTCCATTCATAGTTTTCGCCTGCAGCAGCAGCTTCCAGGTTGGCAATGGTATCGGGGACTTCACCGCCGTTGAGCAGTTTGAACCAAATCTTGGCATGTTCCTTTTCATTTGCTGCGGTTTCTTCGAAAATGGCAGCGATCTGGTTGTAACCTTCCTTCTTGGCCTTGGAAGCAAAGTATGTATATTTATTCCGAGCCTGGGATTCACCGGCAAAAGCGGTCTGCAGATTGGCTTCGGTCTGGGTACCTTTAATATTTTCCATTACATTTCTCCTCTGGGATCAGCGGTTTGTTCCCGGTTTCCGGGACCGCTTTTTCCTCTGTTTAATTGTATCAAAGAATTTCAATAATTGCAAAAAAAGAATTATGCGGTTTTACTTGTCCGTAAAGTTAAAATCAAAGGAACCGCTGTTTTGGTTGATGTAATGGGGATAGTAAAGCATGATGACTACGTCCGGATCGTATTCCTCGATCAACTGCGGGGTGATGTTCGTGACCGAGCCGTTATAGAAGGTGTTCACTTCCGCAAACTGCATGATCAGATAAGGGTTGACCGCCTTGGCAAAGGAATCCGTGATCATCAGGATCCTGACATCATTCCTGCTGCCGGGGTTTTTGTAATGTCCGAGGTAAGCCGGTCCGCCGAGAACGGAATCATAGGTGTAGCGGGAGGTCAGATCCCGTTCTTCCAGATATTCCGTGATGAAGAAATATTTATGGATCGGGTTGGTCACACCGTAGGGGTCTTCCACAATCGTTTCAAAGGTGGGATCAATCAGCACAAAATCATCAATGCCGGTGTAATAGACCCCGGTCCGTTGTCCCCGTGAACCGAGATGCCATTTATCGAATTTGGTGACCGTATAATTGGCGATATCCGCGACCCGGGGATCGATTTCACAGCCGGTTTTTTCAGCAATATATTTTTCCAGGTACCGATAGGCATAAAAGCCGGCCTCCGTGGTCCAGTGGTGATCGGTTTTGTACATCATGCTGTAATGGTCGATCCCATCCGCGGCCATGGTTTCCCGAAAGTCCAGCGTATCGATGCCTGCTGCCCGCAGGCTTGCTAACAGACGGTCGATATTATCGTTGCTGTAGTCTTCGATCCCCGCCGGCAGTTCCGGGTCCCATTTGCTGGATGTGTATGGGGGTGAAACATAAAGGAGCGCCGTGCCTCTGTTTTTCAGGTATGTGTTGAAGGATTCGGTGCGGTGCACATAATCCCGGATGCTCTCATCCGGGCAAATCTCCAGCGGTTCTGTCAGGTATCCGTTATTGAGTTTAACGACGCCGTTCATCTCCTGCTGGCGGAAAAATCTGCGAACCGCTCCGTTCAGGTTGACAAAAGAGAATTTCCGGAAAAAGGTACTGGAAATATCCGTTTCGAGCTTGTTCCCCATCTCCGCGGTCCATTCGTTATTGACGGTTTCGTCATTGATGTAATAGCCGGTGAGATTTGCAAAGCTCAGAATGCCAAATCCGAATATGATGATCAAAAAGAAGACTGTAAAAAGGACTGCTGTCTTGTTTCCGGTTTTCTCCGGTTTGTTGGTGGTGTTCGTTGGTTCTTTCATCTTTCGGATTCTCAGAAGTTGAAGTAAATAAACGGATTATGAGCGCCAAGGATCAGGAATGAAACCGCCCACAGGAAAATGATCCCATATATGACGGGAACCGCGATCCTTTGCACTGCAGCCGCTTTGGTATTTCCGGCTTTTTCCTCCAGTTTTTTCAAAATCGGAGTGGAGAAAAGGATCCCGAGAACGAGATAGATCCCGTATTCCCGCAGATAGCGCTGCATGTTTACGTCCCAGGAGAAGCTGTGAACATAAACACCAAGCATGGAAAGGCAATAGCGCAGCCCGCTTTTCAGAGACGGCGAGTTGAAAATCACCCATCCCCAATTGACGCACAGCAGTGTGACGACCTGCCAGAGGAAGCGGAGCACTTTACTTTTCCGCTCGGAGGGTTTCAGCAGGTACTTTTCCACTGTGAGCAATACAAAATAGCCCAATCCCCAGAAGATAAAGGTGAAATTCGCCCCGTGCCAGATGCCGGTCAGGAGCCAGACCACCAGCATATTCCGGATCGTTTTAATGACCGAAACCCGGGAACCGCCCAGCGGAATATATACATAATCACGGAACCACTGGCTCAGGGAGATGTGCCACCTGCGCCAGAATTCTGTCACGGTACGGGAGATATATGGATAATTGAAGTTTTCCGCAAAGGTGAAACCGAACATCCTGCCCAGCCCGATAGCCATATCGGAATATCCGGAGAAATCGTAAAATATCTGCAGGCTATAGCAGATGGACCCAAGCCATAAAATCAGCGGGTTGACGGTCGTGAAAGGCATCCCGAAAACTTCCTCCGCAACGACTGCCAGATTGTTGGCAAGGATCACTTTTTTGCAGAACCCGAGTAAAAAACGCTTCACGCCTTCGCCGAAGGTATTGATATCAGTGTGCCGGTTCGAAATCTGCTCCTCAATATCATGATAACGAACGATCGGTCCGGCAATCAGCTGCGGGAAGAAGCTGATATACAGCGCAACATAGAGCGGATTTCTTTGAACCTTTACTGTCCCGCGGTATACATCGATCACATAGGAGAGCGCCTGGAAGGTGAAAAAAGAGATCCCGATGGGCAGGGTGATGGAAAGCGGATGAATTCCCGTACCGAACAGGCCGTTGATTATCGAAATCCCGAAATTCAGGTATTTATAGAAAAAGAGAATGCCGGCATTGAGAAGAACAGCCAGGATCATCAATCCGTTGGCAAGCTTCCGGTTCCGGTCGATCAACAGCGCGATGATGTAATTCAGTGCAATGGATGCCGCCATAATAAAGACGAATTTCGGCTCTCCATAGGCATAAAAGCACAAACTGGCGGCCAGAAGAATATAGTTCCGGTATTTCTCCTTCGCCAGATAACACAGCATCAGGACGAAAGGCAGAAAATAAAATGTGAAGATCAAACTCGAAAAAACCATCTTCCCCCAAAGGCCGCGGTTTACTTTCCGCAATAGAATTATATCAATTGTACCGTAAATAATTCCCGGACCGGTGTTTTCGGTCTATAACTCTTTGAGTGTTTGGGGTATACTTACGTGTATGAAAAACAAAGCCTCACTCAGCCGCTATCTTCCTTCCGTACTCATAGCGCTTTTGCTGTTCCTTCTCTGCAGCAGATTTTCTTACTTTGCAGACGACTGGTTCTGGGGTACGGACGGCCGTTTCAGTACATTCATTGACAGCTTCACCAATCCGGAAAACCCTTTTCATTTTTATAACAACGGTCGGTATTTCGGAAACGGGCTCGGGTTTCTGGCTGCCAATCACCGGCTTTTCCGTGACCTGGTCATGACTGCAGTGCTTTTTACGATCATTACCTTCATCATAAAAATCAGTCTTCTTACTGCAGAAACGGATTCGGCATTTTCTGCTTCAAAGCGGAATTTCCTGCTGTTCCTCACGGGGGCGGTCCTGCTGCTCTTTCCCAAAGAAATGTTCCGAGAATCTATCGGCTGGAGCGTCGCCTTTATGATATATGTGGTGCCTTCGGCTCTTTACCTGATCAGTCTGCATAAACTATACAGCCGGAAAGAAGATCAAAAAACGGATCTGCTGTTTTTCCTGCTGCCAGTTCTTTCTGCTTTTTTCATTGAGAATCTGACGATAGGCAACGCGATTTTTATCGTGGTATGGATCGGATACCGCCTGCTCCGAAAAAGAAAGCCGTCAGTCAATGAGTGGCTTTATCTGGCCGGTTCGGTTATCGGCCTGGCGCTTATGTTTGCGGATGACGGCTATCGGCAGATCCTGCAGGGTAACGCTGAGGAAACCTACTGGGGCGCACAGACCGGATCTTTATGGAAGATGATCGAAACCGGGTTCAGCGCCTTCCGAAATTTTATCGCCAGTGCGATCGTCGGCTGGATGCTTTGCCCGACCTGTTTTGGAGCTGTCAGCTTTTTGCTGGCTTTTATGATGAAGAAGGATTCGACAGACCGGAAATCCCAAACAGCTTTGCTGTGCCTGACCGTCATGGATATCCTGATTGCGATATGTTTTCTGCTGCGGAAAATCATCTTCCCCGGGAACATCTTTCCTCCCGTTATGATGACAGTCAGCGCGGTACTGGCTGTTTTGTTCCTGCTCTCACTGCCCTGCATGATCCTGCTGCTTCCTTATTCGGAAAGTCAAAGGGAAAGGTTCATTTTTACCTGGCTGTTTGCGGCCTTTGTCACACTTCCGCTCCTTGTCGCAGAACCGCTGTCCATGCGCGTCTTTTTCCCGACTTCCGTATTCCTGCTGCTGCTTTATTTCCAGATCGCTGCTATGAATCTTAAAGAAATCAACAAACGCCTTCCCGGAATCACGGATCGCAAACTCTTCGCCTGTGCTGCAGTACTGTTTCTGATTGCATGGGGATACCGTTTCGGGATTTATTTTGTCATTGACCATTACGAAAAGGAACGGATCAAGTATGTCCGCTATCAGGAATCACTGGGAAATTATGATACGGTTTTTCCGACACTTCCCCTGCCCGACCATGTGATCGTCTCCTATCCGTGGGAGAACACCTGGCAGGAACGCTATAAGAAGTTTTTTGGCTTGAACCTGGATATGAACTTTACGATCGTTTCCTTTGAGGAATGGAAGGAGCATTTGTGATGAACAACAGCGAAAGACCGCATTACAAATTCTTTTGCAATCGGGAATGTGAGTTTTTCCCCTGTCATCCCGGCGCGGATCCGGAGAAATTCAACTGCCTTTTCTGCTACTGTCCGCTTTACGCACTTGGGAGACGCTGCGGAGGTAACTTTCGATATACGGAGAAAGGCATCAAAGACTGTACAAACTGCCTGATCCCGCATGAACCGGATAACTACGATATGATCATCAGCCGCTTTTCCGAAATTTCCGAACTGGCAAAATGAGACGAACGGTTCTTACCAGATAAACGGGATGACTTTGTAGCGTACCCGTTTTTTATAGTCTTTATATCCAGAACAGTCTCTTCATTGCGGATGCGTTTTGCAATGATCGGAATGTAGAAAAGCATGATCCCAAAAGAAATCAGAGAACCCAGCACCAACGGCATGGAGAGGAATAACACAAGTGTGCTCATATACATGGGATGCCTGACGATCCCGTAAAGCCCGGTATCAACCACCTTCTGGTTTTGCTGGACTTCGATCGTTCTGGAGAGATACGCATTTTCGCGCAAAACCTCACCATACAGAGCATACCCAAACAGAAACACCCCGGCCGCCGCATAGGAGATCCAATCCGGCAAAAGGATCCATTTGTATCGAAAATTCAATCCGGCAATGATAAATGCGGCAAGAAACATCAGTCCGCTGAATGCGATCACACTCTTTTGCTCAGCTTGTGTTTCTTTGGCATTCAGTCTTTTCCGCAGCAGGTCCGGGTTTCTTTTCATCATGATCAATCCGGCTATAAACATCGGGACGAAGAGAATGATGATCAGCAGCCATGCTTGCGGATATGCGAATGTGCCCGCAGGCACAAACAGCAAAATACCCATGAGAAACAAACCACTGATAAATTTCGTAATTGCCTGAAAAAATAATTTGCGATCCACTGTGTCCCTGTTCCTTTCTCCAAAAGCCCGGTTTGTATTAATCGGTTTATTGATTTATTATAATCAAAACAGACTGCAGAAGCAATCCCTGCAAAAGCCCCGGCAGCATCCGGATTCAGGAAACTTTTTTGGCTGAAATCCATTAAAATATAAACATTAGATAATGTTAATTCCGGTTTGCATCGGATCGGTTCAGGTGCGGGGCAAGCGGCATAAATAATCAGTTCGAAGGAGAAACTGCCATGCGGAAATTGTTCTTTATTTTTGTTTTGATTTTGATGACCGGCATGATCATTCCCGCTGCCGGTAGCACAGAAGAAGACACACCCCGGATCATTCTTTATACCTACTACCGGCAGATGGGGTGGGGAGATCGCGTTCAGATCGGATGCGTGGATGAAGATGGTGTGATCCGGACGCTGACCGGCTCTGATTCCGATTTGAAATGGCCTTACAAGCCGGAGGAGCAGCTTGAATACCTTTCGCAAACGGACAAACTGACAGCCGAAGGTACGATGGAATATAATGATCTTTTTTCTGTCAAAAGCCTTGTTTACAGTGTAGAGGATCAGGGAAGCAAGACTGTTCCTGCTGCAAATGATGCCGGTACGGAAAAAAGCTATGCGGTTCGCTATTCCAAAGATGGAACTCCGGAGTTTATCCTTCTCGGGGTATCGGGAGACGATGTTTTCGAGAATCAGGATCCGAACGCACAGTCACTCTATCGGACGCTGCGCCTTCGCTTTCCCGGAGTAACCAGTTATGCTTATGATTCACTCGGGATGGGCCCACATGGATTCGATCCGGTTCCCGTTGCGGATTTCATCGGGCTTAATATTCTTGCAGCATCCGCCGCGGAGATCAAAGGCGGACTGATCGATTGTGAAGAAGGGTATATTCCGCGGGAAATGACGGAAGATGACAAAGCGGAACTGCTTTCCTTTATCAAAAACGGAATCGTGACCGGAAAAGCAGACTGCGTGATCTCCACCGGCGGAATGTATTCGTATGCTTTTTATGATTCAGAAGAAAAGCTGATCGGCACGATCGACCTGGAAGACGGTTTGCTTATCAAAGGGGACGGGCATTATTATATCGATTTCAAATAAGCCGGCAGCACATTTTTCCGCCTTCGGAGGGGCACTATAATAAATCTTCCCTCTGATCATGCCTAATCATAAAAACTGTGAGAAAATATAGCAAATCTAAGAGACACCGATTAATCCAATCTGAGTCAAAAGCCGCCTGATTTCGTTGACTCTTTTGAGGCAACAGAACAGGCTGCTTTGACTCTTTCAACGGAAAACGGGATTGATCAGTGCTTTCCGAAACACATTTTTATAGACAAAGTATCTGTTTCAGACCTGTCACACTGCAGAAATGAACCGGCAATACAGTTTTACCGAAACTGTACTGCGCAAAACATCTCTGCCGCTGTGAACCTGTATAAATGGATACCGAAAAAAGATGAGGATATGATGCTGATTTCCGTTATCGAAATGATTTTGCCGCTTGCTATTGCGTTTTCCATTGGGATATTGCTGCGTAAGAAAAACATGATGGATGACAATGGCAGCGCCGCCATCAAGACCATCGTCAGCAAGTTTATGCTGCCGGTGATCTTGCTCAACGCCTTTATGTTTGCGGATTATTCCAGAGACTCCATGGCGATCATAATCGTGTTTTTCCTCGCGATGATCGCGGAATTCGGCATTGGCTTTTTGCTGAAACGCTTTATTCCGGATCGTGCAAAATACTTTCCCTTTGTCTTTGCCACGATTGAGGGCGGCTCCATCGGTTATCCGCTGCTGGGCATGCTTTATGGGACCCGCGGCACCAGTGATATGGCAATCATAGATGTCGCGCATACGGTTTTTCTGTTCATGATCGTCATCCCGATCATGCAGGTAGTGGATGGCAATGATGCTGATTTTCGGAAGATACTCAGAAATGCCGTACTCTCACCCACGTTTTTAGCGATGGTACTCGGTATTGCCCTGGGCCTTTTGGGTGTTGATACCTGGCTCACGAATTCCTCGATCAATAACATTTATCAGTCGACAGTGAGCTTCCTGTCAGACCCGGCCGGGATGCTGATCCTGATCACACTGGGGTTTGACCTGTCGCTGCGTGCCGATCTGCGCAAAGCGGTGCTGTTTACCGTTTTCACTCGGTTCGCGGTGATGTCTGCCTTCTGTGTTCTCAGCTGTCTGATCATTTTCCACTTTATTCCGTACAGCAAGGAAACCATGGTTGCGTTGATACTGGCTTTCAGCCTGCCCGGCTCCTATGCGATCCCGATGTTTGGAAAATTCGAAGGGCACCGGGATTATGTCTCGACGACGATTTCCTTCTCAACCCTGCTGACACTGCTCGTTTTCGTCGGGCTGACGATTTATATCCATCTCTGAAATTGAGACACGGGGACAGGTCATCTGTCCCCGTGTGTTTTAAAGAAACACTGATCATTTCAGATCGAGTCAAAGCAACCTGTACTGTTGACTCAAATAGAGTCAGCGAAAACAGGTCACTTTGACTCGTTATTTTTAGAATTAATACCGAAATACGCCTTGAAACTCAGTCGATCAGGGCGATGGCTTCAATTTCGACTTTAGCATTCTTCGGCAGGCAGGCTACTTCCACCGCAGAGCGGGCGGGACAATTTTCAGTGAAAAATTCCGCGTAGACGCCGTTCATGGCAGCGAAGTCGCCCATGGACTGCAGAAAAACGGTGGTTTTTACGACGTGAGCCAGGTCGGTTCCGGCAGCTTCCAGAATAGCTTTTACGTTGGAAAGCGACTGACGGGTCTGTTCCTCGATGGTTTCGGCCATAGTGCCGGTTGCAGGATCCAGCGGGATCTGCCCCGCGGTGAAGACAAAATTTCCGGCACGGATCCCGGCGGAATACGGGCCGATAGCGGCCGGTGCTTTATCAGTTTTTACAACAACTTTTTCCATGATTATTACTCCTTTTGATTATCTGATGAGTCAGCAGAACAGGTTTTGCCGACCCATCATGAACATTTCTACTTACGCTGGCTGAAAAGGCTGATCAGCCCCAGCAGGATATCCCTTGATTTTTCCATACCTTCCACGGTGATATGTTCGAAAGGACCATGGTAGGCATATCCGCCGGTACCGAGGTTCGGACAGGGCAATCCCATAAAGGAAAGCGTAGCCCCGTCAGTTCCGCCGCGGGTCGGTGTATGTTCCGGTTCCAGACCGACAGCCCGCATCGCCTGATCAGCATAATCCATCAGGAAGGGATACTGCTCGATGATCTCACGCATATTGCGGTACTGATCCTTGATTTCAACCGTGACAGTGCCTTCACCGTATTTTTCATTCAGCAGTTCGGCAATGTGACTCATTGTCTGTTTGCGCTTCTCAAAGTGGAACTTGTCGTGTTCACGGATGATGTAATGGCTTACCGCGCTGTCGACATCACCGGAAATATTTGTCAAGTGGAAAAATCCCTCATAGTTTTCGGTGTCGCGCGGAATGTCACCGGCAGGCAGCATGTTGTTGAACTCACACAGCAGCAATCCGGCATTGATCATCTTGTTCTTTGCCTCGCCCGGATGGATAGAAAATCCCTTGACGCTCACAGTGGCCGCGGCGGCATTGAAGTTATCAAAGCTGACTTCATTTTCCGGACCGCCGTCAACGGTATACCCGTAATCCGCCCCAAATTCCTCAATATCAAAGTGATCCGGCCCCCTGCCGACTTCCTCATCGGGTGTGAAGGCAACACAGATCTTTCCGTGAGGGAGACCTTCCTTCAGAACCTTTTCCACCGCGCAGATGATGGCAGTGACGCCCGCTTTGTCATCAGCGCCAAGCAGGGTGGTTCCGTCTGTCGTGATCAGCGTGCGTCCGGCGAGGGAAGGCAGCCAGGGGAACATTTTTGTGTCCAGGGCTCTGCCGCTGGTTCCGAGTGTGACATCTTTCCCGTCATAGTTCGGGATAATTTGCGGATTGACATTTTCACCGCAAAAGTCCGGCGCGGTATCCATGTGCGCGATCAGGCCCAAGGCAGGGGCGCTTTCATAACCCGCAGATGCCGGTATTGACCCATAGACATAGCATTTGTCGGAAATGTGGGCATCAGAAACACCGATTTCTTTAAGGTCTTCACAAAGGATTTTCGCAAGGTCAAACTGCCGGGCAGTGGTGGGAGCTGTTTCCGATTCCGGATCAGAAGTCGTATAAACCTTTACATAACGCAAAAAGCGATCGATCAATTCCATATCTTGTTCCTTTTTATCATCAGAAAGTATTCACCAGATCCTGGTCTGTTCAGGATAATGGAAAACCGCCATCCGGCATCTGAACCGGTTCAGCATTCCATTGCCTTTTATTATTATATTTTATCCTGCGCAAACGGAAGGGATTCGGGCGGATTTACAATACTTGTCTGAGAAAACGGAGTGCCGAGCAGCCCAGTATGGCGTTTCGGCACTCCAAAAAATTACAGTAATTCAGCGGAAGATCAGAACAGCTGCCGTTTGGCACGTTCCTTTTCTGCCGCTTCGTCATCGACCGGGTACCACATCGGGTCGACGAAGCGGACTGCACAGCCGTCACCCTGAGCAAAACGTACACGGTGCGGCGTCTGGATCTTCACCAGCTGTTCGCCGACAGGCACCAGATATTCGGTGCGGTCAGTCAGGAAGATACGCTTTTCGATACGCGTCTTGAAACCATCCTCTGTGACTGGCAGCAGTTCGATCTCATTCGGACGGGTCGCGACCACCATCTGCGGTGCGGCATCTTTCGGGATCTCCAGCTTGATCGACTGGGAATGGTTGTCTTTCGGATAAACCTTTCCGTCCTGAACATCCACGTTGATGAAGGTGGATTCCCCAAGGAAGTTATGTACAAAACGATTGACCGGTTTGTTGTAAAGATTTTCCGGTGTATCAATCTGCATGATCTTCCCCATGTCACAGACCATCATACGGTCGGAGATCGCCATGGCTTCGGACTGGTCATGGGTCACGAAGATGATCGTGAATCCGAATTCCCGCTGGAGCTCCTTGATTTCAAAGCGCATGGTTTCACGAAGCTTCGGGTCCAGGTTGGAAAGCGGTTCATCCAGGAGCATGACCTTCGGGTTCGTGACGATGGCACGGGCCAGTGCGATACGCTGCTGCTGACCGCCGGAAAGGTCGCTCGGATAAATCTCTTCCAGTCCGGTGAGGCTGGTATGCTTCAGCGCTTTGTTGACTCGTTCATTGACTTCGGAATTGGAGACCTTCTGGATGCGCAGCGGGAAGGCTACGTTTTCAAAGACATTCATGTGCGGCCAGACCGCGAATGCCTGGAACACCATCCCCAGTCCGCGTTCTTCCGGCGGAACATAGAGATTTTTGGAAGAACTGGAAACCAGTCTGCCGCACAGCTCGATTTCCCCTTCCGTGAGGTCTTCAAACCCGGCGATCATACGCAGGGTGGTTGATTTCCCGCATCCGGATGGGCCGAGGAAGGAGAAGCATTCCCCTTCATGGACAGCAAGGTTGAAATTGTCGACTGCTACGATGTCGCCAAGGGTCTTGGTGGCAAAGCGTTTGGTTACATTGCGAAGGATAACCTGATCAGCCATGTTATACCCCCTTCCGTTCTTTGGTGATTTCGGTGACGATCGTGTTCAGGATGATGATGATAACGATCGCGACGGAAGCCAATGCCGCTGCCTGCGGGATCATACCCGCGTCACGCAAGCTGTAGATCTTGACACCCAGCGTCATAGTCTTCGGACCGTAGAGCAGGATGGATGTCGTCACTTCACGCATGGCCGGCAGGAAGATCAGGAAGAAACCGGAAACCATTGCCGGACGGATCAGCGGGAGTGTGATGTCTGACAGGGATTCCGTATGAGAAGCACCGCAGACACGTGCCGCCTCCTCCAGCGAGGAATGGACCTGCAGCAAAGCCGCGGAGCTCGTCTTCATGGAGAAGGAGAGATAGCGGGCAATGTAGGCGATCAGGATGATCCACAGCGTGTTATACAGGGAGATGCCGAAAATAGCTCCGGACCAGGCGAGGATCACACCGATGGACAGCACAGTACCCGGAATGGAATAAGGCAGCACGGAGATGACCTCCAAAACTTCCTTCCCTTTCGGCTTGATCTTCTGAACCACATAAGCCACCAGCGTTCCGAGGAACATGGAGATGATACCGGCGCTGATGGAAAGGATCAGGGAATTCTTGATCGAGTCGACAGTACCGTTCATGTTGAAGACCTTCTGGTACTGGGCCAGGGTGAAGTTTTCGAACTTCAGCGGCAGACCATAAGCCTTGATGAAGGAAATGAGGAAGATCATCACCAGCGGAACCAGCACGATCAGGACCAGGGTAAAGATAGCCAGGATCAGGAGCGGGATCTTTGCGCCGCGCAGCTTGATGAGCGTCGGGCGCATGGACTTGCCTTTGATGATGTCGTAAGAACCGGATGAAAGTATTTTGTTTTGCAAAATCAAAGCCAGTGCTACGACGACTACCAGCATAACGGAAAGTGCCGCACCCTGGCGGATGCCCTCAAACGATCCGGTCGAATTATAGATGACCGCGTAAATACGGGTCGGCAGGGTATAGATCCCCTGTGCGTAGCCCAGAATGGAAGGCACACCGAAGTGAGCCAGCGAGGTCGTCAGGATCAGCAATGCACCGGCGGAGATGGAAGGCTTCATCAGCGGAAGTGTGATTCTCCAGATGACGGTGCCCTGCTTTGCGCCGGCAATACGTGCGGATTCCTCCAGTGTCGGGTCCATACGTTCCAGCGCGGAAACGACCTGCATAAACACGAACGGGAAGTAGTAGGAAACTTCCACAAAAACAATGCCCCAGATCGAGTTGATGTTGAAAGGCATCTTCGAGAGCCCCAGTGTCGTGCGCAGCCAGCGGTTGAGATAACCGGAACGGCCGTTCAGCAGCAGGTCCCAGGCCATGGCGCCCAGGAAGGGCGGGAACATGTAGGGAATGTTGAACAGTGCGCGCATCAAGCCCTTGGCCGGGATGTCGGAACGTCCCAGCAGCCAGGCATAAAACACACCCATGATCGTCCCGATGATGGTCGTCAGGATGGCGATCTGCACGGTGTTCCACATGGCGGAAAGGTTCTTGGAATCTGTCATCTGTGTGGTGAACAGTTCCATTGAGAATCTGCCCTGATCAAAAAAGGCATTGTAAATGATCATAAAGATCGGGATCACAACGATGATCAGCAGAAGGACGAAACAGACCCCCGTCAGGATCCCATCCATATTCAGCTTGCGTTCATTATCTTTGGTCGTTGCCATCGTTTATGCTCCTTTCCCGAAAAGGCTGAATTTTTTCTTCTTCCTGCCTTCATCAGCTGCAGCGATTTTTTCCGGTGGTTTCGGATCATAATAATGCGGGTTCATAAAGCTGATCCCCGTTTCCTCACCCTCTTTCGGCGTTCCGTAAAGCCGGGCTGCCAGCATATCCTGCTGGACACGGATCTCTTTCTGTCCCAGCTTGAGGAAATAGTTGTATTCACTGCCCAGGAAGACCCGGCTGCTGACAGTCGCGCGGAGCGGGGAGCTGTTATCAAAGACAACATCATTCAGGCGGACTCCCAGTTCCTTGCCGTCCAATTTCTCGTGATTCGGGTTCAGTGCTTTTGGCAGCGGAATTTTTTCACCGCAGTCCAGACAATATTCCCCGTTCGCGGAAGAAACCGGAATGAAGTTGGAAACACCGATAAATTCGAAGACGAAGCGGTTTGCCGGGTTCAGAATGATATCTTCATCCGAACCGAACTGGCACAGACTGCCATCCGGCTGCATGATCGCCATCTTGTCACACAGCTGCAGTGCGGACTGCTGGTCATGGGTGATGTAAAGAATGGTCGCGCCCAGACGGTTCTGGATCATGCGGATCTCCAGCAGCATCTCTTCCCGCAGTTTCGCGTCAAGGTTGGTGATCGGTTCGTCCATCACGACCACGTCGGAGTCGGTGACCAGGGCGCGGGCAATAGCCACACGCTGCTGCTGACCGCCGGAAAGCTGACTCGGAAGGTGGTTGGCGTATTCCGTCATGCGGACCTGTTCCAGCGCGTGCATGGCACGCTTGTGGATCTCGTCCTTGGGACGGCGCTGTTTCTTCAGCGGATAGGATACATTTTCAATAACGGTCATATGCGGCCAGACCGCATAATCCTGAAAGACAATACCGATGTTTCGCTTTTCAGCGGGAATATTGATGTGCTTTTTCGCGTCAAAAAGCACCCGGTCCCCGACAGTGATGGTCCCGGTCTCCGGTTTGTTCAGACCCAGCAGAGCCCGGACCAGTGTGGTTTTACCGCAGCCGCTGGGACCGACCAGACAGACGATCTGACCGCTTTCCACCTCAAGCGAGAAGTCTTTCAGAACCATATGGTCACCATAACCGACCGTTATGTTCTCAAAGCGTACATTTGCCATTTACATTTCCTTTCTGAAATAATCGAAAGTAAGGCTTTAGTAGTAAGAAGTGCAGGCGAAAGAAATTACTGCCTGCACTCGATTTTTCCATACCCCTTTTATACCGGAGAGTTACGGTTTACGTGATCAGCCGTTCACTGATAACTGACCACTGGTAACTAACCTCTGATTATTTATTGAAAATCCCGTTGAATTTTTCAAGATAAGCACCGGTGTTTTCAGCCAAATCGTTGAAATCAACAGGAAGGTTGATGGCGGCGATGGAGGAGGTGTCGACGTTCATTTCGACATCATCGCGGACAGAGACCAGGTTGTTGGCAACGAGCAGTTCCTGTCCTTCTTTGGAAAGGATGAAGTCATAAAGTTTCTGAGCGTTTTCAACGTTCTGGCTGTCTTTGAAGATGCCCAGCGGGCTGGTCATGGTGATGACGTCTTCGCTGGTGTAGTGGAAAGCCATCGGGGAACCTTCAGCAATCAGGTTTGCGGAAACATAGTCGAGGCAGATACCGACTTCATAAGAACCTGCTGCAACGGTATTGTGGGTGGCGGTGGTTCCGGATTCAAGTTCGATTCCGTTGTCACGCAGTGCTTCAAAGTAAGCAGGACCGTATTTTTCGTTCTGCATCATGGCAGCCATCCAATATTTGGTGGTGGAAGCCTGGGCAGGGTCGGTCATGACCAGCTGGCCGCTCCACTTGGGATCGAGCAGGTCGTTCCAGGTCTTCGGAGCATCAGCTTCATCGACAAGCATGGTGGACCAGGCAATACCCATGGTTACCAGACGGGCAGCAGTGTAGTAGCCATCGGGGTCGATATAGGTGTCGGCAATATGGTCTGCTTCCGGAGAGGAATAGGGCTGCAGCCAGCCGGCAGCCTTGAATTCTTCATAGTCGGAGGGGTCGCCGGTCCAGATGATGTCGGCTTCGATTTTGCCGGCCTGTGCTTCGGTGGTGACTTTGGTGATCACTTTACCGCCGGAAGCATAGTAGTATTCCATGTCAATGTCAGGATATTTGGCTTCGAAGGCTTTTTCGATCGCCATCAGCTGATCTTCCTGCATGGAAGAATAGAGCATGACTTTTCCATCCGCATAAACTGCAGCGGTGCAGAACAGCACACAGAGTGCCAAGACAAGAACAAGCATTTTTTTCATAAGTTTTTCTCCTTTTTCATTTATATTACGATAAACTTATACCTTTATTTTAACGAATCCATTCGGATTCGTCAAGAAGAACAGCACTGCCAAAAAGTACGGTTTTTCCGACAGCACACGATCGATTACGCCGCGCCTTGCGAAGCACTCACTCTCGATTGCCATGAACACACAAAAAAAACCTCTCACAGGAGAACCACAAATTGCACTCATCCCATTTACAGGGAAAAGTTGTATAATCATATCTGCCCGGAATCATTCGCCCCGGCAAGTTACTTTACACAAGGCAGGAAAAGCATGAAAAACGTCCTGATCGGCATCATACTCGGCGTAGCGATACTGTCTCTGAGGCTGATCCCGAAGAAAAACAAAAAGCTGCCGGAAATGCCCGTTTGGCTTTTCCGGATCCTTTTGGCTGCCTGCTTTTTCGTCTTCGCCTTTCTGCTGTTTTACCGTGTGGATGAGGTCCCGATCCCTTATCATGTGGATGAGGCGGGCATGGTTTACGATGCGAAAAGTCTTGCTAAATACGGCACGGACCGCTGGGGCTATCATAACCCGGTTTACCTGATCAATTACGGCGGGGGACAAAGCGCGCTGTATCTGTATCTGGCGGCCCTGTCAATAAAGATTTTCGGATACAGCCTCATCATTGTCAGGCTTCCCGCGATCCTCTGTTCCCTGGCCTCACTGGTCGTTTTTGCAGCGCTCATCCGCAGGGAATACGGGAACACCGCTTCCATCATTGCAGCCGCAGTCTTCTGCCTGCTGCCCTTTTCCATTATGCATTCCCGCTGGGGACTGGATGCCTACCTGCTGTTCCCCATGCTGATCTTTGCCTGCGCTGCTTTTTACAGTGCGGTCAGCTCCGGGAGGATCCCTATGTTCATCCTTTCCGGCTGCCTTTTCGGCCTCACGCTTTATTCCTACGCTATCTCCTATATCCTGGTTCCGTTTTTTCTGGGGCTCTGCCTCATCCCGCTCCTTTTCCGGAAAAGACTCAGTCTTCAGCAGCTGGCGGCTTTGCTGCTGCCCATCGTGATCTCAGCCGTACCGCTGATCCTGCTGCTGGCGGTGAACAATGGCCTCATGGAGGAGATCCGTACCCCGTATTTTTCGGTTCCCAAACTGTTTGCTTACCGCGGCAGTGAGTTCAGTTTCGGGAACATCCTCAACAACCTGAAATTCGGTGAGCGCAATATTTTCTATTGCATTTTTGTCCGGGACTCACTGCTCTATAATATGGTCCCGGAGTTCGGTTCCATGTACTATTTCACGATCCCGCTCATCTTGTTTGGGCTCGTGATCTGCGGGAAAGGATCCATACAAAGCCTCAAAGCGGGACGTTTGTCACTGAGCCTGATGATGGCTCTGCTGTTTATGGTCATTTTTACGGTTCAGCTGCTGCTGCCTTATTCAAACGCCAACAGAGCCTGCGCCATCTACTTCCCGCTGATTTATTTTCTTGTTATCGGTATATTGGAACTTGCGCGGAAAAGCCGGATCGCGCTCATGGCTGCCGGTGCGGTATGTTTGTTTTTTGCGTTCAGCTTTGCCCGTTATTATTTCACATCCTTTTCCCATGACCTGACGCGTGAGCTTTCCATAACATCGGTTGCAGACCTGGAACAGGCACTGGCCTTTGCAGAAGAGGTCAGCCGGGAGAACGAGCCGCTCACGGTCTACGGCCTGTCCCAACCCTATCTGTATACGCTGCTCGTCAAAGATATTGATCCGCAGACCTTCCTTGCATCATACGCAATGGAGGATGTGAATGTTGTTTCTTTTGGGAATTACCGCTTTGACGCGTATCCTGTTTCACCGGAAAGGGTCTACTTGCTGCGTACCTACGGCTGGGTGCCTTATGAGATCAGAGAGGCCCCTTTCAACACGGCTGATTTCGGAACGGTGACGGTTTATTACCCTTAATGTTCGTAGCGGTAAAGTGAATATCTGCCGTATATGCGGTAGATCAGCCGGGCGGCATGCGGAATGTGAAGATGCAGAAAGGCCGCGATCTGCTGTTTGCGGCTCAGGCAGGAAAGCCCGGTCTTTTCCCTTTTCAGCTGTTCTCTGCATTCCCGGTAAAATGTACTGCCTTCCGCGGTTCTATCGGATGAAACGCGGTTGAGCGTGTTGACGAGTGTGGAAAGCCACAGCCGGTAGGCTCCTCCGCGGATGGATGGGGCGCTCATTTCAAGGATCTCACGCCGGACGGCCAGTACGCGCTGTAAGAGGGGCAGTGCGTTGATGTTGCCGGAAACGGAATCCGGATTCCGTCGGTAGTGATATCCGCAGAAATCCTCATAGATGGATCTCTCTGCCCGTTGGAACAGGATGAAATTGCTGTAAAGATCTCCGTTATTCTGCATGCGGGAGGCGATGTTGAAATCCTTGAAAAGCTCCCGGCGGTAAAGCTTGCAGCACATGCTCGGTTCGATTTGGCTTCCCTCCAGCAGGTCGAGAAGTCCGGTCTGCCGGTCCTGCAGTTTGACCATGCCTGTCCCGTAGTGAAGAACTTCATGTCCGTCTTCATAAAAGAAGGTCAGTCCGCAATGGGAAATGTCAGCACCGTGTTTTTCACCGTTGGCCAGAAGCCGTTCATACATATCGGGACTGATAATGTCATCACTGTCAACAAAACCGATCCATTCTCCCCCGGCTGCTTTGATCCCGCTGCTGCGGGCTGCCAGTTCCCCGCCGTTCGGCTGGGTAATGACACGAATACGTTCATCCCGGGAGGCGAATGTTGAAAGGATCGTCCCGCTGCTGTCTGTGGAACCATCATTGACGCAGATAATTTCGATGTCCCGGAGCGTTTGACTGCAAACGCTCTCGAGACATTCTTTCAGATATTTTTCCGCGTTATAAACAGGGATAACAATGGAAACGAGCGGACTCATGATTCGGGCAGGATCATATCACCGCGGGCACGCCATTCTTCCTGTAGCTCTTTGATGCGTGGATTGTCTTTGTAAAACCCGTGGTATTGTTCCGGGAGATTGGCTGCGATGCGGCACATCACCTCATCCGTTGCTGTCCTCAGGGATTCTTCACGATTCTCCGGATCAATGGGAGGGAGCTGGAAGGTCGGCCCCAGACGCAGGGTGATCCTCGGTTTTCGGAAATGTTTGATTTCGGATTCCCATTTTTCTGAACCGATAATGCTCAGGCTGATCAGCGGAACGCGCATTTTGGAAGCGATCAATGTCACTCCTTCTTTTCCCTGAAGCAGTGCTTTGGTCTTGGAGCGTGTCCCTTCCGGAGCCAGTGCGATGATGTTCCCGTTTTTTAATTCCGTCATGATCCGCTTCATGGCCGCAAAATCCGCTTTGGTGCGGTCGATCCAGATCATGTCCGAATCGTTGATGAATTTTCCGAATATCGGGAAGTTGCGGTAGGAATCTGCCGCAACGCAGTAAATATCATTGTAGCGTTCCAGTTGGATCAATGCGGGAAAATCCAGCCGGCTCAGGTGGTTCAGCGTGATGATGCACGGGCCTTCTTTCGGCATCAGATGTTCGTTTTCAATAGTAACGTGTGTCAGATTGTTATAAAGCCATTTAAAGATCCGGAAAACCTGAGCTCTGTTCATGTTTCGCCTCTTTTCCTTTGCTGTCAATACAGGTTTTTGTGTGTTTATTCGATCCCGTCAGAATGCAGGTCAAAGCCGCATTTCGGACAGATCAGGTCCTCGCCTACCCGGGTGCCGCATCGGCAGACTTTGCCGATCGGACGGGCGGGATTTCCGACCACCAGCGTATAGGGTGCCACATCATCTGCCACAACAGAACCTGCGCCGACCATGCAATAGCGTCCCAGTGTATGGCGGCATACGACCGTTGCATTGGCTCCGATAGAGGCCCCCTTTTCGACTTTCGTCTCGGAGACTTCCCAATCCGGGCTGCATGCCCGCGGGTAGTAATCATTGGTGAAAGCCGCGTTCGGTCCGATGAATACATCATCTTCCACCGTTACCCCATTGTACACCGAAACACCATTCTGGATCTTGACATTGTTCCCGATCTTCACGGCATGGTCAATATAAGCATCCTTTGAGATGATGCAGTTGGTTCCGATTTCGGCATCTTCCCGCACCTGGACGTTGATCCAGATCTTCGTGCCGTCCCCGATTTTTGCTTTTTCGGAGACGTGGGCTGTCGGGTCAATATAAATGCTCATGCTTCCCCCTTGAAACTGTTGACGACACGGGCGACTTCCGCAACCTCTTCATCGCTCAGGCCCGGATGCACCGGCAGGGAGACGACCTGCTGTTTGATGGTATCCGTCACCGGCCATTCGGTCTGGAAGCCCATCTCCGCGTAACACTTCTGTTCCGGGATGGAAAGCGGATAAAAGACACCGTACCCCACACCGTTGGCTTCCAGATGTTTGAGGAAGGCGTCACGCTGTCCAAGGGCAACCTTTACGGTGTACTGATGATAAACATGTTTTGCTTCATCCGGTTCCACCGGGGTTTCCACCAGCGGATTGACGATATGCTCGCTCAGATAAGCGGCATGCGCCCGGCGTGACTGATTGAACCCGTCAAGTTTTTTGAGCTGGCAGCGGCCGATCGCTCCGCAAATGTTGGTCATGCGGTAGTTGTAGCCGATCTCATCATGATGATAGCGGATCTCCATGCCGTGGTTGATGAGCAGACGGCATCTGCGGGCGGTTTCCGCGTTGTGTGTCACGACGGCCCCACCCTCGGAGGTGGTCATGTTTTTGGTGGGATAGAAGCTGAAGCAGCCGGCATCGCCGAAGGTCCCGGCCTTTTTGCCCTTCCATTCAGCACCGTGTGCCTGGGCACAATCTTCGATGAGCAGCAGACCGTGTTTGCGGACGATTTCCATGATGGCATCCATTTCACAGGCAAGTCCGAACAGATGGACGATCAGCAGCACTTTTGCTTCCGGATGTTCTTCCAGTGCTTTTTCGATAGAGGTAGGATCGATCAGAAAAGTATCCGGATCGATTTCGGCAAACACCGGAGTGGCTCCGGTATAGATGATGGAATTGGTAGAGGCGATAAAGGAGAAAGGTGTCGTGATGACGGTGTCTCCCTTTCCGATTCCCAGTGCCCGCAGACCGACTTCCAGCGCTGTGGTCCCGGAGGTTGTGGCAGTGCAGTATTCAATGCCGAGATAGGAAGCAAATTCTTTTTCAAATTCACTGACAACATTTCCGCAGGCGATCATGCCGGAATCCAATACATCCAGAACAGCCTGTTTTTCTTCAGCACCCATCAACGGTTTGGCAATATTGATCATTGTGTATCCTCTTTCTAATGAGCCGTTATCCGGCTCGCTGTTACTATTTTATCGTGTATGCCGGAATTAATCACGAAATGATCCCGTCTTTATGAATAGCAGCTCAGGAAAGAGTGCCCACCCGGGAAAGCGGGGACATTTTATGTGTGTCCATGTTACCGCATACAGGGGACGAGTTTGTGTGCTTTTGCCCAGAATCTCCATCGTCCCTGATGCGCACACAGACTTATCCCCTGTATCATTACCCAGACGATCCGGAACAACCAACCCTGCATCTTTTTTCTGCATTTATTGTTAGGGCATAGCATAGGGACAAGTCCGCCTGGCAATCCGCAGCGTTCGTGAAGGCGGGTCCAGCCCCCTGCGGGATCAGTCCCCGGGAAAAGCCCCGAAGCACAGCGGAAACGTTCATGCCCTCCTCCGGGGACTGACCTGCGGAGCGGGTCTGTCCTCGTTATAATAAGCGCCGGGAAAACAGGAAAAAGCCGTAAAAAACAGAGCTATCTCTTATCCCAACGTCTATTGAACCGAGGACAGACTCCCTTCGGGGACTGATCTGCGAAGCGGGTCTGTCCTCGTTACAATAAGCGCCGGGGAAACAGGAAACAGCCGTAATAAAACAGAGCTATCTCTTATCCCAACGTTTATTGAACCGAGGACAGACCCCTGCGGGATCAGTCCCCGGGGACTGACCTGCGAAGCGGGTCTGTCCTCGTTACGATAAGCGCTGTGGAAACAGGAAACAGCCGTAAAAAAAAGAGCTATCTTTCATCTCAACGTCTATTGAACCGAGGACAGACTCCCTTCGGGAATCAGTCCCCGGATCGGGTTATTTTTTCTTCTTTTTGCGTTTTTCACGTAAGGCTTTGCGGAGGTCATCCGCGGGACCCGCTCTGGGACCGACTCTTGATATAAATTTTACCCAGCGATCGTGGAGTGTGGCGGTGTCTTCCAGCGGAATGGCCATGATCGCTTTCTGATCTTTTCGCTTCATTGCGTCTTCCATCAGGATCTTTCTCGCTTCCGCTTCGCTCACC
>Ga0310695_10002808_pt1 | contig 35745 bp, 29 predicted proteins | sample RumenRJG_04DNA_FD_203882 | JGI IMG/M metagenome (GOLD analysis project Ga0310695, IMG submission 203882) | Bovine rumen microbial communities from Lethbridge, Alberta, Canada - RJG_04 (v2) (version 2) | ecosystem: Host-associated > Mammals > Digestive system > Stomach > Rumen | place: Canada... | reverse complement strand
CGGTCTTCCAACATTTGACACTTTTCGTTCTATTTTAAAGAAATCAAAAGCACCATCAACAATTGCTGATGCAAAATACATAAGCTGGAATTCATCCTCCATTTTGCCAATTTCTATACTAAAATCTCTTAAAATTTTACAATCTGAAATCATAGTAATCAAAACCCAATATATTTATTTAAACAAATGTAAAATTAATTACAATTGATTATATATATGTAATTACTAATATAAATAGATTTTAATAACTTATAGTAAGAATAAATACTAATAAGTTAGAATTATGAAATATTAACAAATATAAACATAGTATGCTTAAATTTACATTAATTCCGATTGCAAAACTAAAAAACAAGGGAAAAATTTAACTTTAAAAAATAGGATTATCTGATTTGAACAAAATTTAAAAAAAAGTCGTGAAATTAATAAAAAAATGAACGGCATCTAAAAATTAAAAATTTCTGCCAACACTCGCTTTTTTACTAAATTTTATAATAGAACTTATTAACGTTTATCATAATTTTATTTTCGTATTAATAGCGAAAATATAGTTAATATGTATAAAAAAGTTTTTTCATCTATATAAAAGTAGTAAAATAAATCTAATAGTATTTAAATTCCTATCATGATTTATTTTTTTATTCATATAGTTGAAATTAAAAAAATATGTTGCATTAATAAATATTGTCCAATAAAATTTTATTGGAAAATATTGAGATTTAATGCCAAAACTTATATTATCATCATATAAACCATTTAAAATTCGTAAAAATCATTATTAGTTATAATTTTCCTATTAATAGTTTTACGTTCTAAATCATTTTTTTATAGAATGAATGGTTTAATGATATGATAAATTTTTTAATACGTTCTCAGGGTGAGGTCAATTACCACGGCATATTAAGTCGTGACTTTTATTAAGTCACTAATTGACTAGCTTATTTCGTTATTTGGAAATATATAGTTACCTATGGATGTTAAGCCTAGTTCGTAGCTCTAAGATAGGTGATTAAACAGTTTTGGGATGGTAGAAACAGTGTTGCCTATATATAAAACTCCAAAATAACATTGGCGAAGGCTTATATTAACTCAGAGATAGGAGGTAGACTATATGTTAGTTTACGTACTAAATAAATATGAAAAACCATTAATGCCTTGTAAACCTGCAAAAGCAAGAAAATTATTAAAAAATAAAAAGGCAATAGTTATTAACAGAGAACCATTTACAATTAAATTATTATACGGTTCAAGCGGTTATAAACAAAATATTTCATTAGGTGTAGACCCAGGCAGTAAAATCATAGGATTATCTGCAACAACTGAAAAAAAGGAGTTATTTGCATCAAATGTAGAACTTAGAAATGATATAGTTAATCTTATATCCACTAGAAAAGAATATAGGAAAAATAGACGATCTAGAAAAACTAGATATAGAAAGCCTAGATTTGATAATCGTAGAAAAAAAGAAGGTTGGATTGCTCCATCAATTAAAAATAAAATTGATACTCATTTAAAGGTAATAGAAAATATCTATAAAATATTACCAATTACTAAATTAATTGTTAAGACTGCAAGTTTTGATATTCAAAAAATTAAGAATCCTAGAATTTCAGGTGAAGAATATCAAAAAGGAATACAATTAAATTTTTATAATATAAGAGAATATATCTTAACTAGGGATAATCATATATGTCAACATTGTAAAGGAAAATCAAAAGATTCAATTCTCAATGTTCATCATATTGAATCAAAAAAAATTGGTGGAAACTCACCAGATAATCTTATAACATTATGTAAGACTTGCCATATGGATTTTCATAATGGAAAAATTGATTTGAACTTTAAAAGAAAATCTTCTTTTAGAGATGCTACATTTATGGATTTATAGGACAGAGATTATATGAAATATTAAAAAAAATATATGTAAATGTTCATGTTACATATGGCTATATTACAAAAAATATAAGGATTAAACAGGGTCTTCCTAAAGAACATTATGTTGATGCGAGATGTATAAGTGGTAATCCAAATGTTGAGCCATTAGATTATTATTTCTATCAGAAAAAAGTAAGAAGACATAATAGACAAATTCACAGAGGTAATCCTAAAAAAGGAAAACGAAGTTTAAATCAAGCCCCTTATATTGTAAAAGGATTTAGATTATATGATAAAGTATTATACAATAATCAAGAGTGTTTTATTTTTGGTAGAAGAAGAAATGGATATTTCTTATTAAAACGACTTGATGGAACAATAATCCATGGGACTGCAAATTATAAAAAATTAAAATTATTAGTACCTAGAAAAGGATATTTAATAGAAAGGAGGTTGGCATTTTGCTCTTGATTTATAGAAATCAAGCAATCATGCCAAAAGAGAGATGAATCAAGAAACAAATTTAGATAAAGCTTTGGAAGCTATTAAAAATGGTCAATTCGTTCTAGTTTTTGATGATGATGATAGGGAAGGGGAAGTTGACATGATTATCGCTTCCGAATTCGTAACCCCAAAATCTATTGCTACAATGAGAAATGATGCTGGTGGTTTAATCTGCAATTGTCTACATGCAGATTTCTGTGATGCTATTCACTTGCCATTTATGGTTGATATTATGAAAGCAGCATCTGAAAAATTTCCTGAATTAGCAGAACTGGCACCTACCGATATTCCTTATGATGAGAGATCTTCATTTTCTATATGGACTAATCATAGAAAATCTTTCACTGGTGTTACAGATCATGACAGGGCAATGACTATCAGTGAAATGGCTTTGATGATGAAAGATGAAAGATTTGATGAATTCGGTGCAACTTTTAGATCACCTGGCCATGTTTGTCTTTTAAGAGGAGCAGATGGACTTGTTAAAAATAGAAGAGGACACACTGAGATTGGTCTTGCATTATGTGAGATGGCGGGTGTTACTCCGGTTTGTGTAGTTTGTGAAATGATGGACGGTGAAACCGGACAGGCTACTTCAATTGCTGATGCTCGCAAATATGCTGAAGATAATGGATTAGTCTTGCTTAGAGGCGAAGACATCATTAATAAATATTTAGAAGAATACTAACTGTACATGTTAGTATTATCCATTCTTTTATCTTGAATATAGTTAATTATAAACTGCGTGATTTGCTGTATCTTATATGAATTATAAATACTGAATACAACATATTTTCCATCATGCATTCCTATTTTTAAACCGTCACGCACTTCTTTTGTTGGTTCTACTAGAGATATTTTATCCCATGGAATTCTAAGTGTTTTACTTTTAAGAGCTTTTTCAAAGTGAATTCCGTCATCCAGTATTTTTACCTTTTTAACTACACGACGATTTTTCGGAGATCCTATCTGGATATCTCCATTTTCATCAAATACATAATCCGGAATTAAACAGTTTGCTTTCCATCCATGACGGATTTTTCTTGCTACCTGATATCTATCTTTTTTTGTTAGTTTAACTCCTTGTTCCGGGCTTAAATTAAGAGCCATTTATATCACCTTATCTTTTATTTCATTAAATGGAATTATACGATTAAATTCAACTTCTTTTGCCATATCAGCAATTTTTTCAATATCTACTGATTCTTCTACTAAATCAAGAGCCGCTTTTGTAAACAAATCATATCTGATTTCTATTTCCGGTGTGAAGCCTCGCTTTTCCAGTTTGAGTTTTCCCACACTTAATATATTGTCTACTTTTGTATTATTTCTAATATACGGAACAACATTATCAAATATATTTTCATTGTATACTTTATTTAATAATATTGCCTTAACATTTACACCGAACTTTTCCAGCATGTTTGCATGTGCTACTAAATCTACTGCAGCGGATTCAATTCCACCTTTATTAACACCGGAAATCAATAACATCGGAATATTTGAAGACATTGCAATCTCTGCTGCTGAAAATGGAACTTTTTCGTTTAAAAGACCGGTAAATACACTCATCACTCCTTCAATTAATACAATATCATAATCGGATTTATTCAGTCTGGCTATTGTAGATTCAATATCCATCCAGCCCAGATGTCCAATTTTTATTGAACTGAAATCATTCATGTAATCTTTTGTCAAGTATAATCCAGGTATGATATCCCGAACATCGGGACCGACTTTGAGAAGTGCTACTTTATAGCCTCTTTTTCGCAGTGCACCTGCAAGTCCTGTTAAAATAAATGTTTTCCCGGAATCAGATCCATTGCTTCCAATCATTAAAAATTTAGGCTTATTGTTAATCTTTATTTGAGGTATTTTCATATCGGTTCCGATTCCAACTTCACTTTGAATATATTCTGCTACAGATTTGTTTCTATTGTAAATATCTTCTATATCACGGGCATCTATTTGATTTAATAAATTATCTACCAATATTGGATTTTCATCCAGAATATTATGTATCATTGTTCCAATAACGTTTCCATCATCATTGCATGCTCCAGAGAATATATTATAATCTCCATCTTTATTGGTGTCTGAGTAATTCATTCTCTGGACTTTTGAATAGAATAAAGGTTTTGCATCACCGACCACTTTTCCATATGTATGTGTGTGAAAACCGTCAACATCCTCTGTCTGATTTTTTGTTAAAAATGAGTTGTCAAATACTTTGGCCTTAACGCGGTCGCTTGTAATTAACGGGGAAAATTCAACATCTATTAATCCAAGACCATTTTTTACAATCGGCACTTCTGACTTGCGCCCAATGTCTATCTGATTTGAAAGCAGCTGAAAACCTGCACAGATTCCGATAATAGGTTTTCCTATTTTTGCCATTTTCAGGATTTCTTTATTTAAATCCATATTAATATCATTTGATTCAATTAATGTTCCGCCAGGTATAATTAATGCATCAAGCTCTTCACTGGCTTTATTTCCGTTAACTAAACCATTTTCCTTGACTATATCTGTTGGTAATTTTCCAAATTTTTCAAATCCTGGAACTGCACCTTTAACATAAGCAAGTCCAATTTTTGTCATAAAAATAACCTCATTAATATTATGATTTTAATGATATTTTAAATTTTTTTTGACATGCATTTCAAGTGTAAAATTTTTTAGGTTATTGTAAAAAAAGAAAAAGTAGTTATAAAAAATAACTACTAAAGTGTTGTTAAATCATTAAAGTTCAAGAAGTTTGTTACTCCCCATCTAAACGGAATAATCCCATTTGCATTAGAATTTAATGCAGTTTGTGCATCATTGAATAGTTCATCATAGCTCAATGGGGTTTCATCATCATCTGAAACATATCCTTGAAGACCTGTCCAAACCGGAGCTCCATTAGACATTTCTACAAATCTTTGTGTCATTTCTCCAATCCAAGCAGTGTCTTTGTTGTAATTTCCTTTATAAACCATTGGTATAAGGGCATCTAAATATTTACTTAATGTTGGAACATCCTGTCCGTCAATATATAGCATTCTATCCGGTTCAGGCATTAGTGCAGCTGTCAATAATATATTCGGATTAATTTTTTTAGCTTCTGTCATAGCTCTATAAACAAAGTAGTTTATGGATTCAGCTGCTGATGCAAAGTTGTATGCAGTTCCACCATATCTTAAGTAATCAAAATGTATACCTGCAACGCCACTGATATTCGCATAAGATTTTGCTTCATCAACTATAGACTCTATTAAATCATATTTGAATGTTCCATTTAAATATTCAAGAGCTCTCCAGACTCCATCTTTATAAACTACCTGCATCCAGACATGAACTCTGATATTATATTCACCTGCTTGTTTAACCCATGCAGTAAAGTTTTCAAGGCCATAAAGAGTTATTGCATAGTAATTTATTAAAATGTCAGTTGTGCCTTTTGAAGCTAAGCTGGATAAGTTAATATTATTCATACTATATCCTATTGCCCAGTATCCATATCCGTTACCAATTGGGGCATTGATTTTGACTTCAGATTCAGCATTAGATTCACCGTACAGTTCATCTCCACGGAATTTGGTTGAAATTGTGTAATTTCCTATATCTAAATCTTTTATGATATTAAATTCCGCAATACCATCATTTTTTGTAAAGCTAGTGTATTGATATTGTCCCATTGTCAACGTAATTTCTTTAGCATTGATTGGAGCGCCACTTTCACTGGACAATAATACTTTATAATAGACTTTACTGTCTTTGTAAATGTTTTCTTTTGTAAGAGGAGTTATTTTTGTTGGCAATACTTTGTAAACATTTAATGTTGAGGAATTTGTGCAATTATTTAGTCTGCTGTCTCCTTTAAATAGATAAGAGATATCATATTTGTTAGCAGGTAAATTAATGGTAATATTTGCAATACCTTCACTATTTGTTGTTTTTTCGTATTCTTTACCGTTAATAGTTAATATAATTGTTCTATTTGATAGAGTTATATAACCACAGATTAATTTAACGAATAATTTTTCCTTTTCACCTTCAATTAATTCAAAAGTTAAAGGAGTTATTTTTGTGTTATTAACTCGTATAACTGATAAATGGGATAATTCTTTAGAATATTCATATCCACTTTCATTAAAGTAATATTTAATATCATAATCACCAATATAGTCTGAAACATCAAAACTTGCAATTCCATTTTTATCAGTTTTTTCAGATAAAATATCTGAGTCGATTTCGAAGTAAACAGTTTTATTAACTAACGGATTACCTTTTTCATCTTTTAAAGTAATGTTAAATAACTCATCATAGAATAATGTTTTGCTGTTTGAAGTTATTTCAGTTTTAATTCCATTAAAAATCTCTAAGCTGTTTTCTGCTGATGAAGCGCCATAATTTTCATCCCCTGAGAAAGCATATTTCAGTGTGTAATTTCCTTGGGCTAAACCTATGTTGAATTTTGCTTCCCCATTTTCATCGGTCAATGTTTTGTATTCATTATTTCCAATATTTAAAGTAATATTTTTATTTGGAACGGCAAGATTAAATCTGTTTGTTAATGTAGCTTTAATTATAACCTCTTCATTTTCCTTAAATACTTTATTTTCACTTGTTAATTTTGTATCTGAGAAATCATAAACCTGTATATTATTTGAATGAGCTTCATTGTTTATTGGATTATAAGCCGTAATTATGTATTTTCCAGGATTTAAGTTAATATTTAATTTTGCATTTCCGTTGTTGTTTGTTTTACGAGTGTATGTAACGCCATTTATGTTAAATGTGACATTTGTATTTTTTAAAAGTTCTCCATTTTCATAGAAAAATGTAGCCCAATATTGATTGTTGTCTTTATAGATTTTAGATAAATCAGATGCATTGATTGAAGACCGGACTCGTACATTATAAGATTTTAATAGTCTATCATTTGGATTTAATACTGTTATAATATATTCACCTGGATTTAGGTTAATATTTAATTTTGCAATACCGTTTTGATTTGTTGTACGATTATAAAAAACCCCGTTAATATTGAAAGTAACATTTTCATTTGTTAATGGATTACCTTTATCATCTAAAATTTTAGCTTCAAATTGTGAATTACTTTTGTAGTATTTCGTTATGTTATTTGCTATTATTGTAGATAAAACATCTATATTTGCTGTTGTATTAGTATTTAAGTATTTGTCATTTCCTAAAAAAGTGATATTAGCTAAATATTTTCCAGGATTTAAATTTATTGCTAATGATGTTTTACCATCTGAATCAGTTGTTTTTGTATAATTTTTTCCATTAATGGCTATTGTAACATTATTATTGGAAATTGGATTATCATCGCTGTTAGATAGCTCAACATTAAGTCGTGAACCATTTTTATAATACATTGTAACATCTTGTGTTTCAATGTTTATATTATCTGCATTTATATCATTATCACTTATTGTTACATTTTCAGCTGAAACATATGTCATGCTTAAAAATAGTGCAATAATTGACAATAAAATTATATATTTCATTGATTTTTTAATTTTAACCACCAGTGCACTTTATTGTTTAAATTTATAAAAAAATTCTTATTTAAGATTTATTATATTTGATGGGTTTTAATTTCTAAAATGGATGATTAATTAAAAAAATAAGGGGTTAGGGTTAAAAACCCTTATTTATTGAATATTTTCAAATACACTCATAGCTTTAATGATTTTTTCATCATCTAATGGCTTAGCTTGTATTTGAAGACCTACTGGAATGTCATTAACCGTACCTGCCGGAATGCTTCCTGCCGGAATACCTGCAAGGTTTGCAATAACAGTCAATACATCATATGCATACATTTCCATAGGGTCTAATTTTTCGCCGATTTCGTGTGGAAGTTTAGGAACGGTAGGTCCTACAATCAAGTCAACATTTTCAAGCATTAAGTTAATTTCGTTACGGATAAGTGATCTTGCTTTAAGTGCTTTTTTATAGTATTTTCCACTGAATTCAGCTTGTGCGATGTGAGAACCGATTTTAATTCTTCTTAAAACTTCATCTCCACAAACTTCTTCTATTCTGTAACCGTAATCTCTTCCATCATATTTTCTTGTGGCTGAGAAGAATTCAACATAGTTAATTAAGTAATATGTTGGTAAACATAAATCAAGATGATCGAATGAAACTTCTACAAGCTCTGCGCCGGCATCAACTAATTTATTAATAGCCTTATTAACAATTTTATTAATTTCATCGTCTGTTACTTCAACGAAATCTTTACAGATAGCTATTTTCATACCTTCAAGGGATTTGTCTTCTAAACATTCTGTGAAATCCGGTTCATCCCAATTTATTGTTGTACATTCGGTTTCATCATAATCAACAATTGTATTTAATGCAAGTGCAATTCCACTAACATCTTCTGCTAATGGACCGATCTGGTCTAAACTCATTGATAAATCAAGTAATCCTTGTCTTGAAACAGCACCGTATGTTGGTTTAAATCCGATGACACCACAGTGTGATGCCGGGTTTCTAATTGATCCACCAGTATCGGAACCTAATGCAATGTCACACATTTGAGCTGCAACGGCTGCTGCACTGCCTCCTGATGAACCGCCTGGAATTCTGCCTAAAGCATTTGGGTTTTGTGTTGGTCCATAATAAGAAGTTTCAGTTGAACTACCGGCTGCAAATTCATCCATATTTACAATTCCGATAATTATTCCATCTTCTGCTAATATATTATCAACTACAGTTGCATTATAACTTCCTAAGTAATTTTCTAATGTTTTTGAAGCTGCAGAAATAATTAAATCTTCTACATTAATATTTGCCTTAATACCAAATACTAAACCTGCTAAGCTTCCAACCTCTTCTCCATTAGCTATTTTTGCATCAATTGCTTCAGCTTGTTTTAATGCATTTTCTTCATTCAATTCTATAAAAGCATTAATGGAGTCATTTTTTTCTTTTATAACTTTAAGGAAGTGTTCAACATTTTCCTTAGCGGTTAATTCTCCATTTTTGATGGAATTTAATTTTTCAATAACATTCATTAAAACACCTTAAATAAATATAATAATATAATTTTATTTTTTTATATTTATATAACTTGGTTTTTTTAGAATTTATCTGAATTTTTTAATAATATTATAACTTATAACTTATATCTTATAACTTATAATTTTCAGATTTTTTCAAAAACTTTATTGATTTTCTAAATTGGTTGTCATTTCAAATTACTTCTCTTCGTTTTAAATCAGTCTGTCTGGTATTTAATCTTTGTTTTTTGAAAAGCATTTTTAATTTTAGGAAATGTTATATAACAAATTAAATAAAATACACATTAGTGAACTATATTGTGGTATGATATGAATTTCAATAAAATATTCCTGTTCGTATGCTTGATTTTTTGTCTTGTTGGCGCGACAATATGTGCAAGCGATGTATGTGAAGCTGTTTTCGATTCAGATTTCAACGAATCACATTTTCAATGCTGTTCATTAGCTATTCAGGAAAAAGATGAAACCGTTTTCGCTTTTAGACAAGATGCTGAATTCGGTGATGACGGTGTTGTTATACATTCTGATAAATTGAATAATCAGGAAATTATTATACAGGAGATAGAGGCTCCGGATTTTCATTTCATTCATGCAATAATTACTGAAGATGGATGGATTGCAAGTCATGGCGGAGAGTCTTCAAATGAAACTGAAATCAGGGAAATGGAGAATATTGCTTTTGAAATGCTTTCTTCCAAAAATATTTCATCAGATTCCCTCAGCAAGATTCAAAAAATCTTTAACGGATACGGATATGGTCATTTCTTCATCAAGGCTCCGGATGGAAGATATGCAGTGGTTTATAATGAAACTATTGTGGAGGGTAAGTTAAGTCCCGACGAATTTTTAGTTATTCCCAATGAGTATTACGGCTTTAAGACAGGAAACTATACCAATTATTCAACTGATCCTGTTGATGCTATTGTTAAAATCTCTTCTTATGAGGATTCAGGTACAAATAGACGTAATCTTTATTCCTATGATTATAAGTTGCTAGACACTGATAATGGGAAAAAATATGGTGTAAATGTTTATGTGACTAATGACAACGGCTATAATGTCGGTTTGAACACTTCAGATCTTGTTAACTATTTCTATTTTAATAATAATTATTATCCTCCGTCAGTAATTCCCGAAACCCCTGACAAGCTATATGTTGGAGATTACATTTTTGAAAATCAGTCAATGTCTTCTACCATTAAAGATCGAATCTTTCAAAAACTTTTTGATTTCTAAATTCAGATTAGTTTAATCATTGTTTGGGATTCATCTTTTTTTTGATTTTGGCATTGTTTTGAAAGGCATTTTCATTTTTTTCACTCCAAAATTTTAAATATTTTCTTCTTCAATTATTAACTATGAAAAAGGCTGTTGTATTTGATAATTCCGGAACGTTAATTAAGCGTTATATGGTTATTAAAGATGTTATTTCAGGCAATTTATTTACAGATATCAATTCTCTGGATTTAATTGACCAAACGGAATCTTTAGCTTTAGTAGTGCTTCAGTATAATACAAATAAGTTATTGGAATTAGATTCCGATACCCTAATTTCAGATGTGATTAAAAAGTATGATATAGATTTTGATGTAAGCTTTACCAACTTTGAAACTACAAAAGAAAAGGTTAAGGAAATACTTTTAAATGAAAAATCCACTGTTGTATCTGACATTACTGACGGTTTTCCTATTTTAAGAGAAAAAGTTCCCCATATGGAATTATGCAACGGGTCTGCTCTTATCATAGATGTTTATATAGGAATTATAGCCTATACCATAACCTCTGCAGGCAAATTATTTGATGGAGTTTTAGACACGGTCAATGATTTAAAATCACAGGGTTATGAAATATTTTTAGCATCCGGCGATAGAAAAGGAGCTATTAATAAACTTGCATGCATGCTTGATATTAATCCCGACAATGTTTATGGAAGTGTTTCTACTCAGGGAAAATGTGATGTTGTTAAATCTCTTCAGGATGACGGATATAAAGTAATGATGGTTGGTGACGGTTTAAATGATGTTTTAGCATTTAAACAAGCTGATGTTAGTGTATTAACCATTGAACAGCAGGAAGAAGTATCACCTAAATTAATGGATAAAACAGATTATATCATTGAAAGCATTCGTGAAGTTAGCCAGATTGACTTTTAGATAATATTTTCAATTACTTTTTTGCTTTTTAAAATGTTATCAAAGTTATTCAGTTCAATTATTCCTTTTTTAACTTTTTTTAACAGTTCTAAATCCAGTGTTCCATCACCTAATGGTATATGCTGGTCTTTAACCCCATCATTATCATTTAAATGACAGTAAGTAATATCTTTCAAGTCTAATAGTTCTTCATTGTTTCTGGTTGTATTTCCATGACCTACATCAATGGTAATGTTACAGTCGCATTCGCTTTTAAACATTTCAAGTTCTTCTATTTTATTTCCAAGAAATGCTTGACGAACAGGCATGTTTTCAACTGAAATTATCACATTATCTGAATAATCAACTAACTCGGAGATGCTTTCACATGCAAATTCCAGTGCTGCTTTTCTAAGTGGAGGGTCGTTTCTGCCAATTTTTCCAGCGTGCAGAGTTATTGCATGAGCATTAATGCTTTCTGCATAATCTATGCATTCTTTCATCTGTCTGACACTTTCTGCTCTAATGCCTTCGTTTAAACTGGCTATTTTGATATCTACAGTTGGGGCATAAATTGACACTTCCAAACCGCAGTCCTTGAAGGCCATTGTATTTTCTTTTTTAAAGAATGGTGATTCTCCAAGTATTTCTATCATATCAAAAGCATATTTGTGGGCTTTTTTAATAATTTCCACGTTATCGTCCATAAACATAGATAGTGTTGTAAAACCTACTTTCATAGTTATATATTAGGTTTTCTTATATAATTAAAATTTCACTACTCTATATCTGATTTCTTTTTCTCTTATAAACCTCAAATTTTTTAAAATCTAAAAAGTTAGTCTTATAAACCTAAAATTTTTAAAAATCTAAAAAGTTAGTCTTATATACCTAAAAAAATATAATCATAATCATGGTTAAAAGAGATTTATATATGAAACAAATTGTCCCATTAATTGATAATGAATTGATTAAAGTAATTACAGGCATTAGAAGATGTGGTAAATCATATATGTTAGGTTTAATTAAAGAAGAACTCATAAAAAGAGGAGTTAAATCACATAATATTATATTAATTAACTTTGACAGTAAAAAATATAAAAATATTATAAATAATAATCAACTGGATAATGTTGTTGAAAAATCAGTGAAAAACAAAAAAGGAAAGGTATATTTATTCTTTGATGAAATTCAAAATGTTAAAAAATGGGAACGTTCAATTGCATCTTATAAAATAGATTATGATTGTGATATTTATATTACAGGATCAAACTCAAACTTATTGTCTGGAGAATTAGCAACCCATTTAACTGGTCGATATTACGAAATTAAAATGTATCCCTTTTCTTATCAGGAATTTTTAGACTTTAAAGAAAAATCAAACTCTTTAGAATTATTTTATGAATATCTTCAGTATGGTGGATTACCACAGACTTTTCTGCTTGATGAACATCAAAAAATCAACTATTTGGATGACCTATTCAACTCAATATTCTACAAAGACATAGTTAAAAGATATCAAATCAGAGACATTGACATTTTAGAAAGATTAACTACATTTGTATTTGATAATGTTGGCAATATATTCTCACCATCAAGAATAAGTGAATATTACAAGAAAGAAATGAATATTAAAATATCAAACAAAACAATAACCAACTATCTTAAATACTTGGAAAATGCCTGTTTTATTGCAAAAGTTAAAAGAGAGGATGTTGAAGGCAAAAAAATCTTGAAATTTAATGAAAAATACTATGTAACAGACCATGGATTTTGTGAAGCAAAAGCTAAAGGAAATATTGATAATATAGGCAGGGTTATGGAAAATATTGTTTATTTTGAATTTTTAAGAAGAGATTGGAAAGTAACTATTGGAAAAACACATGATTATGAAGTAGATTTTGTTTGTAGAAAACACAAGCAAAGCATTTATGTACAAGTAACTTACCTGCTTGAAAGTCCCAATACAATAGAAAGAGAATTCAGACCATTTACAAAAATTAAAGACAATTATCCTAAATACATTATCTCCATGGATCAATTCGATAGGTCTCGAGATGGAATAAAGAATGTGAATCTATTGGACTTTTTAACTGATTATGATTTGATAAACTAATGCAATGGAATTTAATCCTTAGCCACTGTCTGTAAAATTAGAAAATAAATTAATCCCTACTTTCATATTTATATATATTGGATTATTATATATAATAAATGTTGATATATGTCAAAATTTTACATAAGTGATAAGTTATGAAAGAATTAACAGAAAGTCGTATTAAGATTTTAAAGCATTTTTCCAATGGCATAACTCATAATTTAATCTTGTGGATTATTTCTAAAGAACCTATCCATGGATATGGGATTATGAAAAAATTAGATGAATTTTTTGATTTTGCAAATGAGAACTGTGACTTAAAATCTTCTTCCAGTAAAGTTTATCCGATTTTGAGAAAAATGGAGGATAATGGTCTTATCCGAGGTGAATGGCAAACTGTCAATAATAAACGGGTAAAGTTTTACTGTGTTACTGAAGATGGTGAAATAGTTTTAAATCATATTAGAATTAGTATGCAGCATGTTTTTGAAAATTCTAATTGGTTGTATTTCATTGAAGATATGACTGGAAAAAAAGTTGAATTGGTGAATTTAAATGAATGCAATTGAAACGCAAAATCTTACGAAAGTTTATAAAAATTTCACTGCAGTAAATTCCCTTAATCTAAAAATTCCTGATAAAACGATATTTGGAATGCTGGGTCCAAATGGTGCCGGTAAAACTACAACAATTAAAATGTTAACTTGTTTAATCCAGCCCACTTCCGGCGGTGCTACTGTTGGGGGTTATGATATTCAAAAAAATCCTAATGAAGTCAGAAGGCTTTTGGGAATGGTACCTCAGCAAGTTAGTTTATATAAGGATTTGACAGTTATGGAAAACTCTCAGCTATGTGCTGACTACTATGGAATTAATCCTGATGAAAGGGATTCTCGTATTGAAGATTTAATGGAACTTGTAGATATAAAGTATGCAAAAGATAAATTGATTTCCCAGTTATCCGGGGGTCAAAAACAGAAGGCTTCTCTTGTAGCCAGTTTGGTTCACAGGCCTAAAATATTGTTTTTGGATGAACCTACTATTGGACTTGATCCTACTACTAAAAGAATACTGTGGGATTTGATTCGTGAATTAAATGATGATGGCCATACTATTATTTTATGTTCTCATGATATGCATGAGGTTGATATGTTATGTGATAATGTGGGAATTATAAATACAGGTAATTTGGTGGCTTATGATACTCCTCAGGGTCTTAAGGATTCACTTTTGGAGTCAAATAAAAAAGAAATCTCAGACACTTTATCACAGATTTCATCTGAAAGTGATGTCAGCAAGTCAACTAAAGAGGATGTTGATAATTTGTCTTTGAGAAAAATGTCTTTTTTACTTAAAAGTAATAATGAAGATGTTATTAATTCATTAAGATTAAATCCTCATGTTAAAAGTATTGAAATTGCTCATAATGGTCGTATTAATATAAGAATTGATTATTTTGATGATGATGCTTTAAACAGTATTCTGGATACTGTTATTAAATCTGATGGTGTAATTAAATCTGTTTCAACAGAAGAACCTTCCCTGGAGGATGTTTTTATTAAAGCAACATCAGAGGTGGTTGAAGATGATAGAGCTTAAGAAATTTGGTTGGATGATTAAAAAAGAGTTGATTTCTCTTAAAAGACATCCCGTTAGACTGGTTTCTATTATAGCTTTTCCGATAATCATGATTTTACTTTTTGGTTATGGTATGGGCGGAGACATGACGGACTTGCCTATTGTTGTTGTAAGCCAGTCCGATGGTAATTTAACAGATTTAACATTAGACACTATTAAATCCAGTGAAACATATCATGTTGTTAAGGTAATGGATGATCAGGTAAAGGCTGAAAAGATGGTTGATGATGGTGAGGTTAAGGCGGCTATTATAATGCCTAAAGATTATGATGATACTAACTCGTCGAATCAGAAAGCCGTAACACTTTATCTGGATTCATCAGACCAGATGGCTTCTCAGATTTTAGATTCATCAACTCAGGCAATGTTTTACAGATTATCAAATATGGCGGCTACAACTTCAGTTACTGCAGTTAATGAGAATTCTACTGCAACACCTAGCCTTTCCCATCAATTGAATAATTTTAAAGACAGTATTAGCCTTCATATTAATAGAATTTATGGAAATATTAAGTATATTGACTTTTTAGTTCCTGCTATTTTAGGCATGACTATTATGATGAGCTGTATGATGGGTATGGGGGCAACAATTGCAGGTGAAAGGGAAACCGGAGAACTTGCAAGATTGTTCATGACACCAACCTCTGTTTCTACTGTCATTGGTGGAAAGATTGCTGCTAAATTACTTATTGAACTTGTCAGGGCCTTAATATTAATTTTAATGGCCATAATTTTATTCCATGTAAGTATTAAAGGCGGAATATTCCAGACATTTATTGTTCTTGTCTTTGGTGCATTATGTTTTGTCGGTTTTGGAATAATGTTATCTGCAAGAACTCAAACGCAGGAGGATTATGCTCAGATTGTCATGCCTTTCTCAATGCCTATGATGTTTATTTCAGGAGTATTTTATCCGATTGAAACAATGCCATGGATTTTACAGAAATTGGCTTATGTTTTCCCATTAACTTATTTGAATGATGCTATGCGTGGGGTAATGCTTAAAGGCCAAACTTTAGGTGATGTGTGGTTTGATTTAGTTATTCTTGTTGGTTACACTTTATTGTTCTTTATAATTGGTGTTAAAAGATTTAATAGGGATGTTTAGGTGATTTAATATGTATAAAAAAATTTGTATTGCTATTTTAATTGTATTGATGTGTTTAAGTCCAATTGCAGGTGCAAATTGGATTTCTTTCGGCCATGATTATAATCATACCGGTTTTGTTAAGGATGATTCTGATTTTGTTACAAACTTGTGGACTTTCAATTTTGCCTCTCCGATTTTTTCATCTCCCGCAATCTCAGGTGACAACATTTATTTATCTTCAAGTAATGGTCAATTAAAATCAATAGATATGGAAGAAGGTAGTGAAAAATGGAACATAGATTTAAAATCTGGTACTAGTGCTTCACCAATAATATATAATAAAACATTGTATATAGGTAGTGAAGAACATTTTACCGCAATTGATATAGAAAATAATAAAACACTTTGGCAACATTCCTCCTCTCCAATAAGATCAGCACCATACCTCTATAATAATGCTGTATATGTGGGCTGTGATGACGGTCATTTATATGCTTTTAACAATGAAACCGGTGAAAAAACATTCAATGTTAAACTGGACGGTAATCTACACTCTTCTCCAATAGTTATCAATAATACAGCTTTTATCGGATCAAGCAATGGAAAACTCTATGCCGTTGACATATCTTCACAAAATACCAGCTGGACATACACTACTGGAGATGCAATATGCTCTTCACCTGCATATGGGGACGAAAAAATATTCATCGGATCTGATGACGGCAATTTATATGCAATAAATGAATCCAATGGAAATCTGGTATGGAAATTTGATTTGAATAATAAAGTTAAATCTTCCCCAACTGTTGATAAACATGACAATAATGTTTTCATAGGTTCTGATGAAGGAAACCTGACATGTCTGGATATTCGTGACGGAACATTAAAGTGGAGTCATTCAGTAGGGGATAAAGTACAGTCAACTCCTGCAATTAAAGACAATTTAATTGTTTTTACATCCAATAATGGAAATGCATATGTTTTAAATAAATACACCGGTTTGGAGGAGTTCAGCTATAATCCGGGAACAATACTGTTCAACTCTCCTATTACTTCATCACCTGTAATTAACGGAAACAGTTTGTTTGTTGCCGGTAATGACGGATATTTATATTCACTAAACATTGATAAACATGAAGTTCCAACTTCCGTCTTTTTATATTACTCCTTAGCTATTTTAATTGCTGTTTTGATTGTAGCTATTGTTGTAATTCGAAAAATTAAAAATTAGTCTTTTTGACTAATTTTTATTATATTTTAAATGATAGATTTTATATGTGTCCTTTTCATATACTTTTTCAAAAGTAACGTTTTCATTCGATAATGATTCCAAATCCTTATTGCTTGCAATATAGCTGATATTTAATTTCTCCAGGTCATTAACATTAAAATTAACTGTAAATAAATCTGAAGATTTAAGAATAAATGTAGTATTGGATTCATTTTGGAAATCTACTAAAATATGGGCATATCTATTATAAACTTCCTCATATTGACTGTTAGGATCTATAACATGCCATTTATCCAAATCAGGATAAACATTAACTGAATTTACTGTTTTTGCACCAACTACCGTTAAATAATTAATAGCCAAATCATAAACAAGCCATTTGGCATCAGGATCTTTTTGAACAATGGAATCCACTTCATGAATAAAATCATTTTCCAAAACAACGTCAGTTCCATAATCAACCGGATTGACCAATGCTCCTGCAGTAAATGATATAAAAATAACGCATACTAAAAATGCTGTTTTTCCTTTTTTGGAACCTGCCATTAAAGCTGCACTAAAAGTAATTGCATAAAGAATAACCAATGCTATTATCATCCATCCGTGGTAATATGGACCGTAAAAGTAAGTGGAGAGATAAACTACTGTTGCTGAGAGTATTGCTGCAAAAACAATAAGTAATTTTTTATTGTTTATTTCTTTTAAACTGGCCATTGCTCTGGTCAATATCAATAAACCTGTAAATGTTAATACACTAAAAAGTCTTGATGTTTTCATATGGTCTCTTAAAGTTACAGACAGTATTGGATCAGGCAGTGGAATAAAATAAAAGATTATAAATAATAAATATAAAACTAAAAGACCTGTCAATAATTTATCCCTGGTTTTTTGTACAAAAAGAACAATGATTGATATAATAACAGGAATTGGAAACAAATCAATAAACACTGAGTTTTCAACTGTATTCAATGGAATATTGGCATTAGTCATTGGGAAAAATATTGACGGCAAATAATTAAATAGAAAACTCCAGTCACCGTCACCGTTAAATCTTTCACCGCTCGGATAAGCCGTATTCATGATTATCTTTACTGTGTCCATTGAATTATTTATAATATGAAGCATTATCAGAGCAAAAATGGCTAATGAAATAAAAATAATTAATAAATCCTTTTTGTCATATGAAAAGTTATTCTTATTTTTTAAAAATATCCAAAGAGCCATTAAAACGAATACATATGCAAAAGGAATTTGCCAGGATGGATAAAATACAATTCCAAATCCTCCAATACAAATTATCATTAAAAATGCATAAATTATTCTTTTCCTATAATCCAGAGTATTCATATAAAAGTGAATCAGTAAAACCCCCAGCTGTCCGAAAATTAACTGTTCAACAAGACCGTTTATGGCAAACCACCATTGGACTAATGGGGAAAGTGCAACTAAAATTGCATAAGACAGGGATAAGATTTTGTTTTTATTTGTTAAAAGCATTCCCATTTCAAATGAAATTAATGCTAAAACTACAAATCTGCTTATCCAGAAAAATGACAGTCCCATACCCTGATTTAAAAACAGGTATCCAATATTGAATGGCCTGAATATCACTGCAATATCAAAAACCGCCTGACCGTATATAATAAACATATCAGTCGGCGCTGCTCTTATAATATCTGAAAAGTATCCAAAATTATTATGATATTGGGAGAATGCAAATAATGTATTTACAATATATTCATCGGATCTCATATTCCTTGAAATCCCAAAAAGCACGTCATGTTTCACACCAAAACAATTAAGTTCATTAATTGATGAACCGTGAATCTGAAATATTACACAGATTGCTATTATTGCTAAGGATATGTAATATCTGTATTTATAAATAAAATCCAAGACTTTTTTTCTTAAATTTTCATCATATAATATTCTGAAAACTATAAATAATAATATGAACAGTATTATGAATTTTTTAAAAGAAAATAAGTGATAAAAATTTCCAAATGTTAACCCTGTTTTAACAGCCTGATTACAGCTTTCAATATAAAATGATATTAAAACAGCAGTTATTATTGCGAGAAAATTTTTCTGATTCTTACTATTTAAATTCATTAATTATATTTTTTTATCTGTTTTATTTATATACTTTTTTTAATTATTTCCAATTTTTTTAATTTAAATTTCATTCTTTAAATATATACATTTTTTATATTTTTAAGTGATAAATTGACACATTATAATATTCCATTTAAATTTTGCTATACGATAATATTTAATAGAAATAAAAAATAATTATTAAATATACCTAATGGAGATTTTAAAATTATGTATGGTCAAGACATTGAAATCTTAAAAAGAGATTATATGAATCTTTCAGATGAGATTTATTTTTTAGATACAACCTTAAGAGACGGTGAACAGACACCAGGTGTTGCCCTTACAGTAGATGAAAAAATCCAAATAGCTCAAAAACTTAATGATTTGGGTATCGATAAGATTGAAGCGGGTTTTCCAATAGCATCAAATGGTGAATTCGAAGCCTGCAAAGAAATTAAATCACTAAATTTGGATTCTACTGTTGTCGGTTTGGCCCGTTGTGTTAAAAAAGATATTGATTCAGTATTAGATGCTGACTTGGACTATTCTCATATTTTTATTGGAACCTCTCCATTGCATAGAGACTATAAATTAAAAATGTCTAAAGAAACTATCATATCAACTGCGGTAGAAGCTGTTTTATATGCTAAAGATCATGGTTTAAGTGTAGAATTTTCTGCTGAAGATGCTACAAGGACTGAAAAAGAATTTTTATTTGAATTCTATCATTCAATTGTTGACTGCGGCATTGACTTTATCAATATTCCTGATACAGTCGGTATTCTCACACCGATCATGACTAATGAATTAATTTCTTTTATGAAAAATAATTTCAAAACACCCCTTAGTGTTCATTTTCATAATGATTTCGGTTTAGCTACAGCAAATACATTAACAGCTATTGAATGTGGGGCTAATCAGGCTCATGTTACAGTTAATGGTATGGGTGAGCGCACCGGTAATTGTTCACTCGAAGAACTAGCTGTAGTACTTCATGCTGCTTATAATATTAATATTAATATCGATACTTCCCAATTATATAGTCTATCAGATTTCGTAGGCAGGCTAACTGGTGTTAAAATGCCAGTAAATAAGCCAATTGTTGGTGATAATGCATTTGCCCACGAATCAGGTATTCATGTTCATGGTATACTAAATAATTCCCTAACTTATGAACCCATTTCTCCGGAACTTGTTGGTCATAATAGAAAAATTATTTTAGGTAAGCATACAGGAGCCAATGCTTTAAAATCAAAATTAACTGATTATCATATTAATTTAACTGATGAACAATTTGAAAAAGTCTTTTCTCAAATTAAATCATTAGGTGATAAAGGTAAATGTATAACAGATGATGATTTAAAAGCTATTGCTTTAACAGAGTTAGGTTCAGCTCGCGAAACCCCAATTAAATTAAATAGTTTGGGATTGTTATGCGGAGACATTGTTTCACCTACAGCAACTGTTAAATTAGAAATTGATGGCGCTGAAAAAGAAACTTCCAGTATTGGTGTTGGACCAGTTGACGCTGCTTTAAAGGCTATCGGTCTTTTAATTAAAGACACCATGGAAATTGAACTTGAAGAATATAATTTAGAAGCTATTAATGGAGGTACAGATGCTTTAGCAGATGTTTTTGTTATATCATCTGATGATGAAGGCAATAAATCTACTGGTAGAGCTATCAATGACGATGTTGTAATGGCCAGTGTTTTAGCAGTTTTGGATTCAATCAACAAACTTTTATTAATTAAACGAAATCAAATCAATTGAATGTTAGAATATTAACGGGAGTGGTTAACATGGAAGAAAATACAATATTTATAGGCAATAAACCAGTCATGAACTACGTATTAGCAGTTGTAACTCAATTTAATCAATATAATACTGTTACTTTAAGGGCTAGAGGTAAAGCCATTAGCCGTGCTGTTGATACTGCTGAAATCGTTAGAAACAGTTTTGTTCAAGAAGCCTATGTAGAAGACATTCAAATTTCAACCGAAGAAGTTGAAAACTTTAATGAAGAAAAAACTAATGTTTCAATTATTGAAATTAAATTAGGAAAATAAATTATCCATATTTTTTCAATATTTTAAAATCAAACAGATATTTGGATAATCTTATATTTGAAGTTCCTTTTCCAAGGGCTTCAACCTTTGCTTTTTTTATTGATTTTAACACACTGTCTATGTCTTTTTCACAATCTATTTTTGAATAACAGTCCCCTACAAATTTATAGTAGTGAGCATCACTTGCTCCAAGTCCAGGAAGATTTTCTTTTTTTGATAATTTTTTAGCTTTATTGTTACAATAACCAATTACAAAACGGGCGTTTTTTGTCTCAATTGCATCTATTTTTAATTCTTTATAATCGGCTTTACACAAAAGTCCATGTCTGTAAAAACAGTATGGGTGGGGAATTATTGCAAGACCTCCCTGGTCATGTATCAGATCAATTGTCTCTGCTGCCTCAAGGTCACGCTTTATCTTTTCTTCACAGCCAAAGCCTAAGATATGGCCTTCTAAAGCAGATACTTCTATTGATGGAATTACTAATAAATCATCATTTTTAGTTAGTTTTCGAGCTTCTTTTGAACCTTCCACAGTATTATGATCGCTGATTCCAATTATATCTATATTTTTATTTTTAGCCACTTTAAATATGTCTTTTAGTTTAGATTTTGAATCGGGAGAATATTCGCTGTGAATATGTGAATCCATCTTATACATCATATGCCTCTAATGTTTTTATTAATCCTACTGTTCCTGTCATCATAACATCTCCTCCCGGACATGCATGATGCCATTCAAGATTTGTTTTTTCTATTAATTCCCGTTTAGGCCCGGATACTATTACTTTTTCGATTTTTGATATAGGTTTTATTACATGAGCCCCATGGCCATGGTCATTATAGACTTCTTCGTTTGTAATTATTCCATCTGCCAAACGTTTTAAATAATTTTCCAGGCTTTCCGGGGTTAATGATGAAGTATGATGTTCGAATATTCCCTGAATTTTACCATCTTCTATTGATGCTGCTGTGGTATGGCCGTTTCCAATATCAATTGCAATAAAGCTTTTTAATTGTGATGCAATATCATCATGACACATTCCGGCTATTGATGCAAATTTAGTATCCATTAATAACGGTTTTAAATCTATTCCCTCTTTTTTAAGCTGTCTTTCTGCTGCCTTCATTCTTGTATAGTATTGGGGAGTATTGCCTTTAAATGAGAATTCTTCCGGTTTAATTGGACTGATTAATTTTTCTCTGAATTTTTCAAATCTGAAGTCTCTGTCACCCATATTTTCATTATAACCATGGTCCTGAACAGCTATTGCTATTTCATCAAAATCGAATTCCAAATCATATCCTAAGAGAAACTCTGACAGTTTTGTTATATTGATGTCTGCTAATGTTATTTTTGTGTAGTCTTTATAGTCTTTCTCCGGTGATACAATCTCTATTCCTATTGCTTCAACTTGAGATATTTTATCTCTTATTGTTTTTGCCGGAAGCTCTTCCATAACTACTTTATAACCTTTATCCATATGTTCTGTTAATGTTTTTTTAAGTTTTCCGCCACCCATTATTTCTCCGTCAAAGTAGATGTCATTGTCTATTTCTCTTATTTTCTGTGAGATATATAGGTGGGGTGAAGGCAACACCAACTTTATCGAGTTTTCCAACTCTTTTTCATCATCATATATCATTATGTCCTGAGTTCCAGTTCCAACATCAATTGCTAAAATTCTCATGTTAATTTTTTTTATATTTCATTTTATTAAAATATTGATTGTACTTTTTTATACAACAAAGCTTTAAATAGTACATTATAATTAAATATTAACATGAATTATAAAATTACTTTAGATTCTGATGAAGTGCCGAAAAAATGGTATAACATTCTTGCTGACTTACCAACTCCACTTCCAGAACCAAAAAACAGTGAGGGAAAAAATCAAATAGGAGATTTGCAAAAAGCTTTTACAAAAGCAGCGCTAGCTCAGGAATTTGCAACTGAAAGATATATTACAATTCCTGATGAAGTGCGAGAGCTTTATATGCAGATGGGTCGACCTTCACCTTTATTTAGAGCCACAAGAATTGAGAAATTATTAAACACTCCTGCTAAAATTTATTATAAAAGAGAAGATACTTCTCCAACAGGTTCTCATAAGTTAAACTCAGCCATTCCTCAGGCATACTTTGCCAAAAAAGAAGGGGTTGAAAGATTAACTACAGAAACCGGAGCAGGCCAGTGGGGTACTGCCTTATCACTTGCATGTAATATGCTTGATGTTGATTGTACTGTTTATATGGTTAAAGTTTCATTTAACCAGAAACCGGACAGAAAAAATATCATGCATATTTATGACAGCAATGTTTACGCATCCCCTAGTGAAAACACAGAAATTGGCCGCTCCATCCTAAAGGAAAATCCGGACCATCCTGGTTCTTTAGGAGTTGCAATTTCAGAAGCTATGGAAGAGGCATTACTTAACGATGACGTTAAATATTCTCTAGGCAGTGTTTTAAACCATGTAATGTTACATCAAACTGTTATAGGTCAGGAATTAAAAGTTCAGCTTGAAAAAGCAGAAGAAGAACCTGATTTAATGATTGCCTGTGCTGGAGGAGGCAGTAATTTAGCCGGATCATTATTCCCATTTGTTCAGGAAAAAATTAAAGGCAACAGTGATACTGAATTCATTGCAGTTGAACCTAGTGCGTGCCCTACCTTAACCCAGGGAAGTTATGATTATGACTTTGGTGATATTAACGGATTTACTCCTATGCTTAAAATGTTTACATTGGGACATGATTTTGTAGCACCTTCAGTTCATGCCGGAGGATTAAGATATCATGGAATGTCACCTATTGTTTCACTTTTAACTAAAGAAGGTTACTTCTCCCCTAGGGCAGTTCATCAAAAAGATGTATTTGATGCCGGAATTACATTTGCCCGCTGCGAAGGTATTGTTCCTGCACCTGAAACTACCCATGCAATTCGTGTAGCTATTGATGAAGCAGTGAAATGTAAAGAGACTGGTGAGGAAAAAACCATTGTATTAAACTTTTCAGGTCATGGAATGCTTGACTTGAAGGGTTATGCTTCTTACTTTGAAGGTACAATGCAAAATGCAAAATAGAGTGATTTTCACTCTTATTTTTTTTATATTTTTTTTATTATAAGTAATAACTTATGACTTATAACTATTACTTTTTTATAACTTATTACTTATAACTGATAACTTATAACAAATAACTTATTCATGAAAACAAATACTTTATAAGGTTGAAGTTATAAAATATAACTTAATAGTTAAAAGTTAATTCTTTTAACTTATTCATAATAACTTAAATGTTAAAAGTTATTTCATATAACTTATTCATGTTAACTTAAAATTTATCACTTTTAAGTTTGAAGGTTTAACTTATCAAAAATAAGTTATTCCTTCTTCCTTAGAAGTATTAAGGTAAAAGTTTTATCTTATTCATGATAACTTAAAATTTATCACTTTTAAGTTAGAGGGTTTCTTATCAAAGATAAGATACCTTTCTTAGAAGTATTCATGTTAACTTATAATTTATCTCGTTTGAGTTGGAGGGTATAACTTATTTTGTTATACCTTTTAACTTGGATTGTTATGTTAACTTATAATTTATCTCGTTTGAGTTGGAGGGTATAACTTATTTTGTTATACCTTTTAACTTATAAGTATCATTTTAATTAGGAGAATTATCTGATGAGCGAAGTAATAGCAGTAATGAACCAAAAAGGGGGATGTGGGAAAACAACTACGGTAGTAAATACCGCAACCTCACTAGCAGTAATGGGAAAATCTGTTTTAGTAGTGGATATGGATCCCCAGGCAAATGCAACAACCAGTTTCGGAATAGATAAAAATGAAATAGAATACACAATTTATGATGCAATTATAGGTGATATTAATATTAAAAAAGCCACTATTCCCACATTTATAAAAAATTTATTCATCATTCCAAGTAACATTTCATTAAGTGGTGCAGGTGTGGAACTCTCTCAAAAGGAAGATTATCATATCATTTTAAAAGAAACACTTGAAGATGTTATTCCGTTATTCGATTATATTTTTATAGATTTACCTCCTTCATTAGGCGTAATTACTGTAAATGCATTAGTCGCCTCAGATAGTGTATTAATACCGATTCAAGCTGAGTATTATGCACTTGAAGGTGTTGCAGATTTGATTAATACTATTAAACTTGTGGAACAGAGACTTAAAAGTCCTACCCCAATTAAAGGTGTTTTACTTACCTTATATGATAAAAGGACCAGATTAAGCAGGGATGTATATAAGGAATTAAAAGGCTATTTTGGTGAGACTAATCTGCTTTTAAAAACTATTATTCCAAGAAATATCAGATTAGCAGAAGCTCCGAGTTTTGGAAAACCATGTTTAATATATGATCCGGAAAGCACTGGAACAAAAGCTTATTTAAAATTAGCTAAAGAAATTTTAGAAAGGGATGGAAGTGATTAGATGAGTCGTGGGCTTGGTAAAGGATTAGATTCTTTAATACCTGAGTTTTATGATGAGGATTTTGATAGCAATAGTGCTCAATCATTGGAAGACATGTTAAATGATGATGCAGATGAATCTGGTGAAAAAGAGCCTGAAGTAGAAAAACCGGTTGAGGTTGATGATGATGGAGAAGGAAACCCAGAAAAAGATAATGAAACTAGGATATCAAGTAATGAAGACAAGACAAAAGACGAAGTGGATATTAGCGAATCCGAAGACCTACATAGCGATAAAGATAGCGAAGAAAGCGTATCAAATCCACAAGAAATCAAAAGACAAGAAAACGTAGCTGAAGTTTTAGATATTGTTGATAAAAACCCAAGAATAACCTTATGGTCTTCAAGATCAGCTGCAGTTTTCAGGTACTTAAGAAAAACAGAACCGGAATTCAGTATCAGTCGTGAAGCTTCAATACTCATTGATGAGGCTGTTTCTAAAAAATATCCAGATATCTGGGATTTGTTTGAAGATTTAAAATAGTTAAAAATTTTCCAATAAACTCTGATAAGCCCCATCTATTTTAATATACTTTTCAGCCCTGTCAACAACCACGCCTAATTTTTTCAATTCATTTTTATTTTTAAAGGGCATTTTTTTTCTAATAGAAATTATTTTTCTAGCGGATTTTATACCAATACCGGGTACACGAATCAGTTCTATGAATGGTGCTGAGTTAATTTCTACAGGAAATATATCCATATTTTCTGCTGCTAAAATCTTCGGATCTTGGGTTAATGAAAGTTGGTTGTTTTCATCAAATACCAGTTCCTTAAGTTTAAAATGATAATCATTAAGTAGACTGTCTGCATTATATAATTTTGCAGTTCTCTCTGTTTTGCAGGGGCTTTTATTTTCAAAATCTGTCTCTTCAATTGGTGAAAATGCAGAGAAGTATGTCCTTTTTAATTTTGTTTTATTGTAGATTTTCTCCATTCTATGTAAAATTTCCCTGTCACTTTCTGTGTTTGCACCGACAATCAGTTGAGTTGTGTGGGTAGAATTTGGATAAGTTGTACTTTTTCCGTGTAAACTGTCAATCCAGTTGAGACGTTTTAATATATCCTTATTATAATCCTTGGTAGATGAGAGTTCCGCAAGACCTGAGGGTGTAGCCGCTTCGATATTGATGCTGACTCTGTTTGCAAGAGCCATTGCCCTTTTAATTGAATCTTTGGAAGCTCCCGGAACAATTTTTAAATGTATATAATCATCGTATCCATAAACTTTTCTAAGGATTCTAATAGTTTCTATTGTTTTTTCCATGGTAAGATCTTCATCTCTATCAACACCTGAACTTAAAAACAAACCGTTTACAAGACCTCTATTGTAGTATGTGAGAAATGCCTTTGCAAGCTCTTCGGGAGCAAGCTCAAGTCTGGTGAAGTTTCTTTTGGACTGGTTAATGCAGTATTTGCAGTCATTTTTACATTTGTTGGTGAGAAGAGTTTTAAAAAGTGGAATCTGACAGCCATTATGTCCAGTAGCATGATAAATTCCCGGCAGGTTAACCTGGGAGCTTTTGTTATGATTTACATAATCGCATAAATCATACTGTGCTGAGTCAGTTAATATTTTCATCTTCTCCAGTGTTGTCATAATAGTTATTTTATAATTTTTATAATATTAAATTTTTCACTTTATCTCTACTGTTTAGGTTTTTATTTTTAAAATCCGTCTTTTTAATTTGTGAAAATTCAGAGAGGTATTTCATTTAATTTTGTTTTATTGTAGATTTTTTTTCATTCTATGTAAAATTTCTGTACTTTCTCCCTTCAAGGACAATCAATTTTATGCTATGTGTTGGGATTTTATAAGTTGTGCTTTTACTATGTATATCATGTCTTTAGTCACTAATCGATTTACTTTTTCTAAAACATCTTTCTACAATAGAAATTGTTTTCATAAAATTTGTTCCAAATCTATAAAACTGCCGTTTATTTGCTGTAATTAATGCTAATATTAATTTTTTTTAAAATTTTCATGAATTTACTTTAAATTGTATCAAATAGATAATTAGTTGCTTATTTTTTAAAAATTTAATTATTTAATTTTATAGTTTATATATAATGTCCATTAATATTAATTTAAACTATTTAATATTTACTTATGTTATGTATACAAAATAGTTTTTTTTAAAAATATCCAATAGCATGATTTAAATCATATGTAGAAAATTAATGTTATATTTAATATTATTATTCATGCTTCCTGCAGTTTCTGCTAGTGATATTGATGAAACAGTTAATATTGATAATGGCGAAATTCAAGTCCAGGAGTTTTCCAAAAATGAAATCATTGAATTCGTTGAAGTTGAACAAATTGATTTTGAGGAGTTTCGGTTAGATGATATCGTTGTAAAAAGATGTTATCGGTGAGGATGAACCTGCTCCAATTAATCATAATCAAACCTATAATGATTCATATATAATTAAAGGTTCTGAAAATTTAAATGAAATTGAAAATCATCAGTATAATAATACTTATATTGAAACTTTGATAAACGAAACTTTAAGCAACGATACAAATTTGGATTTGAATAATTCACTTATTCCTTCATTCAATTATATATTCAATGATTTTAAAGAATATGGAATTTTCATTTATCTGAATTTTGATTTAAGCCATAAAACTATTGGTTTTGCTTCTTATTTATCTCAATTTGACGGTATTGATAAATTTAAAATATTGGCTCATGAAGATTTGATATATCACAATGATTTCTGTAATTTCATTACTCATGACGTTGATCAAAATATTGTCATGTCCAATGATAAACTGCATACCGGATTTGTATTTTCCATAGATAATTCAATTGAGGGCAATGCGGCTAGTTTTATACATGAAATTTTAAATTCTAATTTTTTAAACTTTAAATTATTTTTGTTGCCTTTTTTCAAACATTTTCTGATTTTATGCAAGTTTTTAGGCACTGTCTAATATGTTATGGGTTGTTGTTTTAGGTTGTGATTTTTTCGTGCAGGACATTACGTTCGTACCATCGTATTGTCATGTGTCGTAGGTAATTTTTGACTCCTTTTTCTGTTCTGAATCTTCGTTTGTATTTCTTGGGGAATGTTATTTTAAAAAATCCTTCGAGTAAGTTGTTTGTTTTTGGTATATCTTTTCTTTTGATGTGGTTTATCGTTTTGTCAAAGTCTTTTTTGAGATTTTTGACGAATTTTGCTACTTCTTCTGGTAAAAAGTCTAATTGATTGTATAATCTGTTGAATTCCATTTCTGCTTTTTGTACTGTGTCATAATTGAATATTTCGGATATTTTGTTGTTATAATATTCAAATTCTTCTAATTGTTTTTCTATTTTTTTAATGTCTTTTTTTTGTTGTGTTTTTTCTTGTTTTTTCTTTTTTAGTTTCTTTTTGTTTTTTCGTCTTTTTTTTGTCTTTGAGTGGTATTCTTCCGGGTTTTTGTCCTTTGGATTGTTTTTCGAGTTGTTGTATTTTTTCTTTTGTTTTTTCTAGTTGGTTTTCTTTATTTTTTAGTTGACGTTCTAGTTTGTTTGTTGTTTTCCATACGGGTGTTCGTTGGTTCATTATTTTGTGAAATACGCATTTTTGGTGTGTCATATGTAATTTTTCGATTATGGGCACATATGTGGTGTAGCCATCTGTAATCATCGTATCTTTTATTAAATCTGTTAAAAGTAGTGAATGTTTTGGATTTGGCATATCTGGGTTGGAATATGGTGTTAAATCTTTTAGGGAGTATGTCATGAAGATTTCTATGAAGTATTTGTCAAAATCTTCATATTTCATTATTTGATCGTTTAAAATCATATGATTTTTACTATCAATACTGGTTATTCGAACATATTTTTCGTTATTTATGGAGAAAAATGATTCATCATATCCTATTATTCCTGAAAATTCGATGTTTCTTTCTTGTATTAATTGTGCTATTTTTTCTTCTTTTTGAGATAAGTATTGTTCTGATTTTATGAATTCATGGTATTGTACTGTTTGTCTTGGAATTTTAATTCCATATTGTTTTTCGATTAATTCGGATTTCTTTTCATAGGATATGTGCTCTAAATCTTCTAGTTCATTGCCTATTTTTCTTATTTCTTTTGTATAACAACAATTTTTTTCAACAATCTTAGATAATGGAGTAGTTATTGTTTTTGAGCATGTACTGTTTGTGCATTTATATCTTTGCTTGTATACTGTTGTTTGTTTATTCATATCCCATTTTTTTATCTCATGTTTGTGTAATTTGGCTCCACAATACGGACAAACTGGATTGAACATTTCATAAATGATAATAACATAATCCGGCATTATATCATCGAGAAATTTAGCAATATAATCAGGAACTTCATCAGTCAAATAAATAACATTTTCTTCAAAATCAACATAATCTTTAAATATTAATTCAGCAGATATAATATCTGTAGGGGCAATTTTAGAGTACATACATAAATATATGTCCCTACATACTACTTAAAACTTTTTAAATCATCAATAACATAATAATACATCATTATTTTGAATAATATCCATATATATGACTTTATTAATTTAATAAGTATTATTAAACACGATTCAATATAATTAAAAGATAATGCATAATTTTAATAATTCCAAAAATTATTTATAGTATATTAGCCAAATAATCATTTAAATTACAATCCAAATCATAAAAATAATCTATTTTTAATATAAGTATAGTATAGTGTTTAAATTACTTTTAAACTAAGTAAAAATTAGTATTAACTTGTTTTAATATATGTTAACCCATAACATATTAGACAGTGCCCCTCAATTTTTTTTTACAAACATTTTATAAAAATGAAAACGTTTTTGGCGGTAAATAAATAATATTATCTTTTTGACTATTGTTTTAGTCGTATTTGATATTATTATTCCATAATCAGCATTGTAACGTTCAATTGCTGAAGCTATTTGTCTTTTCTTCTTTTTACCCATGCTCACCTCTATAGGTATAGCCTTTTGGAATTCACCATGTATTACAAAATCTACATTGGATTTGTCTTCCGGGTCATAGTATAATTTGAAATAGTTTTCATCCTCATTCAAGTAGAATAATGTTGATGCAACAAGATTTTCAAGTAAAACTCCGAGATAGGCCTTTTTATTTGAATTCAGATTGCCTATTGATGATGTCAGGATATGTTTTATGCTTGATGTTGCAAAGAAATACTTCCATGACTTTATGGATCTTTTAGGTGATGCAATATGGGGTTCGCAATGAAATATCAGTTGGGTTTTTTCAAGAATGTCCAGGATGTTTCTTACATTGCCCTTTGAGGTTCCAATGTATGTTGCCATTTTTTCTTGGGAAATGTCTCCCGGTTTTTGCAGCGCCAGAAATCTCAATAAACGGTTGGCATGTGTTTGGCTGTCTGATGTTATTGAGGATATTGCTCCCATATCATGGGATACTACTTTCTTTATCATTCCGGTTATGTTTTTACAGATTATGTGGGGGTTGGTTTCAAATAATGATGTTGGAAATCCACCATATTTTAAAAATTCATCCCAGTCGGTTGTTGAATATCCGTTGATGTTGATTAAATCCTGATTTATCTGTTGCTCACATGCAACTGCTTTGTTTATATCTCCTTCAAAAATTAATTTTTTAAGGGATGATGAAGCAGTGGTAGAATTGTAGTTGTATTTTAGTTTTAGATGCTGATTGTAGTTTAGTGGAGTGATATTTTCTTTGATTAGTCTTCTTGCTGAGTCTGCATCGTATTCCAGGTTAAGTGCTGATGATCCGGTGAAAATCATAAATATGTTTTTTGTTTTGTCATATATCAGCTTTCCGGACAATGCCCAGTTTTTGTCATACTGTGATTCATCGATGAGTAGAAATATTTTTTTGTCCAGTCTTCTTATAGTGGTGTTGTGGTAGCTTTCTAAAAATTGTTTTATTACATCTATGATTTTAAAATCCACTATGTCATTTAGGTTTTCGCATGAAATGAAAAGTATTTGATTGGGATTGATGTTTTTGTTTTTGAACAGGTATTCATAGGTTTGGTATAGAAGTGTTGTTTTCCCAACACCCCTTAAGCCGGGGAGTGTAAAATAACGGTTGTTAGTTGTTTTTTCTAAAAACTCATCAATATGATGTTTAATAAATTCAAACTCTTTTCTATGTTTAAAATTCCTACCATTCAATGTTAATTCATTATTTAAAATATTTGGAACATCGGACAATTCCTCCTTAATGTAATCGCTGATAATTTCTTCTTTTTCATACATTTAAAATCACACTATGGAAAAAATATTTTTTCTGTGATTAAATATTTGACTGCATATATATAAATATGTGGTCAGATAACTGACCAATATAAGTTCATGATAAGGGAAATATTCATTTCCCACTATTTTTTTATTATTGATGTAGATGTCAATTATTTTAAATAAAACTTTTTTTACCATTAGGACGATTTATTAAAATAACCTATTATATTTTAACATATTTTTATATTAACTATTAAAATTATTAATCGCCTATTCATTTTAAGTGGGGGTAATTTTATCTTAAAAAATTAAAGTAAAAGAAATTTAAATTAATGAACCTGCATCCCATCCTGACAGAAAATAAAAAATCAAAAAATCAATTAATTTATTAACGGACAAAGCCTTAATGGGTAAATATATATTTATAAATGTATATATATTAGATTACAATGAATGATGGTATACTTAATCGGTTGAAAAAAATCAGTTTAGGTAATTGGATTTTAATAGGAATGATTTTAGGAGTAATCGTAGGTTTATTTCTAAATTTATTTGTTGAAAACAATTTTGAAGATGTTATTCTTATGGATAATGTTTTCTATTTGGGAGGCAATATTTTTATCAGATTGATGAAAATGCTTGTTGTTCCACTTGTTTTTTGTTCTTTAGTTGTTGGTGTGTCTTCAATTTCTGATATTCATAAAATTTTTACCGTTGGTGGAAGAATTATTATTCTCTATCTTGCTACGTCCCTTATTGGAATATTCATCGCATTCGCTTTAAGTTCAGTTATTAAACCGGGTGTTGGCATAAACATCGCAGCAATCAGTCAAACATCAAATGTGACCCTTAATCAAACAATGACTGATTTGGTTTTAAATATTATTCCGGAAAATCCTTTAAATGCTTTAGCCAGTAGTGAAATTTTACCGGTCATCATATTGGGAGTGATAATGGGTTTTATTTTAGTTAAATTAGGTCATCAAACTCCAACCCTCAATAATCTTTTTAAAGAATTAAACAAAATTATGATAGTGATGACGGGTATTGTCCTTAAATTTACTCCTTTTGGCGTATTCTGTTTGATGGCCAGAACTTTTGGAACTTTAGGATTTGAAAGTATATTCACTTTAGCCAAATTCATTTGCTGTGTATTATTGGGCCTGATAATTCAGTTATTTGTAGTTTATCCTTTTATACTTGTTATTTTTACAAGAGTGAATCCTTTGAGGTTTTATAGGAAGTTCGTGTCTGTGATGTTTTTTGCATTTTCAACCTTATCATCAAATGCAACGATTCCATTAAATATGAATAAATTGGAAGATATTGGTGTTTCCCGTCTTGTTTCATCATTTACAGTTCCTTTAGGATCTACAATTAACAAAAATGGAACTATTATCATGCAAAGTGTGGCGGTGATATTTGCGGCTCAATGTTGTGGAATGGATTTAGGTACTTCAGCTCTTATAACAATAATTTTCACATTGATAATAGCTTCAACCAGTACCCAGTCTGTTCCATTTTCAGGTCTTGCCACTTTAACTTTGGTATTCACCTCAGTTGGTCTTCCGGTTGAAATAATTGGATTGCTTGTAGGTATAGACCATATTCTCGACTCATTTAGAACTGCAGTCAATGTTGCTGGTGATGCCATTTGCACAATAATCGTTGCGTTTAAAAATAAATCATTTGATGCGGATGTTTTTAACAATAAAAAAGAACCTGATAAATCACTTCAAGATATAGAATAAAAAAAGTTATTATATTTGATTGAAATGTTTAATTATTTAAGAAAAATAAGTTTGGGAAATTGGATTATAATAGCCATGGTTTTAGGAACATTAACAGGTTTGTTCCTAAACTTTTATGTTGATGATCCTTTCATTGAAAATTTTATCTTAATGGATAATGTTTTTTATTTAGGTGGGGATTTATTCATTAGATTAATGAAAATGCTTATTGTTCCACTTGTTTTCTGTTCAATAGTCATGAGTATTGCTTCAATCTCAGATATTCGAAAGCTTGGAACAATAGGATTAAGGTCCATACTATTTTTCATATTGATAAACATCCTTTCAATAGTCCTTGCTTTAATTATAGGAACAATTATCAAACCTGGTGTGGGTTTAAATATACCTGCATCCGACACATTGTCAAATTCAACGTCTTCCATGGCATTAACTGATACGATTTTAAATATTTTTCCTGAAAATCCAGTACATGCATTGACTAATGGGGAAATGTTGCCTATTATCCTTTTTGGAGTACTGATCGGTTATATTTTAGTCAAATTAAGAGGTGAAACATCAACAGTCTATAACCTTTTTGATGAATTAAACCATCTTATGATGAAACTGATAAATATCGTCATGAAAATCGCTCCAATTGGAATATTCTGTATGATGGCAAGAACTTTTGGAACAATCGGATTTGAAAGTATTTTACCATTAACTAAATTTATCGGATGTATAGTACTTGTTATAGCCATTCAGATATTTGTGGTTTATCCGATTATTTTTGTAATTTTTACAAGGTCCAATCCTTTAAAATTTTATAGAAAATTTGCATCGGCAATGTTTTTTGCATTCTCATCAGCATCTTCAAGTGCACCAATTCCATTATCTATAGAAAAATTAGATGAAATGGGTGTTTTTCATGAAATTTCATTATTTACAATTCCTTTAGGTAATTCACTTAATAAGAGCGGATCTGCAGTTTTCTTTAGTATTGGTTTTTTGTTTGTAGCTCAGGCTTATGGAATTGATTTTGGCACAACTGCTATTTTAACAGTAATCATTACTATTTTAATGGCTACAATCAGTTCCCCGGCAGTTCCTATGGCAGGTGTCTTTACTTTATCCATGATACTTTCTATAATAGGTTTACCTATTGCCCTAATTGATTTGATAATTGGTATATATAATGTAATTGATATGTTTAACGCTCTCAGTAATATTACAAGCAATGGTATTTGCACATCCGTTGTTGCATATCAGTATAACTCTTTTGATATGGATACATTTAATGAAAAAAAGAAACCTGACAATTAATGTAGATAATTTTAAACAAATGGTATAATATAATTATTAAAAATGGTATAATATAAATATTTTCGTAAAGGAGCAGTACTATCAAGTTAAGGTTTTTTCAGATTTTTAGAATCCCTCGCTTTTGCTTGTTTTGCAATTTTTATTCCAATTTTTTTCTTTATCTCTTTCTGCGTTTGTTCGTGCGGGTATTTT
>Ga0310695_10002806_pt1 | contig 35762 bp, 23 predicted proteins | sample RumenRJG_04DNA_FD_203882 | JGI IMG/M metagenome (GOLD analysis project Ga0310695, IMG submission 203882) | Bovine rumen microbial communities from Lethbridge, Alberta, Canada - RJG_04 (v2) (version 2) | ecosystem: Host-associated > Mammals > Digestive system > Stomach > Rumen | place: Canada... | reverse complement strand
CCTGCAGGGTGAGGGTACTGCTTTCATCAAGCCCCTTGCCAAGGACAGGACTCTTCTCCTCCTCGTCCTCTATATAGACCTTCTGATAGCCTTCAAACAAAAGCCTGGAAGCCGAAACCGTGAAGAATTGATCGGGGAATCTCTCTCCGTCTGCAGCGGCAGAAGATCCTGTATCCGCCGGTGAACCGACGATTCTGACCTGTGTGGTCTCGTATCTTGCGGCGCTCATGCGGCTGGCCACAAACCTCTTCCAGATCAGCTGATAGAGACGGAACTGTTCCCTGGAGAGGGAGTCCTTAATCTGTGCCGGAAGACGGTACACGTCTGTCGGGCGGATCGCCTCGTGGGCATCCTGCACCTTTCCGTTCTTTTTGTCTTCCCTGGCCTGCTCCATAACGTACTGCTGACCGTAGTTCTCCCCGATGAAAGCCACGGCTGAAGCCTGCGCCTCATCAGACACACGCACACTGTCCGTTCTCAGGTAAGTAATCAGAGCGACCGTGCCCTGGCCTTTTACCTCAACTCCTTCATAGAGCTGCTGGGCAATCCTCATGGTCTTCTGTGTGGAGAAGTTCAGGACTTTACTGGCCTCCTGCTGCAGCGTGGAAGTAGTAAAGGGCAGAGGCGATTTGCGGGTCCTCTCGGAGCGGCGGATCTCACGGATGGAAAAAGCTCCTCCTTCCAGTCCCTTTACGATCCGCATGGTCTGCTCTTCATTGTCCAGGTCAACGCGGACCGGCTTGCCGTCCTTGCCTGCCACTCCGTAGTAGCGTGCAGTCAGAGGTTTGGTGCTCCCTTCAACTTTGAAGGTCGCATCCAGAGACCAATACTCCTGCGGAATGAACGAATTGATCTCGTCCTCCCGGTCTGCGATCATGCGCAGCGCCACCGACTGCACCCGGCCGGCAGAGAGTCCTCTCTTCACCTTCTCCCATAAAACCGGAGAAATCTCATATCCGACCATGCGGTCCAGAATACGGCGGGTCTGCTGGGCATCCACCAGATTCATGTCAATATCCCTCGCGTTCTTGAGAGATTCCGTGACTGCCTTTTTTGTAATCTCATTAAAGGTGATCCTGGAGACCTGCTTATCTTCGATATCATCCAGTTTCAGTGCCGCCTTGAGATGCCATGAAATAGCTTCCCCCTCGCGGTCAGGGTCCGTCGCCAGGTAAATACGGTCCGCCTTTTTGACGAGTTTCCTCAGTCCGGAGAGCAATTCCCCTTTGCCGCGGATCGTGATATAGCGCGGTTCATAATCATGCTCTATATCTATTCCCATCTTGCTCTTGGGCAGGTCTCTGACATGTCCGTTGGATGCTGCGACCTCATAAGAGGATCCGAGAAATTTTTTGATCGTCTTCACCTTTGCAGGTGACTCCACTATTACCAGATTTTGTTTTTTTCGACTTCCAGCCATATGTTGTTTACCGGTTTCCTTTTGCTTATTTCCCTGCAGGGGCAAAAGCCCCCGCCTGTTCTCTCCCTCCTGACGTGCAGGGCGCCGGGATCAGAACAGCTGTGTTTATCCTGACAGTTTCTTTTATGTCTTTTTAGATTTTTTGTCTTATTTATCGTTTATGTCTTTTTATCGTTTATGTCTTTTTACTCGGTTATCTCTGTTTCAGTTCTCACAGCCCCCGATACCGAGTCTGTGTTTTCGTTCGATCATCTCATCGATGGTCTCAATATATGTTGCGACGTCCTTGCAGTTGTCGCTGCGCTCAATCCGGCCTTCAGGGAACACGGCCTTGGAAATACTGCCAGCTCCCAGTGCCAGGATCGACTGCTTTTCCTCCATGATGAGGATGTTGTACATTCCGGCTTTGCCGGGGCGCGCATATCCGACATTCTCCAGATTGCCGGATATATTTTTCTGCCTGTACAGGTAATAGGGTTCCATCCCCATCCCGGCTGCCGCCCGGGCGGCCAGTTCCATGCATCCATCCGTATTATTTATAGAAGAAAAACCCTTCTGCTCGATATACTTCTGCATGCGGGAGCCTCTCTTGAGAGCCAGGGAATGAACTGTGAGACTGTCGGGTGAGAGTTTCTCAATCTCCCTCAATGTATTCGCCACATCCTCTTCTGTCTCTTCGGGAAGGCCAAGTATGATGTCCATGTTGATGTTGTCAAATCCTGCGCTGCGGCACATGGCAAAGGCCTGTCTCACCTCATCCACAGTGTGCCTGCGTCCGATCAGACGCAGCGTCTCCTCATTCATAGTCTGGGGATTGACGCTGATCCTTGTCACATGGTGGTTTTTGATGACTTTCAGTTTTTCCTCCGTGATGCTGTCCGGCCGTCCCGCTTCGATCGTGAACTCTTCGATCCCTTCCATAGGGAAACAGGTCTCCAGCATGGAAAAAAGGCGCTCCAGCTGCGGCGGCTCCAGGGTGGTAGGGGTTCCGCCTCCGATATAGACCGTGTCCAGTACACGGCCTTCCATCAGACGGGAGGCATCCCTCATCTCTTTTTCCAGCGCGTCCAGATATTCGTCCACACGGTCTTTCCAGACCGCCAGGTTAAAAGAGGGGAAAGAACAGTACAGGCAGGTGGTCGGACAAAATGGAATGCCGACATAAAGACTGTATCCGTTTTCATAGTGGATCCCTGACAGGATTTCCCTCTCCCTCTGGGCGATCTGCGCGGACAAAAGAGCCTTTTGAGGGCTCACCAGATGATCCCGCATCATCAGCGAGGCGGCCTCTTCAATACTTTTTCCCTGCAGCAGGGACTGCATGGCGATCTTAGTGGGCCGGATTCCGATCAGCTCTCCCCAGGGCAGGGTCCGTCCCTCCCTGTCCGCCAGCATGCCGTATAGCAGATGCTTGACGGCCGTCTTCAGTTCCGGGCTCTTTCGGCCATAGGACAGTCCTTTTTCCGCCGCGGCAGAGCGGGTATCGCTCCCATCGCAGAAAGAGGCTGTGACTTCCGTATCCGCAAAAACCACCCTCATGAAAGGCTCCTTTGCGATCTGCTGGTACTTGCGATTACCGGCGGCATCCCCGGCAGTGAGGACTTTGACGTCCTCCCGGGGATAAAAAGCCTTTAGCAGAGAGTGGATCTCATAGCGGTATAATTCAATATTTTCAATTACAGTGATCATAGTGTTACAATACAGACTCCCTCGAATTCGAGGCGTTTTTGCGCGATTTTCAGCGCAAAAACCCGAGTGGAACGGAGTTCGCCCCATTCTCGAAGCGAATTCAGCATGGGCGGACGCAAGTTACAGTCACGCCCTCGATAGGGTGTGACCAGTAACATCATAATTGTTATCCATCGGCAGATGCGCAAGCACTGTCAGCACTCACGCGCGCACAAACCAGTTGTGCTTCTTTTCATATCCGATCGTGGTCTCATTGCCGTGTCCCGAAAAAACAGCCGTATCATCGGGAAGTGTATAAAGCTTTGTCCTGATGGAATTGAACAGGGTATCCTGATCGCCGGTGGGCAGGTCGGACCTGCCGATCGAGCCCTCGAACAGGGTGTCACCGCTGATCAGAATATGCCCGTCCTCGATGTAATAGGCACAGCTGCCCTCGGTGTGGCCGGGGGTAAAAATCGTGCGCATAGTAATGCCGGCAAGGGTCACTTCCTCGCCGTCTTCCAGATAATGGTCGACCTCAACCGTGCAGGGACGTCCGATCGAACCGGATTGATTGAGCTTATGGGACTCGCACAGGCGCTTTTCATGTATGTAGGCATAAACAGGAGCTCCCGTCCTTTTTTTCAGGGCTTCAAGTCCCATGATGTGATCGAAGTGGGCGTGTGTCAGCATAATAGCCTTGACCTCAAGTCCCCTTTTGGTCAGTTCCTCATACAGCCTGTCACCCATATCCGCAGGGTCAAACACGACAGTTTCACTGCTTCCCTCTCTGTAGAGGAAGTAAAAATTCGTCTGAACCATGCCGACCACAAAACAGTTGACTTTTATTTCAGCATGCCCCTTATCCATAAGCACAAATCCTTTCATTCGAAAATTCATTTGAAAATGACGCATCCTCCACCGAAAAACCTGTCAGATGACGGGCGGGGATAATTCAAAATCAGTCAGCGGGTCTTTACCTGCCGCCTCAGCCGCCGGTTCAATACAAGCCTGGCCGCAGGTCTTCTGCCTGCCGCCTCAGCTGCCGGTTCAATTCAAGCCCGGCCGCAGGTCTTCTCCTGCCGCGTCAGCCGTTGGTTCTCTTGATTGCCTGTACATCCTGGATCGACTGCAGACGGTTCACGATCTCGTGCAGTTCCTGCCGGCTCTTGACCTCAAAACCAAGGGTCAGAGTCGCGATCCCCTGTCTGCTGGTAGTCGACGTAATCCTCATAATACTAATATCTTTTTCCGAGAAGACCTTTGTCAGTTCGTTGAGCAGTCCGCTCCTGTCCCTGGCGTAAATCTTGATCTCGGCCATAAATCCTTCTTCTTTGCGGCGCTCGGCTCCTTCCGCCCAGGAGGCCTCGATAAGTCTGTTCAACTCATCTTCGGGGAGATTGGAGACATTGCTGCAGTCTTTCCGGTGGATGGAGATTCCTCTCCCCCTGGTGATAAATCCCACGATCTCATCTCCCGGGACAGGATTGCAGCACTTGGAGAAGCGGATCGAGAGACCCTCCGCCCCCTTTATGATCACAGAACCCTCGGCACTCTTGTGACGCGGATGCTGGTTCTCATTCTGGACCTGCTGGATGATCTCCTCGCTGGTCAGTTGATGTTTGTGATCCTCCGCATGCAGGTCGACAAGCTTGTTGACGATCTGTCCTTCCTTTATGCCGCCGTGGCCGATCGCTGCCAGAAGAGCTTCCCAGTCGCGGAAGCCGTATTTGCGCAGGACAACATCCACATAGGCCGGTTTGACCAGTTCGTGCATGTGGAGGCCGTGTGTCTTGGCATAGGCGTAGATCAGCTCACGTCCCTTGATGATATTCTCTTCTTTATTTTCGCGCTTGAACCACTGGTTGATCTTGTTCCTGGTCGAAGCCGCCTTGGCAAAGCTGAGCCAGTCCAGGCTGGGTCCCTTGGAAGAGGCGCTGGTCATGATCTCGATCCTGTCCCCGTTTTTGATCACATAATCAATGGGGACCAGCTTGTCGTTGACGCGGGCTCCGGTCATGCGGTTGCCCACTGCTGTGTGGATCGCGTAGGCAAAGTCAACCGTTGTGGATCCCGCAGGCAGGTTCTTGACCTCTCCGCGGGGCGTGAAGCAATAGACGTCATCTGAGAAAAGATTCAGGTCACTCTTGAGAATGTCCATGAATTCCCGGTTGTCGGACATGTCCTGCTGCCACTCCAGAATCTGCCGCAGCCAGACAAGCTTCTCTTCCTCGCGGGTCTTTTCAACCTTCTCGCTGCTGCCTGCTTCCTTATACTTCCAGTGGGCGGCGATACCGTATTCAGCGGCCCGGTGCATATCGTAGGTGCGGATCTGTATTTCAAAGGGCTGCCCGGCAGGACCGATCAACGTCGTGTGCAGCGACTGGTACATGTTTGCCTTGGGCATGGCAATATAGTCTTTAAAGCGGCCGGGTATGGGCTTGTACATCTCATGGATAGTACCGAGGACAGCGTAGCAGTCCCGGATCGTTCCGACGATCACGCGCACGGCAAAAAGATCATAAATCTCCTCAAGGGATTTATTCTGATTGACCATCTTCCGGTAAATACTGAAGAAGTGCTTGACCCTTCCGTCCACAGTGCCTTCGATGCCGGCCTCTTTGATATGGTTTTTGATCTCCTGCGCGATTTCCTGCACATAGTGCTCTCTCTCGCTCTTTCGCTGCTCGACCTTTTCCACAAGGTCGAAATAGATATCAGGATATAAGTATTTCAAAGACAGGTCATCCAGTTCGACCTTGATCTTGGAAATACCCAGACGGTCCGCGATCGGAGCGTAAATGTCGACAGTCTCCTGGGAAATGCGCTGCTGCTTGTCAATCGGCATAAATTCCAGCGTGCGCATGTTGTGCAGGCGGTCGGCAAGCTTGATCAGGATGACCCGGATATCCTTGGCCATGGCGAGGAACATCTTGCGCAGATTCCTGGCCTGCATTTCCTGCTGGACCTGTGACTTATCCCCGTAGTCTCCGGAGAGTTTGAGTTTTTTGAGCTTTGTGACTCCGTCCACCAGAAGTGCGACATCCGTTCCAAAGCTGGTTTCGATCTGCTCTCTGGTCAGAACAGTATCCTCTACGACATCATGAAGAAGGCCTGCCGCAATGGTCTCCTTGTCCATCTCCAGCTCAGCCAGGATGATCGCGACACAGAGCGGATGAATGATATAGGGCTCGCCGGATTTGCGCAGCTGCCCCGTATGCGCTCTGCACGCCACTTCATAGGCTTTTTCAATCAACGTTATATCATCGGAAGGATGATATTTCCTGACACGATCGATAAGATCCCGATAGAGGTCCTCCGGACAGTGGTACTCTCCGATTCGCTCAATCTTACCGGTGTCGATGGCGATCCTGCTTCCAGTGTCTACCTGCCCTTTGATGTCATTCATGATACACCTCTGCCGACAAAACCCGGTGATACAGTAACAAAAACTCAGTGACGAGCGCCGCACCCTGTGCGCGGCACTAAAGTGATGACTTATTGCCTGAAAACTATAAAAGTAAAGCAATTATAGTCTGTTTTGTTCGACTCGTCAATTAGTGTGTTTACAGAATCCTGCCTAAATTCTGTTAAAAATCAGCTCAAATCCTGTATTTTTGGTCACTCGCCGGCCAGCGTATAAGCGGAAAATGTCTTTTAGCCTCAGGCCCTGATATTATTAAATACATTGACCATGACGGACAGTATTTCTGTGATGAATCAAAGAGTGCTCAATACATGATTCCTGCATATGATAATAATACCCTAAATTCCTGAAATAGTCCTATTCAACCAAAACGGAGAAGAGTCGCTTCATCCAGGATGCGGCTCTCCTCCGAATTTAGTTTATCTCGACTGCTTCTTCTTTCCATCCTCCGGTTCACCAAGGATGCAAGTGAAATAGCGATCCCCCGGCTGCAGCTATTTCCCGATGCATCCGAAGTATTCCCTTGACGCAAGGTTAATCAGCACACGGCTGTCATCCATCACTTCCTGTTAAACGGCCACTGTGCCGGCATGGCAGTTTTTTATGACACATATCATGAGATTCAAGGATTATATGCTCCGAAAAAATTCATAAATAATATTTTCATCAACTCGCTGTTTCCTTTAATAAAACTGATCTTCGTCGGTGTTTTCCCTTTCGCCGGATAAGCTCTTGTGACAGGAATTTCGCATGCTTTATATCCGAGCTGGGAAGCCCTGACTGACAGATATGCAAGCAGCTCATAAGTCATAAAAATATCCCTTAAAGGTTTTACTCTTTCATCCAAAAGGTATTTTGCGGAATAAGCTCTGTAAGCATTGGTTGTGTCTGTGAATTTCTGATGAGCTGTCAGGGAAATAACAGGCGCATGGATCAGCCTCACTGAAACAGTCCGTATGAACGGAGTGTTGATGGCCTTACCGCCTTTAACGAACCGGGAGCCCTGAATGAAATCGTAACCTTCCTTCAGTTTTTCAATAAAACGCGGTACATCCTCAATGCTGTCCTTATTATTTCCATCAATTGTTATAATTCCTTTATAACCACGCTGTAATGCCCACCAGATTCCCATTCGAAGCTGTGCGCCCTGCTTACCCTCATCCTGCTTGATCAGAAGTGTATTTACATTTAACTTTTTCAGGCGGTTTTCCTCTGTACATCCATCCGAAGAACCGCCGTCACATATGACAATATCAGCATAATCAGACACATTATTATCTGCGGCTCTCTGTAATTCCTTTATAATCCTGCTGCCTTCATTAATAATAGGAATCAATACCACATAATCTTTGCGCTTTCCTTCATATTCTGTACATTGAAATTTTGGTACGCCATTTTGTCTTTCGTAAAGCATTACTCTTTCAAAACCTTCTAAACCATCATTTACAATTGTTCCGTTATGTATTACCACGTTATGTATTACTGTTTTTCCTCTATTTGATTCTCAGAAACAGAACCATCTTTTAGCGTCAGTTCAGTGACAGTATCCGTTTCGCGGTCATATACGATCCCACCTGAAAGGTCATACATATTCCATACGCATTTATCCTCTATAGTTATCATCACAGCATATCTTTTCCCTTTGGATTTTGCCCTGCGTAATAGTCTGTCCGGCTTAGTATATTCATATATTCCTTTGCCAAACAGAAGATTCATATACCCCCTGATCGAAGCATCCTCAACTCCTAAAACAGCATCCGAATAGTTTTCATTTATATAATCTGCAATCCGTTCATTATCAGCTCTGTAATTTGCTTCCCAGATATAAGAAGAATCATTTTTATAACTCCTGTAATTTAACAGACCGCATGCAAGGGTAAAAATAATGATCAGACTTGAAAATGCCTTTTTTTTATCTGTATAGAGCCGGTCTAATTGCACAACCAGTTCACATGCAAGCAGTGAAAAGAAGAACACAAGCTTCATCTTATCATATGTATAAGAGATCGCATGCTGCTTCATCAGAATATTTTCAGCTGCCGGGAACAGAAACACAAATAGCCAAAACAGATTTCTTCCGGCAAGTGATTTTCTTTTTATTAAAATCCAGATTACAAGAACGAATAAAAAAATCCACCAGAATAAGAAGGATTTCAAGTAGCTTCCAAACAGTGCTGTGTACTCTACTGAAGTAGTAATATTTCTCGCCATGAATCTGCTTTTCAATGCATCAAAAAATACTTGTGCATCTACTCTCAAAAGATAGTGCCATGAAAAGATTCCAAAAGAACACACCGTCAGGAAAGCCAACGTCAAAATTCTTCTGCAGCTCACCCTGAAATTATTTTTGTATCCGGAAATCATTTCCGCTAAAGCAAATCCGACATTTGCGACATACCCGGTCCATTCGATATACGGATTGATCAGGGCCATTGTATAAAAAATGATGCCGGCCAGCTTACTTTGTCCTTCCTTCATCTTATAGTAAGCAGCGAACTGGATCAGCAATGTTAACTGCATTAATGACTGGTGCCAGTACACAATTCCCATACCATGCAATAATTCAGGAGATAAAACATATATGATTGTTCCGACAATTGCCAAAACAGCCGTCTTTTCTTCTTTTTCATAGAATTCCATTAAAAATAACATCCACAGGATTGCGGACAAACCGAAAAGAAACGTATTAAATATATAGAGAGACTTTTCACATACACTCAATTTAAATATCTTAAAAAACAGCCACGGCAAAAAATACCCGGCAGGAGAAAAAGAAGTGTAATAATAGTTGCCCTCATCATCCGGAATAGTTGCTCCCCATGAAATATTTTTATTATCCTGATTTCCCAGACTTACGATTGGCAAAAACAAATGCTGAGAGGCAGGTGTCTCACTATAAGCTTCGATTGTCAACAGTGTATGCCATGCAGCATCAGAATTTCGATAATTGACTTCATCACTCCGATATTTACTGACTGAAACAAATATTACAAATACTGCTGTAATCAAGGCAAGAATGAACTTAGCTGCTGCCCACTGCCTGCTAAATCCTCTCTTTCTCTTTTCCATCTTGTCAATCCTCTTTATTCCACAATTTCCCGCACATACCTCATTGCCGTCTCTATACCATCGATGCCTGCAGCATTTCCCATCTCTATTGATACAAATCCCGGATAATTCTCTCTGTTCAATACTTTAATGACTTCTCTATGGAGTTTTCTCTGTTCAATAGCCTTTAGCCCCGGCTCGCTGATATGTACATGACTGATCAGCCCGACTTTTCCTTGAAGTTCATCCGCAGTCTCTTCATTTTCAATCATTGTGCCAAGATCCAGATTTAGTTTAAATCCTGCTGAATGTACCTTCTCAATAAGAGCAAAGGCGGATTTAGTATCGTTAATATAATTCGTATTATAAAGAGGCGGATTTGCCTCCATTCCGATGACCGTATGATGAAGAGCTGCGTAATCCCCAAGTTCCTTAAAAAATCCGATTGCAATGTTTTCATCTGCGCTTTCAGGCAGAATCCTGTTACGAGGGCAGCCAAAAACCAGATTTCCGCAGCCAATTGCTTCCGCGAAATCTATTGCCTTTTTTGTATAATCAGCCAGCGCTGCTCTTTCTTCATCTGTGCCAAATAGCTTTTCCTGTCTTCCATACCATATTGACTGCATAGATGGAACAGAAAAGCCATTGCTTTCTCTTAAATGATCTGCCCACTTTTTTGCTTCGGACAGCCGGTCATACGGTTTCTCAGGGAATATTCTGGTCGGAGCGATCTCCAGGCCGGAATATCCATTTTTTTTCATAAGACCATATACAGCGGAATCATTTTCAGAAGTCCATGCTATATTTGATATTGATAATTTCACATTATTCTCCCCTTTTGATTTTTAGTCTGGCCTGCACGATTCTGCCAACTATTATATAAATACAAATCTGCACGAAGCCAAAATACCAGACAACATAATTCATATGAGGATGTTGATAAGAATGGCTTTTAGCCAAACAGAACCATGATATTGACGTCAGGAAAAGAACACAATACGCTGCGGCCTGCTTAATATTGACTGTATTTTTTTTATATATGTCGTATCCAAAAATAATAAGAGGGGTAATGCACAAAGACGGAAATAAGTTACCATTAATTCCAGTAATAATTTCGGTACTGAATTTGAAATATTCGCAAAAGACCTCCCATACAGATGCATTCATGGACTCCCACCAGAGAGAACCTAAATAATTTAAATTGGCTCCATGCGTTCTTCTGAGCACATCTACTTCTATAATACTTTTTATTCCTTCCATTATTGAACCATTGCCACGCAGAGAAGCATGAATGACAATAGCTGTCATAAAACCCATAAGAGCTGCTGATCCTATGATCACAGTTGTTCTCAGCAGCAGCAAAACATCATTTCTTTTCCCTTTGGCTATCTTATCTGCACACTCTATAAGCAATATCGAAATCGTTCCCATCATTACAACAGATATATATTCATATCCGCAAAGTGATTTAATTGCAATACTTGCCCATGCCAGAATATAACTGATAATTCTCATTTTCCTTTCTTTCAGATGCATCGCACAGAATAAGCCCACAAGAAATGGAATAAACCAGGTAAACTCAACCCAATATAAATTTCTTCCAAAATTCACGATCCAGGGAGAAAGTAAAAATGTCAAATAACAGATTGCGGCCAACAGCATATTATATTTTTTGTAAAGCAGCAGTACTATAGCTGACAGAACCGCAGCTGTCGCTAAACTGTTTAATAAATGCAATACCTCTATCTCAATATCATTCTCAATGTGTCTTGCCAGATGGCGATATATTCTTCCTGCCAATCCATATTGCGAAATATATGCGATCAATCGACCTGTATGCAGTTCATTTCCATTTTTAAGAATAAACGTAATATCATTTACATTCCCGAATTTATATTTATTGAATGGTCTCTGGGCATCTAACTCTATAAAAATATTTCCGGTATCTTTTTTATCTTCCGGAAAGCTGATGATCCGGAATTCATCTCCATTTGCGAACCTTACAGCAGTGCCTTCTTCTATAATTCTTTCATTAAAGGTATCCTTTTTTACAGCAATGATCGGATCCTCAGTATGATAGCCATCCACATACGATCTTTTATTATATGGCTCCTGAGAATAAGAAACATACTGACCTAAATTATTATATAATCTCCCTAAACCATATTTTAAATCACCTTTTTTATCAAACCAGACTCCTCCTTCTTCTGCCAGGATCGGCCCGGTTATTAACGTTTCGGAATCCTCCTGAAAATCATCAAATAATGTATTCAGATTATCCATAGAATTAAACATAAATACCCATGCTAATCCTGCTGTAAGGAAAATGAAAACAGATGCGAAAATAAATATTTTGCTTTTCCCGGACAGCTTTCCAAATACTGCGATCCATATACCTGTTAAAGCCAATATAAACAGTGTTTTCACAGAGATCGTAAAAGTCGAGTGTGCATATGCCAATACTGCTGCAATATTACTTTCTACGATCTCATTCGACAGATAATCCTCATCTATAGTCACAATACCCGGAATCTTCTTAGCTCCATCAGTCGAAACATTAACTGTATATTTGCGGCCCACCTTATAATTTTTTGTAAGATAGATCTTATACCAGACATCATTACCGACTTTTTCTAGCGGTATCCTCTGTGTTTCAATTTCTTTGCTATTATTTTCATAAGTCTTTATAACCAGATCCCCTTCATTATCGGAAATCTGGTTTGTCAATCTTATTTCAAAGCCTGCCAGATGCCTTTTCGAAGGTTCTATAGTAAACACACATCCTTCTTCGTTCAAATCAACAGGTGTCTGAAGATCATCCTCAGCAACGCTGATATCAAATTCATCATCACAATAATATCCATTCGTAAAAAAATCCAATGGACCAATGATCAATATCAGAGTAAGAATCAGCACTGTAAAAAAACCAAATCCGATCAGCTTTCTGCCCTTATTTTTCATTTACAACAAACTCCCTTATGTCACTCAATACTTCTTCCTTCGGACGAATATATCCATTGCTGCCGCCAAATAGAGAATCATGAATAGTTCTATAATCATATTGAGCGGGAACTCCCTCGAGTTCATTTACAAAGTCTTTGCCCGTTAAATATCTATATAGCTCACTCACAGATACAGGTTCTGTTGCCGGATGCCACAATCTGATCTTATTTTCAAGCGCTGTCTGAATGTCATTCCACAAATTGGCCAGATTATAAAATTGATATCTACTGCGGCTGTCAGTGAAATTGAGCGCAGAAAAACCTGCCTGCCTGAATTTTCTTTTCAGTTCTTCTCTCTCCGTCCCGTAAAGTTTGTTTAACTTAAAAAAACCGTGATCATGTCTGCTGTAGTAATCTGGCAGTGAATGGTCCTTTGCTGATAATTCAAGCAGCTTATCTTCCCTCAGCATAAATGGAATAACATTTATGAAGTCATAAATAAAATTTTTCTTTATATTTTTTCCGAACAATGCAGGGAGCCGGATAATCAATGATTCCGGATATTTTTCTCTGACCCATAGTTCAAGCTGATAGCGATTATATCCGTAGGGGTGAAGATGATCTGTGTCTACAGGTGTAGTCTCATCAACATTAACAGGATTTTTAAATACATCAATCGTTGAGATCAGCACTAATTTCTTTGGATCAATCTTCCCGATGTTTTCCTCAGCCTGTCTGATCAACTGCATATCTTTTTCCGGTGCTGTATTTGCCAGATATTTCTCCGCACGCAAGCCTGCATAGATCAGAAGATCCGGATTTGAAGCATATGCGTCCTCAATATTTTTTGAATTATATGCTGCATCTATTTTCCCCTTGGCGGCTGCGTAAATATTACTGCCGACAAAACCCGTATAACCAACAATTGCTGTCATAATGCTTGCGTCCCCTTTATTTTGTAAGTTTCTCTATGCTCTCAAAGCTGTAATGCTTTCGCCTGAAGACCAGATCCAGATTCAGCTGCAAATATTTGATGATTATGGCAAGTATTCCGAATAATCCCAGGAATGCGACCGAAAGGAACAGTATTGTTGTTGTCCATCCTGCAACCGGCTGAGCTTTCAGATAAATCACTACTGTGTAAATAATCATAAATAAGGAAATCAACATCATCAGGGTAGTCATAGATAAGGCAAAACTGTATCCGAAATCTGTAAAAAGGATCAGAGAATCAACGGCAAGACCTGAACGATATTTACGCTCTGATTTATCAAAACTATTCTTCCTGTCCCCGTGAACAGTGTAAAAAAGTGTAGTCGTCTTCAGCCCGGAATTAGCATAGATTGCCTTGCGATAAGGCACTGTCTTGTTCATAGATGTAATGCGGTTGATCACCCTTCTGCTAAGTATCCTGAAGCTCTCAGTATGCATCGTATAATCCAGCTTTGAAAAGTGATCAAAAACTTTGTAGAAGGCTCGCGATGAAAATCGTTCTTTTCTTTCAGGACTTGCAGAAACGATATCGTATCCTTCAAGTGCCTTATAATAAATGTTCATGATCTCTGACTTATCATAATCGAGGATCGTATTATCAAATTCAAATACAAAGTCCCCTATTGCAAGATCTACTCCGGCATTCATAGCAAATTCAAGTCCGTGGAAATAACTCATATTTACAACCGAAATGCTTGTGGACTTCACTGCTTTGCTTGTTTTCCTGATCAGACTCAAACTATTATCATCAGAGCAGTCGTTGACACATATAATCTCTGAATGTTCAAAATTGTTCTCCATTTCATTAACGATTGTTCTCAGAAATTCTTCTATTCTATCTTCTGTGTTATGAACATAAATAACAGCAGAAGCAAAATTCTTCTCTTTATTACTCATCTCTCAGCACCGCATCCAGGTCATAGACTGTGTTGATTTTTCCCGAAAGCACTCCTATAAATGTTGGATTTTTAGAATAAGTCCTGATCACTGTAGGTCTTGAATCATCTATTTCAGAACTCATAAGGATCGGCTTCATTGAAAACAATGAACTCTTGTAAGAAAATTCGAATTCATCTTTCAAATATTTACGTGCCAGATTTGCCATATACGGAAATGCTGTCTCTGGTTTTGCCGGACAGTCATTGCAATTTCCAAGGCGAAATGGTGAACAATATCCGCCAGTCTTTTCCTGACAGGGAAATGTCGGCACTCCGTCATAACTTGTCGTATGCGGCGTAAAGGTAACTGACGTTAGTGAATGCAGACCTGTTTTCCCAAATGGCATAATCGAGAAAAACGGTCCATCCATTACAGTGAAACCATACCGGCGCAGCTTTTCATTTACATTACACAAAATAATTTCGCAAAGTTCATACTTTATGCCAAATTTCTCATACCCGACCATATCAAGAATCTGATTCGTTCCTGCATATGTGGCATTCAATAAAAATCCAGTCTGATACTCAATGCCATCATCCATAAAGATCGAATACGCATCCTGAAGCTGTTCTATTTTTTTAATTGTTACACCATAACGGATTTCTACGCCTGATAATCCTGCCAGCTTTCCAAGAAAATAATCTTTCAGTATCATTGCATCATATGTATATTCTCTTGTAAGAAATGCTCCATCACACATCCGGCTCTTAAAAAATCTTTCCGGATGAAGTTCCTCACATGGAATTCCGGCAGCCTTGCAAAATCTCTTGAACTGTTCTCCGTCTGACCATGAATACTGGCTTGAAGTCGCATAAATTTTTTCGAATTCTCTGTTGATGCAGAAATCATAGTCTTTGTTAAATCTCTCAAAGTAACCTGCTGACTTCATTGCTGTAGATATGGATCTCGGATAATGATATCCGTGATGGACTCTCGCCTGATTAATATAGGTTGCTCTCCTGAATGGTGTCGGATCACATTCCAGCACTAAGATATGCTGCCCCTGGCTGCCGCTGAACATGGCAGAATATAAACCATACAGACCTGCGCCTATGATGATTTTGTCGTATTTTCCAACCACTTCTTTAACTCCCGCAATATCACCTTTATTTGCTAAAATGTGTACATTTTTGCTATGCCATCCTGATGAAAATCCACCCAGATAGAATTTCCTATTTTATCAGTTTTCTGTTATAATAAAACAACTGATTTTACGTATATACGGCAGGCGCAATAATGTACACTTTCCTAAGGAGTTTGACACGTTTTATGAAGTAGCTTTCTTGTAGAGCTTTGCTTTATACCTGAATGTTGACTCCGGCATATCACATTCTTTTGATGCTTTCTTACCTGAAATCTTTCCTGCTTTCCAACGCTGATATACCTCTTGAAAATTATCAGGAAGAGCTTTGGGAGGTCTTCCAAGTTTCACTCCTTTCGCCTTTGCAGCTGCAATCCCTTCTGCCTGTCTCTTATGGATCGTCTGGTACTCCGATTCCGCAACGTAAGAAAGCAATGCCAGTATCAGATCACTGATAAATGTTCCGAGAAGGTTCTTTTCTTTTCTGGTATCGAGAATCGGCATATCAATCACTACAACATCCGCACGTTTCTCCTTTGTAATTATTCTCCACTGCTCACTTAAATCCATATAGTTTCTTCCAAGCCTGTCTATTGACTTGATGTAAAGAATCGAGTTTTCATCTAGTTTTTCCAAAAGTTTCCTGTATTGCGGTCTGTCAAAATTCCTTCCTGAAAGTTTATCCATATAAATATTCTTCTCAAGAATGCCGAGCTCTTTCAGGGCAACAATCTGTCTGTCCTCGTTCTGCTCTTTTGTTGATACCCTGACATATCCGTAGGCGATCTTTTCATTTCCTGTGTCCATAGCTTTTATCCTCCATCAGTAAAGGGATGCCTCTCTTGAGCATCCCTTATTAAATCCATATTCTACTTGTCTTTCTCTCATTTTCTGTTTTTTCGATGAAATCAAAGTTCGGATCATGATCCGGATTATCATCGAACTCACATTTTATGAGCATGTAAATTATGCGGTAAGACTTTTTTGCTTATCACTATTATTCTGCACATGTTCTTTCACCTGACTACATTTTCCCAGTGCTCTAAAAAGATAATGGCGGAGACGACGACATAGCTGCTGCGCCGTCTGGGGGAATGGGCTCAGAGAAGATCTTTATCGATGGCACCAAGATCGAACCAATGCGAACAGATACACGTTTGTCTGAGAAAAGGCTGTTATAAGGAATCTTGCGAAAATGATGGAAAAAGTCACTTCCTTAGTCGCGGAATGCGAGACCATGTATGGCCTTCAGGTCGTATACCATGACAAGATCAGCCTCAGGACGCTGAAAAGGCTCCGCAAAGCGCTTTACAGGATCAAGACGAAAGAAGGAATCGTATTCGTACATGGGAGCGGAAAGAAGAGATCTCCTCTGCAGAGGTCCATCGAACAGCTGGAAGAGTATGCAGACCGGTTAAAAGGATATATCCAAAAGCCGGATATATGCGGGGAGCGGAACAGCTATTCGAAGACAGACCACGATGCCACTTTCATGCGCCTGAAAGAGGACGCGATGCTGAACGGGCAGCTCAAGTCTGCCTATAACCTGAAGCATGCTGTCGACTCCGAATACATCGTCTGGGCAGATATCAGTGCTCATCCTACAAACACGCTGACCCTCAAGCCATTCCTCCAAGATATAGAAAGAAATCTGCTCTATAAATACTACAAGGTTGTTGCGGACGCGGAATATGAAAGCGAGGAGAACTACCTGTTCCCTTTAAAAAAACGGATGATTTTTGGATGGTCAAACCATTTGACCGAGCACTTTGTCAGACATCACAAGGAGTCTGTTAAAGCGCGTACGTAAAGCGTCAATCGAGTAGGAGGAAATTCCTCTTCTCAGAGGAATTTCCGACCTCTCACACCACCGTACAAGCCGTTCGGCATACGGCGGTTCAATCAACTTAACAAGTAACTCGCCTTTCAGCGTAGTAGTCCACCATAGAGATTAGCCCAAAGGCGGCTAATCTCTTGTTACTTATAGCTTTCTGTACCCAACCGTTGCGGGCAATCCTTGCATAGCGGTTACCGCAGTACGCTATGTTAAAAGCCGCCCAGCGTGGCACGTCCAGTTTCATCAGGATTTTCGCTCTGTTCTGCGGGGTCTTCCAGTGCTTCCAGATACACATCCTCAGGCGGTATCTGATGTTGCTGTCCAGCCTCACGCACAGACCTTTCATGTTCCCCAGTTTGAAGTAGTTAATCCACCCTCGGATGAGCTGATTGAGTTTCTGCACCTTATATACATTGCTCACTCCCCAACTCCTGCACGTCCGTTTTCTCATCTGTGCTTTGAACTTAGCGACTGCCTTCGGGTGTGGTCTGGCTTTATATGCTTTGGCAAATGAGTCAAAATAAAATCCAAATCCGAGGTACTTTATGCCTTTTGGCTTGTCAACCTTGCTCTTTGTGGCGTTAACTTTCAATCCGAGCTTCCCTTCAATAAATCTGGTCACGCTCTTCATGACCCTGTCAGCCGCCTGTCTGCTTCCGACCATGATGATAAGGTCGTCCGCATATCTGACGAAATCCAGCCCCCCTTGCTTCCAGTTCCCAGTCCAGTTCGTTGAGCATGATGTTAGCCAGCAGTGGGGAAATGTTCCCGCCCTGTGGTGTTCCGACGACCGTATCTTCATACTCGTCGTCAATCATCACTCCACTGACAAGGCATTTCCTGACCACCGATATGACATCTCCATCCTTTATCGTTCGTCCGAAGATCGTCATCAGCTTGTCATGGTCTACCGTATCAAAGAACTTCGCAAGGTCGATGTCCACGATCCAGCTGTGCCCGTCATTCATCATCTCTAATGCCTTCAGGACTGCCTGCTGTGCGCACCGGCCGGGTCTGAACCCGTAGCTGTGGTTGTGGAACTGCTCCTCAAATATTGGGGTGAGTACCTGTGCTACCGCCTGTTGTACAAAACGGTCTACTACCGTAGGCACTCCAAGGTTCCTGACACCGCCGTCCGGTTTCGGTATTTGCACCCTCCTGACTGGCTGCGGCCTATATTTCCTCGTCCGCAGCTGTTCCCTGATATTTTCGCCGTTTTCCGAAAGGTAAGCACCAAGCTCTTCCACGGTCATCCCGTCTATGCCTGCCGCGCCTTTGTTCCTGACGACTTGCAGATACGCCGCATTTAGATTTCTCTTGCTCAGTATCTGCTCCATGAGACTACCTGTGCCCATGCGTTGTTTCCTTTCTGCTCCTTTTGCCCTCGCCGCCTTTGATGTTATCGACAGACGTTGCTCCGGCTACGAAGTGGAACGTACTTCAACTGATTGATTGTTCGTCCCTTCGCTCCATCCCCATTACAGGGACTTCTTCACTACTATGGACTCTGCTGACTTCTCACAGTTCGTTGTTACTACGGCTAATGAGACCTCCGCGATAAGGTGCACGCTCTTTCCCTCCATCTATCCGCCACATTTACGCTGTTCCTACAAACGGGGTAGTTTTCAGACTTCACTGCTTTTGGCCAGCTTATCTGTCGGAACCTCGCCTTATATGTGATTTCTGTCCGTCGGACCAGAGGTCTGCCTACAGCTTCTTTCAGATTCCACCTCACGGTAGACACCCTTGCTGTTCAGCTATACACTTCCCACTACCTGGGCGTGTTCGGGACTTTCACCCGTTAGAGCGCGCCCATGGCGCGCATACCAAAAAGCGGGATGGCAGCGATTGCTGTCATCCCGTACCCCAAAATGCATAATATAGGGGCTGTTGCCTAGCTGAATTTCACAAAGCTAATGCAACAGCCCCTTTTATTCATATCATTATTTCCGCAATATAGCCGGAGCATATCCTTAAGGCACCAGTCATATCATTCCGGAAACCTGTCGTTTTATCACGGAACGGATCACATCATTCCGGGAGCGCCTGCGGGCATAGGAGGCATGGGCTCTTTGATGTTGGCAACAGCTGCCTCGGTGGTCAGGAAGCTGGAAGCCACGCTGGTCGCGTTCTGAAGAGCGCTTCTGGTGACCTTTGCGGGATCAAGGATACCTGCGTCGATCATGTTGACATACTCTTCTTTATAAGCGTCAAAGCCTACGCCTTCTTCGGACTCTTTGACCTTGTTGACAATGACAGCGCCGTTGAGGCCGGCGTTCTCTGCGATCTGGTGAAGGGGAGCTTCGAGAGCCTTGAGGACGATCTGGGCGCCGGTCTTCTCGTCACCGTCGAGACCTGCAACAGCTTCCTCAACCTTCTTGGAGGCGTGGATGTAAGCGCTGCCGCCGCCGAAGATAATGCCTTCCTCGACTGCTGCTCTTGTAGCATTGAGGGCATCTTCCATGCGGAACTTGGCTTCCTTCATCTCAGTCTCGGTTGCGGCACCGACGCGGATGACTGCTACGCCGCCTGCCAGCTTGGCAAGACGCTCCTGCAGCTTCTCTCTGTCGAAATCGGACTTGGTCTCTTCGATCTGCTTCTTGATCTGGGCTACGCGCTGGTCAAGTGCAGTCTTGTCGCCGAGGCCGTCGACGATGACAGTCTGCTCTTTCGCGACCTTGACGCTCTTGGCGCGGCCGAGCTGCTGGAGGGTTGCATCCTTGAGCTCAAGACCCAGGTCAGAGCTGATCACAGTACCGCCGGTCAGGATGGCGATATCTTCAAGCATTGCTTTACGTCTGTCGCCGTAGCCGGGAGCCTTGACTGCAACAACGTTGAAGGTGCCGCGCAGTTTATTGACGATCAGGGTGGTCAGAGCCTCGCCCTCGACATCCTCTGCGACGATGAGGAGCTTGGCGCCCATCTTGACGATCTGCTCGAGAACAGGAAGGATATCCTGAATGGTGGAGATCTTCTTATCTGTGATCAGGATGAAAGGATCTTCCAGATTGGCTTCCATCTTGTCCATATCAGTTGCCATGTAGGCGCTGATATAACCTCTGTCGAACTGCATGCCTTCGACCAGGTCGAGCTCGGTCAGCATAGTCTTGGACTCTTCGATGGTGATGACGCCGTCTTTGGAAACCTTTTCCATGGCATCCGCGATCATAGCGCCGACCTTCTCATCGCTGGAAGAGACGGTTGCGACCTTCTCGATGTGATCCTTGCCCTGGACGGGAGTGCTCATAGCCTGGATTGCCTCGACTGCGACGTCAGTGGCCTTCTTCATGCCCTTGCGGAGGACGATGGGGTTGGCGCCTGCAGCCAGGTTCTTCATGCCTTCGTTGATCATAGCCTGAGCCAGAACAGTTGCGGTTGTGGTTCCGTCACCTGCAACATCATTGGTCTTGGTGGCAACTTCCTTGACGAGCTGGGCGCCCATGTTTTCGAAAGCATCCTCGAGCTCGATTTCCTTCGCGATGGTCACACCGTCATTTGTAATTGTGGGAGCGCCATAGGTCTTGTCCAGGACAACGTTCCTGCCCTTGGGGCCCAGTGTGATCTTAACTGTATCAGCGAGTTTATTGACACCTTCCGCCAGCGCGATGCGTGCGTCTGTGCCGTGCTTGAGTTCTTTAGCCATTATTTTCAACCTCCGAAAAAATCCTGCGCATTCCGCCTCTCCCGGAGGGAGGTCCGAACGCGTTTCTTCTATAATAAGTTTCTTCTATTAAATTATAAATTAGTAAATTAGCAGTTAAACACTAAATGAATGGAAACACACTTTAACTAATGGAAATATACTGCGAAATCTACTGATCAAACGATAATTGATGAAAATACACTGATAGATCACGGCTAAAAACAGCTGAACCCACAAGTTATGATTTAGTCATCTGGTTTAATCTGCCGGCAGTGAATTCCTTTTATTCGATGATCGCCAGAATATCGCTCTGTCTCACGATGACATACTTCTCGTCAGCATCAACCTTGACTTCTGTTCCGGAATATTTGGAATAGATGACTCTGTCGCCAGTCTTGACTTCCATCTTGACTTCCTTGCCGTCAACCATGCCGCCGGGTCCGACTGCGATTACTTCTGCCTGCTGCGGTTTCTCTTTTTCCTGGCCGGGAAGGACAATGCCGGACTTTGTGGTTGTCTCAGCTTCCAGCTGTTTCAATACAACTCTGTCGCCCAAAGGAACTAACTTCATAATGAATACCTCCATTTTCTGACTGTCCGGCATATATGCCGGAAGTTCTACTGACTGTTCTGTACTGCCACTGCTCTTTTTGACCCTGAGTCTGTCCGGCAGCGGCAAATAAGGGGAAACTCCTGACGATACAGGCCTCCTGATCAGCATTGGAATTCCAGGAGCTGTATCCGGTCAGATTCCTGAGTATCGTCTTACCTGTTGTTAGCACTCATTCCTTTTGAGTGCTAACTCTATCGTGTATAATAGTTTTCCGCCCGGTTGTTTGCAAGCCTGTTTATCTCCTGTTTTTCTCCATTTTTCTTCTATTTTCTTCTTATTACTCTATTTTCCTCAATATTTCATACTTTCCCAGATTATTCTGGTTAATCACCATTTATCTGTCGGTGTCCACGCCCTCTCGAAGAACCTGTAAGATTAAATTTACTTATGATTATTACTTATGATTAACTGATTGATGACTCATGTACACATCCTCTTCAGTTTTGCATTGAAGCAGCCGCCCCGCAGTAACAAAAGCTGACTGAGCGGGTAACAGAAGGGTATCTGAACGGGTAACAGAGCAGGAAACTGAACAGGTAACTGAACGGGTAACAGAAAAGTCACATTTCCATAGTTGCATTCTATTATGAGCGGTGATATAGTTTATGTAGTTTTCAAAACTACATCTTGCATTTTCGTGCAATTTTTGTAATTCGTAATGCTGCTCAAATGAAAGGATCTGATCGACATGACGGTAAAAGAATTAAAGAAGTTTTTCGAAGATCATCTGGTTCCCTCCCGTCTATATCATATGAAGGGCGGGTATCACAAAAACCGCATCTGCATCGCCAAAAATAAAGCGAAAAAGGAATGGGAAGTCTACTTCAGTGAAGGCAGGACCAAAATCGGCCTCATGGAGTTCGCGACCGAAAGCGAGGCATGCCAGCGCATGAAAGAGGAAGTCTGCAAGGTCATGGAGCAGATCTACGGCCTGAGCTGGAAAGGTCTGGCATAATTTTCCCGCATTTTTGAAGTACTTTTGCAGTAAATACACGACTCCGCATAAGGGCGGAGGGCGGCAGTGCCGCCTCTGTCCCGCGACCCTTCCGCATCCGCCTCAAGGCAGAACTTTTCTTACGCGGGCGGTCCTATGGTCTTATATCGAAAGCCGGTGCTGTTCCCAGAACAGCACCGGCTTTTTGTCATCCGACACAGCAGTCAAATGAATTGATTTTGTCAGTACATTTCACGGGCCGTGTCAATAAGGTAGAGGCGGCAGCGCCGCCCCCTGTCCCCGACCGGCCCGTGTACGCCATAAGGCGGAAAAATACATTGCACGGGCCGTGTCATAAAAAAGGCTGCCACCGAAGTGACAGCCCCTGAATATTTTTTTCAAAAACCAGCGAAGGCGGATGAATTACTTGTCGTTGATCGCCGCCTGTGCTGCTGCCAGTCTCGCGATCGGAACGCGGAAAGGTGAGCAGGACACATAGTCCAGACCGACCTTGTGGCAGAACTCGATGGATGCGGGATCGCCGCCGTGCTCGCCGCAGATACCCAGGTGGATGTCAGGGCGGACCTTGCGGCCCTTCTCCGCTGCCATCTGAACCAGCTGGCCTACGCCGTTCTGGTCGAGGTGTGCGAAGGGATCGGACTCATAGATCTTGCTTGCATAGTAATCCTGCAGGAACTTGCCGGCATCGTCACGGGAGAAGCCGAAGGTCATCTGGGTCAGATCGTTTGTGCCGAAGCTGAAGAACTCGGCTTCCTCGGCGATCTCGTCTGCCAGCAGAGCAGCGCGGGGGATCTCGATCATGGTGCCGACCTTGTACTGGATATCAGAATTCTTCTCAGCCTTGACCTTGTCAGCGGTCTCGACAACAGTCTTCTTGACGAATGCGAGCTCTTTCTTGTCGCCTACCAGAGGGATCATGATCTCGGGCACGATATTGTAGCCGCACTCTTCGTTGACTTCAATGGCTGCTTCCATGACAGCTCTGGTCTGCATGCGGGCGATCTCAGGGAATGTGACAGCCAGACGGCAGCCGCGGTGTCCCATCATGGGGTTGAACTCATGCAGAGCGTCGCAGCGTTCCTTGACCTGCTGTACGGAGATGTTCATCAGTTTGGCCAGATCTTCGATCTCGGGCTCAGTGGTGGGAACGAACTCGTGGAGAGGCGGATCCAGGAAGCGGATGGTGACCGGACGGCCTTCCATTGCCTTGTAGATGCCCTTGAAGTCGCCCTTCTGGAAGGGGATCAGCTCGTTGAGGGCAGCCTCGCGCTCTTCGGTTGTATCGGAGAGGATCATCCTGCGGATCTTCGGAATTCTGTCAGGGTTGAAGAACATGTGCTCGGTTCTGGTCAGACCGATGCCTTCCGCACCCATGCGGACTGCGTTTGCAGCGTCCTCGGGAGTGTCGGCATTGGTGCGGACTTTCAGCCTGCGGGCTGCGTCTGCCCATGCCATGATGCGCTGGAAGTTGCCGCTGATGGAAGCTTCCACGGTCTGGATATCGCCGAGATAGATCTTACCGGTGGAGCCGTCGAGGGAGATGTAGTCGCCCTCTTTGATCTTGTGGCCGCCCAGCTCGATGTACTTGTCTTCTTCGAAGACCTTGAGTTCACCGCAGCCGGAGACACAGCAGGTGCCCATGCCGCGGGCAACAACTGCAGCGTGGCTGGTCATGCCGCCGCGCATGGTCAGAACGCCTTCTGCGGCGTGCATACCCTCGATATCCTCGGGGGAAGTCTCCTGACGGACCAGGATGACACGGCTGCCTGCAGCGTGTGCGGCAACAGCGTCGTCAGCATTGAAATAAACGCGGCCTGCAGCTGCGCCGGGAGATGCCGGAAGGGCTTCGCCGATCTGCTGTCCGTTCTTGAGGGCCTTGGCGTCGAATACGGGGTGCAGCAGCTGATCGAGGGACTTGGCTTCGATTCTGCAGACTGCTTCCTCGGGAGTGATCATGCCTTCATCCACGAGATCGCAGGCGATCTGGATCGCGGCGTGCGCGGTGCGCTTGCCGTTTCTGGTCTGCAGGAAGAAGAGCTTGCCTTCCTCGATGGTGAACTCCATGTCCTGCATATCGCGATAGTGCTTCTCGAGCTTGTCAGCGATGGAGACAAACTGCTTGTAGCACTCGGGAAGATCCTTCTCCAGCTGAGTGATCTTGGAAGGTGTGCGGATACCTGCAACGACGTCCTCACCCTGTGCATTGATCAGGTACTCGCCGAAGATACCCTTTGCGCCTGTAGCGGGGTCACGTGTGAATGCAACACCGGTACCGGAAGTATTGCCCATGTTACCGAATACCATGGACTGTACGTTGACAGCGGTACCCCAGGAATAAGGGATATCGTTCATCATACGATAGTAGTTGGCGCGGGGGTTGTCCCAGGAACGGAAGACAGCCTTGATGGCTTCCATCAGCTGAACCTTGGGATCCTGAGGGAACTCCTCGCCCATTTTTTCCTTGTAGATTGCCTTGTACTGCGCGATGACATCCTGCAGATCCTCAGCGGTCAGCTCGGTATCAAAAGTATAGCCGTGCTCTTTCTTCACGCCCTCAAGGATGCTGTCGAAGAAAGTCTTGCTCATCTCCATAACAACGTCAGAGAACATCTGAATGAAACGGCGATAAGAGTCATATGCAAAACGAGGATTGCCGGTCTTCTGCGCAAAGCCCTTGACAGAAACATCGTTGAGACCCAGGTTCAGGATCGTGTCCATCATGCCGGGCATGGATGCGCGGGCACCGGAACGGACAGAGACCAGAAGAGGATTCTCGGTGTCGCCGAACTTCTTGCCCTGAACGCCCTCAAGCCATGTGAGAGCCTCGAAAATCTGCTTCTTTGTGTCTTCGTTGATGGTCTTGCCTTCGTTGTAATAGTCTGTGCAGGCCTCGGTGGAAATCGTGAAGCCGTTCGGGATCGGCAGGCCGATATTCGTCATCTCCGCAAGGTTTGCACCCTTGCCTCCCAGGAGATTGCGCATATCCGCGTTACCCTCGCTGAATTTGTAAACTCTTTTGCTCATTCATTACCTCCTTTTAATATGTTCCGCGTCAAAAAATGCAGAAAACTGTCTTTTTCACACGCATTTTTTTCAAAAAAAATCATAAACTGAAAATATATTTCGAAAAAAAATACCTCTTATGTAAACCAGACAAAGTATTATACAACACATTTTCAGTCTACGGCAACCGCCAATTTCTAAAGTGACATTTTTTCCCATACAAAATGACATACAGCGATTTCGTACACCTGTTAAAATAACTTTTGTGTACGGCAATTTTAAATAACTATTGCGTACAGCAATTATGTACAGCAATTATGCAGGGCCAGTTACAAATAAATATAGGGTACTTCCCCGTAAAACAACAGAAAATTTTCTGCGGAACGCGGTTCCGTCCGAAAACCTCCTGCTATGTTTAAACTGTGTCAGCTTCATGGTGTCCGGACAGCCGTCCCCGCGCCGCGTACGATATGGAACTGCCCTGTTCTTTGCTTTTATTCCCTGCCGCGGGACTTCTTTTCGTGAAATCTCTTTTCCGGTTTTTTTTGGGGGGAAATTACTTTTCGGGGTTTTTCTTTTCAGGGAATTTCTTTTCCGGGGATTTTTTGGGGGAAATTACTTTTCGGTTTTTTTTTCAGGGATTTTCTTATCAGGGATTTTCTTTCCGGGAAATTCGCCGGGGATAAAGCTGTCGAAGATATAAGCGTCAAAATGAGGCCGGACCTTTTTGAGATCCTCCTCACTCCTGACGGTCCATGCAGCGCTTTTCCCACGGAAAAGCGCGCGCCACAGACGCCTGGAAAGATTTCCCTGATACTGATGATTATAAGCTACAAAGTCGGGTCTTGTCACGAAATTTGTGACCAGAAACTGAAGGAAGAACCCGGGCGCCAGTTTGGAGGGAGTGCGGAATTCTTTCTGATGGATAAAACCGTCTGAAAGCTGCCCCCGCATAACATCAGGCCGGTTTTTCCGGTACCACAGAAGGACCAGGGGATTGAAGGATTCGATACAGTACTCACCGGGATAATCCCGCAGCAGCTGGTTGGCCGCGCGGCAGACCCTGAGGTCCATATATTCGACCTTCATCTCTATGATGAGCGGAACCTTTCCGTCCACCACCTTCAGTGCTTCTTTAAAAGTCGGAATCTTCTCACCACAGTCCAGCAGACGGAATCTGCTCAGTTCTTCAAGCGTATAGTCAGCCACTCTTCCCTTCTGCCCGCACATACGCCGCAGAGTAAAATCATGGAATACGACCGGCACCCCGTCCTTTGTGACCTGTATGTCAAACTCGATCCCATATCCGGCTTCAACCGCTCTGCGGATTGCCGGAAGAGAGTTTTCAGGATGTGAGGTTCCGTTTCGGTGGAGCCCCCTGTGGGCGTAATAATTGGTCCTGAAATTCTTCTTCTCAGGTTTTTTGCCGAGTCCGATCCGGGGCATGATGGCATACAAATAGACCGCCGAACCCACAGCAGCCTTCAATGCCAGGCTTCTCCCTTTCCTGCTTATTTTTTTCACATTCATATTAAGTAATCTCTGTATTAAATGATGTATCTGCGGACGACTATGGCCGTCCGGGAGTCTGAATAAGGGATTTGATTTCCTGTATACAGTGCCTGTAATTATACACTCTATGCAGAGCTCCGCCAACATCCTTTGTGCAGAGTTTCTTCTTTTTTAATAGTTATGGTTTAATAGTTATGATGTAAAGGTCAAAAGCCAGGAAAAGGCTCTGAGTCTCGTCAGTATACACAAACAACCGCAGGACCATTGCGCAGCTCCGAAGGAGATGTTGCGTGCCTGGTACTTGGGCGCTGGTTTTTAGCGCCCTTAGTACCGCTGCCAGCGAGGATTGAGCGAGAGCGTGTCCAAGGTGTTTGTGTATACTGACGAGACGGATTTTCTTTAACCACCTTTTGACCCCGACATCATAGTTATGGCATTAATAGCTGTTACCTTAATCATGCAGCTTTAATACTTGCGGTATTTATAGCTGCAGCTCTTATAGTTGCGGCTTTTATAGCTGCGGCTTTATTGGTTGAGGATTATTTAGCTGCGGCTTTATCGGTTGAGGATTATTTTGTTGTGGCAATGGGCATGGCCGGCTGCAGTCAGCAGTGCCGCCCCCGGGCCCTATTCGGGTTTTCTGCCTGACAACGCAGGAAAATGCTCAAATTTCTTCCTGGGCCGGAAAGTATCTTCTGCATACATTTTTCACAGAATGTATATTATTACTGGTTGCGGGAATTCGTTCTTTCCGATATGATAGAAAGTACGTATGATTCGAGATTGTACAAATAAAGGATTTTTCCACTTTAATCTTTTTCCGGTCTGTCCTTTATCGAAGAGTATGATAATCGGAATCCATGCATGAAATATCCGGTTATCATATATCGCCTGTACGTCCCGACCGGATCTGTTCACAGCCCGGCTTCAGCTTTCGCTGTCCGGGCACACAGCATAAAAAAGGCGGCCTGCCGCCCTCTCCCTCAAGCGAGGTACTATAATACTATGATTTCAGCGAATGGAGTAACACTCCGCCTGGGCAAAAAAGCCCTTTTCGAAGATGTATCGATTAAATTCACAGAAGGGAACTGCTACGGGATCATCGGCGCCAACGGCGCCGGCAAGTCCACCTTCCTCCGCATCCTCTCCGGTCAGCTCGAGACCACGAGCGGCAATGTCTCGATCACGGAGGGTCAGCGCCTTTCCTTCCTGGAGCAGGATCACAATAAATATGACAATCAGATCGTACTCGACACAGTCATTCAGGGCAATCCACGTCTGTTCGAGATCCGCGCCGAGAAAGACGCCCTCTACGCAAAAGAGGATTTCTCCGATGAGGACGGAATCCGCGCCAGTGAACTAGAGACTGAGTTCGCCGAGATGGACGGCTGGGAGGCTGAATCCAATGCGGAAGCCCTTCTCAATGGCCTTGGAATCGAGACAGAGCTCCACGGATATCTGATGCGTGAGATCACCGGTGCCCAGAAGGTCAAGGTCCTTCTCGCCAGGGCTCTCTTCGGCAATCCCGATGTCCTGCTTCTCGACGAGCCTACCAACCACCTGGATCTGGATGCCATCAACTGGCTGGAGGAATTCCTGATCAACTTCCCCAACACCGTGATCGTCGTATCCCACGACCGCTATTTCCTGAATAAGGTCTGCACTTATATCGCGGACATCGATTACGGAAAGATCACTCTGTATGCCGGCAACTACGACTTCTGGTACGAGTCCTCCCGTCTGCTGATCCGGCAGATGAAGGAAGCCAATAAAAAGAAGGAGGAGAAGATCAAGGAACTCAAGGAGTTCATCTCCCGTTTCTCCGCCAACGCCTCCAAGTCCAAACAGGCGACAAGCCGCAAGCGCGCCCTGGAAAAGATCCAGCTCGACGAGATTAAGCCTTCCAGCCGCAAATATCCCTATATTGATTTCCGGCCCGACCGGGCGATCGGAAACGAGGTCCTCACTGTCAGCGGCCTCTCCAAGACCATCAACGGAGTGAAAGTCCTGAACAATGTCTCCTTCGTCATGGGCCACGATGACAAGATCGCTTTCGTCGGAAGCCAGGAGCTGTCCAAGACAACTCTGTTCGAGATCCTCATGGGCAACATGGAACCCGATGAAGGCACTTACAAGTGGGGCATCACGACCAGCCAGGCGTATTTCTGCAAGGACAACACTCGTGAGTTCGACTCGAACCTGACGATCACAGAGTGGCTGACCGGCTTCTCTCCCATCAAGGATGTGACTTACGTCCGCGGATTCCTTGGCCGTATGCTCTTTGCCGGCGAGGATGGCATCAAACATGTCAACATCCTCTCCGGAGGCGAGAAAGTCCGCTGCCAGCTGTCCAAGATGATGATCAGCGGAGCCAACTGCCTGATCTTTGATGAGCCCACCAACCACCTGGATATGGAATCCATCTCCGCCCTCAACGACGGCATGATGCGCTTCCCCGGTGTCGAGCTCTTCGCCTGCCGCGACCATCAGGTCGTGCAGACCACAGCAAACCGCATCATCGAGATCCTTCCCGATGGAACCATCATCGACAAGGTCTCCACTTACGACGATTATCTCGAGGCCAACGCCGATGCCAGAAAGCGCACCGTCTACATTGCCTCCAGAGATGAAGACAGCAACTGACCTGCCGTTCTGTTCCTGCCTCTCTTGCAAGTCGGAAAAATGCATTGTGCTTTCCGTGTCAAAAAAATCAAAAAGGGTACCGCATACATGTGCGGTACCCTTTCTTTTTTATCGCCTAGCCGCTGAAAGGCATCTCTTTCGCCTGACGGCGGACAGCGGCCTGCGGGAGTGCAGAACTCCCCTATTGGCACTCCATTGTGCCTTATATTTTTGCGTCAGTTCGCGGATGGCTCATCGGCTCATCACGCATCAATTCACGGAAGGCTCATCACACGTCAGTCCTCGGATGGCTCATCACGCATCAATTCAGGGAAGGCTCATCACACGTCAGTCCCCGGATGGCTCATCACTTTTGCGCTCAGCGGGAATGAAAACTCTGTCTCCCTGCGGGTGCAGGGCAAGCTGGGCCTCCTTCACAGCCTCATCGCAGAACATGCGCTGGGAGTCGATCAGTTCCTTTCCTCTCTTGTCCACGCGCTCGTAAGTTCCGTCGCTCTTCAGGACATGGGCCTTGACCGTATCGACCAGTTCCACATCGAGGACATGGACCACTTTGGCAGCAATCTCCCTGTCTTCGATCGGGAAGAGGATCTCCACGCGGCGGTCCAGGTTTCTGGGCATCCAGTCCGCGCTCGCGGCATACACTTCGGGAGTTCCGCCGTTCTCAAAATAGAAGATGCGGCTGTGCTCCAGGAAATTGCCCACGATGGAACGCACATGAATATTTTCGCTGACACCGGGTATGCCGACCTTGAGGCAGCAGATGCCGCGCACGATGAGGTCGATCCTGACGCCTGCGGAACTGGCCTCATAGAGGGCAGCCATGATATCGGGGTCGCACAGAGAGTTCATCTTGGCTTTGATCAGGGCCTTCTCTCCTCTCCTGGCGTGCTCAGCCTCGCGCCGGATCAGATAGAGGAAGCGGTCCTTGAGCCAGAGGGGAGCCAGAGACAGGCGGTTCCAGTAGCGGGGCTCTGAATAGCCGGACAGCATATTGAAGGCGCTCGTGGCGTCTTCGCCGATGTCATCCCGGCAGGTCATGAGGCCTATATCCGTATAGATCTTGGCCGTGGAATCATTGTAGTTGCCGGTCGCCAGATGCACATATCTGCGGATCCCGTCCTCTTCGCGGCGCACCACCAGGGTAATCTTGCTGTGAGTCTTGAGTCCCACAAGGCCATAGATGACATGGCAGCCCGCGCGCTCCAGCATTCTGGCCCAGACAATGTTGTGTTCCTCGTCAAAACGGGCCTTGAGTTCGACCAGGACAGTGACCTGTTTTCCGTTCTCGGCCGCCCGGGCAAGCGCCTTGATGATGGGGGAATCGCCGCTCACCCTGTAAAGAGTCTGCTTGATCGCCAGAACATCCGGATCGTCCGCTGCCCTGGAGACAAAATCCACGACCGGTCTGAATGTCTGATAGGGGTGATGCATGAAAATATCCCCGCCCCGGATCTGTTCGAAAATATCACAGCCCGCGGGCAGTCTCGGGATCTCCTGCGGCCGGGCATAGCGGTTCTCCCTGAGCCATTCAAATCCATTGAGACCATAGATTTTCATCAGGAAGGTCAGGTCCAGAGGCCCGTCGATCTTGAAGATCTTGTCCTGAGACACCGAAAATTCCTTCTGCAGGAAGTCCAGCAGCCTTGGGTCAATATCTTCATCCACTTCGAGCCGGATCGCGTAGCCCCTCTGCCGCTTCTTGAGCTGTTTTTCAATCTCCACAAGAAGATCGGCCGCCTCGTCCTCGTCAATGGTCAGGTCAGCATTCCGTGTCACACGGTAGGGATAGGTGCAGATCACGTCATAATTCAGGAAGAGACTGTCCATGTGATACCTGATGATCTCCTCCAGGAAAATGATCCTGCGCATGGTCGTCTGCGCAGGGGAGGACTGCTCTCCGCGCTCTGCGGAAGCCGGATCCTCATTCTGTTCCGCCGGGAGTCCTGCCTGTGATGCCGTGACTTTCCCGGCGGCTTTTTCTTTTTTATTTTTCTTTTTCCCGTCTTCCTTTCTCATAGCCGCCGCCTGGGCGTCGGTGATCTCCACCTCGGGCAGCTCCAGGATCCTGGGAAGGACATCGGGCACCTGAACGGTCGCGAACTGAAGAGCCGTCTTTCCTTCTTTTCCGTCTTTCCCGTCTTTTCCCTCTTTTCCGGATTTCTTCTGTTTTCTGGTATACCCGGGGATTCCCTTGCCGGTACCCGCCTGACGGGTCAAAAGGGCGCAGAGATTCAGGCTCTTGTTTCTGATCAGCGGGAAGGGCCTGGAATTATCCACTGCCATGGGGGTCAGGACCGGAAATACGGCATTCTGGTAGAAGTCCTCGACAAAACTGCGTTCTTCCGGAAGAAGATCCTCGTATTTGTCCACGATATCCAGGCCGTTTTCGCGAAGTCCGGGGACAAGCTGACGGTTATAGGTCGTATACTGCCTCTGCATGAACTTATGTGTCTCCACAAGGATCGCGGTCAGCTGCTCTCCGGCGGTCATTCCCGCGATATCCCTCTTTCTGTATCCGGCATTCTGCATATCCTGGAGGGACGCGACCCGGACCATGAAAAACTCATCCAGGTTGGAGGCAGTGATTCCAAGGAATTTGAGCCGTTCAAACAGGGGGTTGTCCTTGTTTCTCGCCTCGCTGAGGCAGCGGCGGTCGAACTGAAGCCAGCTCAGTTCCCGGTTATGATAATACTGAGGATTTGCATATTTTTCTGTGATTTCCAGCATCATCTTCTCCTCTTAATACTTCAGTGCTGTCACAAACTACATATGATGGAAGCTTCGCGCTTATGTGTCTGCCCGATGCGCAGGTTCGCGCGCGGACGCTCATGTAAGGGCGCTCAAATGCGGTGCTCATGCGAAGGCTCATTTGCGCAGGCTCATATGCGGACGCTCATGTAAAGGCGCTCATCGCTTTTTCTGCTTGATCACGGGTTTGATCCCGAATACTTCTTCGAAGAAATCCGCCCGCTTATCGAACAGGCCCTTTTCGAGGGAAATATCTTTTCCCGTCTCCACGGTGATGGTCATCTTGCGGTCCTGGATCCTGATCTGGAAGTCCCCGAATTTCTGCTGGTGAGACCGGTCCAGCGCGTTGGCAACACGGAGAATGGCCGTGAGACGGGCCACTGTCATGCAGGACTCCGCATCCAGAGACGGCTCTTCCGCAAGGATTTTTTTATAGGCGAAATCACCGTGATTGAAACGGACCACGCAGGCGACGATGGTCTGCTCTTTACCGGAGATTCCGATGATCTCCGTGGATTTCAGAATGTTGTAGGAGCACTCGGCCAGATTGGTCATGCTGATATACTTGCCGCAGTCATGGAGAGTTGTGGCGATCTGCAGAAGAAGCCTCTCCCGGCTTCCCATTCCATGCAGTTTTTTCGTGCTCTCAAAAATCTTCAGGGCGATCTTACCTATGGTGCTGGATCTGTCTTCGCTGCCCTGATAGCGGCGGCTGATCTGTTCCGCACAGGCCAGGATATCCTTTTTAAAATCATGCGGCTCGTGCAGGTATTTGTGTTTTTCAGCATATTCATAGGCGATCCCGTCAGCCAGAGTCACGCAGGGAACCCAGATGAGTTCGGCATTCACACATTCTGTGATGCACTTGAGCATGATGGCTGAGATCCTCAGAAGAGGAATGTTGTCCTCTTCGATTCCCATCCTGACTGCCAGATCATGGAGACTGTATTTCTCCAGGTCACCCAGAAAACGATAAAAATCAGACGAACTGACAAAGCCTCCTATGCGCTTTATCTTTTCAGGTGTGTCCGTCATGTGTTCCCGGAAGTTGTAGACCTGCTTGCGGACGACCTCTGAGATATAATCATCCACCAGTATGATATTGCTGATCTTGGTATCCTTCAGATATAGTTTTTGAAAAATCTGAAGATGGGAATTGACCATCTCTTCCACGAGCGCGGGGGTCTTGTGGCTGCCCGCCCCGATCCTGTGCAGCAGTTCATTGATGCGCAGGACTCCCAGCTGAAGGTTCTGAGTGAGCACCAGGCGGTCCTTTTCAAAGAGAGAAATCTGGATGCTGCCGCCGCCGAAATCAACGATGGCAGTGCTTCTTCCGATGACCCGGCTGAATCCCTCCCCTTTCGAGGCGATCGATTTATAGTCCAGGAAGCGCTGCTCGGAATTGCCCAGCACGTCGATATGTATTCCCGTCTCCTGCTCGATCTGCCTGAGAACTACAGAGGCATTCTCCATATCTCTGAAAGCACTTGTGGCGTAGGCTTTATAGTCCCGCACACCGTAGCTGTCCATGGCTCTGCGGAAATCCAGAAGGATCCTTTTGACTTCCGCGACATGGGCAAAGCTGATCCTGCCCTGTTCATAGGTGTCGGTTCCCAGGTCGATCAGATGTATGATGTCATCGAGCTGACGGATTCCGTTCTTTTTGGAAAGTTCAAAAATCTTGAGTTCTACTTCGTGGCTGCCGACATCGATCGCGCCAAAAAGATTAGCCATCTCTTCCCCCTTTTTTAAATGAACTGCTGAAGGCCTGAAACGGCAGCGGTCCATGCTGCCCCGTTTTTACGAATGAAACTTATATATGGAAATACCCATCATGGGAATTCTCATTCCGGCTCTCCCATTTTCAAGAGTTTTGCCGCCTGGTCCGCTGCGATCAGCGGATCGATGATATCGTCCATATCCCCGTTCAGGAAGGAATCGAGTTTGTAGAGTGTGCATTTGATTCTGTGGTCTGTCACTCTTCCCTGAGGGAAATTGTAAGTCCTTATTTTCTCGGAGCGGTCACCGGTGCCGATCTGGCTGCGCCGCAGGTCTGCCTCCTCGTCGTGTCTGCGCTGCATCTCCAGATCATAGAGTTTGGATCTGAGGAGAGCCCAGGCTTTGGCCTTGTTCTGCAGCTGCGACTTCTCGGTCTGGCTGTAAATGACGATCCCTGTGGGATAATGGGTGAGCCGCACTGCCGAATCTGTCGTATTGACGCACTGTCCTCCGTTTCCCGAGGCGCGCATGACGTCGATACGGACATCTTTTTCCGGAATATCGATTTGTATGTCATCTTCGATTTCCGGGATCACAGCCACTGTACAGGTGGAAGTATGGATCCTGCCTCCGGATTCAGTCACCGGAACGCGCTGTACGCGGTGCACGCCGCTCTCATATTTTAGGCGGGACCAGGCTCCTTTTCCCGAGATAATAAAACTGACCGACTTCATGCCCCCGATGCCGATCTCCTCGAAGCTGACTGTCTCGACACTCCAGCCGCGGCCTTCCGCGTAGTGGACATACATGCGGTACACATCACCGGCAAACAAAGCCGCTTCGTCGCCGCCGGCACCTGCCCGGATCTCCACGATGACATTTTTATCATCGTTTGGATCTTTGGGAAGAAGAAGTATCCGCAGTTTATCCTCCAGCTCAGAGGCAGCCTCCCTGGCCAGTGCCAGTTCCTCCTTGGCCAGCGCACGCATCTCCTCGTCGCTCTCCTCTCCCAGAAGAGCCTGTGCGTCAGCCGCGTCCTCATCTGCCTTTTTGAAAGCCAGGTATGTCTCGACAACAGGAGCCAGCTCGCTCTGTTCCTTCATGAGCGCCCGGAATCGATTCTGGTCAGATGTCACATCCGGGCTCATCAGTTCCTGTGAGAGGTCCTCATAACGAAGGACCACTCCTTCCAGTTTTTCAAACATTCTATCTAATCACCCTGCAGGCAGAATCCTGTCCGGTTACTGTGTGTTCTTCAGCACCATGGTTTCCGCCAATATAAACAATATAAAAATAATGAATATAATGATGTCGGGGTCAAAAGGTGGTTAAAGATAATCCGTCTCGTCAATATGCACAAACACCTTGGACACGCTCTCGCTCAATCCTCGCTGGCAGCGGTACTAAGGGCGCTAAAAACCAACGCCCAAGTACCAGGCACGCAACATCTCCTTCGGAGCTGCGCAATGGTCCTGCGGTTGTATGTGCATATTGACGAGACTCAGAGCCTTTTCCTGGCTTTTGACCTTTACATCATATAATAAATAAAAATAATAAATATTAAACGA
>Ga0310695_10002805_pt1 | contig 35762 bp, 20 predicted proteins | sample RumenRJG_04DNA_FD_203882 | JGI IMG/M metagenome (GOLD analysis project Ga0310695, IMG submission 203882) | Bovine rumen microbial communities from Lethbridge, Alberta, Canada - RJG_04 (v2) (version 2) | ecosystem: Host-associated > Mammals > Digestive system > Stomach > Rumen | place: Canada... | reverse complement strand
TGGACATGAGTATTTTCTTTACTGTTGCTTTTGACATATCATTTTTTTTAGTGTTTATCCTTATCTTCAAACAGCCGTTACTCTTACCCCTCTTTTTCCAATCTCATCTGCTGCATGGTTTTACCCACATAGCTAAAATACTTAGGACCTTGGTAAGCGCCAGAAGTATTCTGCATTTCTTCAGGCAGAAATTCGGCAGTAAAAGCGGAGAGCGACCATAGGCGACCTTCATATTCAATCTTGTCGTCGGTAGCAATCTTGACAGGAAGGTGAGTAGCATCAAAAATGATTGTGTCACCAACATTAAGTCCTACCATGTGAAATTTGAACGCAGGTTTAACCTTCTTACGTTTTTTATCCTCGTTGGCTGCATTTATCTTCTTGTCTTCATCCTTACTGCTACTTACAACAGGTTTTCCCTCCACATAAACTGCAAGTTCAGCGTCTTCAAGCAAGTCGGCAATATCGCGCATAATATCGAGAGCTACGGAAGGGGCAATATTAAAGAACTCTCGGTTCTGACGAATGCGCAAGTCCGTCAAACGGTCAATCTGCTTGTGAATTTGTTTTTCAACCTTATCATACTTCGCGGTTTTCAATGTAGCATATATTTCAAAAGGCAGAGGAACGGCAGTGTTATCCAACTCCTTAGAGCGAACATCCACCGGACGTGAGCTCTTACCAATCTTAACCCAATCCTCACGGAAACTTGGATTAGTAAGAATGTAAACATAGCCTTGGTTGTTTTCGTTACTCATATTGAATATATATATATTGTTTCAGAATAATGTACAGTTAATCACTTTCTTTTATCACCTCCCAGTGTCCTGTTTTATCACTTCCTACATAATGGATGAGATTCATGTCACGAAGGACATAGAGGTCACGCTTTGTTGTTCGAAGACTAATGCCTAAAGCAACTGATAAATTTTGTGCATTTACCGTGCCATTTTTTATTGTCTCAAAAATTACAAGCTGTCTATCAGTTAGTTCTGTAATAGTTGCCGTGCCATTTTTTTCGTGCCATTTTCCTGAACGGTACTTGGATGGAACTTGGGCGGTACTTGGGCGGTCAAACTCATTTTCGGTTGTCCACTCAGCCATCAAGGTTGCCTTCAAAATGAATGCATCGACGTGGAACGATGGGATAGCACAACCTTTTGTTTCCAGTTCATTACAGATACGGTCAATACCCTCGCCAAACTCCTTGACATATTTGTATGCCTTGAGGGATTGGGCAATCTTCGGATTACGAGAGAAATGTGTGTGACGGATATTTTATTGCGCACCAATCTCTTGTTTGAGGGTAAAATTACTAAAAATAATTGGAATAAATGCAGATATGCTCAAAAACAAAAATAAACGAGAAAAAATGATGAATTAAAAAGCAATATATTTTCTTATTTTAATTTGTAGTTTTGTCAACCCTTAATGCAAAGGCTTTTATTTGTGGGAATAATATAATTCCAATTTATACGCGAGTTCGGGATAAGAAACTCCATTTCTCTATTTCATGAAGTGATTATCCGGAATGACGCTGAAAGCGTCACCTCTCAGTAACCGCAGCATCCGTAGGATCTGCGGACAGAAACACAAAGTATATCATCGACCCTGAAAGCGGTCGCCCATTGCTATAGCTGGGGCACTCCTTCAGAGTGCTTGCTGTTTACGACTCCTATTCCGCAGGTCGTTCCGACCTACGGTTACTAAGCGGAGACGCCTTCAGCGTCTGTAATGAGGATAATGCACTGGTAATAAACTCTGTGATGTCTTACAGAAACAACAAACTTTGCATTGCATAGGTAAAAATGAATAATTTATCCCGAATTCGCATAATTTATAGATAAAAAACGTCTGCCACTTCGGGAAAAAGTGGCAGACGTTTTTTATGCTGTTTAGTAATTTTTACATCTTCTTTACCGGAATCAGTTTAACCGTGCCATTTAGGCCCGAAGGAACTGGTTGCCAGTAGTCGTATTTCTTGCGAGAGTATTTGAGGTCTACGACGTTAATTTCGTTGAATTTGCGCCATTCCTTGCCCTCGCGGTCGAGTTGTGCAATACGGTTGGCTGGCAGATTCGTCACCTCAACCTCGATAGTGTTCGAGCCACTCTTCAGGAACTTGCCCACGTTCAGACGGTATGGCACGGCCCATGCGCAGCCCGCATCGCTGCCGTTTACCTTAACCCTCGCACTCTCGCGAACGTCGCCAAGGTCCAGAACCCAGTCGTCAGCCTTTATTTCTGGCATTTCGAACGAGATTGAGTACTTTCCTGTGCCCATGTTCGTCTTGGCATCGGCGTTGTCGATTTCCGTCCACGATTTTGGCTCGTCAATGTCGAAAGTGCCAGAGATTGAAGGCACGCTCTCGACAAACGACAGCTTCCAGCCGTGGTCGAGGCTGATGCTCACAGCGCCGTCGGTTTGGTAATTCCAGCTGGCAAGCGATACAGACGATGGCTTGTCGAATGTCTGAAGAATCACGCTCTCACCGCTGTGAAGTTGAAGATAAACCTGTGTCTTGCCGTCCTTCTCGCGCACCAGAGCCTTTCCGCTTTCGCCCGTCATTGGGTTGAACAGACACGCCTCGGCTGCCTTCTTTCCCAGTGTTACCCAGCCGTCCACGCCATTCTTCTGCAAAGAAGAGATGAAGTAGTGGCTGCCTGTTGTGTTGCTTCGGCGTATGCAGTGCAGTCCGTTCGTAGTACGCATCTCTTCAGGAGCGATGTTGCAGAGTTTCAGCGTCTTCGGATAGTCCGAGCCGATGATTATTCTGCCTTTGCCAAGGCTGTTTTCGCCCTCCGAGATATCAGGTAGCATTGCTTTAATCTTTTTGAAAGCCGCGCGACGCTTCTCCAGATTTCCGTAGCCCGGAACATCGGTAGGGTAGTTGTCGAGGAATACCACCGTTGCGCCTTGCTTTGCCAGATTCACAAGTTTTTGCAGAATGTCGGTCGGCATAAGGTGAACCGCAGGAATGACGATTGCCTTGTATGCCGCACCGCCCTTAGTCACGAGCGACTGATTCTTGTACTGAAGCGAGCGGATAAAGTTGTCGCTGATGTAGTCAACGTCGTATCCGCTGTTTATAATTTTGTTTACCGACTCGATGAAACGTGGCGCGCGGTCCTTCATGTGATGTATGTCGAACATCAGAAGTCTGCCGCTTTGCTCGTTCCACATGTCGTAGACAGGCAGATAAACGAGGAAGTCGTTGTCGGGCTTGCCCCACTGAAGGAACGACTGGCATCGGGTTATGTAGTCGAAGAAGTAAGGAGCGTCGCGCCAGATTGTGTTTGTCGGCGACATATCAACCGATGCGTAGAATTTCCAGCCCGGCCACTCGTCTTGCTTTGGAGAGTAGCAGATGCCGTGGAAGAATACATGGTTTACACCCGAAACGAACATCAGGTCGATGTCGGGCTTACATTGGCTTAGCGATGTGCGGAAATGCTCTGTAAGCCATGTAAAAGTCTCGGAAGAGGTGAACTGCTTGCCCGAGATGTGTGCTCCCGACGATGCATATTTCAGCATCGACAAGTCTGAGTCGTTCTGCTTCTTTAGCGAGTCTTCGCGCAAGCCCTTTATGTGGAACTGCGAAAGACCGAATCCCTCGCACTCCGGAATGTCTACCGATGCGTATAGGTCGATAAGGTTGGCTGGCGAGCCGTGTGCCTGATTTCGGGTTATTGCGCCGTTCTTGTGTGCCCAGTCTGTCCACGTCTTTGTAAAGTTTGTGAGCAGAAGTTCGCCGAGCGTCTCGCGATAGTCGGCAACGATTCGGCAAGTTATGTCGTTTCTCTTTTCGTCCAGAAATTCAAGGAAGTGGTCTTCGAGCTTGTAGCCGCGTCGCTTTGCAAACTCGTCGAGCAGGGCAGGAGTCCAGTCAGCTCCGTAAACCTCATACGAGTCGTTGAAGAACGTGTGCGGATAAGCCGTGCCGTTCTCCTTGAAAGACTTGTCGAACCGAGCCAGATAGCTGTCTACCGAACTCTTGTTAAAGTGGTCGATAACGTATCCTTCGCCACCCGGAGCGGCTCTCTTTACCATCTGTCGTGTTTTTCCGACATACAGAACTACGATGTCCCACTTTCCGGCAGGAGCATTCCAACTGAGTTTGCCGTCCTTTGCCTGCGCCGTGATGTTTAGGCTCTTGCCTTTCTGATAAGCCATCACGCGGCTCAGATACGCGCCTTTTTCCTGCTTCTTGTTCTGAATTGTGATGTCGAGCGATACGTTTTTGCCGCCTTCAACGCTGTACTGCTGGAAGATTGCCATCGTGGCGGCCTGTTCCAGCTTCACTTCAGGGCCTCCGAAAGGCCAGCCCGTGCCTGTTGCCATGTCAATCTCAACGCCGTCATTCTTGCCGATTGACTGCGTTTCCTTCAGCATATCCATCCATTTTGCCGACAGATACGGAATGTTGTTGGCATCGTTGTTCTTCACGCCGTAAATAGGCGTAATTTCCAGACCGCCTATTCCGGCTTTCGAATAGAGGTCGATGTTGTAGCGCAGATTCTCCTTGTCTACTGCGCTGCCCAGCCACCACCAGCGTGCAGCCGGCTTAGCCTCGGGCAGAGCCTTTGGCCACGACTGAGCCTGAGATTGCAGGCTGATAAACGATAGGGCAAATATTGATAAATGTTTGATGTTCATAAAGTTTGTTTTAATGTGATCTTAGTTACCGTCTGGCTTCTGAACGTCGATGAACGGACTGTTGTTCCATTTGAAGGTCGAAACGTCATCTGGCTGTGCCGGATTGAACGGCTTGTAATCCTCGCGCAGATTCTTCAGCAACGGAAGATTAAGTTGCTTCATTCCCTCGATGATACATTTTGCTAGTTCGTACGCGCCGTAAGGGTTGAAGTGCGTGTTGTCTTCCATATCCTTGTCCATGCCTGGGAACGAGCCTTTTTTGTAGTGTACGAATGCTTTTTTAGAGTTCTCCACGCCCATTGTCTCGTAGAAGGTGCGTGTCATGTCGTGCAGTTCTATAACCTGAACATTCTCGCGCTTTGCTACTGCTCGCATTGCGTCTGGATAGTCGCCGTGAGTCTCCTTTATCTTTCCGTTCTTGTCGAAGCTGCGACGCTGCGTTGGAGTTACGAAGATTACGGTTGCACCCTTTGCGCGCGCCATGTCGGTCATCTCCTTCAGATGTGTGCTGAAGTTGTAGTACGCGCCCTTGCCCGGACCTTTCTCCTTCTGGTCGTTATGTCCGAACTCGATGAACACGTAGTCGCCCTTTTTCAGAAGCGAGTGAATCTTCTTGAATCTGTTTGCCCCGATGAACGACGATGCTCTCTCGCCGCTCTCTGCGTAGTTCGCAAAACTTATTCCGTCGTCGAACCATCGGGTAATCATCTGTCCCCAGCTTGCCCAAGGCTCAAAGTCTTGGTCAACCACGGTAGAGTTTCCTATAAGGTAGACTGTCGGAACGTTGTCTATGCGTTCAATCTTCATTTCCGAAACTGCCGGAGCGTCGCCGTTGAACTCGATTGTCAGTTTGTCGTCCCAGTTCAGTTTGTTTTTCTCGCGAGGCTTAATCTTCACCGCGCTTCCGTCCGAAATCTTAGTGTCGCGCTTGTTAACCACGAAAGAGAATTCCTTGAATTCGCCTTTCTTTGTTGCCACGTTCTCTACGAACAGACGGCGCGATTCGGCTCTTACCGATGTGCTTGCCTTTGCCTTCTTGCTTCCGAGGCGAACGGTAACCTTATAGTTTCCGTCGGGAACGTTTACCGAGAAGTAGAACGGCGTTGCAGCTTTTCGCGGAATGTTTATGAAGTCGTATCCGTAGCCTTTCTCAACAGAGAACGAGTCGGCGGCTGTTATGTTCGTAGCCGTCTTGCTCTTCTGCCCGAAGGTGAAGTTAAAACTTTGTGCCTGTGCCTGAATCATGGCACTTAGGATGATGGCTGATATAAAAATGCGTTTCATATATTTCTTGAAAATAATACGCCAATTTGGGATAAATTATACACTTCTTACCATAGTATGTTGTTCCTGTAAAACATCACAGGGTTGATTATCTGCGTGTTATACTCATCATAGACGCTGAAAGCGTCTCCGCTTAGTAACCGTAGGTCGGAACGACCTGCGGAATAAAAACTATCAACAACAAGCACTCTGAAAGAGTGCCCCATCTTTCGCAATGGACGACCGCTTTCTGGGTCGATTATATTTGTTTCATTTCAGTCCGCAGATTCTACGGATGCTGCGGTTACTGATAGGTGACGCTTTCAGCATCATTACGGATAATCATTTCTTAATGTAAGAAGAGGGAGTTTCTTATCCCGAACTCACGTAAATAATCACAGATTCATACAAACCCTTATGTATGAATCTGCGATTTTCTTGTTTATAAGTTATTTTTTCAGTTTGTAAACCTCTGTTCCGGCAAGAAGGAAGCAGCCTATGCCGTAGTCCTCAAAGTCAGGGAAGTTGTTGTAGCCAACCGGCTGTCCGTCCTTAGGCTCTTTTCCTGTGCCCTGAACGTAGCCCAACATTCCGTTGTCTGGGTGGATACATTCCTTAACCATGTTGTTCCAAGCCTTTTCTATTACAGGCAGATAAGTTGTGCGGTCAAGAATGCCTGTTCTGATGCCGTATGCCATACCATATATAAATAGCGATGTTCCTGAAACTTCCTTGCCTCCGAAGTTGCTCTCGTCGTGCATACTTACGTTCCAGTATCCGTCGGCGCGCTGACAAGCCTTTATCGCCTTGCTCATTGCCACAAAGTCGTTGATGTAGTCCTTGCGATGAGGCTCGTTTGCCGGAATCTCGTCGAGAACGCGTACAAGTGCCGCATAAACCCATCCGTTACCGCGTGCCCAGTAGCAATTCTTTCCGTTAGGTTCTTTGTAAGGCGGGTCAAAGTCCTTGTCTCTCCACCACAAGCCTTCCTTGGCGTTATACATGCCGGCCTCGCCCTGCTTGTTGCGTGTGTAGGCATACATATCCCACATCTTGTTCCAGTATTTAGGCTCGTTCAGAGTCTTGCCCAGTTTTGCAAGCACCGGCATACCCATCTGAATGGCATCAATCCACCACCAGTCGCTGTCGTCAGGATTGTTTACAATCATGTCGGCGTTTATTATGGCGTTCTGAATCATCTTCCAGTCGTGAGTAAGGCGATACATATCTATATATGTCTGGCTACAGCAGTAGTCGTCGGCATCTTTTGTTGTGTTGCCGTTGCGTGGAGTCCACTTGTGCTGCTCGCCCCAGTCGTAGGTATATTTGAAATACGCGTCTCTTGGCTGGATGGCATAGAGAGCCATCAGTCCTTCGTAATACACGGCGCGAGTCCACAGGCTGCTTGGTCGCATCTTCTTGACGTATGTAGGGAGTGTAGGGTCGGGATACTTCTTCATAAAGTAGCCGTTCACTTTCTCAACAGAGGCAAGTATCTCCTTCTGCGATGGCAGCTGTGCGAATACAGTAGATGTACTTGTAACTATTCCTGCTACTGCACAAAGAATAACCTTTTTAAGTTCCATAATAAAAGTTTTTTATTTGTTATTAAATCTTATAGTTGGCGCAAAGTTAATAAAATTAGGTTAATAAAAAGGGTGAGTAATTGGTATTTTATGTTGTATATTTGGCACTTAACGTGTCGAAAAAAGCCTTTTTTACTAAAATCAAACTTAAAGTAAACATTTTTTTACTTGTTTTTCCGTAACAATATTTATATTTGCAATGTTACTATTATGAATTTAGTTTTTTGGTTCAAACGAGATATCCTGAAAAAAGCACAGAGTTGCGTTGGATTTAATATTTGAGAAAAAAGTTTAATAACCTTTAAAACATTAGAAATGAATCTAAAATCCTTTGGTGAAGGAAATTTGTTGTTCGCAGCATTATTCTGCTCGGCGTTTGCGGGCGTTAATGTAAATGCAACGGCAAAATCCGCTCCTGCCATAAGCGCAGAAGAACCTGAAACAGTTTTTAAAGGAACTGTTGTTGACAATTCGGGAAGCCCAATTATTGGTGCTAACATCCTTGTAAAGGGAACAAGTACTGGTACTATCAGCGACTTTAACGGCGACTTCATGATTAAGTGTCGAAAGGGTAGTTTGCTTGAAATTTCTTACATTGGATACATTACCCAGACTGTGAAAGTATCTCAGAACATGCAAGTTGTTCTTGCCGAAGACGACCGCGCCCTCGATGAGGTTGTAGTTGTTGGTTACGGTGTGCAGCGTAAGACCGATGTAACCGGATCTATGGCACGCGTAGGTGAGAAGGAACTGAAGGCTATGCCAGTAAGCAACGCCCTCGAAGGTATGCAGGGTAGGGCTGCCGGTGTTGATATCACCAACAGTCAGCGTCCGGGTGAAGTCGGTGGCATCACCATCCGTGGTGTACGTTCGCTCGAAGCAAATTCTGCCCCGTTGTATGTTGTCGATGGTATGATTAGTTCTAACGATTTGAACTCCATCAACCCTGCGGATATCGAGTCTGTCGATATCTTGAAGGATGCCTCTGCAACAGCCATCTACGGTTCTCGTGGTGCAAATGGTGTTGTTCTTATTACTACTAAGAAAGGTAAGGAAGGCAAGGCTAGTGTTAATTATTCTGGTACTGTGAAGTTTGAGACTCTTAGCAATGTTGCCGAATATATGTCGGCTGCCGAGTGGCTCGATTACTCTCGTATGGCATACTATACTGCTGGAACGTATAAATCAGAGATTGGTTCAGATGGCAAGATTATCCCAGTTGAATCAATAGATATGAATTTGTACGGAAAGGTCGCTGCTTCATGGAAGAACATCGAGAAGGCATACGCAAGCGGTTCTTACAATCCGGCATTGGTTGGCGGATATGACTGGGCCTCTCACGGTAAGAGAACTGGTGTTACTCACGACCACAATATCAATTTCTCTGGAGGTACTGATAAGTTCCAGGCATACGGCTCATTTGGTTATTTGAATCAGAAGAGTGTGCAGCCGGGTCAGGAATACTCTCGTTATTCTGCTAAGGTAACGTTCGATGCCGAGCCTCTTCCTTATCTTAAATTGGGAGCATCTGTCAACGGTGCTTACACCGAGCAGGATTACGGTTACAGTTTTATGCAATCAACAACCGGTGCCGGTGATTACTACACCGCACTTCGCTCTATGTTGCCTTGGACTGTTCCGTATGACGAGAATGGTGATTTTATCCGTAACCCTAATGCCGATGTAAATATCATCAACCCAATCAGAGAACTCGATTATACGGTTAATCAGCGTAAGAGACTTAATGTTTCTGGTGTATTCTATGCTGATGTAAACTTCGGCAAGATGTGGAAGCCTCTCGAAGGCTTGAGATATCGTGTTCAGTTCGGTCCAGAGTTCCGTAATTATGAGGCTGGTACAATGTATAAACTTGGTTCTGTAAATTCAGAAAAAACCAATAAGGCAAGTTGGAAGCGCTATCAAGACAGAAACTGGGTACTCGATAACCTTATTTATTATGATAAAGTTATTGCCGATGTCCACAAGATTGGTATTACTTTGATGCAGAGTGCAACTAAAAATCATTATGATGTTTTGTCTGGCGATAATTCAGACTTGTCATCAAATAAGGAACTTTGGTTTAGTATTGGTCAGCCGGCTGCTTCGGCAAAAGTCGGTTCAGATTATGTAGAAACTCAGATGGCTTCATACATGGCTCGTCTGAACTACTCATATATGGATAAGTATCTGATTACTGCATCTGTTCGTCGAGATGGTTCTTCTGTTCTTTCTGCTGGTCATAAGTGGGCTAACTTCGGTTCTGTAGCCTTGGCATGGCGTCTTGATCAGGAAAAGTTCTTGGAAGACGTAGACTGGGTTAGCCAGTTGAAACTCCGTGCCGGTTATGGTGTTGCTGGTTCTTCTGCTATTTCTGCGTATTCAACGTTAGGAGCGCTTCAGTCACTGTATTATCATTGGGGTTCTAGTTCTGCTTTGGCTTATCTTAATACCGACCCTTCTAAGGCGGCAAATGAAATTAGGAAGATGTCAAACCAGAATGTTGGTTGGGAGCGCACGGCACAGACCAACCTTGGTGTTGATTTTGCGATATTCAGAAGCCGAATCAGCGGTAGCATCGATTATTACCTGAATAATACAAGCGATGTACTTACCGAGAAGGCTCTGCCTGCTGCTTCTGGTTATGTCAGCACAATGTCAAATGTTGCTGCTACCAAGGGCTGGGGTATTGATGTTCAGTTGAGTGCAATACCTTATCAGGGCAATGGCTTCAAGTGGTTGACAACCCTTACATGGTCTAAGGATAAGAGTGAGATTACAGAACTTGCAAACGGTGCATCTATGTATTTGGATCAGAGCGGACATTACTATTTTGTAGGCGAGGACATAAATGTGTTCTATGACTATGTATATGATGGAATATGGAAGACTTCAGAGGAGGCAGAGGCTAAATCTTATAACCGTAAGGTTGGTCAGATAAAAGTTAAGGATACTAATCCTAATGGCAAACTTGAATCTGATGACCGCCAGATTGTAGGTCGAGCTCGTCCATCATGGAGCGGCGGTTGGAACAATACGCTTACATACAAGAACTGGGAACTCTCATTCTTTATCTATTCTCGTTGGGGATTCACTGTAAATCAGGGTGCTCTTACTCTCGACGGTCGTTTCATGCAGCGTAAGATTGATTACTTTGTTCCGGGATATAACGAGAATGCAGAGTATTATCAGCCGGGTATCAATGGTGCAAGTGCTGATACATACCAGAGTTCTATGAACTATCAGGATGGTTCTTACATCAAGTTGCGTAATGTGTCTCTTGGCTACTCTTTGTCTCCTGCACAGCTTAACGGTACTGGCTTGACAAACTTGAAGGTTTATGCTCAGTTGATGAATCCTTGCACACTTTACAGTAAGTGTAAATGGTTGGATACCGACCTCGTGAACTACGATAACAATACAAGAGTCATGGGTTCTACTTCTACTATTCGTGGCTTCGTTATTGGTCTTAACGTAGGATTCTAATTTTTTAACATCAGAAAGAAAGAAGATTATGAAACTAAATAGAATTTTATTTGCGTCTTTGCTTCTGGCTTCCATGGGAACTGTTACGACAGGATGTAGCGACAGTTTTCTCGAAGAGGATCAGTTGAATGCAAAGAATCTCAGCTATTCAAAAACAGAAGAGGGCCTTGATAATATGGTTACAGGTATCTACTCTACTCTGTGTTGGAAGTTCAACTATAGCTGGGGGTATGGTTTGTACAATATGGGTGTTGATGAATACACCGATGCAAACAATGAGTCTGATGCAATGAACGGATATACACGTCTTATCTCATCTGAGGGTACATATGTTAAGCCTTTGATTGATAATATGTATACTCGTATTGGAACAGCGAATATAGTTATTGACAATATGCCGCTATATTATGATGCAAGTTCCAAGAAGTATAATACTCGTCTTGGCGAGGCTTATTTCTTCCGTGCATACTGCTATTTTGAACTAGTAAAAGCATACGGAGCGGTATCTTTAAGACTGAAAGCAAGTGATAATAAGGATTCTGATACTTGCTTCCCAAGGAATACAGAAGATGAGTGCTTCGCACAGATTATAAGCGACTTTACCGAGGCGTACAACTTGTTGCCAGAAAAGCCTGAGGCTACTGGTAGGGTAACAAAGTATGCTGCTGCCCACTTCCTTGCCAAGGCAAAGCTTACACGCGCAAGCGAGCTTTATTCTGCGTGGAACAAGTCTTATGTAACTTCTGACTTGAACGATGTAATCAAGCTTACACAGGAGGTTATTGCAGCACATCCACTTTGCAAGGATTTTGTTTCATTGTGGAACTTTACAAAGCCGGATGATGTTAATGAAACTGTTTCAGAGGTCATTTTGGCAGCGCAGTTCACCTTTGATGAGGCTACGCAAGGTAGATACGGAAACCAAGCACATCTTGCTTTCCCTGCGGTTTATCAGAACCTTGCTGGATGTTCTCGTGATATCTCGGGCGACCGTGAGTTTTGCTACTTGCGTACAACAAACTATACACTTGATGTGTACGACCGTGTAAACGACTCTCGTTTCTGGAAGACATTCATCACTTGCTACGGATGTAATAATAACAATGCTGCACCAGCTTATAGAGAAGAACAAATTGAGAATGGCGTTCTTCCTCCAGTTCGTTATTCTACTCAAGATAAGGATGGTAATGAAATACGTTCCGTTGGTCCGGCAGATGCTCCATTAGTTGTAGTATACAAACCGAACAAAGATAAACCAGAAAAAATGGATACTGTGTACCCTAAGCGCTTTACTGGTAGTGAAGTAGGCATCAGATATATTATCAATGATGCTGGTGATAATGAATATGAGCAATATTCTTATAAGAATAATAAAGCAAAACTTGTTAGTGCAGAAGGTGAAGTTCTGCGCAATGGCATGTTGCAGGCACCTCACACATTTGTTCGTTATTTTGCAGGAGAGGAACAGAATTGGGTAACAGGTCATGGAAACTATGGCAACTATGCGCAGAAGAGTCGTTTTGTAGCAAATGGTAAGCATCGTGATGGTTCACGTAATACTATTGCTTCTCAGTTTGGTAGTCGCGACGCTATCGTTGCACGTTCTGCCGAGGATGTGTTGATGTGTGCCGAGGCTTATGCTCGAAAGAAAGAGTACGATAAGGTTGTTGAGATGATTAACATGCTGCGTGAACGTGCCGGATATGCCGAGGGCGAGGATCGTTCAATCCATGTTGACGGTGGTGCGGCTTATGTAAACAATTCGTATTGTGCAGGCAAGGGTGGTGGTTATAGTGCAGATGGTGCTATCTACACAACAGCCAACACTTACTACGAGTCAAACAAGATTGAGGAAGTAACTACAGAGTCTACTAAGGACAAGATGATTCTGACAGACGTAAACGACATTCTTAATTCCGAAATCGATAATAGAATTTTCGCTGCACTTAAAGCAACGGGCGGCGAAATGTTCAAGGGAGACGAAGAGTATCAGAAGGTTATGAACTTCATCCTTAACGAGCGTACTCGCGAGCTTACTGGTGAGTACACACGTTGGGAGGACTTGGCACGCCAGCGTCAGCTTGAGGTAAGACACAAGGCATTTAACGATGCAGGCGTTCGTGGTCAGGGTGAATTCGACCCTAAGAAGCACTACTATCGTCCAATTCCACAACACTTCTTGGATGCTTTGACAGACGAGAGTGGAAAGTCTCTAAGTTCAGATGAAAAGGCTGCATATCAGAATCCGGGATATTAATATTTTTTAATTCATAGAGACTGTTCATGTTTTATTAGCAGGCGCGCACGGGGGAGTGCGTGCCTGTTTTTTTTCACTCTCTTTTTCTTTTCTCATCTCGAATCTACCTCCTTGCTACCTCCTTGCTACCCCCTTGCTACCTCCTTGCTATCCCCTTGCTACCTTCTTCCTACCTTCTTGCTACTATCTTGCTACCTTCTTCCTACTATCTTGTTACATACTTCCTTCTGGCTTCCTTGAACATACCCTTAATGTTGCTTCATTGTACCTTGGATGTACCTTGGACGTATCTTCCCCGTACCTTGGACGTACCTTGCCGCTATTTTGTATTTCCAAAAAGGATATTTACGCCAATAATTGTTCGCTATATGTCCAGAACTATCAATTTTGAATTTTGAATTATGAATTATGAATTGTCAACTGTGAATTGTTAATTATGAATTATGAATTTCTTTTTTTTCAACTTTCTTTCTCTTGCAGATGTTTAAAAAACCGAGCGAAACCCGAAGGCATCCCGAAGAAATCTCGCAACAGGCATTAGCAGACGCTGAAGGCGTCTCCGCTCAGTAACCGTAGGTCGGAACGACCTGCGGGATAGGACACCATCAACGGCAAGCACTCTGAAGGAGTGCCCCATCAGTTGCAATGGGCGACCGCTTTCAGGGTCGGTGATATTCGTGTCTTTTCAGTCCGCAGATCCTACGGATGCTGCGGTTACTGAGAGGTGACGCTTTCAGCGTCATTCCGAAGTAGCGTACGATTTGTGATTTGCATTTGCCATTGAATAAAGAATTTTCGACCTACTCATCACCTACATTTGATATACTTTTGATATAGCCAACATATAGGCTACATATAGCTAACATAAAGCCAACATATAGGCTACATATAGCTTGCATATACCTTGCTTATACCTTGCCGCTATTTTGCATTTCCCAAAAGGATAAAACCATCATAAATTGTCCTTTATTGTTTTCAAATTGTTAATTATGAATTATGAATTATGAATTTCTTTTTTTTTCAACTTTCTTTCTCTTGCAGATACTTAAAACCCGAGCGAAACCCGAAGGCATCCCGAAGAAATCTCACAGCAAGCATTAGCAGACGCTGAAGGCGTCTCCGCTCAGTAACCGTAGGTCGGAACGACCTGCGGGATAGGACACCATCAACGGCAAGCACTCTGAAGGAGTGCCCCATCAGTTGCAATGGGCGACCGCTTTCAGGGTCGGTGATATTTGTGTCTTTTCAGTCCGCAGATCCTACGGATGCTGCGGTTACTGAGAGGTGACGCTTTCAGCGTCATTCCGAAGTAGCGTACGATTTGTGATTTGCATTTGCCATTGAATAAAGAAATTTCGACCTACTCATCACCTGCCTTTGATATACTTTTGATATAGCCAACATATAGCCAACATATAGCTAACATATAGCCAACATATAGCTAACATATAGCTAACATATAGCCAACATATAGGCTACATATAGTTTGCATATACCTTCCATATACCTTGCCTATACCTTGCCGCTATTTTGTATTTCCCAAAAGGATAAATCCATTATAAATTGTTCTTTATTATTTTTCGAATTGTTAATTGTGAATTATGAATTATGAATTATGAATTCTGACTTCCTGTTTTTTCAACTTTCAAGTTTAAAAATTGTCAATTGTCAACTGTGAATTGTGAATTGTTTATTATATTTGTAGCACAATTTCATTAACTATAATTAAAACAAATACTAACAAAATCATGAGAAGAGAAGCATTCAAGATGTTCCTGAAGCCGGGCTTCGAGGACGAGTATCAGAAACGCCATGCAGCCATCTGGCCAGAGTTGAAGAAGATGCTATCGGACGGAGGCGTTCGCAACTATTCGATTTACTGGGACAAGGATACAAACATACTTTTTGCATATCAGGAGATAGAAGGCGAGGAGTCATCGCAGGATATGGGAGCAAACCCTGTTGTGCAGAAGTGGTGGGACTATATGGCAGACATTATGGAGGTGAACGAAGATAATTCTCCGGTAACTATCCCATTGTCAGAAAGATTTCACATGGATTGATAGAAATTAGTGTTTTTTTAGTATCTTTGCCTGCGTATATATCTTATAATTACTAACTGTATCGAAAGGCAAGGATGCTAAAAAAACTTTTATCAGTATTACTGATTACTTTTACGACTGTTGGTGCTACGGCACAAGTGCAGTCATCTGATTATTACCGTTTTAAACAATATTCAACCCCCGACGGATTGCCAAACAACATGGTACATCAGGTGTACCAAGACAACGACGGCTTTCTGTGGGTGGCTACATACTATGGCCTGTTCCGCTACGATGGATATAACGTAAGCGCGTTGCGGACAGATTTTCATATAAAGAACATTCTGCCAAGCAGCAACGTTCTTTGCGTAAGGGAGAATGCGCAGAACCGCCTTTTTATCGGTACGCACGGCGGACTCTCAATCTACAACAAGCGTACGGGTGCGGTGAAAAGTTACACCGCCAACGGATTCGACAAACAGCGACTTAACGATATCTATGTTGCCTCGGACAAGAAAGTGTATCTGGGCTACATTCGCGGAATGGCTTACTACGACGAGGCTAACGACTCGGTTGTGGCTATGACGCACAAGGTATGCGAGGGAGATATCCCCGAAGGCGTTAACATTCAGGGAATTATAGAGGATGCAAACCATAATCTGATAATCGGAACGTGGAGCAACGGCTTGTATCACTTCGATGTCAAGACAAAGGTCTTTACGCACTTCAATCCGTTTGGCGACAACACGCGCATCGTAAAACTCTACCGCGACTCCAACGGCTCAATGTGGGCTGGAACATGGGGCTCGGGATTCTTCCGCTTTAAGATAGATGTAAAGAACTATAAGGTTGATTACGAGCATTGGGCAAGTTCGGGAGGCGAGCGTTCGCTCATCTCAAACTACGTTCTTTCAATCTGCGAAGATGCAAACAAATGCCTGTGGCTGGGCACTCGCGACGGTGTGAGCATTATGCCGCTGGGCAGCGTGGGCACGTTTACCAACTATCAGGAGAAGGACAACCGCCACTATCTGCCGGCGCACGAGATAACATCGGTTATGCGAAGCAATAACGGTATCATCTGGCTTGGCTCGCAGGGCGATGGAATTCTGCGTGCCGAGGTCAATTCGGGCGCATTCACAACTATCGATTTTAAGCAGTTTCCGGCATTCAATACAAACCATATCAGCGGATTATATGTAGAGCCTAACGGCGCAATATGGGCTGGCATCGGCTATGGCATCGGTTATCTGCATGGAGGAAACGCCGTTAATGTAACGTCGTCTAAACTTCCGTATGCGGTAAAGTACAGCCGAAGAACCAACGAGATTTTGGCAGTTACTCAGGACTGCGGCGTTACGGTATGCAACGGCGGAAAGGTGTTGAGGCAGTATCTTGTTGAAAACTGCGGATTTATTCCGCATAACTTGGTCTTTGATGTGTGCGAGGATCACGACGGCAACTGGTGGGTTGGCTCGTACAGGGGCTTGGGAATAAAATACAAGGACGGCAGGGAATTCTGCATGAGTTCTGTTCCTGGCGCGCACAACGGACTTCTGCAAGAAACAACGCAGGTTATCGAAACGGCTGACAAGACTATCTGGCTGTGTACCAATGGTAAGGGCGTGGTTCACATCTCTGGCAGGCTGAACAATCCGCGTATGTTCGTGTGCCAGACTTACAGTCATGAAAATGAGCAACTTCCGGTTGATAATCCGTCATGCATCTATCAGGACAAGAAAGGCAGAATATGGGTAGGTGCGGAAGGCGCAGGACTCTGTCAGTATGATACAAAGAACGACTGCTTCACATCTGTCCATGCCAAGTACAACCTTCCGGGAAATATGGTGAACAGTATTCAGGAAGATGAGAACGGCCATCTGTGGATTGGAACGAACAACGGACTCGCCTGCCTTATTCTCGACGGAGAGCTGTCGGGCAAGGTGAGAGTGTTTACCGTTGCCGACGGACTGCCGGATAATTTCTTCAACATTCGTTCGGCTTTCTTCCGGGATGGTGTTCTGTATTTCGGCTGTGCCAACGGAATTGTTGCCTTCCGCTCGGACATCGTGAACAAGAAGAGCGGCACTCCGTCAATACATATCACCGACATCGTTATAGACGGCAAGTCGCTTTCCGACTACGACGATGAGGTGCGCACCAAGATTTCGAAGTTCACTCCCGATTTTACAAACAAAATCGTTATTCCATACAACGCCAACAGCTTCGAGATTGAGTTTGCATCGCTGACATACACCATGCCAAAGCAGAACCGCTACGCCTACAAACTCGAAGGCTACGACAAGGAATGGCAGTATGTCGATTCAGACCATCGCGAAGCACGATATTCGAACCTTGCATCAGGAACATACGTCTTTAAGGTTAAGGGAACGAACGAAAATGGCGAGTGGAGCGAGGTTAAGACCATTACCGTGGTTATCACTCCGCCGTGGTGGCTCACTTGGTGGGCGTTCATGCTGTATATCGCTGCGGCGTTTACTATCTTCTACTTCGTGCTGAAGAATATGCGCAACCGAATGGCTTTGCGCAACCGCATAAGGGTAAACGAGATGGAGAAGCATAAGGTTGAGGAACTGAACCACATCAAACTTCAGTTCTTCACGAACATCACGCACGAGCTGATGACTCCGCTCACGATAATCTCGGCATCGCTCGACGACCTGAAGGAGCGCGTTCCGGAGGCTGGCGAACTGGCTCGCACGATGGACGTAAATGTTCACCGGCTGATAAGGCTGTTGCAGCAGATTCTGGAGTTCCGCAAGGCGGAGACGGGCAATCTGAAACTTAGGGTTGCGAAGGGCGATTTGGCTCAGTTTGTGCGTCAGGAAGCCGAGAGTTTCGAATCTCTGATACGCAAGAAACAACTTCATTTCTCGGTTATGTGCGAGGAAGATGTGATGAATGCCTATTTCGATTGCGACAAGGTTGACAAGATTCTGTACAATCTGCTGTCTAATTCGGCAAAATACAGTAACACAAACGGTTACATTCTTCTCACTCTGAAGTATCTGCCTGAAAGAGACCATGTTCAACTTTCGGTCAAGGATAACGGAAAGGGAATCTCGAAGGAGAGGCAGAAAGACCTCTTCACACGCTTCTACGAAGGCGATTATCGTCAGAAGCACACCATCGGAACGGGTATCGGACTGTCGTTGGTGCGCGACTTGGTGAACCTTCACAAAGGCTCAATATCGGTCGAGAGCGAAGAAGGCAAGGGTACGGAATTCCTTGTCAAACTGCCAATCTGCAAGGAGGCTTATTCCGACGAGGAGATTATCGAAATTGACAATAAGGAACTCAGTTCTTCTGAGGCGATAGTCGACAAATCTAACTACGAGGATGCCGACGACAACGCCGCTTCAGAGCCTGAGTTCGACGAAAATACGCCTTGCATCCTTCTTGTTGAGGATAACGAGGAACTTCTGAACGTGATGTACAGGCTTCTGTGCCGAAACTATCGTGTCTTGAAGGCTTCGAACGGAAAAGACGCATTCGACATTCTGAAGAGCGAGGACGTGAACCTTGTTGTTTCCGACATCTTGATGCCGGAGATGAACGGCATCGAACTCACAAAGAAGGTTAAGGCAGATATCGAAGTCTGTCACATCCCAATAATTCTGCTGAGTGCAAAGCGTACCGAGGAAGACCGTGACGAAGGTTACACCGCCGGCGCAGATGCTTATCTTACCAAGCCGTTCAACCTGTCGGCTCTTCATGCCCGAATTTCAAGTCTTCTTAACATGAAGTCGAGGGCGGCGAGCGACTTCAAGAAACAGCTCGTCATCGACATTAGCGGACTCGACTATACCGATATGGACGGCAAGTTCCTGTCGGATGCCATTGCCTGTGTAAACAAGCAACTCAACAATTCTGACTTCGACGTAACTCAGTTCTGCGCCGAGATGGCAACGAGCCGAACAACGCTCTACAAGAAACTACGTTCTCTAACCGGACTCACCACCACGGCGTTCATCCGCAACATCCGACTGAAGGCGGCTTGCAAGATAATGGAAGAGAATACGAACATCCGCATCAGCGACTTGGCATATACCGTAGGCTTCAACGACCCGAAATACTTCTCAATCTGCTTCAAAAAAGAGTTCGGAATGCAGCCGAGTGAGTATATTGAACGCTATGCCAACAAAATTGGCGATGACAGCAAAAATGCGGATGAGGCTGACAAATAAAGATGAAAAATGTTGGTTAAGTGTCAATTGAAACATTTTTCGACTTTTATTAAACATTTGTGAAAAGTGATTTTATGCAAGTTGGATATTTTTGTAGCGAATTTAAATAACGCATATGAAGAATCACTTTAATCTAAAGAGTTTATTGCTTTCGGCAGCGCTGGTGAGTGGTGCCGTTTGTGCCAATGCTCAGCAGACTGAGACGCTTTATCTGTCGGGCAAAGGCTTGTTCGATACAAAAAAATGGGACTTCCGATGCTCTGGAGGACAGAACAGCGGAAAATGGAAGAAGATAGAAGTTCCGTCGCAATGGGAACTGCAAGGCTTTGGTGATTATACCTACGGACGCTTTTATGTGAACAAGGGCGAGAAGGCGAGCGACGAAATTGGCGAGTACAAGACAAAGTTCAAACTTCCGGCTTCGTGGAACGGCAAGAAGGTGAGCATCGTTTTCGAAGGCTCTATGACCGATACCGAGGTGAAGGTTAACGGCAAACTCGCCGGCGCAATACATCAAGGCGGCTTCTATCAGTTTGAATATGATATAACGAATCTTCTCGTAGCAGGCAATAATCTGCTCGAGGTGAAGGTTAGCAAGGAGAGCGAGAACAAGTCGATAAACGGTGCAGAACGCCGTGCCGACTGGTGGCTCTTTGGCGGAATCTACCGCCCTGTGTATCTGAAGGCAGAACCAAAGTCGAACATCCATCGCATTGCGGTAGATGCCAAGGCTGACGGTTCGATGAACGTTGACCTTTACGCCGAGAATGTTCCGTCGGGAGCAACCGTGAAGTACGAACTTTCATCGCTCAAGAATCCTGCAAGCATCATCGCCACAAAGGAGATGAAGGCATCGGCTGCCGATGTTCAGACTCATTCGCTAAGCTGGGGCAATGTTGAAAAGTGGGAGTGCGAACACCCGAATATGTACGTTCTGGGCATCACGCTTCAGGATGCCAACGGAAAGGCAATCCATAAGATTAGCCAGAGAGTGGGCTTCAGAACTGTTGAGTTCCGCCCGGCCGACGGACTTTATGTAAACGATGTTAAGGTCGTTCTGAAGGGCGTGAACCGCCATTCGTTCCATCCAGAGGGCGGACGAACAACAAACAAGGCTCTCAGCATCGAGGATGCAAAACTTATAAAGCAGATGAATATGAATGCCGTGCGTTCGCATTATCCGCCTGATAATCATTTTCTTGATGTGTGCGACTCGCTCGGTCTGTTCTATCTCGACGAACTTGCAGGCTGGCACGATGCCTACGACAGCAAGGTTGGTCCGAAACTCGTTGAGGAGATGCTTGTGCGCGATGTGAATCATCCTTGTATCATCGTTTGGAACAACGGTAACGAGGGCGGCTGGAACTACAAACTCGACGGTTTGTTCGAGCAGTACGATCCGCAGAAACGCCACGTCATCCACCCTTGGGCTGATTTCAACCAGTTCGATACTCATCATTATCCGGCATTCCTCACGGGCGTTGGTAGATTCGTAAACGGCTATAAGGTGTTCATGCCAACCGAGTTTGAGCACGCCATGTATGACCAAGGTGCAGGTGCAGGACTCGAGGATTTTTGGGATAACTATACATCTCATCCGTTGTTTGCCGGCGGCTTCATCTGGGCATTCTGCGACGAGACCGTTGTCAGAACCGATCGCAACAACGAACTCGACTCTGATGGCAGCAACGCTCCCGACGGAATCTTAGGCCCTTATCGCGAGAAGGAGGGTAGTTTCGATGCCGTTCGCAACGTATGGGCACCAATCCAGTTTAAGAAACTGTATATCACGCCTTCGTTCAAGGGCGATTTCATGGTAACAAACAAGTACTTGTACACAAATCTCGACAAGTGCAAGCTTAGATACAAAATCCTAGGCATCTCATCTCCGTTGAAGTCGGGCGAGAGCAAGGTGCTTTGCGAGGGACAGGCTGACTTCCCATCGCTCGAGCCAAACGAGACACGCAGAATGCACATCGACTTCCCTGCAAATCTGTTCGACGGCGATTTGCTCGAGATGACCGCTACAGACGAGCACGGCGAGGATGTCTGCACATGGACATGGCCAATTCATTATGCTCCTGATTATTTCGGCCGCCAGAATTCATCTCGCAAGTACGATTTGAAGAGTGCGCAAAAGGCTGAGTTTGCCGAGAGCGCCGACGAGGTTGTTCTGAAGGCAAACGGCGTTGAGGCTCGCTTCAACAAGGCTGACGGACAGTTGAAGAATGTATTGGCAGACGGCAAGGAATCTTCGTTGAAGAACGGTCCTACAACCGTTGGACTGAAGATGAAGTTCCAGAGTGCGAGCGTTCGCAACGACGGCAACGACGCCGTTTATGTAGTCAAATATCTTGGCGGAGTTGACTCGATTGTATGGCGTATGCAGCCCGACGGCGTTCTTGGTCTTGATGCCGTGATGCTTAACCGTGCCAACGGCGGAAAGGGCTTCGACGATGCCTTTATGGATACCGACGTGCGCAACTTCGGCTTCAACTTCAGTTACGACGAGCAGAGCGTAAAGGGCATGAAGTGGATGGGACGCGGTCCTTATCGCGTTTGGAAGAACAGAATCCGCGGTCACAACATCGGTTTGTGGCACAAAGACTATAATAACACGATTACTGGTGAGACAAAGAAGGGCAAACTCGAATATCCAGAGTTCAAGGGCTATCATGCCAACATCTACTGGGCTACTCTCGAGAGCGATACCACTCCGATGACGGTATTCAGCGAGACCGATGGTGTGTTCTTCAGAGTCTTCACTCCACAGGAGCCAGAGGGCAGAGCCGGCGGAAAGAACACGATGCCATCGTTCCCAGAGGGCGACATCTCTTTCTTGCTCGACATTCCGGCAATCCAGTCGTTCAAGCCGGTTTCTCAGCACGGCCCTAAGAGCCAGCCGGGAAACATCCGCATAAAGCAGGGCGACGAGGGCCTGAAACTGAAACTCTGGTTTAAATTCAAGAAGAGACAAACTTATTAGAATAATGAAGAAAATAGCTATTTCACTGCTTTTTGGTGCTATGCTTGGCATAGTGCCGATGAAGGCGCAGACAAAGTACGATTTCTCAAAGCTCAAGACCGAGAATCTGGGCAGAGGTGTCGTTGCCGTGCGCCAGAGTCAGAAGGAAGTGTTTGTTACATGGCGCTATCTTGTTAAGGATGCGCGCAATGTGGCATTCAATGTCTACCGCGACGGTAAGAAACTTAACTCTACACCAATCGAGAAAGTAACTTATTTTGTTGATAATAACGCTTCATCGGCTGCTGCCAAATATACTGTAAAACCGGTTATCAACGGCAAGGAGACCGATGGAAAGAGCGGTACGTTCGCAATGCAGGCAAATGCTCCCGTGGGATATGTTAATATTCCGTTGCAGAAGCCTGCCGGAGGCAAGACTCCCGACGGCAAGACATACGGCTATACTGCCAACGATGCAAGCATTGGCGATGTTGACGGCGATGGCGAATACGAAATATTCTTGAAGTGGGAGCCAACGAATGCCCACGACAACTCGCACAACGGATACACCGGCAACGTGCTTATCGACTGCTATCGTCTCAGCGGCGAGAAGCTGTGGCGCGTTGACCTTGGTCGTAACATCCGTGCCGGAGCGCACTATACTCAGTTCATGGTGTTCGATTTCGATGGCGACGGAAAGGCTGAAATGGCTGTCCGCACATCCGACGGCTCGAAGGACGGCAAAGGCAAGGTGATTGGCGATGCAAAGGCTGATTATCGCAGTCCAAACGGTCATGTCTTCACCGGAAAGGAATATCTGACGGTATTCAACGGATTGACCGGTGCGGCTATGGCAAGCGTAGACTTCGAACCAAACCGAGGCGATACCAAGGATTGGGGCGACGACCACGGAAACCGCAGCGAACGAATGCTTGCTGCCGTGGCTTATCTCGACGGCATACGTCCAAGCATCATCATGTGTCGCGGATATTATGCAAAGACTATGCTCGCCGCCTACAACTGGGACGGAACAAACCTAAGCAAGAAATGGATTTTCGACAGTTCGGTTAAGGGCAATGAAGATTATGCCGGACAGGGCAATCACAACCTTCGCGTGGGCGATGTTGACGGCGACGGCTGCGACGAGATTATCTACGGCTCATGTGCCATCGACCACGACGGAAAGGGACTTTACTCAACCAAGATGGGACACGGCGATGCTATGCATCTTACTCAGTTCATTCCAGGCAAGCCAGCCCTTCAGGTGTGGGATTGCCACGAGAACAAGAAGGACGGCTCAACCCTTACTGATGCCGCAACCGGAAAGGTTCTCTTCCAACTTCCGTCTAACATCGATGTAGGAAGATGTATGGCTGCCGATATTATGCCAAGCAACAACGGCGTTGAGATGTGGTCAATCGATAGCAAGGGCATCTACAATTATAAAGGAAAGAAGGTGGCAGACCTCAAGTTCTCTCGTCAGAATCCTTTCCCTATAAACAGCGCGGTTTGGTGGGACGGCGACCTTTCTCGCGAACTTCTCGACCGCAACGTTGTTTACAAGTATAACGAAAAGACTAACCGATGCGACACTCTTCAGGTGTTCGACGGAACAATAAGCAACAACGGAACAAAGGCTACTCCTTGCTTGCAGGGCGACCTCTACGGAGACTGGCGCGAGGAAGTGCTGATGCGCACAACAGACGATAAGAACCTTCGTCTTTATGTCTCAACTCTTCCTGCTGAATATCGTTTCCACACGTTCTTGACCGACCCTGTCTATCGTATCAGCATCGCCACTCAGAATGTGGCATACAATCAGCCAACACAGCCGGGCTTCTACTTCGGTACTGACCTCAGCGGCGATTTCCGCGGTGCTATGCTTCCGCTTAAGGACGACCGCAAGGTAAAGACTGAGGAAGATGTGAACAAGGTTATCGACCTTACTCTCGACAGTCTGAACAAGGCGAACACAGTTCGTCCTGTTGCTGGTTCTTCGCGCAAGGGACACAATCCGGTTCTCTTCCTTGTCGGAAATTCAACAATGCGTACCGGAACACTCGGCAACGGAAACAACGGTCAGTGGGGCTGGGGATACTATGCTCACGAGTATTTCGACGAGAACTATATCACGGTAGAGAATCACGCTTTGGGCGGAACATCGCCTCGTACATTCTACCGCCATCTGTGGCCAGATGTAATAAAGGGCGTTCAGAAGGGCGACTACGTCATTCTCGAGCTCGGACACAACGACAATGGTCCGATAGACTCGGGCAGAGCGCGTTCTTCAATAAAGGGCATCGGCAACGATTCTGTTGTGGTGACAATCAAGGAGACAGGCGCAGTTGAAACAGTCTATTCTTTCGGCGGATATCTTCGTCGTTTCATCAACGAGATTCGTGCTAAGGGCGCAACTCCAATCTTGTTCACCCTCACTCCGCGTAACTCTTGGGACAACGACAGCACCATCACCCGTAAGCTCACAAACTTCGACCCTTGGATAAAGGCTATTTCAGAGGAGATGAACGTTGCCCTCGTAGACTTGGAAGACATCACGGCTAAGAAGTTCGAGAAGTTCGGTCCAAAGAAGGTGAACTATCATTTCTATCTCGATAAGATTCACAGCAGCGAGTTTGGCGCGCGCATCAATGCAGAGTCGGCAGCCGAGGGAATCGCAGCATGTTCGGCAACCGATTTGCGCGATTATCTCAAACCGCTCAACAAGCCAACCGTTAAGGTTAAGCGCGAGAAGGGCAAGCCTGTTGTGTTCCTCACTGGCGATTCAACCGTGAAGAACGAGGACAAGAAAGACGATGGCATGTGGGGCTGGGGCAGTCAGGCTTCGCTCGTGTTCAACACCGAAAAGTGTACTCCGGTGAACTGTGCAAAGGCTGGCCGTAGTTGCCGCACCTATCTCGACGAAGGCCGTTGGGACGAGGTTTACAACAGTATTCAGCCGGGCGACTACGTTCTTATTCAGTTCGGACACAACGATATGGGCCCAATCAACACAGGCAAGGCGAGAGCCGATATTGCCGGAACAGCCGACAGCAGTCATGTGTACAAGATGGAGAAGACACAGCGCTACAAGGTTGTTTACACCTTCGGATGGTATCTCCGCAAGTTTATCGAGGACGTAAGAGAGAAGGGTGGAACACCAATCCTCTTGAGCCTCACTCCGCGTAACATCTGGAAGGACGGCAAGATTGAGCGTCGCAATGACTCTTACGGAAAGTGGTATCGCGAGGTTGTTGAGCAGACAGGCGTTGCCTTTGTCGATGTTCACAACATCTCAGCCGACTTCCTCGACAAGTTAGGCGAGGAGAAGTCAAAGGAATACTACAACCACGACCATACGCACACTTCAAAGCTCGGTGCACAGAACAACGCCCGTTCTTTTGCCAAGGGTGCAAAGAAAAACAAGCAGCTGAAAGCACTTAAGAAACTTCTGAAATAATAAGGTTCATAATTAAAAAAAAGAGGACATAGCCCGGCAGATTTTGTCGGGCTATGTTTTTTTCATGCGCTAAAAACTTTAGACTTGTTTTGATATACCATATTTATGTTATTTTGCTCTGTTTTCATGCTTCCAAATTCCGAAATTTCTCCATGCCTAATACAGATTTTCTGTTTTTTTTCATATTTTTGCGCCGCAAAAAATGAGTTAAGTAAAGATGGCTATAGAACAAGCATTATTCAAACGTTCCGAGTTGCTGTTAGGCAACGAAACAATGGAGTGTTTTGCTCAGAAAAAAGTGATCATTTTTGGAGTTGGAGGCGTTGGCTCATGGTGTGCCGAGAGTCTTATCCGCAGCGGCATCCGTCAGCTGACTATTGTTGACAGCGACCGTGTGTGTATAACAAATATTAACCGCCAGCTTATGGCTACGACCAAGACCGTCGGGCAAGTAAAGGTGGTGGCGCTTAGAGAGCGTTTGCTAACCATCAATCCAAAGGCTGAAATTACGGCGTTGCAGAAAATATTCACGCAAGAAACAGCCGATGATTTCGACTTGGACAGTTACGACTATATCATCGATGCCATCGACTCGCTCAAAGACAAGGCTTTGCTCATACTGATGTCATGTCGCACCAAGGCAAAGTTCTTTTCGTCTATGGGAGCAGCATTGAAGATGGATGCTACACGCATAAAAGTTGCCGAATTTTGGAAGGTACAAGGCGATCCGTTAGCGCGTGCATTGCGAAAGAAGTTCAAGTCGCAGCAACAGTTTCCTAAGCATAAATTCATGTGCGTTTATAGCGACGAGTTGCTTGTAAACCGAGGACACAATGCTACCTGCGGAACAGAACAATGTATGTGTCCTAAGGCAAAGAATGGTCCGGGAGACCCTTCTCTTTTGAATCACGAGTGGTGCTCGTCAAAGGCTCAGATAAACGGCACAATGGCGCATATCACAGCCATCTTTGGTTTTATGCTTGGCGGTTTGGTGCTGGCAGATATTGATAGGCAATCTCATAACTAAGAGAAAGTTGTAAATAGACAACTTACGGTTTACTTCTTGAAGTTTGAAAACCGAAAGTTGAAAGGTTGGAATTGACAAGCCGATAGCAAGGGGGTAGCAAGGGGATAGCAAGGGGATAGCAAGGGGCAAGTAAACTGGAAGGAACGAAGACAGTAGGACTTTGATAATTTGAAAATTTGGAGTTGAAAGTTGAAAAAGGGTGGAATTCAGAATTGACAATTCTCAGTTGACAATTGACAATTTTTTGAAGTTGAAAATTGAAAAACAATCTTAGTTCTGCCGAATTTCCGAATTCGGCAGCATCACGAAACGGGAGTTTGTAACTCCCATTGTCGCAAAGCGACAAAATGTTACGCGAATAACGATGTTTTTCTTAGCGGTGGGAATTCTTGCGTCCCTTCGGTAGCAAGCGAACGGAGTTCGAGCGACAAATTCCCGACATTATTTTTCAGCCAAATTACAAATTCGGCTGAACGTTATGGTGTAATAAAGAATAATTTATGATGGATTTGTTCTTTTGGTAAATACAAAATAGCGGCAAGGTACGTCCAAGGTACGGGGAAGGTACGTCCAAGGTACGATGAAGCAACATTAAGGGTATGTTCAAGGAAGCCAGAAGGAAGCCAGAAGGAAGTAGGTAGGAAGATAGTAGGAAGAAGGTAGGAAGTAGGTAGCAAGATAGTAGCAAGGGGATAGTAAGACGAAAGGTTCGTCCAATGTTGGTTATGGGTAAGTTGAAAATCCAAGGAGTTGAAGGTTGAAAGTCGACGCAGCGAAAGTTACACTCTCTTCCCGCCTTGTGTGCAAAAAACGAATCATTAAAATAAAAATCAAAGGCTGCTCCCTTGGGAACAGCCTTTTTTAATCCTTTAATCTGTAAAGGTTGAAGATTAAGCCTCTGCAGGTGCTTCTGCAGCAGCCTCTTCAGCTGGAGCCTCAGCAGCCTCTGCCTCTGCCTTTGCAGCAGCTTCAGCCTCAGCCTTAGCAAGAGCCTCAGCAGCCTTCTTGTCGGCAACCTTCTTAGCGATAGTCTCGTTAACCTTCTTCTCTGCCTCAAGACGAGCAGCAACGTCAGCCTTCTTTGCATCAGCAACCTTAGCCTTAGCAGCGTCAGTCTTCTGAGTCTTAGCGTTCTTCCAAGCCTCGAACTTAGCAGCACAAGCAGCCTCGTCGAATGCGCCCTTCTTTACACCACCCTTAAGGTGCTTCATCATGTAAACGCCCTCGTTTGAAAGGATGTTGCGAACAGTGTCAGTTGGCTGAGCACCAGTCTCAACCCAGTACAATGCACGCTCAAAGTTCAAATCTACTGTAGCAGGATTGGTGTTAGGGTTGTAAGTACCAATCTTCTCTGTAAACTTACCATCACGTGGAGCTCTTACATCAGCAATAACGATTGAGTAGAAAGCGTAGCTCTTACGACCGTTACGCTGCAATCTAATTCTTGTAGCCATTTTGTTAAAATGTTTTTAAAATGAATAATAGGTTTGAAATGTCTCTAACTCGTAAAGACGGCTGCAAAGATAATCTTTTTTTTTTGATTGGCAAAGAATAAGTGTCTGAAAATGCACCTCTTATTTTATCTGTCCATCTCCAAGAGCCACTTCTCGAGCTCGCCTGTCCACTCTCTCTTGTAAGTGAACGAGTCGCGGTAGCCCCAGCCGTGTCCGCCTATAGGGTACATGTGGATAGTGCAAGGCACTTTGTGTGCGATGAGAGCCTGAGCGTAGCGGATTGTGTTCTCAGGAACAACAACCTTATCGTCGGCGCTGAATACGATGAAAGCCTTTGGAGTTGTCTCGCTAACGCAAAGTTCGTTGCTGAAGCCCTTGACAACCATCTCTGTCGGATTCTTGCCGATGAGATTCTCTCTTGAGCCGCGGTGAGTGATGCTCTGGTCCATAGAGATTACAGGATACAGAAGAATCTGGAAGTTAGGACCCTCGGCAGATGAGAGGTGAGTGGCTGCTGTTGAAGCCAGATGACCGCCGGCTGATGAGCCCATGATTCCCACCTTGCGCTTGTCAACACCCCAGTCGCGCTCGTGGTCGCGTACAACCTTCAGAGCCTGCTTAACATCCTCCAACGGAACACCGTTGTGCTGGTTTGGCATACGGTACTTCAGAACGCAGAAAGTGATTCCCTGATTGTTGAACCACTGAGCCATGTCTGTTCCCTCGTGTGCAAAAGCAAGGTGAGTGTAGCCGCCGCCGGGACAGCATACGATAGCCTTTCCGTTTGCCTTCTTGGCTGGATAGCACCACAACTCGGCCTCGGCTACGTTTTTATATCCGTTGCCCTCTTTTGTCTCCTGACCGGCAAGTCCGTTGTCGGTTGGTGCTCCCTTAGAGCCCCATAGTTTGATGATTTCAGGCTTCTGAGCCTTTACTCCTGTTGTAACAGCAGCAATGAGTGATAGTAAGAACAAAAATCTTTTCATGTTTATTAAATAATAGTAAATACTAAACTTTTTGGCAAACAAAAATAGGTAAAAAAACATTTCCGTTTGCATTAACGGTGACTTTTTTTAGTATAATTGTGATAAATCCGAACAATTTTAAAGAAAAGAGTATTTATTGAAAAAATAATCACTTGTTTTTTTCTTTGTTTAAGATAAAATACCTACATTTGCTCGATTTTTGTAATGTAGACTTGTCAAATATGGCAGATGCAATTAAACATCAGGGAATAATTGATTCGATAGAAGAAAATCATATTAAAGTAAAGATTGTACAAACGTCGGCGTGTGCATCCTGCAAGGCGTTGGATATGTGTAAGTCGGCGGAGAGTAAGGAACATCTTATAGATATTTACGACTATGAAGCTACTAACTATGCGGTAGGCGACGAGGTGACTGTGGTTGGTGCAACATCATACGGCATTCAGGCCGTACTGCTTGCATATATGTATCCGTTTGTGCTGTTGCTCGTGGCAACGTTCGCTGCATACTATGCCTTTGGTAAGAACGAGATTGTTGCGGCCGCTGCAGGCCTTGGCATTCTTGTGCCATATTATTTCGTTCTGTATACTATGCGTGCCAGATTGACAAAGAAATTTTCTTTTACAATAATAAAAAACTAAATAATAAAAATCAAACTTATGAATGTAATTCTGATTGCAGTAATTGTTCTTGGAGCAATAGGACTGTTGGCTTCTTTGGTCTTGTTCTTTGCTTCTAAGAAGTTTGCTGTTCACGAAGATCCACGCATCGGACAGGTGTCTGAGGTTTTGCCACAGGCAAACTGCGGTGGATGTGGCTTTCCGGGATGTTCAGGCTTTGCCGCAGCATGCGTAAAGGCTGCCGACGGCGGTTCGCTCGAGGGCAAGCTCTGCCCAGTAGGCGGTCAGCCTGTAATGGAGAAGGTTGCAGCTATCCTTGGTCTTGAGGCTGCTGCTGCCGAGCCAAAGGTGGCTGTTGTTAGATGTAACGGCTCATGCCAGAACCGCCCTCGCATTGTCGAGTACGACGGAGCAATCTCTTGCCGCGTTGCAAATGCAACAGGTGCTGGTGAGACTGCTTGTCAGTTCGGATGTCTGGGCTGCGGCGATTGTGTTGGCGCATGTAAGTTCGACGCCATCCACATGAACCCAGAGACTGGCCTGCCAGAGGTTGACGAAGAGAAGTGTACAGCCTGCGGTGCATGTTCAAAGGCTTGTCCGCGTAACATCATCGAGATTCGTCCAAAGGGTCGTGTAGTGAAAGGTTCTGCTCGCCGTGTGTGGGTTGACTGTGTTAACAAGGACAAGGGTCCTGTTGCAATGAAGGCATGTAACGTGTCATGTATCGGTTGCGGCAAGTGTGTTAAGGTATGTAAGTTCGAGGCTATCACCCTTGAGAATAACCTCGCATACATCGACCCTGAGAAGTGTAAGGCTTGCGGTCAGTGCGTAAACGCATGTAACGTACGCCACGCAATCCACGCTACATGGGAAGTTCCTGTTCCAAAGCCAAAGACAGAAGATGCGCCAGCTGCTGCTCCGGCTGCTCCAAAGGCTGAGGCTGCTGCTGTCGAGGCTCCAAAACCTGCGGCAGAGGAAACTCCAAAGGCAGAGGCTTAATCAAATTTAGTAACAAACAAAAAACCGAATAAAGTGAAGACATTTAGAATTGGCGGTGTTCATCCCGAAGAAAATAAATTGTCTGCCGACCAGCCGATAAAGGTTGCAGCCCTCCCTGAGGTTGCTGTGTTCCCGCTTGGTCAGCATATCGGTGCGCCGGCTAAGGCTGTTGTTGCAAAGGGCGACAAGGTCAAGGTCGGAACCATGATTGCCGAGGCAGGAGGTTTCGTTTCGGCAGGTATTTACTCTTCTGTCTCAGGAACTGTGCAGAAGATTGATACAGTTATCGATGCAAGCGGTTATCGCAAGCCTGCTATATATATAAAGGTTGAGGGTGACGAATGGGAAGAGACTATCGACCGCAGCGAAGACCTTGTCAAGACTGCCGACCGTCCCGACCTCACTCCTGAGCTCATCGTTGAGAAGATTAAGAACGCCGGACTTGTTGGTATGGGCGGTGCTTGCTTCCCTGTACACGTTAAGCTCTGTCCTCCTCCGGGAGCAAAGGCTGAGTGCGTTATCATCAACGCTGTTGAGTGCGAGCCTTATCTTACTGCCGACCATCGTCTGATGCTCGAGAAGGCAGATCAGGTTCTCGTTGGTGTTGACCTCATCATGAAGGCTGTAAAGGTAAACAAGGGTTACATCGGTATCGAGGAGAACAAGCCAGATGCCATCAAACTGATGACAGAGAAGGCTCAGGCTTATCCAAACATCGAGATTGTTCCTTTGAAGACTAAATATCCCCAGGGTGGTGAGAAGCAGCTTATCGACGCAGTTATCCGCCGTCAGGTTCCTGCTCCTCCAGCAATTCCTATCAGCGTAGGCGCAGTTGTTCAGAACGTAGGTACTGCATACGCCGTTTATGAAGCAGTTATGAAGAACAAGCCATTGTTCGAGCGTATCGTTACGGTTACAGGTAAGAGCCTTGCACAGCCAAGCAACTTCCTTGCTCGTATGGGTACACCGATGAGCCAGTTGATTGAGGCTTGCGGCGGTCTTCCATCTGACACAGGTAAGGTTATCGGCGGTGGCCCTATGATGGGTAAGGCACTCATGAATATCGAAGTGCCAATCTGCAAGGGTTCATCAGGCGTTCTTATCATGAACGACAAGGAGGCAAAGCGCGGAAAGGCAAGCAACTGTATCCGCTGTGCCAAGTGTGTTAGCGCATGTCCTATGGGATTGGAGCCATTCTTGTTGGCTACAGTTTCGGCAAAGGCTAACTGGGAGAAGGCTGAGGCTGAGGACATCACATCATGTATAGAGTGCGGCTCTTGCCAGTTTACTTGTCCTTCGCACAGACCTCTGCTCGACAATATCCGTATCGGTAAGCAGACAGTAATGGGCATTATCAGAGCCCGTAACACTAAATAATTAAGAAAATGGGAAAATTAACAATATCTTTGTCACCACACGTACACAGCGGCGACAGTGTACAGAATAACATGCTCAATGTTATCATTGCGCTTGTGCCTGCTGCGTTGTTCTCATTGTACGCGTTTGGTGTTGGTGCTGCTGTTGTAATGCTCACATCAGTTGCAGCATGTGTGTTCTTTGAATGGGCAATTACACGATTCATTCTGAAGGCAGAGCCAACCGTTTGCGACTTGTCTGCTGCCCTCACTGGTCTGTTGCTCGGCTTCAACCTGCCAAGTAACCTTCCTATCTGGATTATCATCATCGGTGCGCTCGTTGCCATCGGCATCGGCAAGATGACATTCGGCGGTCTTGGCTGCAACATCTTCAACCCTGCGCTCGTTGGTCGTGTATTCCTTCTTATTTCGTTCCCTGTGCAGATGACAACATGGCCAGAGGCTGGTCAGCTCGGTGCTTATACCGATGCAACAACCGGTGCAACTCCATTGTCTGTCATGACAACAGCCATCAAGAGCGGCGATGCTTCAGTATTGAGCCAGCTTCCAAGTTCTATGGATATGCTTCTCGGAACTTACTCACAGGGCGGCGCAGGCTGTCTTGGTGAGATTTCAGCTCTTGCATTGCTCATCGGCTTTGCATGGATGCTTTTCAAGAAGACAATCACATGGCATATTCCTGTATCTATCATCGGTACAGTTCTTGTGTTTGCAGGACTTTTGCACGTTGCAAATCCTGTATATGCCGATCCGTTCCAAGTATTGTTCAGCGGTGGTCTGATGTTGGGCGCTATCTTCATGGCAACCGACTATGTTTCATCACCAATGAACTCAAAGGGACAGGTTATCTATGGTGTAGCAATAGGTTTCCTTACAGTTGTAATCCGTAACTTCGGTGCATATCCAGAAGGTATGTCGTTTGCAATTCTTATTATGAATGCCTTTACACCACTTATCAACAATTATTGTAAACCTAAAAGATTTGGGGAGGTTGTTAAGAAATGAAAAAGCTTGATTCTACTATTGGTAATATGGCCATTGTGCTGACCGTAGTGTCGGTTGTGGCTGCTGGTATTCTGGCTTATGTAAACCAGATGACAGCCCCTCAGATTGAGAAGATTAAGGCTGAGAACCTTGCTGCTGGTATCCAGAAGGTTCTTGTTGCTGAAGCAGCTCCTGTAGTTCAGAAGGTTGATACAATGAAGAACGAGAAGGGCGATATCACTGCCATCATCTACAACACCGACAAGGGTGCAGCCGTACAGAGCACAGACCCTAACGGTTTTGGCGGTAACCTTACAATCCTCGTTGGTTTCGATGAGGCTGGAAGCATCAAGGGCTATCAGGTTCTTGAGACTGCTGAGACTCCGGGACTTGGAGCAAAGGCTTCTACTTGGTTCCAGAAGGACGGCAAGGGCAACATCATCGGAAAGAATCCGGGCGAGAAGGAACTTGTTGTAAGCAAGGACGGTGGCGATGTTGATGCCATCACTGCTTCAACAATCACAAGCCGCGCATTCCTCCGTGCCGTTAATGCAGCATACAAGGCTTACAAGAGCGGCGCATCATGCAGCGCGCCTGCCGTTGCTGCCGACGAGTGCGTAAATGATTCGGTTGCCGAGACTTCAACATGTAGTAACAAATAAAAGAAAGGAGTATCGATATGAATAATTTTAAAATTCTGCTAAACGGTATCATTAAAGAGAACCCTACGTTTGTACTCCTTTTGGGTATGTGTCCTACATTGGGTACAACATCATCGGCCATCAACGGTATGTCTATGGGATTGGCGACAACGGCAGTCTTGATTTTCTCAAACTTCCTCATCTCGCTTATCAAGAACCTTATTCCTGATATGGTTCGTATCCCATCTTACATCGTGGTGATTGCCAGCTTGGTAACAATCCTTCAGATGGTTCTTCAGGCATACGTGCCTGACGTGTACGCATCTCTCGGTCTGTTCATTCCGCTTATCGTTGTAAACTGTATCATCCTTGGTCGTGCCGAGGCTTTTGCAGCAAAGAACGGTCCAATCCCATCAATCTTCGACGGCATTGGTATCGGTCTTGGTTTCACCCTTGGTCTTACAACTCTTGGTGCAGTTCGCGAGTTCCTCGGTTCTGGCAAGATTTTCAACTTCGAAATCTTCCCTGAGAACTACGGAATGTTGGTGTTTGTGCTGGCTCCGGGTGCGTTCCTTGCGCTTGGCTATCTTATCGCCATCGTAAACAAGTTAAAAGCATAACCTGTAAAAGTTTAGAATTATGGCATTTATACTTATATTTATTACCGCTATATTTGTGAACAACGTAGTGTTGTCACAGTTCTTGGGTATCTGTCCGTTCCTCGGCGTTTCAAAGAAGATTGAGACAGCCTCTGGTATGGGTGCGGCTGTAGCCTTCGTGCTCACAATCGCAACTATCGTGACATATCTTTTACAGAAGTTCGTGCTCGACGCATTCGGCTTGCAGTATTTGCAGACAATCGCGTTCATCCTCGTTATTGCTGCACTTGTGCAGATGGTTGAGATTATCTTGAAGAAGGTTTCTCCAGCTCTTTACCAGAGCCTTGGCGTGTTCCTTCCTCTTATCACAACCAACTGCTGTATCCTTGGTGTTGCAATCATCGTGGCACAGGGCACATACGCAACATACGGCATCGAGCCAAACCTTCTTACTGGTATTGTGTATGCGTTCTCAACAGCTTTGGGCTTTGCACTTGCAATGGTAATCTTTGCCGGTATTCGCGAGCAACTCGAACTTGTTGAAGTTCCTGCCGGAATGAAGGGTACTGCCATCGCACTTGTTTCTGCCGGTCTTTTGGCAATGGCATTCATGGGCTTCAGCGGAGTTGATGGTGGATTGAAAGTTCTCTTTGGACTATAAAAATAGCCAAATCATAGTTTAAAAAGACGGCTGAACATAGAAGTTCGGTCGTCTTTTTTTGTTTTGAGGTAAATTTATCTTCTTTTTCTGTTGCGTTTGCGAAAAAAATACTATCTTTGCCAGACAATAAAAACACTAATAAGATGAAAGGTACTATATTGGTTACTGGCGGAACCGGATTTATCGGTTCGCACACGGTGGTTGAGTTGCAGAGCGTTGGCTACAAGGTTGTTATTGTCGACAACTTGTCGAACTCTAAGAAAGAGGTTGTTGATGGAATTGAAAAGATTTCAGGAATCAGACCCGACTTTGAGGAAGTTGATTGTACTGATTTCGCCAAACTCGAGGCGGTATTTGCAAAGTATGGTAACATTGACGGAATCATACATTTCGCAGCCAGCAAGGCAGTTGGAGAAAGCGTTCAGAAGCCGCTGCTTTACTATCGCAACAATATAGTGTCACTCATCAACCTGCTTGAACTTATGCCAAAGTACGGAA